>X411_Leopard__coassemble_49_pt1 | contig 175126 bp, 143 predicted proteins | sample X411_Leopard__metabat2_low_PE_007 | metagenome-assembled genome bin X411_Leopard | reverse complement strand
TGGGAGAGTAGGACGCAGCCAAGTAAGTAAGGACTTCAATATGAAGTCCTTTTTTACGTAAGAAAATTTTAAATAATATTTAAGAAATTTGAATTTTAGTGTAATATATTATACATATAGTAAAATTATAGAGAGTTATAAAAATATAGAAAAGTTGTTTTAACTTTTTATATGATTAAATCAGATTTATAATAAAGAGGTGTAAATATGGCAACAGTTAAGTTAAAAGATATATGCAAGGTTTATGATAATGGATACCAAGCAGCTAAAGATGTAAACATAGATATTAAGGATAAGGAATTTATAGTATTAGTAGGTCCTTCAGGTTGTGGAAAGTCTACAACGCTTAGAATGATAGCAGGATTAGAAGATATTACTAGTGGGAAACTTTCAATAGATGGAAAAGTAGTAAATGATGTTGAACCAAAAGACAGAGATATCGCTATGGTATTCCAAAACTACGCACTTTATCCTCACATGACAGTTTATGATAATATGTCCTTTGCCTTGAAATTGAGAAAGATGGATAAAAAAGAAATTGACAAAAAAGTAAGAGAAACTGCAAAGATACTTCAGCTAGAAACTCAATTAGATAAAAAACCAAAGGCGCTTTCAGGTGGACAGAGACAGAGAGTTGCTTTGGGAAGAGCTATTGTAAGAAATCCTAAGGTCTTTTTAATGGATGAACCTTTATCAAATCTTGATGCCAATTTAAGAACTGAGATGAGAGCCCAAATATCAAAGCTTCATAAGGATTTGGGAGCAACATTTATATATGTAACTCATGATCAGGTAGAGGCTATGACAATGGGAGATAGAATAGTAGTTATGAAGGATGGTTTAGTTCAGCAGATAAATGAGCCAAAAGTACTTTATGATAATCCTGCAAATAAGTTTGTGGCAGAATTTATAGGAAGTCCACAGATGAATTTCTTGGATGTTGAGTTGATAAGTCAGGGTGATGATGTCTATGCCAAGCTAGTAGGTAAAGATGATAAGTTTTATGTACCAGGAGATAAGGTAGCATATCTAAAGGAAAAGGGCTATTTAAATAAAGTAGTTACAATGGGGATTAGACCAGAAGATATACATAGAGAAAAAGTATTTTTAAATATGTCTCCTGACACACAGTTTGATGCTAGTGTAGTAATAAGAGAGTTGATGGGTTCAGAAATATTCGCATACTTTGATTTTAAGGGAATCCAGTTAATAGCCAAGTTTGATGGAAGAAATGATGTAGAATCTGGACAAGAGCTTACTCTTGCCTTTGATATGAATAGATCTCATTTTTTTGATAAGGAAACCGAAGAGAGTATATTATTTAAGAAAAAAATTTAGGTGTAAAATATAATATTTAAAATAGTTAAAGGTGGGAGTATAGATGCTCTCATCTTTTTAGTAGTTAAAATATAAAAATATTATAAAAAATATAATATACTATTGTGTAATGTATAATAGTGTGCTATACTCAGTATTAAACAAGGGAAAAAATTAATATGCTATTGTGTGATACATAATAGTACATATTTTTTATTGTAAGGTATGTATAAGAATTGGAAGTGAGTGATTCCAAAAGGTAGGTGATTGTATGAATACACAATTTAAAAAGGGAGCTTTAGAGCTTTGTGTTTTGGCTATGATAAAGAGAAAAAATATGTACGGATATGAAATTGTACAAAATATTTCGAATAGCATAGATGTAAATGAGGGAACTATATATCCTATACTGCGACGTTTAACAAAAGATGGATATTTTGATACCTATATGGTAGCTTCAAATGAAGGACCGGCTAGAAAGTATTATGAGATTACAGATATTGGAAATGAATATTTTGAGACTCAAAAGGAAGAGTGGTACAACTTTATAAAGATTGTAGATTATATTATAGCTGATGAAGAAAAATAAATTTGATAGGCAAGTTCCAATTTATATAAAGATAAAAATTAAGAGGTGATGATTATGACTAAAAAGGAGTTTTTAAAAGAAATAAGGTTTCATTTGGAAAGAGCATATTTAGCTTTAAATCCAGTAGAAATAGAAGATATTATGAGGGACTACGATGAGTATTTTAGAGAAGGATTAGCAGAGGGAAAGTCTGAAGAAGATTTGGTTAGCTCTTTGGGAGATCCTAAAAAAATAGTTGATGAGATGGTCGAAAATGATATAGAGGATAAAAAATATAGAAAAGAAGATTTTGATGATTATTTTCAAGTAAATAAAAAAGAAAGTAATATAAATATTGGTGAAAGCATCAAAAAGGGTGGAAAGGGAATAAATTTTATCAGCAAAAAGTTCGGAAAGATTCTAATTATATTTGGACTTGGTATAGCGGATTTAATATATTTCCCAGCAGTAATATTTACAAGTATCGGATTTATTGTATCTACACTAGCTATCTTTCTTTTATTGCCAACTCTTGGTGGAGTATTCAGTGTAATAGGTCAAAGTTCAATATCACTTATTTTTCCAGTAATATTTGCAATAGGGGCTATTATACTAGAGCTTATGCTTATGGCATTACTTCTTAAGTTAGCGTATAAGGCAAATAGAAAAATAATTTACAAGATATTTAAAAAATAGAAAGAGGTGTGAATATGAAAAAAAGATATATAGTTGCTGGAGTTGCATTGTCAATGGCAATAGTAGGAGGAGTAGGAAGTGCAGTTACTATGACTACTGCCATACCAAAATTAGATAGATATATAGTTGAAAGAAGATCTAGTCTTTTAAGTAATAAAGAAATATTTAATTCAAGTGATAAAATTAATCAGTTAAACTTGGGAAATTTAAGTCTTGCATATAATACTGAAGTAAATATAAGAAAATCTACAGACAATAAGGTAAAGGTAACTGCTACTTGTATTAATGATAAAAATTACTATGATGTAAATATTAAGGACGGAGTTTTAAGTGTTAATATAGATGAAAATAAGAAATTAGATTCAAATGCTTTATTTGATAATGGTATGTACTTAGGAGATGATAGAAAAATACACTTTTTAGGACAAAAATACTCTATTTTTTCTGCACCTAAAGAATTAATAGTAGAACAGCTAGATAAAATGGCATTGTCAGGAATGAGAATTAACAGCGATTTTACTGAAGGTATGGAAAGTGAGTCAAATAGACTATACAAGTTAAACATAGAAATTCCAGAAAGTGTAAATTTAACATTTAATCCTAGTATGAAAGAAGGATCTATTATACCAGCAAAAATAAATATAGAAGATGGTTTGATTAAAGATACAGTATCTTCAAACTCTCTATATATTATGGATATGATAAAATATAATGGAAATATTAAGAATTTCAAGCTAGATATGAGTAGATATAGTGGAAATAAAATTTCTTTAGACAATTTAGTTACTTCTTTGAAAATAGAAAAAATGGAAGTGAATTTAAATTCTGGAAATTATTTTGTAGGTGATATAGATAATAAAAAAATAGCCAATGAGGTAGTTTTCAATTTTGCTGGAAATAAGAAGAGTTTAAATGAAGATGATGATATGTATGAAATTTATAGCTCTGAAAAGAAGATAGTAGAACATTTAGTGGATAGAATCAAATATCCGAATAGTGATGATAGCTATGAAGATGATGATTCTAGTATAGATTCAAGAATTGATAGTTTGGAAAAGCAATCTAATAAAATTGCTCGTGAAAAAAGGTTAATCGAGCTTTTTGATAAGGAAATAAACAAAGCAAAGAATCATGAAGATAGCGATTATGGAGAAATAGAGAGAGATTTCTATAATTCTTGTGATGCAAGTATCAACATATACAATAATATGGCAGATAAGATTTCGATTAATGCTGGAGAGTCAAATATTAGATTACAGCTAAACAAGGATTTGAATCCAAGTCTAGATATAAAGACAAAGGACGGTATAGATCTTAGATACTATCTTGTAGATAAGGTAACTTCCGATAAAATAGTGAAAAAGGATTCTTTAAAGGAATACAAGGGTACACTTTATGATTACATAAAGAAAATAGAACCTAGCTATAAGGAAAATAGAGCTACTACAAATCCTGCTATAAGTGTTAATGCAAAATCATTGAGATTAATAGAAAAAGTTGACGAAAACAATTAAATTTAATAGAAAAGTATAATTTGAATAAAACAGGATACACAATTTGTGTTCCTGTTTTATTTTTTTAGTACAGTTTATTATATTAAATAAGAAGATTGGAAAAATTAATTACGATTTAAGTAATATAGTGTAAAATATAGATAGAGAATAAATATAAAATATATTTTATGTTGAATATAAATAAAATGTAATTTCAAATAAAAAAATAGCTTAATAAATGCAAGTTGTTCCTTATTTGATAATAACTTAGAATATAGACTTTGAAATATAAAAGCTGGAGGTGTTGTAAATGGATTTTCCTTTTGGGAAAAATGCTGTTATTTTTCTTGAAAATAACATAGAAATAAACAATATAAAAGAATATTTTAGAAAAAATAGTGCATTTAAATACTTAGAAGACCTAGATTTTAAAACAGTAAATTCCTTTATAGAGGAAGAAGTGGATTTATTTTGGCCTTTAATAGAAAGCGAAGAAACTCCTAAAATTATCTCTAGAAATGTATCTATATGTATACTCAATAAAATAATAGGCGATAGAAGAATGTTTGATGCTTTCTTTGCAGCTTTAAATTCAGCAGACATTTATATTGCTCAAAGAATATACTCTATAATGATGAATTCGGCCGAGCATAACATACCTGTAATAGAGTCTGCAAATAGAATAGAAAGATTTAAAAGAGGACTTATAAAGAAAAATCTATACCTAGATCTAGAAAATATAATTAGAGAGTACAGAAGTATTATGAATCTATTTGGGATAGTAGATTTTCCAATGATTTTGGAAAAGTATCCTCTATTGTTGAAAAAAGAAGGATATCAAAGACATCTTGCTAATAAAAAATATTTTATAGCTAATAAAATTTATGAAAATAGAATTATTTATAGCAAGATAATGGAAGATATAGATTTAAAGGCAAAATTAGAATCTAATGAATTAGTAGCAGTTGAAGGAATAGATGAGATTTTATCTTTATGTAGAGATTTTAGTTATGGAAATAAAAGTTCGAGAAGAAAAACTAGTAAGGCTGAAACAATTTTTTCAGAGGAAGTTCAAATAGGAAATAAAATACTTGATGAATTTAAAATCAAAATTTCAGAAAAAGAAAAAAGCAATACCTATCTCTTAAATGATTACATTATTAGAAAAGTAGATATTTCTAAGGAAAATGAAATAATATCTAATTTATTTGCTGAAGATATAGTTAAAGAAAAAAAGTATGAAACTGTTGATATAGCAAAAGTTAGAAAAGATGTAAAGATAGCTCAGTTAAATAATTATAAATATAAGGGAAGTACGTATGATTTAGATTTTGACAACTACTTTCAAATGGAAGCTGAAATGACAAGGCTTTTAAAAAGTATTTTGAACTCAAATGTAAAGGAAAATGATATTGCTATAATCGTTCCTAGATTAAATAGTACAATAGTATCAATGATAGAAAATATCAAAGAAAAACTTGATGTGCAAATAGAAAAAATATCAGATAGAAATAAAATTAATAATAGTAGAGTAGCTTTATCTTCAATAATATCCTATGGTATAAAAGACGATTATAATAGCTTTTTAAATGAAGATGATAAGGTAGAATTTGTAAAATTTATTTTAGATGGAATTATAAGAAATAGAGAAAATAATAGCTTATTAGATGAAGATATAGTAGATAAAGACGGAAATAATTTTATAGATGAAAGAGCTTTATCTGAAAATATATATGAAAAAGAGTTTGGAATTGATTTATATAAAATAAAAAAAGAGGATGTAAACTATATTTATATCAGAAGAAATTTAAATACATTGATGAATATAATAAGGAAAGATAGAAGAATTTTACCAGATAGAGCTAAAAGTATGGAGGAAGTATCTGAGTATATTAAAAAGTTTTTTAAGCTATATGCAGATATAGATGAAGAAAATATTAATGAAGTAAGTTATATATGTGATCTTATTAATGAACTATCTATATTTAATGAAGATGAGAAAAAAGAGGCTTTTATTTTATCAGAGGAAAAGAAATTAGATTATATAAAAAAATATATATCCACTTTCACTCCAACAAGAAGGAGATTGGAAAGAGCTAGTCTCAATAGAGTAATTCTTTTGACATATGATGAATATATACAGATGAAATTAGATAGAAAAGTAAAAATAGTATTTGATGCAAGATCTCCTTTATATGACGAGAAGATAGAGGATGAACTTAATACAGAAATTGCATATTTAGATGATAGTATTCTTTCTGAGATAGGAACAGATATGATTACTAAAAGGGCAGATTCTAGAGAATTAGCTAGACTATCTAGTAGATTGGAAGATAGAAAAATAAGTGAAAAGTTATCTATATTTTTTGCAAATGAAAAAGAGGATGAAAGTTTATATATTTTGAGTTCTTACAAATCTCTAGCTGGATATGAAATAGAAAATAGATTCTATGAAAAATTAATATTATCAGCAGGAGATAATATAGAGAAAGTACAGTTAGACTAGTTTTTAATGTAAATTTATAAAATAGATTTTAAAAGAAAAATTTTGAAGAAAGGAGTTGATATTTTATGAAGATAGTATATAGGGAAGACCAAAAAGAAATTATGGAATATAGGTCTGGAACTATGGGAATACAGGCTGTTCCAGGTGCTGGAAAAACATTTATTATCACTAATTTAGCAGCAAAACTTCTTGAAAATATGGTAAAGAATGAAGAGGGCGGAAAAATACTAGTTCTTACCTATATGAATAGTGCTGTAAATAATTTTAGATCTAGAATAAAGCAGATAGTGGAAGATAAAAATATTCCAAAGAGTAAGTTTGAAGTAATGACAATACACTCTCTGGCAATGAGTATTATAAAAGAGAATACGGAAATTGCCTTTATAAATGAAGAGTTTGAAATTATAGATGATTATAAAAAAGAGATACTTTTAAATAATGCAATAGATAGATATAGAGCAGAGATGAAAGAAAAAAGACCTAGTGCAAAAGATCCAGTTATGAGCTTTTTAGATGGTAAAAATATAAAGAAAGATACTGATAGCAAGTGGGAGAGAGAGTTTAGACAAATAGTTTCATCTGCAATTAAGCTTTTGAAATATGCTGAATTAGATTCAGACACACTAGAAAAGTTAGTAGAAAAAAGAAATGAAAAGTATAAAATAGAAAAAGATATTGTAAAAAGACAGGATTATAGAGGGATTATGAGTGTAATTTCTCCAATTTATTCATACTATCAGGAAGAAATGAGAAACAATTCCTACTTAGACTACGATGATATACTTTTAATGGCTTATAATATTTTAGTTGAAAATGAAGATATTGCAGAGGCTTATCAAAAGAAGTATAGATATGTTTTTGAAGATGAGTGTCAGGATTCAAATTTGATACAGGGGAAAATAATAGAGCTTATAGCAGCTAATAAAAATAATAGAAAAAAATCTAATAAAAACCTTGTTAGGGTGGGAGATGTAAACCAATCTATAACAGGTACTTTTGCAGGAGCTGACCCACAGCATTTTATCAACTTTTGTAAAAATGCCGACTATAGTTATAAAATGGATATGGCATCAAGAAGCTCTAAAGACATAATTGATTTAGCCAATGAATTAGTTTCTATGGTAAATAAGGATAAAAGAGATGCTTATTACAATTCTTTGGAAAAGTTGTATATTAGGGAAGTTAAAAAGGGTGCAGGATATAAAGAAAATCCAAATATTGATAACTATGAAGTATTTTATAAAAAAGCTTATTCTGATGCTGAAAATATAAACTCAATAGTAGATGAAATAAAGGCTATAAAAAAAGAACACAAGGAATATTCAATTGGAGTTTTGTCTTTTGCCAATTATAAAATTGAAGAACTTGCAGAAACTCTTGAACTAAATAATATAGAGTTTGATCATCTGGGGAGTTCTACAAACGAAAGAAAAAAGATAATAAACGACTTAAAGGCAGGTGTGGATTTTTTAATAGAGCCTAGCAATGAAGAAAATTTTAAAAAATTTATTATAGAAGCATTTATAATTAGAAGAAGTAGTCAAGTAAATTCTACAGAGAATAAGCATGAAAAGATAGTTAAGGCTAGACAAAGATTATTTGCTGAAGAAGTAGATGCCTTTGAAGAAATAGAATATTCCAAAATAGAAGAAGTAGATGGAAGTGAAATAGCAGAAATCGAAAACTATTTTAAAAATGTAGATGTAGAAAAGTGGATATATAATGATGAATATTATAGAAATTTTGCTGAGGAACCATCAGAAGAAGATAGTTTAGATGCAGTAATAAAGAAAAAATTATCCAAGATAGATATTATAAAGCATAAATTTAATATGGATAAAATCAGAGAAAAGCTAAGAAGAATTTCTATGGCTAGTCAGATTAATCCAGCAGATACCATAAAGGCAATAGCAGATGAAATAGATACAAGTCATGAAGAAAGAATGTTAATAAGCTATATTTTATTTTATATAGAAAATCTTGTTAACTTTGAAAATGCAGATTTAGAAAGAGTGTCAATTGCTTTGGATAAGAAGTATTCAAGAATTTTTGATGCGGCAATAGATACAATATATGATTTGGGAGAAAAAGAGCCTGAAGCTTCTAGTGTAACTTTGGCAACTCTTCACAAGTCTAAGGGGATGGAGTGGGATGCAGTAATAATTTTTGGATTAAATACAAATAACTTTCCATCTTCATACAAAGATTACTTTAGATCAGAAATAAAGTATTTGAAAGACGGATATAAGTATCCAGAAGCGGATATTAATAGAGATATAGATTATTTCAAAAATAATAAGCTTATGAAAAAAGAAGCATATGAGATGAAAGTAAAAAAAGATATTATAGATGAAAGAGTGAGACTTCTTTATGTAGGTATTACTAGGGCAAAGAAAAGACTATTTTTATTACATGGAATGAATGAGACAAATAAAGTTACAGGATATGTGTATAAGAAAAAAGCAAGTGTCTTTTTTACAGAACTAGCTAAATTTATTGATGAGAAATCTTCTCTTAGAAAAATTGAAAAATAATGATATTTATGCAAGGGTGGTGGAATTTTGGAAAGCAAATTAGCCATAAATGATAATATTGATAAAGAAGAATTAAATTATAGAATAGACAATTTATTTTTTAGTCAAAGTATGCTTAGCAGTTTTAAAAAAAATAAAGCTGAATTTATGGACAAGTATATAAGAAATATTTTTTGGAGTGATGATACTGCAAAAGATAGAGAATATGAAAAAAATATGAGCTATGGAAGAGATTTTCACAAAATGTGTCAAAGAGCATTTTTAGATATTCCAGAAGAATTAAATATTACAAGTGCTTCTAGGGATGAAAAGAAGAGAATTTATACAATTAAAGAGCAATATATAAGTATGTTTGGCAAAGATAATGTGAAGTTTTGTCCAGAATATAGTATTGAGCTTAATAGTTTAAGATTGCAGGTTAAGCTTGATTTGTTGGTGAAAGTTTACAAGGATGGAAAACTTTCCAAACTATTTATATGGGATTGGAAGGTAGAAGAAATCAATATAAGTATTGAGAAGGCTTTAAAGAGAATGCAGACTATTACATATATGTATGTTTCTAAAGAAACTGTAGGCAAGGATTTGAATTATGAAGATATAGTTATGTACTACTATCAGCCTAAGAAAAATAAGAATACAAAACTTATATATTCAAGGGAAAAACATAAGGAGTATGAAAGAGAAATAATAAAAACTATCGAGGAGATAAAAGAATTAAAAGCCTAATTTATTATAAAATAAGTTGGCAAACTAGGGAAGTATTATAAAAAGATAAGGAGATATATATGGCAGTTAGTTTTATAACAGGAAGAATACCGTGTAACAGAACAGACAAAATTTTAGATATATGTTTTGAAAAAGCTCAAGAAAAAAGTAGAAAACCTATATATATTCTTGTTCCTGAAAAGTATTCCTATGAAATGGAAAAAAGATTAAGTGAAAGACTACTCACAAATAAGGATCCATATTTTAGAATAAGAGTAGTAAGTTTTTCTACTTTAAGTAGGATAGTATATACCAATGTAGGTGGACTTAAAGAAAGAAAAATATCACAAAGTGCTAGAGCAATGCTTGTTTATAAGGCTGTTGATTCAGTTGCCAATGACCTTGTAACCTTTAAAGCTGAGGGAACAGGCGTTGGAATTATAGACAAGATTATGGATATGATAATAGAGTTCAAGCAAAATGATATGACTGTTGATGATTTGGAAAAAATGGCTTCGAAAACAGATGATGAGGCTTTAAAATATAAAATAAAGGATTTGGCAAGAGTATATGAAAAGTATGAAGATTTAATAGAGAATAAGTACTTTGATACAGAAGATAATCTTGAATTTTTTGCAAAGAAACTTGATAAATTTGAAGATATAAAGGGAGCGACAATATTTGTAGATGAGTTTACAGGATTTACTCCTATACAGTACAAAATAATAGAAAAGCTAATGATATACTCAGAGGATATATATTTTTCTCTAATGACAGATTTAAAAGGATTTAACTCTAAAAAGGGAGTTTTTGCCAATGTAAATAAAACTTTCATACAGTTAAATGAGCTATGTAGTAAAAATTCTTTAAAAAGAGGAAATGATATTGTAATGTCAAGATGTAAATATTATGAAAATAGTCAGTTAGAACATCTTGAAAGAAATATCAATGAATTTAAAGCAGTTGAGTATAGAGTTTCTGATTCAGAGAATATAGGGTATGAAGCTATTGAAATAAGAGAGTTTTCCAATACTCACAAGGAAGTTGAATATATTGCAGATGAAATTACTAGATTAGTAAGAGATAAAGGATATAGATATAGGGAAATTACTGTTGCTATGAGAGACCTTGATTCATACTCGTATTTAATAAAGGGTATGTTTGAAAATTATGATATAGGATATTTTATAGATGAAAAAATAGCAGCAAAAAATAATCCGATTATAGTTCTTATACTTTCTATTCTTGAAATGAAGCAGAAAAACTATAGCTATGATTCTATGTTTAGATATTTAAAAAGTGGCTTGACATCTATAGATATTGTAGATATTTCAATGATTGAAAACTATGTATTGGCAAATGGTATAAAGGGGAAAAGATGGTTTGATGAAAGATGGGAATATCCAATTTCACATGGATTAGAGGATGTAGAGGTTACAGAGGAAAAGACAAAGGCATATATAGATAATATAAATGAGATTAAAGATAGGATAATGGAAGCTATAATTCCTCTACACAAAAAACTTGCCGGTAAAAATACAGTAGAAGAAATATGTAGTTATTTATATGAGTTTACTTTAGATATAGCTTTGCCTGAAAGAATAGACCGTTTAATTGAAAAGTTTGAAGAAGAGGGCAATTTATACAAGGCAAAGGAATATTCTCAAGTATGGGGAATATTTATAGATATGTTAGATGAACTTGTAGAGTTTATAGGAAATGAAAAAATAGGTCTTAATAGATTTATGAAATTAATGGAAGCGGAATTTGAAGGTTTTGAACTAGGTATTATCCCACCTTCAAGGGATCAAGTGTTTGTAACGACAGTTGAAAGAATGAAAAATCCAGATACGAAGATACTTTTTCTAATAGGAGTATGTGATGGAGTATTTCCACAAAATATTTCCAACAATGCCATGATAAATGATAATGATAGAAATAAGCTTTTGGATATTGGTGTAAAGTTTGACAAAGACCTTGCTTCTAGAGCATATGATGAGCAGTTTTTAATATATAAGGCTATGAGTATTTCTAAAAAGAAATTAGTAATCTCTTATCCTATTTCAGATTTTGAAGGGAAGTCTCAAAGACCATCTCCTATAATAAAAAAGGTGAAAAAGATTTTTCCAAAATTAAAGGTTAAATTTGAAGAATCAAATAAAGTTTCTAGTCTAGATGATATTTTGAAAAATCTATCTTCTAAAGAAAAACTTTTTGAAAAACTTCAGGAAGTAATCAAAGCGGATAGTAAGGATATGATTGAAGATAAGGAAAGAGAATCTTGGTTATCTATATACAATTATTTTAAAAATGATGACTGTTTTAGCCCTAGATTAGACTTAATTGGAAGTGCCTTGAATTATAGAAATACTGTTTCAAAGATGGATAAGAAGTTGGCTGAAAATATTTATGGAAAAGGAATTTTCAGTATATCAAAGCTTGAGAAATATGCATCATGTCCTTTTTCATATTTCTTGAGATATGGACTGAGAGCTAAGGAACGTGAAGTGTATGAGTTTACAGCTATGGATTCAGGGATTTATGCACATAAGATTATAGATGAATTTTCCAAGCAGATTGTCCAAAGAGATAATATAGACTGGAAGGATATTAGCAGAGACTATATAGAAGAGTCTATTAGAAGAATATCAAGGGATATTATCGAGAAAAGACAGGGATATATATTAAAAAGTTCCGCAAAGCATAAATACCTAGCACATAGAATAAATAATAATCTTATAGACAGTATAGAAATAATGATAAAACAGATAAATAAGGGAGATTTTCTGCCAAAGAGCTTTGAAGTAGAGTTCGGGTTTAAGGGGGGGCTTCCTCCAATAAGGTATAGACTAAGGGATAATAAAGAAATTGTCCTAACAGGTAAAATAGATAGAGTAGATATTTATAATGATGGTGAAATTGACTATGTAAGGGTAATAGACTACAAATCTTCAACTAAAGAGCTGAATATGGATAAGATTATGGCAGGTATACAGATGCAGTTATTTATTTATATGAATGCAGTTTTAAATTCAAATAAAAAGATAGAAAGTTATTCTGTAAATAAAGATATAGAAGCAAATTATAAACCAGCTGCTCTTTTATACAGTAGATTTAATCCTATCAAGGTGAAGTTAGATTGCCTTGATGAAGCGGAAAAAATGGATGAAGAAGAACTTGAAAAAAATAGACTTTCAGAAAATAAACTAAAGGGCTTTGTAATCAAAAATCCTGAAATAGTAAATCATTTAGATAAAACGGTAGATGTAGAAAATAAAAAATCGGATATTATGTCTATTGAGATAAAAAAAGATGGAAATTTAGCTGCTAGAACAGTTGGTCTTTATGAAGAAGATTTTGATGTTGTAAAGAATTATATTATAGATAAAACAGAAGAAATATGTGAAGCTATTTATTCTGGAAAGATAGATATAGAACCATATAAATTTGACAATGAAATACCATGTACATATTGTGAGTTTAAATCTATATGTAAGTTTGATCCTACTATAAAGGGCAACAGATATAGAGTAATAAAAAAACTTGCAAAAAATGGTAAATATGACGATGTCATAAGCAAAATGAAAGAGAAATTAAGAGACAAAAAGAAGGCAGGTGAGGAAAGTGTGGACTAAAGAACAAAAGGCGGTAATAGATAGTAGAAACTCTAATCTTCTTGTTGCAGCAGCAGCTGGTTCTGGAAAAACTGCGGTTTTAATAGAAAGAATAATAGAATTAATACTAGATAAAGAAAATCCAATAGACCTTGACAGACTTTTGGTAGTTACATTTACAAATGCAGCAGCATCTGAAATGCGTGAAAGAGTAGCTGTAGCTATTGAGAAGGCTTTAGAAAATGACCCTTCAAATGCTCACCTTCAAAAACAGATAATGCTGTTAAATAAGGCAGAAATATGCACGATAGATTCTTTCTGTGGGAATGTAGTCAAAAATAACTTTCATGTAACGGACCTTGATCCTAATGTTAAAATGGCAGATCCTACAGAAATAAAAATTATAGCATCAGAGCTTTTAAATGAGTTGTTTGAAGAGTTATATGAAGAAGAAAATGAGGAATTTTTAAGACTTGTAGATTGGTATTCTGGAAGAAATAATGATGATTCTCTGGTTAATTTAGTACTTACAGTAAATAACTTTATAGATTCATCTCCTTATCCAGAAAAATGGCTAGACGAATCTGCAGAGTATTTCAATTTAGAAGGAAAAGATGATGATTTTTATATTAGAGAATATTTGATTCCAGTAGCCAAAGACGTAGATATAGCTCTTAATAATTATAAAGAAATGCTGGCTAGTTATATTTCAGAAATAAAGGGATATGAAAAACTTGAAAAGTATTATGCTGAAAAAAGCTGGAAGTATAATAAGCTTCTTGAAATATCAGAGTGTGTAACAGAGGCAATTTCTATGGAAGACAATCTGGAGATAGAGAAGTTTAATCTAAATTGGGAAAAGATGCTGAAACTAGTAGATGAAGCCTTAAATAAAAAATTTCCTGTTTTTAGAAAAAGTAAATCTTTTTCAGAAGAAGAATTGATTTGCTATGAAGAAATGAAGCCGAATTTTGATAAGATAAAAAAAGTTCTTCCAAGCGAGTATAAGAAGTTAGACATAAATGTTGAGACCATAAAGAAAGAAAATGAAATTCTCTATCCATATATGAGGGCACTTTCAAATATTTGTATAATTTTTAGAAATAAATTTCATGAGAAAAAGAAGTATATAGGAGTAGTGGATTTTGCAGATGTTGCACACTATGCCTTGGAAATACTTACTAAGGAAGAGGATGGGAAAATACTGCCTTCAGATATAGCTCTTAATTATAGAGAATATTATAGTGAAGTGTTTACTGATGAGTATCAGGATAGTAATCTTGTTCAAGAAATGATACTTTCTATGGTTTCTAAGGAAGATAAGCCTAATAGATTTATGGTCGGAGATGTAAAGCAGAGTATATATAGATTTAGACAGGCTATGCCGGAAATATTTATGGAAAAATATGAGTCCTATGACCTTTATACAGACAATGAAAATAGCAATAATAAGAAAATTATGCTTTATAAAAATTTTAGAAGTAGAGCTGAGGTTTTAGAAGCTTGTAATCATGTATTTTCCAATATTATGAGAAAAGAAACAGGAGAGTTGGACTACACAGAGGAAGAAAGGCTTAATACGGGGGCTGAATTTGAAAAACTCGAAGGCGAAAATTCCTATGCAGGAGGTCAGGTTGAAGTATATCTTTTAGATACTAAAGAAGATGATAAAGAAGATATTTCCTATGATGAAAATGATGAAATAGAAGATATAGAAGGATTTTCAAAGGAATGTGTAAGTATTGCCAATATCATATACAAAATGGTAAATCCTGTAGATGGGCAGAAACAGTTTATGGTTTATGATAAGGATTTAAAGTCTTACAGAGCAGTTCAGTATAGGGACATAGTAATATTGATGAGATCGGTAAATAAAAAGGCTTTGAATCTTGAAGAGATACTTGCCTACTATAATATACCTGTTTATTCAAATTCTGGAGATGGATATTTTTCAACTTTAGAAGTAGATACTATGGTTAATTTATTGAAGGTAATAGACAATCCAATACAGGATATAGCACTTATGTCTGTAATGAGATCTCCTATATTTAATTTTGATTCCAATGAGTTGGCTAATATAAGGCTAATAGATAGAAATGTAAAGTTTTATGAAGCTATGTTGAAGCTTGCCTCATTTGAAAATAATGAAGAAGAGGACTGTGAGGATTGCTCTGAACTTTATCAAGATAGCACAATCAATCTATATGCAGATTGTGAGGATACTTTTGGTAATGATAAAAAATATTTAAATAAAAATAGTCAAGAAGTATTATTTAACCAGATAGATGAGAATATATACTTGGATGAGTCAATAGAAAATAATTTAGGTAAAGTAGTAAGAGAAGAAGTAAAAGAGAATAGTATAGTTTTCAAATTAGATAAACAAGAGATTCTTTCTGATGTGGAATTTTTGGAGTGTAGTATGTCTAGTATAGATGACTACGATTCATATGCAGATATTTTAAATAAGGCGGAAGAAGAAGGAAAGGGAGTTCAGCTGATATTATCAGGGGAAATGAGAAAGTTACAATGTAAGGTAAGGAAGTTTATTGAAGAAATAAATGAGATGAGAGAAAAATCTTTTCTTTTATCAGTAGATGAGTTTATATGGTATCTTTTAAGAAAAACAGGATACTATGCCTATGTGGGAATGCTTGAAATGGGAGAGCAAAGACAAAACAATCTAATGCTTTTATTTGAGAGAGCAAGGTCTTATGAAAAAACTTCTTATAAGGGACTTTTTAACTTTATAAATTATATTGAAAGAATGAAGTCAAGAGATAAAGACTTGGCAGAGGCAAAGTCTATTTCAGAAGAAGCAAATGTTGTAAGGGTAATGAGTATTCATAAGAGTAAGGGGCTAGAGTTCCCTGTTGTTATAGTTGCAAATTCTGATAAGGAGTTTAACTTAACTGCAGATGAAAGCAATCTTTCCCTTCATCAAACCTTGGGATACGGACCCAAAATATTCGATAATGAGAGGAATATTTCATTTGACAGTAGGGCGAGAAAAAAGATAGATGAAAAAAGAAATAAGGAATCTATAGCAGAGGAAATGAGAATTTTGTATGTTGCTATGACTAGAGCTAAGGAAAAACTTATTTTCACAGCAAGAATAAAAGATAGAGACAAGAAAATAGACAAATGGAGAACTACTCCTTTGGATAATAATTTAAATACAGATTCTCTTTCTGTATTAAAAGCAAAATCATATCTTAATTGGATTATGCCTACAATTATAAATTTAAATAAAATAGAAAAGTCTATAAATGTCAGAGGAGAAGAAGTAGATATTATAGGTTATAAAGAGTGCAAGTGGAGCATTAATTATGACAAGTTCTCAGATATTAAAGATGAATATAGAAATATAATGGGAAAGATAAGTTTGGAAGAAAAAGAAGAAGCTTTACTAGAAGACGAGTTTTGTGAAGATAATAATTTAGATACAGAAGAAAAAGTTGGTAGAGAAGACTTGGATTTATCAAAAGAAGATTTTATAAATAACTTTGAAAATATGATGGAAGAATATAGTAATATAGAAAGTATGGAAGAAGTAAGACAAGAGCTTGATAAAAAGTTCAATAGTAAATATAAGTATTCTTCAAGCCTTAATAAGCCTTCTAGTATATCGGTATCAGAAATTAAAAAACTTTTAAGTCAAGATTCAATTGAAGAAGGTTTGAATCAAAATATGTATGAAAAGAAAGCTTCTGGAAATTTAAAAACTCCATCTTTTATACATTCAATAGATAAGAGTGCTGAATTTACTTCTGCAGAAAAGGGAACGATATTCCATTTGGCTATGCAGTTAATGGATTTTTCAAAGTTCGATGGGCTGGAAGAAGAAAGTGTACTGAGAAAGAAGATAGAAAATGAACTTAGTCAAATGGTATCTAGAAATATTATGACTGAGGAAGAAAAAAGTACAGTTAATGTTAGATGGATTATGAGATTTATGAGGTCTGGTATTTTTAAAGAAATACTTGAGGCTGAGAAAAATGATAGATTATATAAAGAAAAAGCAATTAACTATAGTTTAAGAATGAACTCTATATACAAAGATGAGGATATTGATGAATCTGAAAGAATTATGATGGTAGGTATTATGGATCTATTCTATGAAGATAAGGATGGGAATCTTGTTCTTTTAGACTATAAGACAGATTATGTTGCAAATGGAGATTATAGTACAATAGTAGAAAGATATAAAATACAGTTGAATATGTATGAAAATGCAATGGAAAAAATATCTGGAAGAAAAGTAGTAAAAAAATACTTATATATGTTTAGTACAGGGAAGTTGCTAGATATAACAGAAGAATAATACGCAAAGTCCACCTTTTTATTGGTGGACTTTGTATAAATTTGTTTAGAGGTGAAGATTATGAGAATAATACATACTTCTGACTGGCATTTGGGAAAGAGTCTTGAAAATGTTTCAAGACTCGATGAACAAGAAAAGTTTTGTGAAGACTTTGTAAAGCTGGTAGAAGATAAAAAAGCGAATATAGTTTTAATAGCAGGAGATATTTATGATACATATAATCCTTCTGCAGCAGCGGAGAGTCTTTTTTATAGAACTATAGAAAGATTGTCTGACTCTGGTAAAAGATATGTCCATATAATAGCAGGAAATCACGATAATCCAGATAGACTAGAGGCTGTAAATCCAGTTGTATCCAATAAGGGAATCAGTATTTTGGGTTATCCTAAAAGTATTGCAAAGAAGGGCAAATTTGCCAACTTTGAAATAGTAGAGTCTAAGGAAGGATTTACTAAGGTGAAATTTGGCGATGAGATAGTAAATATACTGGCAATGCCTTATCCAAGTGAGAAAAGATTAAATGAAGTAATAAAGGGATATGAAGATGAAGAAGATATGCAAAAGTCTTATTCTCAAAAAATAGGGGATTTATTTAGAGAACTTGAAAATAACTATAATGATGATGAGATTAATATAGCAGTTTCTCATATATTTGTTGTAGGTAGCAGCATTTCTGACTCTGAAAGAAGAATTGAATTAGGAGGCTCTCTTTTAGTGGAGAAAAAGGATCTTCCTTCAAAATCACAGTATACAGCCTTGGGGCATATCCACAAACCACAGAGAATGTCCAAAAAGTACAATGCATACTATTCTGGCTCTCCAATACAATATAGTAAGAATGAGAGAAATTCAGCTAAATCAGTCTATATTGTAGATTTAAAAGCTGGAGAAGAAGCTGTAGTGAATCAAGAATTTATCAATAATTACAGACCGATAGAACTATATAAATGCGATGGAATAGAGGAGGCACTTGAAATTGCAGATAAAAAAAAGGACTGTGATGTATTTTCTTATTTTGAGATTTTAACTGATAAATCATTAGAGGCAGAAGATATAAGAACTCTGAAAAAGACAATGAAAAATGTATTGGAAATAAGACCTATAATAGAGGGTTCAGATGAGTTTGTGAAAAAAGAAGTAATAGATATAAATAGATCTAATATAGAAAAATTCTTTAAAGATTTTTTCAAAGAAAACAGATCTACAGAGGCAAGTGATGAGATTATAGAAATATTTAGAGAGCTTATAAGCGAAGAAGAGGAGGTGTAGTGTATGAAACCTATTAGATTAGAAATAGAAGGCATTAATAGTTACAGCAGCAGGCAAGTAGTAGATTTTGAGAGGCTTACAAGTAAAGGACTATTTGGTATTTTTGGTAAAACTGGAAGTGGTAAATCTACTATTTTAGATGCTATTACACTTGCACTTTACGGAAACATACCGAGGGGAACTAGAGAGTTTATAAATTCCAACTGTAAGAAGGCAAGTGTAGAGTATGAATTTGAGATAGTTGAAGAAGGTAAAAGAAGCAGATATATTGTAAAAAGAAGATTCAAGAGAAATAAAGATAATAAAAATGCCCTAAGTGACTACACGATGCTTCAAAAAAGAAATGATATGGGCGATTATGACATTATAGAAGAAGGCAAAGTTTCTGAAGTTAACAATAGAATAAAAAGTATTTTAGGATTAGAAGAAAGTGATTTTCTTAGATCAGTAGTTCTTCCTCAAGGAAAATTTAGTGAATTTTTGACTTTAACAGGTAAAGACAGAAGAAATATGTTGGAAAGAATATTTAGTTTGGAGGAATATGGTTCAAAATTAAGTGCCAAACTAAGAAGAAAAAAGTCTGAGACTTCTAGGGAGATAGAAGTACTTCAAGCTAGGCTAAATGAATATCCTAATATAAGTAGTGAGAAAAGAGATGAATTAAAGGAAAATATAAAAGCTCTTAAAGAAGATATAGAAAAGATTTCAGATGAGCTGGAAAATGAAAAGAAGAAGGCTGAAGAAAATGAGGCTATATACAAGCTTGTTATTGAAAAAAATGAAATAGAAAAAAGCCTTGAAAAATTAAAAGCAAAAGAGGACTATATCAATTCTACATTGGAAGCTGTAAATAGGGCTGAAAAGGCAAATACAGTAGTACCTGAAATCAATAAAGAAGAAAAATTAAAGCTTGAAATAGAAAACATAGAAAAGGAATATGAAAATTTAAAAGCAGATTACGAAAATAAAAAATCTGATCTAAAATATAAAGAGGAAGAGTATGAAGAAATAAAAGAAAAAAGAGATAAGATTGAATACATATCAGATACAAGAAAAAGTATTTTAAATATTATTTCTTTAAAAGAAAAAACTCTGGAAAAAGGAAAAGAAGTAGAAAATTTAAGAAAAAAAGTCGAAAAAATAGAAAAAGAAAAAAAGACACTATTAGAAAATAAAGAAAAAATAGCTAAAAAGATAGAAGAATTATATAGAGAAAAAAAAGAAAAAAATGAAAAGCTAAAAGAAAGTACAATATCTTCAGAGTATAGAGAGCTTGTGAAAAAAGGGATAGAGATACATAGAGATATTTATAGACAAGAAAATAATATAGAAAAAAAGAATAAAAAGATAAAAGAATTGGAAGAAGGAAATGAAGGAATAAAGCTTATAGAAAAAGAGAAAAAAATTATTGAGGATAAGTTAAGTGAAGTAAGTGAAGAAATTAACTCCATAGTTGAAGCCATTGCCCTTCAAGAAAATATAAAAACACTAAATGATGAAGAATTTGAAAGTTTAGAAGCAAAAATAAGTAAAATGGAAGAAAAAATATTTCATTTAAGGGAAGACGATAAGCAAATTAAAGAATTAGTTGAATCTATAAATAAGGAAAAAAGTATAGTTTCAGAATGTATTTTAGAAAAAAAGAAGTATAAATCTATTTTAGAAGAAAAAAATGAAGAACTTGAGAAGTTTGAAAAAATAGATGAAGAAAATAGTATCAGAAGACTTTCTGATGAAATAAAAATAATTTGGGGTAAAGAGTTTCATAGTGGGGATATATGTCCTGTATGTAATAATACAGTTGAAAAGTTAGAAATACAGGAACACATAGGAAATGAATATGAAAAAAATAAAGAAAAAATAAATAGCCTTAAAGAAGAAGTAGCGAGCATAAACATCAATATTGCTAAAGTAGAAACTAAAATGAAAAATTCGCAAGAAAAAATTGATGAATATGAAAAAAAGAAAGTTTTAATTTCTGAAAAAAATAGTGGTGAGAATTTAAAAGAACTTTTAAAAGAAAAAGTTCAATTTGAAACTAAGAGAGAAAGAGAAAAAGCTCTTTTGAAGTCTAAGAAAAATGAAATAGAAAGATTGAAAAAAGAAAAGCAAAATTCCGATAAGAAAAGTTCAGATCTCAATAATAAGAAAGTTAAATATGATGAGTATATAAGAGGAATAAAAAATACTATAAAAATAATAACTGATGAAATAAAGGGACTTGAAAATGACAATAAAAAAAGTTTAGAAGAGCTTGAAGAAATATGTTTAAAATTAAGAAATAAATTAGGTGAGGACATATTAAAGAAAGAGGACAACAGACAATTTTTCATAGATGAAAATAAAAGAGTAGATGAGTCGGACAAGTTATCAGAGGAAATCTCACATCAATTAGAAAATATATCTAAGGAAATTGAAGTTAAGGAAAAAGAGGATAAAAAGCAAGCAGAAGAAATGGCTCTTTTCGATAGTGAAATTATTAAGACAAAATCGGAGATTGGTTCATTAGAGAAACAGGGCAAAGATCTAAGGGAAGAAACTTTAGAAAAAACAAATGAAATAGATTTTGAAAAGTTAAATAGCATAATAGAGTTTAAGTATGACTCCATTGAAAGTCTAACTGGCATTTTAGATTCGTTTATAAGGATTGTAAAAGCAAATTTTGAGGAAATATCCAAGTCATATGACATGTTGAAAAAAGAAATAGTAGAGCTTGAAAAAGATATTAGCAGCAGTAAAGTAAAGCTTGATATGAAAAAAGAAATAGCAAAAGAGCAAAATAAAAATATAGATAATATGATTGAAAGATTTGATTTTAAGGATAGAAAAGAATGTTCTCTATATTATATGGATGAAAGTATTTTGCTTTCTAAAAAAGAAGAAATAGACAAGTATAAAAAAGAAAAAGCTAGAGAAGAAATAGTATATGGACAATTGGAAGAAAAACTTGCCGGAAAGACAATTAGTTTAGAAGAAAAAAATCAACAACTAGAAATCAAAAAAGACTTGGAAGAAAAGTTAAAAGAAAAGAATAATATTTTTGTTGAAGAAAAATATAAAATTAGTGAAATGGAAAAAAATCTAAAGCTTATAAAAGATATAGACGAGGATTTGAAGAAAAAAACTAGATTGTTTGATAATATTAAGGAAATAGATAAGTTGTTTGAAGGAAATAGATTTGTAGAATATCTTTCTCAAATATATTTAAATAATATTATAATTGAAGCTTCTGAAAGATTGAGCAATATGACAAACAATAGATATAGCTTGGAAATGAATGAGAACTATCTATTTGTAATAAGCGACAACTTTAATGGTGGGCTGAGAAGAGCTGCAGACACCTTATCAGGAGGAGAAGTGTTTCTTACATCCCTATCACTTGCTCTAGCTCTTTCTTCACAGATACAGCTAAAGGGAAGTGCACCACTTGAATTTTTCTTCTTAGATGAAGGTTTTGGAACATTAGACTCGGCGCTTTTGGATACGGTTATGACTTCTCTTGAAAATTTAAAGGGAGATAATCTAAGTGTAGGAATAATATCTCATGTAGATGAAATAAAGGCTAGACTCCCTATGAAACTTGAAATTACTATGGATGAGTCCATACAATCTTCAGTAATAAAAGAAGTTGAGGAATAAGCTTAATAAACATCTTATAAACAAGAGAAAAAAGCACTTGAAATTATGCCAAATAATAAGCTGTCTAAATCATAGATATTTGTAAATAATTATGGTATAATAAAATCGTAAACTTATAGATAAATTTCAGTGAATCTGTAAACTTGAGAAGGTGAGTACAGTTTTATTTGTTCTAGCTTCCATTGTGAAGCTTTTTTATAGCTATAAGTAAATAAAAAGGGTAGAAACATATTTAATAAATAAACTAAGAAAATAGGAGAGTGGTTTTTTTTGGATTCTGGAAGTTTGTGGATTCAGATAGTTGTTTTAATAGGATTGTTATTAATATCAGGCTTTTTCTCAGCCTCTGAGACAGCGCTGATGTCAGTAAGCAAGGTAAGGATGAGACACCTTAAAGAAGAAGGTGTAAGAGGCGCAGGAGTGGTTGAGAAGCTTTTAACTGAACCCAAAAGCCTTTTAAGTACAATACTGGTAGGAAATAATATAGTAAATATAGCTGCGACATCTATATCTACATCATTGATGGTTGGACTTTTTGGAAGTCAGGGTATAGCTTGGGCTACAGCTATAATGACAATTTTGATACTTATATTTGGTGAAGTTACTCCAAAGACTTTAGCATCTAACAATAAAGAAGGAGTATCTCTTGCAGTAGGAAAAGTATTGAGAGTGATGATTATAGTATTTTCACCGCTTGTATTTATTATAAATATAATGACGACTATAATATTCAAGATTTTTGGAATAAAAGATGATGATCCAAAGTCTCTTATTACCGAAGAAGAACTGAAAGTATTAGTAAATGTAAGTCATCAAGAAGGTGTTCTTGAACAAGAGGAAAAAACAATTATAGATAATGTTTTCGAATTTGGAGATATGAAGGCAGAAAATGCCATGGTTCAGAGAATAGATATGGTAACTGTAAGTGCAGATGCTAGTTATGATGAAGTTCTTGCTTTATTTAAAGAGGAAAAGATGAGCAGATTTCCAGTATATAGAGGTAATATAGACGATATAGTGGGGATACTAAATATTAAAGATATTGTATTTCTTTCAGATGAGGAAGAAGAGCAGTTTAAGGTAGAAAATTATATGAGAGAAGCTTTCTTTACATATGAATTCAAAAAGATCGCTCAACTTCTTGAAGAAATGAAAATAGCAAAGACACAAATAGCTATAGTTCTTGATGAATATGGTGGCACATCTGGACTTCTTACTGTAGAGGATCTTGTAGAGGTTCTTGTAGGTGATATTGAAGATGAATATGATGAACCAGATGATGAGATATTGGTTATTTCTGATAATGAATACCTTATAGACGGAAGTGCTAAACTTAACGATGTAAATGAATACTTGGAAGATGAAATAGAATCTGAAGACTTTGATTCAATCGGAGGTTATATTATGGGATATCTTGAAAGATTGCCAGAAGAAGGCGAAGAGATACAGTTGACAGATGCTATCAAAGTAAAGATAATTTCCCTTGATAAAAATAGAATAGGTCGCATAAGGATGTCGGTAAAAGAAATTGAAAAAGGTGATGACGAAATATCATTTAGAGAGTATATAGAAAAAGAAAATCATAAAGATAATGACTAAGGATGTGCTTTTGCACATCCTTTTTTATAGCAATAATATTAAATTTTATAGTAATAATATTAAAACAAAAAGAGGAATACAATTTGTACTCCTCTTTTTGCTTATTTAAGGTTTTTTACTATTTATTGGCCATGTCAATTGACTTTTCAACACAAGCAACTTGTCCTTGTATTACCGCATTTCTTAGTCCACAAGCTTCTAAAGTTTCTACAGCGACTATAGTTGTACCACCTGGTGAACAAACCATGTCCTTTAGTTCTCCTGGATGTTTTCCTGTTTCAAGTACCATCTTAGCTGCACCATATACAGATTGAGCTGCAAACTTATATGCCTGAGCTCTTGGCATTCCTGTAAGAACAGCTGCATCAGCCATTGCTTCTATAAACATAAATACATAAGCAGGAGAAGATCCACTTACACCTACAACTGCATCCATTAATGATTCAGGAACAACTTCTGCCTTACCAAATGAATTGAAGATACCTAAAACATCGTTTAATTCTTCTTCAGTAACATTTCTATTTGGAGATAGAGCAGCCATACCTTCACCTACTAATGCAGGAGTATTTGGCATTACTCTTACTATCTTCTTATCAGCACCTAAACTTGCTTCCATAAATTCTACTGAAGTAGCTGCTGCTATAGAAATTATAATAGTATTATCATCAACAGCATCTCTTATTCCTGCGAATACCTTTCCTATAATGTTAGGTTTAACTGCAAATAAAACAGCATCTGCTGCCTTTACAGCTTCACAAGAATCTGTAGTAGTCTTTGTACCATACTCTTCCTTAACACGTGCAAGACTTGGTTCATAAGGATCTGAAACTATAACGTTTTCAGCTTTTAATAAACCTGAGTTTATTACTCCTCCTATAATGGCTCTACCCATATTACCTGCACCGATTACTGCTAAACTTTTCATAATGTCCCCCTTGTTTATTTTATATAGTAAAATCAATATAATACTTAAATCTTAACTAATCCTTAGGAAACGTTTCGACAAAGTTATTTTACTATACAGAAATTTTAAAATACAGAATAAACAACTGTATTTTTCGATAGTTAAAATATTATTAAAAGTAAAAATATATTTTTATAGCTATACTCAATAATAAATTAAGTATCTATAGATAATACCATAATAAAATAAATACATAGAAAATAATGTGAATTTTTAATATATCTTGTGTGAAATTTAAAAAACTATGGTATATCTATAGTTTTTTTGTTTTTTATATTATTTACTAATTTTTGTTGAAACTTAATATTATATAGGAAAGATTATAGGTGGTCCATGCTTATGAACCACCAAAATCTTTCTATTATGTTAGTTTATAAGTAGCTTAGAATGTCTGTTCTGTTCTGTTTATAATTTCATCCTGTAGAGCTCTGCTCAGATTGTTAAAGTGGTCTGAGTAGCCAGCAACTCTTACTATAAGGTCCTTATATTCATCAGGATTCTTCTGAGCTGCTAAAAGAACATTCTTATCAAATACGTTAAACTGAATATGATGTCCATCCATATTGAAGTAAGATCTAATTAGATTAGCCATATTATCTAATCCTTCTTCACCTACAACTACTGAAGGAGCAAATCTCTGGTTAAGAAGAGTACCACCAGTTTTTAGGTGATCCATCTTTGCACAAGATTTGATTACTGCAGTAGGTCCATTTGTATCAGCACCCTTTTCAGGAGAGATACCTTCTGATAGTGGAACTCCTGCAAGTCTACCATTTGGAGTAGCCTTCATTACTTCGCCGAAGTAAACGTGGCAAGTAGTAGGAAGCATGTTTATTCTGTATTTACCACCTGTTACAGTTGGTCTATCACTTACTGTATTGTAGTAAAGGTCGAAGAAACTCTTCATTACGTCATCAGCATAATCGTCATCATTTCCATACTTAGGAGTCTTATTCTTTACCATATTTAATATGTGTTCGTATCCTTCGAAGTTTGCATCCATAGCGTCAAGTAAAGTCCCCATGTCAAATTTCTTTTTATCGAATACATTGTACTTAATCGCTATAAGTGAATCACTTATAGTACCAGTACCAACCCCCTGTATATATCTAGTATTGTATCTAGCTCCACCTCTCTGGTAATCCATACCCTTTTCTATACAGTCATCAACTATAACTGACATCAAAGGAGCAGGGCAGTGCTTAGCGTATATATTTTCTATTATCTGATTTCCTCTCATCTTGATATCTACAAAATGATTTAGCTGCTTAGAGAAAGCTTCAAAGAATTCGTCATAAGACTTGAAGTCCCTTGGATCTCCAGTTTCTATACCTAGTTTCTTTCCTGAAACAGGATCAAGACCATTGTGTAGAGTAACTTCTAGAATCTTTGGTATGTTAAGGTATCCAGTAAGAACGTATGCTTCCTTACCGAAACATCCAGTTTCAACACATCCACTACTTCCTCCACCTCTAGCGTCTTCTAGAGTTTTTCCAGCTTCCATTAGCTCCTGAACGATAGCGTCAGTATTGTAGAATGCAGGCTGTCCCCAACCTTCTCTTGAAACTTCACAAGCTCTCTTAAGGAACTTCTGAGGTGTCTTTCTACTTATCTGAACGTTTGAACTAGGCTGAAGAAGCTTCATTTCGTCCATAGTGTCAAGTATTATATAGCTGACATCATTTACACCATTTTTACCGTCTGGAGTAATACCACCAGTATTTATATTGGCGAAGTCAGTATATGTAGCACTTTCCTTTAAAGTTATTCCTACCTTTGGAGGAGCAGGCTGATTGTTGAACTTAACCCAGAAACATTCCATTAATTCTCTAGCCTTATCTCTATCTAGTATTCCTTCTTCAACATCCTTTTCATAGAATGGATTTAAGTGTTGGTCTAATCTACCTGGGCTAAATGCATCCCAAATATTAAGTTCTGTAGTTACACCAATGTGAACAAACCAGTACATCTGAAGTGCCTGATGGAAAGTTTCAGGCTTGTGAGCAGGAACAACATCACAGTTGTGAGCTATTAGAAGAAGTTCCTCTTTTCTCTTTGGATCTGTTTCTGTTTCTGCCATTTCTCTAGCTTTTGCTGCATATCTTTGACCAAGTATAATCATAGCATCGCAAGCTATTGACATTGCTTCAAGGTCAACCTTCTTATTGTAAGCATCTGTATCATTTACAAAGTCAAGTCTTGCTATTCTATCAGCTATATCCTTTTTAAAATCAGCAAAACCTTTTTGATAAAATCTATTTCCACCAACAGTATGTCCTGGAGCTCTTTGTTCCATAAATTCAGTGAACATACCTGACTCATAGCAGTCTAACCATTCCTGATCTACATTGCTTATGATTCTATTTCTTATCTGTCTACCTTTCCAGAAAGGTATAATTTTTTCTTCTTGAATCTTCATATCTTCTTCAGTAACTTTAAAGTTGACAAGGTCTCTGTCATTCATAACTCTCATATCTTCAAGAGAGTGACAGCATTGATCTGGATAAGTAGGAGCACCCTGTGGTCCATCACCTTTTTCACCAACGATTAATTCACCGTCATTGATACATAAAGATCTGTTTTCCATATAGTACTTAAAAGCCTTAGCTCTAAGTATTGGTGTTTCAACACTTCCTTCAAACTTCTGATAGGCCTCTGTCATTAAAACAGCTCTTTCAATGCTTATATAAGGCTGAGCTGAAGTACTCTGTTCTCTTAATTTTTTAGTTCTTTCAAATGTTCCTCTACTCATAACTAACCTCCAATTTTAACGTTATTAAAATTATTTATTAAAAAAAGATTTTTAATCTCTTCTAATTTTTCAGTGCTAGGTTTCTTAAACTCTGAGCATCTGTATTCTTTATCAAGTTTACAATACTTATGTTCCATAATATTGTGATAAGGAAGAAGATTGACAGCTGAAATTCTAAGTGGCTTTAAAAGCTTTATAATTTTTTCTATCTCTTTATTGTCTTCATCTACATTTACACCCTCTATTAAAGGTATTCTTATGTTTATATTAGCTCCTACAGAATCAAGATATTTTAAATTATCTAGAATAAGGTCATTTGACTTGCCAGTAAATTTCTTATGAAGGTCTTCGTCAACTAACTTTATATCATATAAAAATCTGTCTACCTTAGGATATAATTTTTCAAAATTTTCTTTTGGTGCATAACCACAAGTATCTATTGCAATGTCGATATCTTTGTCATGAAGACGGTTGATAAGTTTATCTAGATACTCAATGTTTTGACACATTACTTCGCCACCTGATAGGGTAACGCCCCCTCCAGATTCCTCATAAAACATGGAATCCTTTTCGATTTCCTTTACAAGTTCTGTTATGCTATATTCATCTCCAACTAACTCTCTTGAACCTGAAAGACACCAGTCAAGGCAAGTTCCGCAAAGTTCGCATTCATCTTCTAGTCTTAAAAGCTTTCCATCTTTTACATAAATTGCGTCATGCTCACATTTTTCTATGCAAGTGTAGCAATGAGTGCATTTTTCTGGATCGTACATAAAGTCAACCTGAAAGTTTTGACTTTCTGGATTATGACACCATGCACAGCTAAGAGGACAACCCTTAAAGAATACTGTAGTACGGATACCAGGACCATCGTGTATACTGCATTTCTGAATATTTATTATTAAAGGCTTCACCCAATCACCACCTTAGTTATATATCTTTTATTTAACACTTGCCAACACAGTAAGCAAATGTTTTCTTCGTTTTGATTTTAACATTAATAAAAAGTCTTGTCCATAGTTTTATTAAAAAAATTGCAAATATTGTTTTAAAAAACATAATATTCAGTCACTGAAATACAGCTGAAAAATAAATAAATAAAATAAGATAATTCATATAAATAATATTGAAATGTTATATTAATAAAGTTATGTAGATAATATAATAATAAAATAAAGTTAAAACAAGAATATATCTTTTTTTAAAATACGAATTGAAAATAAATATATATATTAAAAAATGAAAGTATATAAACTGAACTTGTAAAAAATGAATATATAAGTGTATATTTAGTATATGTATATAATAAAAATAATTAACAAACTTTTTTAACTGCGATTAATAAAAAAAATAAAACTATATAAAAAGTAAAAAAACTGAAAAAATATATAAAAATAGATAAGAATTATAATTAATATAAAAGATTAATTTATAGTTTAAATTGTTGTTTTCAAGGAACAAAAGAAAATTAAATAAAAAAACTTGCAAAAAACAGAAGGAACTATCTTAAATTGATAGTTCCTAAAGGTAAAGAAAAATACAAAAAACAAACTAAATTCATTCTATATGAAGAAATAATTTATTATTATAAATTATTTCTTCTTTCATTTTCCTTATAATCATATGTTTTTAAGAATTTCATATAAACCCTATTCCAAAATTCATAGTCGTCTAATCTTAAAAGTTTAATTTTTTTATTTGCCTGTCTAGTTTTTATGTCAGTTATATTTTGGTATCTTTTTTCTTCACCGTCAATTACTAGAAGTATCATATTGTCAAATTTCCACTCAGGTTTAATGCTAATTTCACTATCAAAGGCAGGTAGTATAATACTAGATGTAAAACTTCTAAAAGCATTGGTGCTTATAGGAGAGATAGGGGTAATCTGCATTATTTCCAGTCTGTTGTCTACTATGCTTCCACCGGCAGAGTAGTTGTATGCAGTAGAGCCAGTAGATGTAGATATAATAAGACCGTCTCCACTAAAAGTTTCCATATAGTTTCCATTTACAAACATTTGTAGATGGGCAGTTCTAGAACGGTTACCTCTTACAACAAGTTCATTGATAGCATATTCTCTTTCTGAATGAACTTCATTTGAAATGTCTATTTCAAGTAAAGGTAGAAGACTGACAGCATAATCTTCATCTATAAAACTTTTAATAAAGTAGTCGATTTCCTTTTCATCAGGCAGTATCTCAGCGAAAAAACCTAGATGTCCTGTATTAATACAAAAAAATGGAACATCAGGAAAGTCAAGCTCTCTTGCAGCCCTTAAAAAAGAACCATCTCCACCTATTGAAATTACCAAGCTAGTATTTTCATGAAAGTCCTCACTTGTTGTGAAACCTGCTTTTTCAAACTTTTCTATTATAACTTTTTTTATCTTCTGTGAAATATCCAGCTCATTGGATCTGATTGTAATATTTTTAATCATAATGTATCAGCCTTTCCTAATAATTATATTATAACTATATCATAACAATATAAATGAAAAAAATAAACAAATATTTGAGATATAGTTAAAAATAAGAAAAGATAATCCTGCTATTTGAAATTAGGTTTTACCTTAAATTTAATATTGTGGTATAATGGAAAAGATATATAAGTAGAATAAATTAGTAAGGGTGAAAATTGTGTTTATAGAAGGAAAACAAGAGTGGAATAAATTTATGATAGAAGTAGAAGAAGAAATGAAATTAAAGGATTTTCTTCTTGATGTTATGGAGTTTTCTACAAGATCTGTCTCTAAAATGAAGAGAGAAAAACTTCTGTTTGTAAATGGTGAGTTTCAAAAACCGTCAATTACAATAAAGAAGGGAGATATAATAGAGATTCCTATAGATGAAGAAATGAGTGATTTTTTGTCTCAAGATTTGGGAGTAGAACTTTTATATGAGGATTTTGATATTCTCCTTATGAATAAACCAGCATTTATGGTAGTACATCCAACGAAAAGTCACTTTGATGGAACTTTGGCTAATCACGTTATTAATTATATTGAAAAGTCTAAAGAATCCTATAAGATAAGATTTGTAAATAGATTAGATATGAATACATCGGGAATAGTGGTATTGGCTAAGAATGCCTATGCTCATCATATACTTTCTAAAGATATGGGAGATAATTTGGTGAAAAAGGAATATATAGCTATTGTAGATGGAGTAATGGAAGATGATGAAGGTACAATAGATCTTCCTATAATGAGAGAAAGTATGGAAAGTATATTAAGGGTAGTAGATGAAAAGGGACAAAGGTCTATAACACATTACAGGGTAATTGAGCGAATGAACAATGCCACAGTAGTGGGGCTTTTGCTTGAGACAGGAAGAACCCATCAGATAAGAGTTCATCTGTCTAGTATAGGTCATGGTATAATAGGAGATGAACTATATGGAAAGGTAGATGAAAGCCTTATAAATAGACAAGCTCTTCATGCTTGTAAAATAAGTTTTAATCAGCCTAGAATGAAAAATAGAATAGAAATAAAAAGTCAGCTTCCAGATGATATGAAGCTGTTAATTGAAAAGTTGGGAGGAAAAAGTATTGATTATTAATAAGGTTATATTACATGTACTGGATAAAAGTGCGGAGCTTCCAGTTTTAAATGATGTTGAAGATGCTATTTCGCCTGAACTAGATGCATTTTATCAGAAAATAATTAGAAGAGTTTTAAGAGATGACGATTTAAGAAAGGCAACTTTTAATGACTATAATGAAAATGAAATAAGAGTATGTGCAGACCATATACTCTATGACGAAAATTCTTTTGTTTTGAGTTCACAGGGCATAGCAGGTGCTCTTTACTCTACAATGGGAACAAATGCAGAACTTGATTCATGTGATTTGGCAGTAGTTTTATTTACACACAAGGATCAGAAGTATGTTGCTATTATTAAGTTAGACTATAAAAAATTGTATACTCATGAGATAGTATATAATGAAGAAACTGAAAAAGTTTCTGTAAAAATGGTGGCCAATGACATTGCTATACAAGCATCACAGAAGATTATTCACGCAGCTATTATAGGTGTAAGCGGAGTAAATGATGAGTGGCACTTGAGAGTTCTTGATAAGGCTGCTGAAAAAACTGAAACTGATTCAAGTTTTGTAACTGATTTTTTAAAGTGTGAGAAGGTAAGAGATGAAAAATATCTTACAAAGTCATTTAGAAATGTTACAGATAATTGGATTACAAATGCCTATGGAAATAATGTAAAAGAGGCTGAGGATGTAAGAAGTATGCTTAATTATGTCCTAAAGGAAGATAATAATGTCGATGTAGATAAATTTGTAGATGAATGTATAGTAGATGAAGAAAGAAAAGAAAGCTATAGGGAACTTCTTGAAGATAAAAAAATAGAAGGCGAATTTCCTATAGATAAAACTTGGGTTGAAAAGAAATTAAAAAGAAGAGGAATTAAGACAAATACAGGTTTTGATATTAAGGGACTTTTGGAAGATTTCGAGGATCCGATGAAATATTCTTTAAGACAAAATCAAGATGGAACAGTAGATATAACTATTAAGAATGTAGAGTTTTACGAAGAAAAGTAATATATATTTTATAGATAGTATACTTTAGAAATGAGTTTTAAATCTAAATAATAAAAAGAAAACCCAACTTCAAAGACTTTAATAAAATTTTATTAGCCTTGGAGTTGGGATTTTATATTCCATATAGCTTTTTAGTAAAACAATGTCTTGCAAAATATTGCATACAATATTCTTGCATAGATATTGAAAACAAAATTAAAAACTATTGTATTTTTAGTTTTTAGCTGTGCTCTTCAATGTAATTAATGATATCAGCTATTGTTCTTATGTTCTCAACGTCATCTTCGTCAACTGTAATATCGAATTCATCTTCAATATCCATTATTATTTCAACTGCATCTAGAGAGTCAGCATTTAAATCTTCCATAAGATCAGTGTCAAGGTCTATAAAGCTGTCATCATCTATATTCAGTTTGTCAACTATTATTTCTTTGATTTTTTCAAACATATGATTACCTCCTAAAAATAATTTACTACCTGATAATCGGGGGAATTGTATGATTATACAAAGAGATAATCAGGTAGCAGATAAAATTCTACTTTATAACAGTATATTAATATATAACAGAGTATTTTTCAACAAAAAAAAATAAAAAAGCATAATTATTTTTATGGAAAAATTAATTAAAAAAACTATATTTATTTTGACTAATAGTATATAATGAAAATAAGAGGAAAATAGAGAGAACTAAATTTAATTAATAAATTTCAAGATGTGTATAGTCGGGAAAGGGTTGTACATATAATGTAAATCGTATATAATTAATTAAGTTATTTTTATATCTATAAAGGAGGTTAGATTATACAATGGTAACTAAGAAACCAACTACAATTAAAGATGTTGCTAAAAAGGCCGGAGTTTCTATATCAACTGTTTCAAGAGTTATAAACGATTCTAAACCTGTAACAAATGAAGTGAAGCAAAGGGTTTTAGATGTTATAAAAGAAACAGGTTATGTTCCGAATCCACTTGCAAGAAGTTTGGTAACTAAGAAGAGTCAGCTTTTAGGTGTTATAGTTCCAGAAGTAACTGATACATTTTCAGCTGAGGTATTAAATGGTATAGAAGAAATATCAAAGATGTACAACTATGATATTCTTCTTGCAAATACATATTCAGAGAGAGAATTAGAAATAAAGAATATTAATTTGCTTAGAGCAAAGCAGGTTGAAGGTATAGTTATGATTTGTTGGGATATAGACCAAGAAATAGTAAATCTGCTTGAAAATAGTGGAATACCTGCAGTATATATAAGTAAGACTACAAGAGATTTTGATATATACAATGTTTCAACTCAAAATGCACCCGCTACTAAGGACATGACACAGTTTTTAATAGATAAGGGACATAAGAAGATTTCATTATTGAGAACAAATTATCATATATCAAATCTTGCAGACTCAAGGCTTCAGGGATACAAAGAAGCTTTAAGTGAAAACGGAATAGAATATGATGAAAATCTTGTAAAATCATGTGGAACAACATACAATGACGGATATTCTACTACTAAGGATTTACTTGCAGAAGGTAAAAAACCAGATGCAATATTTGTAACAAGTGATGAAGCTGCGATCGGATGTATAAATGCTTGTTTTGATTTGGGATACAAAGTTCCAGAGGATATATCAGTAGCAGGATTTAATGATGTTAAGTTCGCTAAGATGTATAGACCAAAGTTGACTACAGTTTATCAGCCATTATTTGATATGGGGGCTGTGGCTATAAGAATGGTAATAAAGATGATAAAGGGACAAGAAATCGGAGAAAAGAAAGTAGAACTTCCTTATAGAATAGTAGATAGAGAAAGCGTACTAGATAAGAAGGAAAAATAATAAATTGTATTTTCAAAGAAGAATGCTACGGTTTTAAATAAAGTAAAGAACTATAGCTATAAACTGAAATATAATAAAAAATATATAATATATACTACATTAAAAAATATATATGAAAATACATAAAAAAAAATAAGTGGAAAAAACTTTAAAAAATTTGTGTTTTGGTATATAATATAAATAGTGCTAGAACATACGTACAGGCTATATGTAAGTTCAACCTACATATATTATACGGGAGACTTTGTTCACATATGAGTAAGAAAAGCTCGGACAATGGTTTCTGGGACTTCGGAAAGTGTGTGACGTGTCACCCACCTGGGTGAATCTCGGGTGTGAATTTATTTAGCCCACGATGTTTCTGGGAGTAAAAGTGTTGCTTAAGGGCAGCACTTTTATTTTGTAATATTTTAAATAAAATATAAAAAACGTTTATTAATAAAATGATTGAAGTTTCCTTTATATGAAAGATAGGTGGGATAATATGGATATTGAGATTTATAGATTAGAATTTAATGGAAAAGAGTGCAAGTATTTACAAGTATATAATAAGATTAAATCTATGATAGTGGATGGAAAGCTTAGCTCAAATGAAAAACTTCCCCCTATAAGAATACTATCAAAATTATTGAATGTAAATAGCGTAACAGTAGTAAGGGCATATGAGCTTCTCGAGTCAGACGGATATGTTATAAAAAGAGTAGGAAGTGGCACATTTGTATCTCTAAAGACTGAGAAATACGATGCCAGACATATTGAAGATGATGAAGAGTTTTATAGATTAGATAGTGGGAATCCATCTCCAGACATATTTCCAATAGAAGATTTTAAAAAGGCTGTTAATATGGCTCTGGAAAATGATGATGCAAGTATATTTAATTATGATGATGGACATGGAATATCAGAGTTAAAAGAAGTTTTGAGAAAGTATTTAAGCAATTTTCATGTTAACACTTCTACAGAAAATTTAATGGTAATATCAGGGGCTCAGCAGGGGATAGATATTGTATCTAAGGCTATGATAGACTATTCAGATATAGTATTTATAGAAGAACCTACTTATGCAGGTGCAATAGACGTTTTAAAAAGCAGAGGAGCGAAGCTTGTTACAGTACCTATGCTAGAGGACGGAATAGATATAGGTATATTAAAAATGAAGTTAGAGAAGTTAAGACCAAAATTAATGTATTTAATGCCAAACTTTCAAAATCCAACGGGGATTAGCTATTCGGAAAATAAAAAGAAAAAATTAATTGAAATGGCAGAAGAATATGGATTTTATATTTTAGAAGATGATTTTATAAGTGATTTTAGATTTTTATCAGAGAACAATAGAACTTTAAAGAGTTATGATAAATATAATAGGGTAATTTATATAAAGAGTTTCTCTAAGATACTTATGCCGGGGCTTAGAGTAGGTGTAATGGATATTCCGACAGAACTTATTAATAGAGTTCTTATATCCAAGTATAGCTCAGATATATCAACTTCTACACTTATACAGAAATCTCTTTATTATTATATGGATAAGTTTAATTGGAAAAATCATATAATCAATGTAGAGAAAATATATACACAAAAATATGTAGAATGTTATAAATATATACATAAAAAGCTAGGATCAAGATTGAATATAATAGATAATAAGGGTGGAATTAACTTTTTTTTAGAGTTAAGTAGAGGTTATTTTTCTAATGACTTTACAAAGTTTATGTTAGAAAAGAAGGTAGCTCTTCAACCAGGATCTATGTATTTTGATAATGAAATAGATGATAGATTCTTTAGAATAAATATAGCTAGGGAATCTGTAGAAAGAATCAAAGAAGCTGTCGATATTATTGCAGATAGCCTTGATGAATTTTATCAAAAAAATTCTAATTTATCTAAGATAGATAATAGCGAATTACAGTAATAGTTAATTAATTATAAAATTTGATAAAAAAATAAATAATGTGGAAAAATAAGAATACTTATAGTATAATGTTATTCAGAATATTGGTATTAAATAAGGAGGTAATATTATGGATATGATTAATGAATTTGATAAAGATAAATTAGCTAGAATAAATGAGCTTGCAAAAATTGCCAAGGAAAGAGAATTAACTAAGGAAGAAACTGATGAAAGAGCAGGTCTAAGAAAAGAATTTCTTGAAAATTTCAGAGCAGGATTTAGACAACAGCTAAGCAATATAAAGGTTGTTCATCCAGAAGAGGTAACAGAAGCTATAGAGGAAGAAATTGAAGAGGAAATAGAAGAAGTAGAGGAAATAGCTGAAGAAATAGATGAGGAATTAGAAGCAGAGGTAGAAGAAGTAGCTTCAGAAATAAAAAAAGAGATTTAATTAAATGGAAAACTTAGGTAAAATAAAAACCATATTATCGTATAAATCGATAATATGGTTTTTTAGTTTATATGATTAAAAGTTCTTTTTAACAAAATTTCGATGAACTAATAAACGGAAAACAAATTTCAATAAAATATTTATGAAGAAAATATTTGCAAATCAATATCTAGATCGTAGAAATCCTTTAGATATTCGATGAATTTCTTTTCTGTTGGTGTGAATACTTTCTTTTTAGAGAATATAAAATAGAAGTTTCTGTCAAATGGATGATTTTTGATTCTATATTCTTTTAATTCTCCTTTGTCTATCAAATATCTTGCTGATATTTCTGATACAAAAGAACATCCTAAGCCATTTCTTACCATCTCAATTATTGCATTGTTAGATTCTACATAAGCTCTAATTTTTAGTGCTGATGGTGGAACTGGACTTGCATTTAATTTCTTTATAATTACATTTCTAGTACCAGAGCCTTCTTTTCGCATAATAAAGGTCAAATCTCTTAGTTTTTCGATGTCTATATATCCGTTATCGTTTTCTATCTCACAATCAGGAGGACAGATTAAAACAAGCTCATCATTGATCAAGTCGTAATAATCAATATGCGGATGCTTCTGCTTTGAACCGACAATACCGAAAGTAGCTCTTTCACTTAATATTTCTGGAATTACGAGATTTGAGTTACAGTGGTTTATAGTAAAGGTAATATTAGGGTATTTTTCACAGAACTTGTTTAGGAAACTAGGGAATAGATGCGCTTCTGGAACGGAGCTACATACTATACTAATGCTTCCTTCTATTTTACCTGAATACTCCTTTATGTCGTAAACAGCCTTTTTACAATCGTTAAGTATTACAATAGCATGATTGTAAAGAATGTGTCCCGAGTCTGTAAGAGTGATAGTTTTATTATTCCTATTTAATAAAACAGTCTGCATTTCGTTTTCTAAATTTTGAATATGAGAACTAACAGTCGGCTGTGTTAAGAAAAGTTCTCTTGCGGCTTTAGAGAAACTTTTGTGCTTTGCAACTGCAACAAAAACCTCAAGTTGTTTGATGTCCATCAATTCACCTCCATAAAAATAAATTACACTACTATTATACTACATATTTATAGATAAATGAAATATATATTATAGAATCATACTATATTTAGCTATAATACAAATATTAGCATAATATTGATAATTTTAAAGATTTTTAATCTAGATGTACTTATACAAAAAAATAACAAAGTTTTGCATAAATAAAACTATAACTAAAATTTTACAAAATAAAAGCCATAAAGAAATTAATCTTCATGGCCGGCAACAGTGCCGCTGGCCGGGGTCGAACCGGCACGATATTGCTACCGCAGGATTTTGAATCCTGTGCGTCTGCCAATTCCGCCACAGCGGCGCACAATTGTATATCTTAATAACGAATTTTAAAATACTTTAAAAACAAAGCGTTATCAAGTACATGTAATATATTAGCATAATGAGAGATAAAAAACAAGTTAATTATAAAAAATAATAAAAAAATTTATGAAGTAGAATTTGTGGTATAATTTATATGGTGATGGCTAGTTGAAAATAGCTAAAAAATAGAAATGTTTTTTGCTTTTAGGATAGAGATGAAAAGGAAATTAGATAGTCAGATAAAATACTTTGAAATAATATATTTTAAAGTAGATTTAAATTTAGAAGTAATTCTATATTGACTTGGAAAAAATATCTAGCTATCGATATGTATAATATGAAAAAGAAATGAGGATAATATGACAGATAAAAAAACTTTACTTTTAATAGATGGAAATTCCATCATAAACAGAGCATTTTTTGCACTACCTCCAATGGATAATGGAGCAGGTGTGCATACAAATGCTATTTACGGATTTTTGACGATGATGTTTAAGGTGATAAATGAGTGTAAGCCTACTCATATTTCAGTAGCATTCGATCTAAAAGCTCCGACTTTTAGACATAAATCCTATTCTGAATATAAGGCTGGAAGAAAAAAGACTGCACCGGAATTATCACAGCAGTTTGAGCCTCTAAAGAATCTTCTTGATAAAATGAATATAGATAGGGAAGAAATAGAAGGCTATGAAGCTGACGATATCTTGGGTACTCTTTCTCTAGCCGCTGAAAAAGAAGGTTATAAGGTATATGTAGTAACTGGAGATAGAGATGCTATACAGTTAGCATCGGATGACACTACAGTATTAATTACTAAAAAAGGTATAACAGAAATGGAAGCCTATGATACAGAAGCTGTAAAAGAAAGATATGGCTTAACTCCATCTCAATTTATAGACCTAAAGGGATTAATGGGAGATAAATCAGATAATATACCAGGTGTTCCTGGAATAGGAGAAAAGACAGGAATCAAGCTTCTTACTCAATTTGAAAGTGTAGAAGGTGTTATTGATAATATAGATAAGCTAAAGGGAGCACAAAAGAAAAAAATGGAAGAAAATAAGGAATCTGCAATAATGAGTAAGGAACTTGCTACTATTGTAAGAGATGTTCCTCTAGATTACAAATTAGACGATATGGTCTTTGGTGATTTTGATATGCCAAGTGTAATAGAAGAGTTTAAAAATCTTAAATTCAATAGCCTTATATCAAGGATTGGAGAATTTTCAAATGAAGAAGTAGAAGAAATAAAAATAGAAATAGAAAAACTAGAAGATATTGAAAAATTCAAAGCAGAAGTTAGGGAAAAGAGAAGTGTCTTTATAAAGACTTTTGTAAGAGCAGGCAATATTCTAGAAAAGAATATATATAGAACATATCTATCAACAGAGTCTGAAAAAATGTACTTCCTTGAAGGTGAAGAAATTGAGCAATTAAAGGATATATTAGAAGATGCAGATATAGAAAAAATTGGATATGAATTGAAACAAGATTATCTAGCTCTTAGACCTTATGGTATAGAACTTGATAAAATTGCCTTTGATATATCTATAGCTGAATACATTATAGACTCAAAGTCTTCAACTTCTTATGAATTTGACATAATAGCCAATAAATACCTTTATAGAAAGGTTACTTCTAAGGAAGACCTTTTAGGTAAGGGGGCAAAGGCTGTAGATTATCCAGATGTAGATATAAAAGATTTAGATGATTATGCAGCTGGAATTATGAGCACAGTTTATGGCGTAATAGATAAGATGAAAAATGTTATAAAAGAAGATGACATGGAAATGTTATTTTATGATGTGGAAATGCCTCTTATAGAAGTTCTTGGAGATATGGAATATTCAGGAATATATACTGATGAAAAAATCATTGATGACCTAGGTAAAGAATTTGATGAAATTATAGAATCAACAGAAAGCAAGATATTTGAATATGCAGGAGAAGAGTTTAATGTAAATTCTCCTAAGCAGTTAGGTGTAATACTGTTTGAAAAATTAGAACTGCCAGTAGTGAAAAAGACAAAGACAGGATATTCGACAAATGCAGAGGTTCTAGAAAAGCTAAGTGATAAACATCCTATAATAGATTTAATAGGTGAGTATAGAAGTGTAGTGAAGCTTAAATCTACATATATAGATGGTATCAAGGCTTTGGTAAATCCGATAGATGGAAGAATACATTCTTCATTTAATCAGACTGTTGCTACAACAGGAAGAATATCTTCAACTGATCCTAATATGCAAAATATTCCTGTAAGAACTGAAATGGGAAGAAAAATAAGAAAAGTATTTATAGCTGAGCCTGGCAAAAAATTAGTAGATGCCGATTATTCACAGGTTGAATTAAGAGTTTTAGCACATATGAGTGGCGATGAACATATGATAGAAGCTTTTGAAAGCGGAGAGGATATACATAGAAAGACTGCTTCACAGGTATTTGGAGTGGACTTTGATGATGTTACTCCAGAACTTAGAAGCGCTGCAAAGGCAGTAAACTTTGGTATCATATACGGTAAAAGTGATTTTGGACTTGCGAAAGATTTGGGAATATCTCAGAAAAAGGCTAAGGACTATATAGCAAGCTACTTTGCAAAATATGGAAGTATAAAAGGCTTTATGGATCATATTGTTTCATCTGCTGAAGATTTAGGCTATTCTACAACAATGTTTAATAGAAGAAGATATATACCAGAAATAAAATCAAGCAATTTTATGGATAAAAATAGAGGTAAGAGAGCGGCTATGAATGCCCCTATACAAGGAAGTGCAGCTGATATTATCAAGATAGCTATGGTAAATGTATACAATAGATTAAAGGAAGAAGAATTATATTCTAAGCTAATACTTCAGGTTCACGATGAGCTGATTGTTGAAGCTGTAGAAGAAGAAATAGAAAAGGTACAGGAACTTCTTAGAAGTGAAATGGAAAATGCAGTCAATTTAAGTGTAGATTTAGATGTTGACTTAAATACTGGAGATTCATGGTACGAAACAAAGTAGTTGACAAAGAAATCTTATTGTCATATATTAAATAGAAAAATAAATAGGCGGGGATTATAAATGCTGAAAATAGGTTTAACAGGGAATATAGGCTGTGGAAAAAGCAGTGTTTCTAATGAACTAAAAAAGCACGGTATTGAGATTATTGATGCTGATATTATTTCAAGAGAAATATATGAATACGAGGATATGCTTGAAAAAATAAAAAAATATTTTCCAAGTGCCATAAAAAATTCTAAAGTAGATAGAAAAGAATTGGGAAAGATAGTTTTTTCGGATAGGGATAAACTAGAGTTATTAAACAAGCTTACTCACACAAAAATAAAAGAAGTTGTTCTAGAAAGATTAAAAGAAGCTAATGAAAAAAAACATATAGCCGTATTAGATGCTGCGCTTCTTTGCGAGGCGGCATTTGATGATATGGTAGATAAACTAGTTGTGGTCTATTGTAAAGATAGCGAGCAGCTTAAGAGAGTCGTTTTAAGAGATGCTATATCAGAAGAAGAAGCTTTGAAAAGAATAAACAGTCAAATGAGTCAGATGGAGAAGGTGAAAAGAGCAGATTATGTTATTGACAACTCTTCTACTCTAGATGACTTAAAGAAAAATACGGAAAAATTACTTGAAGAAATAAAAAAATGGAAATATGAGTACGGGGGAATCTAGTTTGAAGGAGATACTGAAAAAAATTGCATTAGTATCTATCATGCTATTGACCGTTGTGCTATGTGTAAACTACAATCAGATAGAAAGAATATTTTATCCAACTGAGTATTCTGAGTATGTAGAAAAGTACTCCAAGGAATATAAGGTTGATAAATACCTTATTTACAGCATTATAAAAACAGAAAGTAAATTTAATCCAGATGCAGTTTCTTCTAAGGGGGCTGCAGGTTTGATGCAGATTACAGACGTTACGGCTTCGTGGGCAGCAAAAGAGCTCAAGTTAAAAAATGCCGACATACATGACCCAGAAACTAATATTAGGATGGGAACGTGGTATTTGCATCGATTGAATAAAGAATTTAAAGGCGATTTAAGTTTGATGATTTCTGCTTATAATGGTGGATCAGGAAATGTTAGAAAATGGTTAAGGTCCTCCAAGTATAGTGATGACGGTAAGTCTTTAACTCAGATACCATTTAAGGAAACTTCGCAGTATACTGAAAAAGTTTTAAAAAATTATAGGAAATACAGAGAGATTTATGTATATTACAAATAAAGTGGGTATATACTAATTTAGTAGTAAAATTTACATTAAAAGGAGCAGTGTCATGAAAAAGAGATTAATAATAGAAGGAATGCATTGTGAAAACTGTGTAAAAGGATTAAATGCAGTATTAACAGAAGATGTAGAAGGGCTTGAAGTAGTTGAAATCAATCTTGATGGTGGATATGCAGATGTTGAGCTTGATGATAAGGTAAGTGAAGATATCCTAAAAGATGCTGTAGAAGAGCTAGGTTTCGAGCTTAAGGAAATAAAAAATATATAGCATGACTATAAATAGCATGATAAAAGAATGGGAATAGAAAAGACAGGCTTTCGGGTCTGTCTTTTTTTGCTAAGTAAGTATTTTAAAAGACTTGATATATTTATTGAAGAGTGATATATTATGTAACTAAAGATATTATGGAAAGTAATTTGCCTGTCTAAATTAAATAAAAAATAATGAGCTGGTATATATAATAGAAATAAAAAGTAACTTTAGTGCTTAGAGAGTATTGAAAAGAAAAATTAGACAATAAAAAAGAAAGTAAGAATGCAAATATTACAAAAAAATGTATATATAAATATATAATATCTATAATTTTTCCATAAAAAATAAAAAAGCATCTAAAAAAACTAGAATTTAGACTAAAAAATGGGAATTTAAATAAAAAAAATATAAAAAACAAAAAAATTACAAAAAAGTAACAGAAATAAATGCTTGCAAGAAGCTAATAGTTACAAAATAGTGTCTAAAAGTAACAAAGTTTACTGTAAAAATGACATTTTTTCAAAAAAAAGCTTTACAAACTGTAATAATATGATGTATTATAAGAATGTAATCAAAATTTCCACGAGGGAAGTTTATAAAATCGAAAATAAAATTTAAAAATAGTAACAAAAGATAGCGACAATTAAGAGTCGGAAATATATAGGGAATAGAAAATAACGAGAGGTGAGAATTAGATGAAAAAAGCAATGACAGTATTAGGGTTAGGTGCAGCAGCTGTAGCGATATCTGTTTCTAACGCCAGTGCAATGGAACAGGCTCAGACGACGACAGATATAAACCTAAGACAGGACCCAAGCGCAACTTCAAATAAGGTCTCAGAATTAAAGGCTGGAGCGAATCTTCAGGTTCAGGAGACTAAGGATGGATGGACTAAGGTTCAGACTGAAGATGGACAGAATGGTTGGGTAAGTGGATATTATGTATCTGGAGAAGATAATAAGGAAACAGCACAGACTAATGATGCTAATTCACAAGCTGAAGCAAACCAGAATGTTCAGACTGAAAACACAGCTGAAGCAAATAACCAGACAACAAATAATGAAAATAACGCAGTAAATAATACAAATACAACAAATAATAATGCATCTACAACAAACAACAATGTAAATACAGAAGCCAATTCTGCACAGAATGGTTCGGCAAAGGAAGAAAATGTAGATGGAAGCAAGTATATAAAGGAATCAAGCAAGGATGATAATAAGCCAGCTAAGGTTACTTCAAACGGTAAGCTTAACTCAACAGCTGCTTTGAATGTTAGAGTGGGTCCATCAGTTTCTAATGGTGTATCTTCTGTAATATACAAGGGAGAAATATTTAAGGTTGTTGAAAAAGCTCCCAACGGTTGGGTAAAGGTAGTTCTTAACGATGGAACAACTGGTTGGGCTAATGGTAAGTACATAGACTTAACTGAAGAAGAAGACAAGACAAATATAACAGACTATAATAAGAAACCTGAACAGAATGCTTCAAAGGATACTTCAAAAGACGATCCTAAGGCAGAAGAAACTGTAGTTTCTCAGGAAGCTGCTAAGACTAATCAGGGTAAAGTAAATAGTTCTGTAGGTCTTAATGTTAGAGCAGGTGCAGGAACAAACACTTCAGTATTAACAACTTTAAAGAATAATTCAGTAGTTAATATAATAGGTGAAGAGAATGGCTGGTATAAGGTTAAGCTTGATAATGGAAGTATAGGATACGTTGGTGCAAACTACATAACTAAGACTAGTAGTGATTCTGTAACAAATATAAAGGAATCAACTGAAACTACAACTTCTAATTCTCAGGTTGCTAATCAAGGATCAACAGAGGCTGCTAAGAAGGTAGTAGATGTTGCTCAGTCTCTATTAGGTGTTAAGTATTCTTGGGGTGGAACAACTACTGCAGGATTTGACTGTTCAGGATTTACTCAGTATGTTTACAAAAATGCATTAGGCATAAATATACCTAGAGTATCTAGAGATCAGGCAAAGGCTGGTACAGGAGTAGCAGTTAATCAGGCAAAGGCTGGAGATTTACTATACTTTGATACAATGGGTAATGGTACAACAAGTCATGTTGGTATATACCTTGGAGAAGGAAAGTTCATCCATGCAAGTGGTACAGCAAGTAGACCAGAATATGTAAAGATATCAAGTTTATCAGAAAGATGGGTAAACTGTCTAGGTGCTAGAAGATTTGCTTAATTAAATAATGAATATATTAATAGCATTGCGAAGTTCGTAGTGCTATTTTTTTATTTCAAATAAAAAAGTAAATATAAAAAATATATTTTCATATAAAATTCAATGTATATATAAAAGTTATTAAGAAAAAAGTTGAAGTATGTGGATAAATAGCTTTTAATGTATTAAGATAGAGTCAAGAGAGAAAAATTTAATAGGAGGAAGTTATGATAGAAAAGTATAAATTAGCAGTAGTTCAAATGAAAGTAACAGATAATAAAAAAGAAAATATATCTAAGGGAAAAGAGATGATAAGAGAGGCTGCCCAAAAAGGTTCCGATCTAGTTATACTTCCTGAAATTTTTAATTCTCCTTATAGTAATTCATCTTTTCCTGTATATGCAGAAGAATTTCCAGGAGAAACATCTTTAGAAATGATGAAAATTGCAAAGGAGTGTTCTATAGTTCTTGTGGCTGGTTCTATACCTGAAAAAGAAGGAGATAGTATATTTAATACTTGTTACGTTTATAATGAGTCTGGAGAAGTAATAGGGCGTCACAGAAAGATGCATCTCTTTGATATAAATATCAAGGGAGGTCAATATTTTAAGGAAAGTGATGTTTTAACAGCGGGTAAAGATTTTACAGTGGTAGATACAAAGTTTGGCAAAATTGGAATAGCAATATGTTACGATGTAAGATTTCCAGAATATTTTAGAATATTATCTGAAATGGGAGCCGAACTAGTGGCGCTTCCTGCTGCATTTAATATGACAACTGGACCTGCTCATTGGGAAATATCCCTAAGAATGAGGGCTGTGGATAATCAGATTTATATAGCAGCATCATCTCCAGCAAGAGATGAAAGTCAATCTTATGTATCTTATGCAAATTCCATGATTGTTGATCCTTGGGGGAAGGTTTTAGAAAATGCAGATACAGATGAAAAAATTATTTATTCAGATATAGATAGAAAAAGAGTTTATGAAATAAGAGAACAATTGCCTCTTTTAAAGCATTTAAGAAAAGATCTCTATAAACTAAAATATAAGTAAAGAGATGGAATATTAACAGGTCTTAGTAAATGTAAAATTAATAAAGATAGAGAATTTATAGAAAATATAATGAATCTATACAAAGTATAAAATTAATATAAAATATAGAGTAAATGCTACAATATTGTTAAATATAAAAATAGGGTATCGATTCAAGTTCGACACCCTATTTTTATATTATGGTTTTTATTATCATACTCCAGAGTAAAGGAGATTAATAAGCAGCTAGTATAACTTATTTATACAATAATTAATTCTATTCCCTTTTCTCTAATTATTTTAATCCATTTTTCGCTTATGCCTGAGTCTGTAATTATTTTATCCACACAATCGATATCACATATAAACGCTGGGGAAACATTACCGAACTTTGTGGAATCAGCTAATAGAATTACCTCTAAAGAATTCTTTATCACTCTTTTTTTTGCGGCAACTTCATATGGATAGGCACAAGTTAGACCTAATCTATCGTGAATTCCTGCTGCTGAAAGGAAAAGCTTAGTAGCTCTTGTATTGTCTACTATAGATAAACCTTCCAATGATTCAAACATTCCTGTATCTCTATGAAATGAACCACCTGGCAGGACGATTTCAACATTTGGTTTTCCTAAAAGATGAATAAGATTATTTGCACTAAAAATAAGCGCTGTAAAACTAAGGTCATCATCTATATTCTGAGCAAGTTTTTCAGTGGTAGTACCGACATCTATGGCAACTACATCGTCATTTTCAATAAATTCAACTGCCTTTTTTCCTATTTTATTTTTTTCAAACTCCATAAGATGAGAATTTTCACTAATAGTATAGTTCATTTCATTCTCATCTTTGAGATTTAAGGGATTATCTTCTCTAGGATTAAAAACAGCTGCACCATAGAAGTTGTCGATGATATTTCTTTCTTCAAGTTCCTTTAAATCTCTTCTGATAGTCATTTCAGAAACACCGAATTCAGCGGCAAGCTCTTTTACCGAAGCACCGTTGGATTCTTTTAAAATGGTCACGAGGCCATTTATTCTATCTTCCTTTTTAGACAAGTTGTCTCCTCCTTACAAGTTCTATCCATATAATATAAAATTCGGGGAGAATACATATTACATAGATTATTATATATTTAAGTATTTAAAAAGATATATATATTATATCATATTTTGTGAGAAAAGGGAGATTTTTTTGTTATAAAAGTGATAGTTCAAAAGAAAATAGAAAAAAATGTTAAAGTTCGCACAGAAAAACGTTGACAAACATAAAACAAAAGTGTATTATAATTTATAGATTGATAAAATTTTTAATAAAATAAAACTTAAATCAAAGGACACAAGATTTAGCATTTAGGAAAACCATACTATAAAAATAATTATAGAAAAAAACGATAATTATTATAGTAAAAAACTAATACAAATTGTGTTAATCATATTACAAAAAGGTCTCAATGTGTTTATACTATAAAAGTGATTGTTTGAACACAAACATTTGAGGTCGGGAAAGGGTTATAAAATGAATAAAGAATCAATATTAAGTCACATCGATCACACACAGTTAAAGGCATTTGCAACTTGGGAAGATATCCAACTTCTTTGCGATGAAGCGGTTGAATACAAAACTGCTTCTGTATGCGTTCCGCAGTCATATATAAAGAGAATAAAGGAAAAGTACGGAGATAAGCTGAATGTTTGTACAGTAGTAGGATTCCCTCTAGGATACAACTCAACTGGATCAAAAGTTAAGGAAATTGAAGATGCACTAGCAGATGGTGCTGGGGAAATCGACATGGTTGTCAACATATCAGATGTTAAAAATGGAGACTTCGATAAAGTTGAAGAAGAAATAAGAACTTTGAAGAATGCTTGTAAGGGTCATATCTTAAAAGTAATAATCGAAACTTGTTATTTAACAGAAGAAGAAAAAATAGCTATGTGTAAGGCAGTTACAAATGCAGGAGCTGACTATATAAAGACATCTACTGGATTTGGTACAGCTGGAGCAACTATGGAAGATATACTATTATTCAAGAAACATATTGGCGAAAATGTAAAGATGAAGGCAGCAGGTGGAGTAAAGTCTGTTGAAGATTTAATAGCTTTTATAGAAGCAGGATGCGATAGAATAGGAACAAGTTCTGCTGTAAAGATGCTTAAGGGCATGGATACAAAGGGAGAGTATTAAATCTAACCGAAAGTAAATACATTACGAAGGGAGGAAGAGTTAAGCAATTAGAGGCTATAACTCGAAATAATATGTCAAATACTGATAAGATAAAAAGAGTATTCCTTATAGTTTTAGATAGCTATGGTATAGGTGAATTACCTGATGCAAAGGAATATGGAGACGAAGGTAGCAATACTTTAGCGGCAATCGTCAAATCAGAAAAGTACAACACACCATGGTTACAGAAAATGGGTCTATTCAATATAGAAGGTGTTGAATTAGGAAAGGAAGTATCTGCTCCTATAGGAAGTTTTGCAAGAATGAAAGAAGCTTCTAAGGGTAAAGATACAACAATAGGACATTGGGAAATAGCAGGGATAGTATCAAACAGTCCTTTACCAACATTCCCAAATGGTTTTCCAGAAGATTTTATTGAAGAATTTTCAAAGAGAACAGGAAGAAAGTGTGTATGTAACAAGCCATATTCAGGTACAGATGTAATTAGAGACTATGGAAAACATCACATGGAAACAGGAGATTTAATTGTTTACACTTCTGCAGACTCTGTATTCCAGATAGCTGCACATGAAGAAATTGTAAGCGTTCCTGAACTTTATAAGTACTGCGAAATAGCAAGAGAACTTCTTCAAGGAGATAGATTAGGTGTAGGTAGAGTAATAGCTAGACCTTTTGTAGGTGAAGAAGGAAACTTTACGAGAACTCCTAATAGACACGATTATTCATTAGTTCCTCCACAGAGAACGGTAATGGATGAAATGGTTGAAAAGGGATTGGATACAATAGGTGTAGGTAAGATATATGACATATTTGCTGGTAAGGGTATTCAGTCAACTAACAAGATGAAGGACAATACAGATGGAATGAACATTACACTTAGATTAATGGATCAAGATTTCCATGGTTTATGTTTTGTAAATCTTGTTGACTTCGATATGAAGTATGGACATAGAAATGATGTAGAAGGATATGCTCAGGCAGCAACAGACTTTGATAAGCAGCTTGGAGAAATGATAGGAAAGATGAAAGATGATGATGTTGTAATTATAACCGCAGATCATGGTTGCGACCCTTCGACTCCAAGTACAGATCATTCGAGAGAACATACACCAATGCTTATTTATGGAAAGAATATAAAAGCAGGTGTAGATCTTAAGACTAGAGATAGTTTTTCTGATATAGCTAAGACAATATCAGAAATATTCGATACTCCAGGACAAATTTCTGGCAAGAGTTTTTTAAAAGAAGTTATTAAATAAAAAATAATATAAAAAATAAAAAAGGGATTTAAAAAATCACCAGGAGGTTTTATGAAGGTTTTATTAAATATTGTAGGTATTATATTAATACTTGCGCTAATGTACCTATTCTCGTATAACAGAAAAGCTGTTGACAAGAAGCAGGTTCTAAAGGCTTTTATTATTCAGTTTATTATAGCTGCCCTAATAATAAAAGTACCAGCAGGTAGAGCAGTAATTTCTAAAGTAAGTGACGGAGTTGCTTCAGTATTAGGATATGGTAGTGAAGGTATACAGTTCGTATTTGGTTCATTAGGACTTCCAACAGCTCCAACAGGATTTATATTTGCATTCCAGACATTAGGTAATATAGTATTCATCTCTGGTTTGGTAGGTGTACTTTACTATCTTGGAGTGCTAGGATTTATAGTTTCTAAGTTAGGATGGTTACTTGGTAAGGTATTCAAGACTTCAGAAGTTGAAAGTTTTGTTGCCGTAGCAAATATGTTCCTTGGACAGACAGACTCTCCAATACTAGTAAGTAAGTATCTTGGACTAATGACAGATAGTGAAATCATGTTAGTTCTTGTTTCAGGTATGGGAAGTATGTCAGTAAGTATAATAGCAGGATATGTTGCTTTAGGTATACCAATGGAAGCTTTACTGATTGCTTCAACATTAGTTCCAGTTGGATCAGTAATTATTTCTAAGATAATTTGTCCACAGACTGAACAGGTTAATGAAATCGGTGAAGTAAAGATGGATAGAAAAGGTAAGAATGAAAATGTTATAGATGCCCTTTCTTCAGGAGCTATGGACGGTATGCAGATGGCATTTGCTATCGGTGCTGCACTTATAGCATTTATATCTATAGTTGCACTAATAAATGGTATATTAGGAAACTTTGGTGTTTCACTAGAAGGAATACTATCTTATATATTTGCTCCAATAGGATATCTTATGGGACTTGATGGTGGAAATGTATTAAAGGCTGGAGAACTTTTAGGTACTAAGCTTGTACTTAATGAGTTCGTTGCATATGGAAAGCTTGCTCCAATACTAGCAGGAATGGATCCTAGAACTTCATTAATGCTTTGTATATCACTAGCAGGTTTTGCAAATGTAGGAAGTATAGGTATGTGTGTATCAGGTATAGCTATACTTTGCCCAGAAAAGAAGTCAACTCTAGCAAGATTAGGTATTAGAGGTATGGTAGGAGGATTCTGTGTAAGTTTACTTTCTTCTCTAATAGTTGGTCTATTAATGTTGATATAGTTATAGTAGAAAATTTTAACCAAAATAAGAAATTCAGCCCTCGGTTTTTTAGCCGAGGGGGTGGATTTTCTGAAATAAAAATCAATGAAAATGTATAATTAAAGATCTAAAATGTATATAAAGAAGTAAAATATTCAGTGTGTCATATATATAAATTATATAAAACAATTTATATAGTGATATTTATGATATCAGTTGAGAATACTATGTCGTGTATAAAAATTCACAAAGATTAATATTATCGACAATGAAAAGATAAGTGAATTCTAAAATATGAAAGTATCTTAAAGAAGTATTAAATAAAAAAGTGTATATTAAAATAAAGAGATTACAATATTTTAATTTAAAATTATTCTTGTTATTTTTAAAATAATTGGAAAATTTTAAAGAGTTAGAAAAAATAATAATATAAAGATTTTAACAAAAGCTTATATATTAAAATAATAATTCGAAATTGTTATTATTTAGCTTTGGGAAATCGTTATTTAAATTTTTATAAAGGAGGCCGGGAAACCGGAGAAAATATTATGAGATTTACAGATATAATAGAAAAGAAGAAGACAAATCAGGCGTTAACAGATGAAGAAATACAGTTCTGGATTGATGGGGTTACTGATGGAAGCATACCTGATTATCAGACAAGTGCCCTTTTAATGGCAATAGTATTTAACGGAATGGACGAAAGAGAAACAGCTACACTTGCAGAAGCAATGATGAATAGCGGAGATGTAATAGATCTATCTTGTATAGAAGGAATAAAGGCAGATAAGCACTCTACAGGTGGAGTTGGAGATAAGACTTCAATGGCTTTAGGGGCAATGGTTGCAGCTTGTGGACTAAAGGTTGCCAAAATGTCAGGAAGAGGACTTGGACATACAGGTGGTACTCTTGATAAGCTTGAATCAATAGAAGGTTTAAATATATTCCTTACTGAAGATGAATTTAAAAAGCAGGTAGATGAAATAGGTCTTGCAATAATTGGACAGACTGGAGAACTAGTTCCTGCCGATAAAAAGCTTTATGCTCTAAGAGATGTTACTGCAACTGTAAATGCTATACCACTTATAGCATCATCAATAATGTCTAAGAAACTTGCATCTGGATCTAATACAATATTACTTGATGTTAAATTTGGTGAAGGTGCCTTTATGAAGACAGTAGAAGATGCTAAAAAGCTTGCTAGTGCAATGATATCTATAGGAAATAGGCTAGGAAGAAATACAATGGCTATGATTACAGATATGAATCAGCCTTTAGGAAATACTATAGGTAATGCTCTTGAAGTAGAAGAAGCTGTAGAAACTATAAAGGGAGAAGGTCCTAAGGACTTTACTGAACTTTGTATGTGTGCAGGAGAAATAATGTTAATGCAGGGTAAGGTTGCAAAGACTAAGGAAGAAGCAAGAAAGATGTTAGAAGAGGCTATATCATCAGGCAAGGCATTTGAAAAGTTCTTACAGATGGTAGAAGCTCAGGGTGGCAATGTTGAACAGATTAAAAATACAAAACTTCTTCCACAGTCTAAGTTTGTAACTGAAATGAAATCAAGAGAAGATGGATTTGTATCAAACATACATTCAATGCAGTTAGGAATTCTTGCAATGCATTTAGGTGCAGGAAGAGCTACTAAGGAAGATTCTATAAACTATGCAGTAGGTCTAAAGATGAATGCAAAGAAGGGTGATAAGGTATCTAAGGGAGATCTTTTATGTACTGTTTATCATGATGAAGAATTAAAGGAAGACTGGATAGAAGAATTCTATAATACATTCTCATTCTCAGATACAGAGGTAGATGCAATACCGATTGTAGAAGAAATATTAAAGTAGTTTAAATTCACATTACTAATATACTAAAAAAAAGACCACTTATTATATAGGTGGTCTTTTATGGTTAGGACATAATATATGTTTGCTTAACTAAAATAATACTTAATATTTTTTAAAAAATGAATAATTTCAAAAAATATTAATAAAACAAGGCAATAGACAAAAAATAGTCAATCTTACTACTAGTAAATATAGTATAAAATATAGATTTATAGGCTTAAATGTTGTATACTAGTGTAGAGGAAAAAAGTAAATATTAGTTATGAATAGGAGGTAACATGATGAAACTCTTAACTTTTAAGGGAGGTATACATCCTCCATATGGAAAAGAGTATGCAAACAAGAAACCAATTGAGAGAGCAAAAGCTCCTCAGACTGTTTATATTCCTCTTCAACAGCATATTGGTGCACCTGCAAAGTGCATTGTGGAAGTTGGCGAAGAAGTTAAACTTGGTCAGAAGATTGGTGAAGCTCAAGGGTTTGTATCTTCTAATATTCATTCATCAGTATCCGGCGTCGTAAAGGCAATTAAGCCATGTAACGTACCGGGTGGTACTGCTATGTGTGTAGTTATAGAAAATGACTTCAAAGAAGAACTACATGAAAGCGTTAAACCACATGGTGATATAGAAGATTTATCTAAGGAAGAAATTGTTTCTATAGTTAAGGAGGCCGGTATAGTTGGTATGGGTGGAGCAACATTCCCTAACCATGTAAAGATATCTCCTCCACCAGATTCAAAGGCGGAGTTTGTAATTTTAAATGGTGCAGAATGTGAACCATATCTAACAGCAGATGATAGATTAATGGTAGAGCATCCTGACAAGGTAGTGTATGGTATCAGAGCCTTAATGAAGGCTTTAGATGTACATAAGGGCTTTATAGGTATAGAAGTAAACAAGCCTGAAGCTATTAAGAACATGACAGAAGCTGCAAAAGATTATCCTGAAGTAGAAGTTGTAAGTCTTCAAGTTAAATATCCAGAAGGTGCAGAAAAACAGCTTATTTATGCTTGTACAGGGAGAGAAGTTCCTTCGGGAGCACTTCCAATAGCTGCAGGGGCTGTTGTTGATAACGTAGCTACAGCGGCTGCTATAGCTAATGCTATTAGAGAAGGTATGCCTCTAGTAGAAAGAGTTACAACAGTTACAGGTCCTTGTATTAGGGAGCCTAAAAACTTAATAACAAAAGTAGGTACTAAGTTCAGCGAAATTATTGAACAGTGCGGTGGCATCAAAGAAGGTGTTAAGGCAGGAAAACTGATTGCAGGTGGACCTATGATGGGACTTGCTCAGTATACAGATGATATATCTACTAACAAAGGTTCTTCAGGTATATTAATACTTGATGAAGAAATGGCTACAGCTCCAGAACCAATGAACTGTATCAAGTGTGGTAGATGTGTAGACGTATGTCCAGCATTCCTTCAGCCATTATTCATAAGTGCATACTCATTAAAGAATGACTTTGATGAAGCAGAAAGACGTAGAGCGATGGATTGTATAGAATGTGGATCATGTTCATATATATGTCCTTCAAGAAGACTTTTATTACCTGCAATTAGACAGGCAAAGAGAGAAATCGGTGCTAAGAGAAGAAAAGCTGCTGCAGCACAGAAGAAATAATAGTTAGGGGGAACAGATAATGGATAAGAAATTGATTGTGTCTTCTTCACCACATATTAGGTCAAAAGAAGATACTTCATATATAATGAAACAAGTTCTAATAGCATTACTTCCAGCAACTCTAGCAGGTTTATATTACTTTAGAGTTCGTGGATTAGTGACTATTCTTGCTTGTGTTATCGGTGCAGTTGGTTCAGAATGGCTATATTGCAAGATAACTAAGAAGAAATCAACTATAAATGATTTATCAGCAGTAGTAACTGGTTTATTACTTGCATTTAACGTTCCTGCAGGACTTCCTGTATGGATGTGTGTATTGGGAGCTGTGTTCTCAATAGTTGTTGTAAAGATGATATTTGGTGGTATAGGATGTAACTTCCTTAACCCTGCACTAGCAGGTAGAGCATTCCTGCTTGCATCATTCCCAGTAGCTATGACTACATGGGTAGCTCCAAGTGTTACCGAAGTTGTTACAACTGCAACACCTTTAAGCTTTATGAAGCTTGCAGGTGCAGAAGGTATGGGAACAGCAGCAGGTGCAGTAGAAAAGCTACATGGTGCAAATATAACTATAGTAGATATGTTTATCGGTAATATAGGTGGTACAGTTGGTGAAACTTGTTCAGTTTTATTAATAATAGGTGGAATTTACCTTGTTTATAAGGGAATCATATCATATATAATGCCTGTTACATACATAGGACTAGTTTTCGTACTTACATTATTATTAGGTGGATTCAACGGAGAATTTGCTCTTTACCAGACATTTGCTGGTGGTCTTTTACTTGGTGGTATATTCATGTTAACTGACTATACAACATCACCAATGACAAAGAAGGGGCAGATTATATATGCTGCAATAGCAGCTGTAATAGCTACTTGCATAAGATTATACGGTGGTTACCCTGAAGGTGTATCTTATTCTATACTATTTGCCAACTGTTTAGTTCCATTAATTGACAAATATGTACATAATAGAGTGTTTGGGGAGGTGCGTAAATAATGAATAGTATGGTTAAAATAGGCGGTACATTATTTGGATTTACTGCTATAGCTGCATTATTATTAGCCGGCACAAACCAAATAACAGCACCTGTAATAGAACAGCGTAATGAAAAAGCTAGTAATGAAGCTAGAATAGCTGTTTTACCAGGAGCAAAAGACTTTAATCCAATAGAAGTTTCAGAATACAATTCAGCAGGAGCGAGTACTGTAGAAGAAGTATTTGAAGGAGTAAATGGTTCAGATGAAGTTGGTTATACAATTAAATCTCAGCCATCAGGTTATGGTGGAGCTATCGAACTTACAATAGGAATTAGTAAGGACGGTAAGATTACTGGAGTTAATGTTGGTAATAATTCAGAAACTCCAGGTCTTGGTGCAAAATCTACAGATCCAGCTTTCAATGGTCAGTACAAAGGTAAGGAAGCTAAGGAAATTGAAGTTGTAAAAAGTGGAACACCAGGAGATAATCAAATAAAGGCAATATCTGGAGCAACAATTACATCAAAGGCTGTAACAAGCGGTGTAAATGATGCAATCAAGGTATTTGATGTTTTAAATAAATAAAGGGGGGTCAAGAGATGAGTAATTTAGGTAAAATATTTAAAAATGGTTTAATCGATGAGAACCCTACCTTTGTTCAGGTAATTGGTATGTGTCCAACACTAGCCGTTACAAGTTCAGCAATAAACGGTATGGGTATGGGACTTTCTACTGCAGTAGTTCTTGCATGTTCAAACCTTGCAATATCATTACTTAGAAAGATAGTTCCTGATAAAATCAGAATACCATGCTTTATAGTAGTTATAGCTACATTCGTAACAATTGTACAGATGCTTTTAAAGGCATATGTACCAGCATTAGATAAAGCCCTTGGTCTTTATATACCACTAATAGTTGTTAACTGTATCATACTTGCAAGAGCAGAAAGTTTTGCTTGTAAGAATGGTCCAGCTGCTTCATTTGTAGACGGTATAGGTATGGGTCTTGGATTTACAATAGCACTTACAATTCTAGGTGCAGTTAGAGAAATTCTAGGAGCAGGAAGTATCTTCGGATTTACATTCCTTCCAGCAACATTTAACACATTGTTATTTATATTGCCTCCTGGTGCCTTCTTAACTCTAGGATTCTTAATGGCTATATTCAACAAGATTACTAAGAAAAAGGCGTAAAGGGGTGTAGATAATGAAATTAATACTATTATTTTTGTATATAGTTCTAGTAAATAATGTTATCACTTCTCAGTTCCTTGGTATTTGTCCATTCCTTGGTGTTTCAAAGAAAACAGATACAGCAATTGGTATGGGAGTTGCCGTTACATTCGTTATAGCGTTAGCTTCTGTGATAACATACTTCATACAGATGATATTAAACAAGACTGGTCTTGAATTTTTACAGACTATAGCATTCATTCTTGTTATAGCATCTATAGTTCAGTTCGTTGAAATGGTAATAAAGAAGACTTCACCTTCACTATATCAGGCTCTAGGTGTGTTCTTACCTCTTATTACAACAAACTGTGCAGTTCTTGGTATAGCGATAGTTAATATAACTAAGAATTACAATTTAATTGAAACTCTAGTAAACGGTGTTGGTGCCGGTATAGGTTTCACACTTGCAATAGTAATATTTGCAGGTATTAGAGAAAGACTTGAATTGGCAAATATACAGGAAGCTTTCAAAGGATTCCCTATAACACTTATATCTGCCAGCCTAATGTCAATTGCATTTTTAGGTTTCACAGGTCTAATAAAATTATAAGGGGAGGTACTAAAGAATGCTTATTGTATATGCGGTAATAGTCCTAGGGTTACTTGGTCTTATCTTTGGTATAATCCTTGACTTTGCTTCAAAGAAATTCGCTGTTGAAGTGGATGAAAGGGAAGCTGAAATACTAACAGTATTGCCAGGGGCAAACTGTGGTGGATGTGGTTACCCTGGTTGTGGTGGTCTAGCTGCTGCAATCGCAAAAGGAGAAGCTCCTATAAATGGATGTCCTGTAGGTGGGGCTGCTGTTGCTGAAAAGGTAGCAGGAATAATGGGAGTAGAAGCAGGTTCTGGTGAAAAGATGGTTGCTCATGTAAGATGTAAGGGCGATTGTGAATCTGCAAAAACAAAATATGATTACAGTGGTATAACAGATTGTAGAGCTGCTGCTTCATTAATAGGGGGACCTAAAGGTTGCTCATATGGATGTCTAGGACTTGGTACATGCGTTCAGGTGTGTAAGTTTGATGCAATACACGTAGTAAACGGTGTAGCAGTTGTAGATGAAGAAAAGTGTGTAAACTGTGGAAAATGTATTAACGTTTGTCCAAAGGGATTGATAGAAAGTAAGCCAGCTAACAAGGCTGTAATGGTTGACTGTATGTCAAAGGATTTCGGTAAGGCTGTAAAGGAAAACTGTTCAGTAGGTTGTATAGGATGTGGACTTTGCGAAAAGGAATGTCCATTCGATGCAATAATATTTGAAGATAAGCTTGCAAGAATCAACTATGATAAGTGTAAGCAGTGTAACAAGTGTGCTACTAAGTGTCCTACAAAGGTAATTAAGCCTAAGGAAAGAAAGAAACCTGTAGTAAAGCCTGCAGCTAAGCCTGAAGAAAAGGCAAAAGAAGCAGAATCTAAGTAAATACATATTACTTAATTTTTATAAGAAATTTTAATATGATTTATACAAAGCTATTGCGGAAAATTTCCGTAATAGCTTTTTTTATATTTATTTTGTCTATACATATATAGGAGTATGGGATAAAAGTATTGTAAAAATAATACTGAATAATCAAAGTAGGGAGGATAAAATGGATATAAGAATAAAAGATATGAATAAGGATGAAATGCCTAGAGAAAAGATGATGTCAAAGGGAGTGAAGTATCTTTCTAATTCAGAACTTTTAGCTATTTTAATAAGAACAGGAAATAAAAAATATAATGCCTTGGAATTGAGCTCTATGATTATTAAAAAAAGTGAAAATGGAATTAGATCTTTACATGAAATGAGCATAGATGAATTATGTAATATAGATGGAGTAGGACCTTCAAAGGCAACCATAATAAAGGCAGCGCTTGAATTGGGTAACAGAGTGTCTAACTATATACCAGAAAAATATAAAATTAAAAATCCATGGGACATATATATTTATTATATGGAAGAAATGAGATATATGAAAAAAGAGGTTTTCAAAATAGTACTTTTGAATACAAAAAATGAAATAATATCTGATGTAGACGTTTCTGTTGGAAGTCTAAATTCTTCAATAGTTCACCCTAGAGAAGTTTTTGTAGAGGCGATAAGAAAAAGTGCAAATTCCATGATATTAATTCATAATCATCCTTCAGGAAATCCATCGCCATCAGATGAGGATATAAGAATTACAGAAAGATTAATGTATTCTGGAGAAATAATTGGAATAGAAGTTTTGGATCATATAATAATAGGAGATGGAGAATATTATAGTATGAAAGAAGAAGGGGATATATAGGCAAGTAAAATACAAAATACTATTACTTCTTAGAAAAAAGGAAGTAATGGTATTTTTTTGTGTAAAAATGTATTTAGTTAATGTTTTATTCAGTTGTAAATGTTAAGATAATGAAAAAGACGTTTTATTATTTTATATATTACAAAGTGTTACTTTTGAACTGCTTACTTAGTAGATATATTACAGTATTTGCAACACTTTAAAAGAATTACTTTTATTTAGTCTCTTTTTATACTAAATAATTAGATGAAGCAAAGTTAAAACTATTATGAGTGTTTAAAATTTTACTGATTTGTAAGTAAATCTTTATCTCAGATGTGATATACTATAATAGAGAAAAATTGTAAATAGACAGGTATTTCTGTGGCAGTTTTGCCTTCATAAATATATTTTATGAAAAATAGAATTTATATCTTAGATTTATTTGAAGGTATTTATATAATTCATGTAAAGATATTTAGATTTAGGAAAACTATTTATAAGTTAAAAGTTTACATTAAGAACACGACATGTAAATAATGAAATATTAGTGTTTTATGTTTATAATGATAAAATGTAGGAGGAGAGAGATGGGATTCTTTGATAAAATTTTCGGATCTAATATTAACAATATAATTACAAACGATATGGGTATTGACCTGGGAACAGCAAATACTCTTGTTTATATAAAGGGGCAAGGCATAGTAGTTGATGAACCTTCTGTAGTGGCAATTAGAGAAGACAACAATGAAATACTTGCTGTAGGTGAAAGAGCAAATGAAATGGTGGGAAGAACACCTGAAAATATAGTGGCTATAAAGCCAATAAGCGATGGTGTAATTTCAGATTTTGAAGCTACTCAGGCTATGATTAGCTACTTTATACAAAAAGGTTCAAAAGGAGTGGTAAGTCCTAGAATAATAATAGGAGTACCTTATGGAATTACTAAGGTAGAAAGAAAGGCTATAGAAGAAGCTGCTATACAAGCAGGTGGAAGAGAAGTATATATTATAGAGGAACCGATGGCTGCAGCAATAGGAGCAGGTTTGAATGTAAATGATCCAGAAGGAAATCTGATAGTAGATATAGGTGGTGGAACATCTGAAATTGCTGTAATTTCTCTTGGTGGTATAGTAGTTGCAAATTCAATTAGAATTGGCGGCGCTGAATTTGATGAGGCTATAGTCAATTTTGTAAGAATGGAATACAATATTGTAATTGGCTCAAGAACAGCAGAGAAAATCAAGCTTGCAATAGGTTCTGCATACCCTGACGAAGTAGAAAAAGAAATGGAAGTTAGTGGAAGAGATGTATTGACAGGTCTTCCAAGAACTATTACTATAGGCTCTACAGAAATTAGAGATGCAATTAAAGAACCTATAAGTCAGGTGATAGACGCTATAAGATCAACTTTAGAGGATACCCCGCCAGAATTGGCGTCAGATATAATGGAAAAGGGAATAACACTTACTGGTGGAGGTTCGCTTCTAAAAGATTTAGACAAGTTGATAAAGTTTGAAACAGAACTTGATGTAACACTTGCAGAAGATCCTATTCAGTGTGTAGTTAATGGTACTGGTAGAGCAATAGAAAATGAAGCTATTTTTGAAAGTATAGTAAAGATAAATGCTGAAAGTTAGTTGGTGATTGTTTTGAAGTTGAATAAAGATAATAGACGAAGATTTACTGTAAAGTCGATTGTTACTGCCGGAATAGTAATTGCAGTAGTTGTTATTTCAGCATTTTCTATTTCAAATAGTGACAAGCTATTATTTTTGGAAAACAATCCGGTGGCGGAAGTATTTTTGGATTTAGGGAGATATACTAATGATGCAGTAGATGGCGTCAGTGAGTTTGTAGGCGACATAGTGCATTTTAGAAGAAATGCGAATAAAGTAAGAGAACTAACTAAAGAAAATGAGAAGCTAAAACAAGAGATTACAGATATGAAAAGTGATGAAAGTAAGGTTGAGTCATTTAAAAAACTTGAAAAAGCTTTAAATTATGTCCATGGAGACGATAGAATGCGCCAAGTATCTGCAAGTATAGTAGGTAAAAACGATGGTGATTGGTATCAGTCCTTTGTTATAGATGCAGGGGCAGATAGCGGTATAAAAAAGGATAGTATCGTAATAAATGGAAATGGCGTTGTTGGTATTGTTTACAGCGTAAGCAATAGATATTCAAAGGCCATTTCTTTAGTTGACTCAAGAGCCTCAGTAAGTTTTAAAATACAGGGAAAAGAAGATGATAAGGGGGTAATCACTACATCTTCTACTGTAGGAAAGTCTGATTTGACAGATGTAAATAAATTACTGCAGGGATATTTGTTCGATTCAAATTCTAAGGTTAAAAAGGGTGATAAGATAGTAACCTCAGGACTTGGTCTATATCCTGAAAACTTGCCAATCGGTAAAGTTACAAAGGTAATAAATGATAAAAGTAAATCTATGAAACTTATAAAAGTAAGACCGTTTGTAGATTTTAAGAAGCTTAATGATGTGATGGTTATACCACCTAGAAAGATTGAGTAGGTGATGTATATGAAGAATATAAGATATTTAATACTTTTTTTTATTGGGCTTTTGATAATATTTTTAGAGACATTTTTTACAAACTTTATAGGTCACTATGTAAGTGTAAACTTTCTTATGATCTATATAGTGTTTATATCTCTATATATAGATAAGAATAATTCTTTAATACTTGCAGGTATATTGGGAATACTAAGCGATGTAGTATCGGGGGGAATAGTTGGAGTAACAGCTATTCTTTTCCTAGTTATATCATATTTTATATCGGTAATTGAAAAGTCGATATTTAAGGATAAAATAGGGATAATATGCTTACTTGTATTTGTGATAAGTATATTTTATTCTATAATAAATGCCGTGTTTTCAGCGATATTCTTTATACCGACACCAATTATTATTGCAATAGCAAAAAGTTTGATAATAATACCTGTGGGAAATACCATTTTTGCCTATATAGGATATAGAATATTTGGTAAAAAACTTAAAAAATTAAGAGAAGAGTAGTGGTGGCAAAGGTGAAAAAAAATTCGATTATTAAAAAAAGACTAAATACTATTAATAAAATAATAGTAGTAGTATTGCTGGTCATATTTGTCAAAATACTTTTTATGACTACCATTAGAAATTCTCATTACTCAGAACTAGCAAATCAGAAAACCTATAAACAGATATTAGTACAGGCACCAAGAGGTGAAATTAAAGATAGAAATGGAGTTGTACTTGCAGGAAATAAGCCTGAATTTGCGGTTCAGATTGTAGCTGACTCTTTTAATAAGCTCGGTGAAAACGAGAAAGAGGGTCCAAACAGAATAGCTTATTCGATTATTAATATACTTGAGAGAAATGGAGAAAAGTATACTGATGAATTTCCTATAATAATAGATGACGGTAAATACTACTTTACTTTTGATAAAAAGATTAGAGATTTTAAATCAGAAAATGGAATACCGATGAATTATTCTCCTAAAAAGTGTTTTTATTATGTTGTAGATTCACTAATAAAGAATGATGTACTTTCAATTTCTGATAGAAATCTGGATCCTGTAAAGCTACAGTCTAAGATGAATTCACTTGGTTACTATCCACCGATACTTGTTAAGGACTGGAAGTTTACTGAGCAGAAAAATAAAGAGGACTGGTTGAGCAGTTACAGTTTAGATTCAGATATAACAGCAAAAGATGCTTTTGAAAAAATAAGAAAAGATTATTATAAAATAGACAAAACTTTGTCTGATGGTGAAGCAAGAAAAATAATGTTAGTAAGGGACCTTTTAAAATCTAAAAGATATACTCAGTATAATCCTGTTACTCTTGCAAAGGGTATAAAAAAGGAAACTGTTGCTCAGATCGAGGAAAATGCTATGGAACTGTCAGGTGTATCGGTAGCAGTTGAGCAAAAGAGAGTATATCCAGAAGGGAATCTAGCAGCTCATGTTTTAGGATATGTTGGAAAGATTCCATCATCAAAGGCGGAAGACTTAAAAAATAATGGCTATGAGGCTGATGATTTAATAGGGCTTTCTGGAATAGAACATAGCTATGAGGATAAATTAAAAGGTAAGCCAGGATACAAAGAAGTAAAAGTAGATAGTGTAGGTCGTGTAATAGATGAGATGAAATCCGTATCTCCTGTATCGGGTAATAGCGTCCAATTAACATTAGATAGCAAACTTCAAAAGGTGGCAGAGAAATCACTAGAAGATGCAATAGAGGCGGCTAGAACAGGAAATACATTTAAGAGTCAGTTTGGAGATATAGCGATAAGTGAAAGAGCACCTAATGCAAAGTCCGGTGCAATAGTGGCTATTGATGTAAAAAATGGAGATGTTTTGTCTATGGCAAGTTTCCCAAATTATGATCCTAACAAGTTTGCAGGTGGAATTACATCTAAGGATTATAATAACTATTTGCCAAAGAATAAAAACGACTTTCTTGCACCAAATCCACTTTTAAACCTTGCAACTCAGGGAGCATTCCAGCCAGGTTCTACATTCAAGTTGATTACTGCAATGGCAGCTCTTGATTCAGGTTTAGATCCAGGGTACACAATTAATGACCCTGGAGTTATAAGATTAGGTGGAAGAAACTTTGCCGACTATATATGGCATCATGGTGGAAAAAATCACGGAGTAGAAAATCTTTACAAGGCTATACAGGAATCTTGTAATATATATTTCTATGTAATAGGTAGTGATAGAAACTGGATGACAGGTCAGAATCTAAATCTTGGAATGGGTGCTAAAAAAATTCTTGAGTATGCTAAAAAGTTTGGTCTAAATGAAGGGACTGGTCTTGAAAATCAGCTTGAGGAAAGAAATGGTAAGGTTCCAAGTGAGGAGCAAAAGGCTGAAAGAACTAAGATTCAGTTGAAGATGGCGCTTGAAAGAAGAATGAAGACTCATTTTAAGGATATAAGTTATGAAAAAGACAGAGATGAATATGAAAAGAAGATAGATGAAATAGTAAGCTGGATAGATGAAGAAAAAACTCCAGGAAGAAAAGAAACAATAAAAAGACTCGGTGAATTAGGTGTTAAGGAAGAGGACATTGAAAGCGATGCAGACTTTATGGTATATAGCTACTTTAACTTTGCAAAGTGGGGTACAGGAGATACATTTAACCTTGCAATAGGTCAGGGTGAAAATGCCTACAATCCTTCTCAGGTCGTAAGATATATAGCTGCTATAGCCAATGGCGGAAATCTTGTAAAGATGAATGTCGTAGATAAGGTAGAAGATCCTAAGGGAAAAGTAACTGAAAAAACAGAAAGAAAGTCTGAAAAGATAAAGTTTAAAGACTCTTCTAATTTAAAAGATTTAACAGAAGGTATGGTAAGAGTTTCAAGAGATGGACTTGCCAAAAAGGCATTTGGGAACTTCCCAGTTACAGTAGCATCTAAGACAGGTACTGCTGAAAAAAGTGGTAAGATACCTAGTGACAATGAGTTTGAATATTTGTTATCTCACTTGGATTCATATTCGGTGAAAAAAGATGAGTTAATGGAAAAATATAAGGAGCTTAAATTTGAAAAAGAAAGAGCTCTTACAAATGAAAAGATAAATGAACTTAAAGAGAAAATAAAGAATAAAAAAACTTCTAAAGAAGATAGAAAAAAATATGAAGAAGAGTTAAACGCAGGAGTAAGAGTAAAGCTAGAGGATACAGATAAAATCAATGCATTTTATTTGAGAAAGGCTATAAAAGCTCTCAATCCAAATATAACAGACTCTGACATAGATAGATTCAAGCCAGATTATGGTTCTTTTGCTTGGTGTGTAGCCTTTGCACCAGCTGATGATCCACAGATTGCTGTAGCTTGTGTAATACCTCAGGGAGAGTCCAGTTCATATGCAGTTCTTCCTATAAGAGAAGTTTTGGGACAGTATTTTGGTCTTTTGAAAGAAGAAAAAGACGAAGAAAAAGACAAAGAAGAAAATAAAGATATGAAAAAGGAAGATATAAAAGAAGACAAAAATACAGATAACAATTCTGAAAAGAAAAATTCTGACGACAATAAAGTTGAAGAGGATGATAGAACAAGAGACTTAGATAGTGATATAGAAGGAATTGATTAGTAATAAGTGAAGGGATGATATTATGAGCTTTAGGGAAAGAGATGCAGTTGAATTTAAAGGAACAGGACGAGGGCTGATTCTGTATATAAACAAAGAATGCTCTATGGAAAATATTTTTGATTCTATCTCAAGCAAAATAAAATCATCCCCAAACTTTTTTGTAGGGGCAATACTTACGGATATAGATAGTAACTATATATCTCCCTACCAAAAAAAACTCATAATTGAATATCTTAGTGAAAACTACAATATTGATTATGTAGGGGTTGATGAATTTCACTTCAATCAGATGATGAAGAAAAAGGAATATAAAGGTGCAACAGCTATATTTAAGGCAGTTAGAACTTTGTATGTTATGGATGTAGAGGAAAATGAGGAAGTAGATTACAATGGGAGCCTTGTATTTATGACTACAGTGCCTTCAAATTCCTTAATAAAAGCTTCATGTGATATAGTGATTTTGGGAAGTGTAGAGATAGATGCAACGGTCATTGCCGGTGGAAATATTACGGTAATGGGAGAAATAAGAGGAAAGGCATATGCAGGTGCATACGGTAATGATAGTGCTTGTATAGTAGCTAGACAAATAAATGCTCAAAAAATAGCTATATTTAATCGTGAAAGTGAAATAGTAATGTGCAAAAGAAGAACTAGTATGAGTAATCCTGAAATAGCATATATAGATGAAAATGGGAAAATAGCAGTTTCACAGAAAAAGGAAATTCTTTATAAATACTCGCCTACTAGCATTAAGGACACAAGCTATGGCGCTTTTGACGTAAAAGAGCAGGGGGTTATGATGGAGAAGAATCAGTCTTTTAACGACCTTGCATATGAAATAAAGTACAGTAGCGAAACAGATAGAATTATTTCAAAAGAAGAACTTGAACAAAAGGAAAGTAAGGAAAGTAAAGTTTCTAATGGAGAAAGTCGTTTGAAAGATGATAAAAAAATTGGAAATATATCTGCACTTTTTTCGAATGACCTGTCAAGTGATATAGAAAATAAAAGAAAGATTGATGAAGTTAAAGAAATTGCTTTAAATACAGATTTAGATAAAGATAAAGCAATAGATATAAATCAAGATAAGTTGAAAAAGAGAAAAATAAGTAAAAAAAGAAGACGTGAAGTTGACGGTAGGAAGACAGAAAATAAAATAAAAGATTTAAAATTAAGCGATAAAAAAACTGTTGATAATAGTCTGGATTTAGAAAAAAACAAAAAAGTAAGGAAAAATGCAAGTAAAATCAGAGTTGTAAAAGACGGTGATTCTGTAAAGACTTCTGGAGAGAGTAAAAAGAAAAGATTAGTTGATAGACTAAAAGATTTACTCATAGAGGAAGAGGTGGATAATGAAGAAGATAGATTATAGCAAAAAAGGCAGAATTATAAGAAATATAGATTGGAAACTTGTTTCTATAGTTTTTATAATATTTTTCTTTGGGCTGCTCGTATTAAGTAGTGCCACTCATGTAAATGTTACTGGTAACTTTAAACAGATAATAGTTCAGTTAACAGCCTTTGCTTTGGGAATAGTAGTAATAGCTGTATTGTTAATATTTGATTATAACAGCATAGGTAAATACTATAAAGAACTATATATATTTAGTATATTCATGCTTGTGATAGTTCTGATACCAGGAATTGGTGATAAGCAATTTGGCGCAAGATCATGGATAAGAATAGGTAGTTTAATTAATCTGCAAACATCTGAAATTGCAAAGCTTACATTTATTTTAAGTTATGCAAAAATTGTAGATATGAATAAAGATAATATAAAGGATTTAAAAACGCTAGGAAAACTAGTAGTATATGCACTTCCATTTATAGGTTTATTATTAGGACAACCAGACCTTGGAACAGCTATAGTATTTATGTGTATAATATTCTTTATGCTTTATTCTGCAGGGATAGACAAGAAAGTTATAAGAAATGTTGTAATAGCAGGTATTATACTTGCACCATTGATGTATTTTCTTATGGCACCTCATCAGAGAATAAGAATAGTAAACTTTTTAAATCCAGAAGCATCTAGTAACTACCAAGTACTTCAATCTATGATAGCGATAGGTTCAGGTGGACTTACAGGGAAAGGACTTTATCACGGATCTCAAAATCAGGAAAACTTCCTTCCAGTAAGAGATAGTGACTTTATATTTGCTGTTGTAGGAGAAGAGTTTGGTCTTATAGGAATGATGTTTTTAATAGTGATGTTTGTACTTCTTATTACAAGGCTTTTAACAATAGCTAAAAGGTCTAAAAATACATATGGAACATTTATAGTAGCAGGTATTACAGGTATGTTTGCATATCAGATAATACAAAATATAGGTATGACAGTTGGGATGATGCCTGTAACAGGCGTAACACTTCCATTTGTGAGCTACGGAGGTAGTTCGATACTTACATCCATGGCAAATATCGGTATCGTCCTAAACGTTTATATAAGGCGAAAGAGAATAAACTTATATTAATAAAAATATCTTTGATATAAGGTAGTAAAATAGGATATTTTCAAAAATAAAAATTGAAACTCTCCTATGATGGTGTATAATAAATAGGTGAATATTAATTGAACTAGGGCTTGTATTGAAAAATGTAAGCCCTATAAAACTATATTGGAATCGGAGGAAAATTTTGGAAAAAGTAAACATAAAAAGAATTTTGAAAAAGGTTGAAAAACCTGCTAGATATCTGGGAAATGAATTGAATACTATTCATAAAGATACTTCAAATGAGAATTTAATTAGATATGCGCATTGCTTTCCTGACATATATGAAGTAGGAATGAGTCATCTTGGAAGTCATATCCTTTACAATTGCATAAACAAGGAAGAAGATGTATTTTGTGAAAGAGTATATACTCCAGGAGTAGATATGGAAGAAAAAATGAGAGAAAACAATATTCCTCTATTTGGACTTGAATCAAGAGAAGCAATAACAAATTTTGATTTTGTAACATTTTCTCTTCAGTATGAAATGTGCTATACCAATATTCTTAATATGTTGGACCTTGCAAGGATACCTATGCTTGCCAAAGACAGAGGTGAAAAAGATCCATTTATTCTTGTAGGAGGATCTTGCGCCTATAATGTTGAACCTTTAGCTGACTTTGTAGACATTGTTGTTTTAGGTGAAGGTGAGTATATGAACCTTGATGTAATAAGAGCATACAAGGAATGGATAAAAAGCAATCCATATGAAAATGGTCAGACTAGAGTGGACTTTTTAAAGAAAATAGCAACAATAGATGGTGTTTACATACCTTCATTTTATGAATTTGAATATAATGAAGACGGTACTGTTAAGAAGTTAAATAAGTTAGTAGATATTGCACCAGATAGACCGAGAAAAAGAATAGTAGAGAATATGGATCTTGCAGAATATCCTGAAAAAATGATAGTTCCATTTATAGAAACAGTGCATGATAGAATAGTTCTTGAGCTTTTTAGAGGCTGTACTAGGGGATGTAGATTCTGTCAGGCAGGTATGATATATAGACCTATAAGAGAAAAATCTTTAGAAAGATTAAAAGAAATTGTTGATAATATGGTTAAAAATACAGGATACGATGAAATATCTTTATCATCTTTAAGTACGAGTGACTACTCTAAGATACAAGAGATAACAGATTTTCTTGTAGAGGAATATGCACCTCAAAACATAGGGGTTTCTCTTCCGTCTTTAAGATTGGACAATTTTTCAATGGAAATAGCAGAAAAAATTCAACAGGTAAGAAAGACTGGTTTAACATTTGCTCCAGAAGCTGGAACTCAGAGACTTAGAGATGTAATCAACAAGGGTGTTACTGAAGAAGATTTAAGAAATGCAGTAGGTAAGGCTTTTGAAATGGGCTGGAATAGTGTCAAGCTTTACTTTATGATAGGTTTGCCTACAGAAACATATGAAGATTTAGACGGAATAAGAGATCTTGCATATGAGGTAATTGACATATACAGAGAAGTACACGGTGGAAAGTTAAGAGGAAAATTTGGTGTAACAGTAAGTACATCAACATTTGTTCCAAAGCCATTTACACCTTTCCAATGGCATGGTCAGGATACGCAAGATGAAATAAAGGCAAAGCAGAAGCATTTAATAGGCAGACTTAGAAATGGTAATATAAAATATAATTATCATGATTCAAAGACAAGTTTGATGGAGGCTGTATTTGCAAGAGGAGATAGAAGGTTGGGAGCAGTTCTTTTGGAAGTATTTAAAAACGGAGCTAAGTTCGATGGTTGGTCAGAACATTTCGATCTAGATAGATGGTTAAATGCAATGGAAAAAGAAGGTCTTGATCCAAGTTTCTATGCACATAGAGAAAGAAGTTATGATGAAGTGTTCCCATGGGATCACATAGATGTAGGAGTAACAAAAGAGTTTCTTATAAGAGAAAATGAAACAGCGAGAAACGATAAGATAACAAAAGACTGTAGACATGGATGTAATGGATGCGGTATAAATACAAATGATATAGGAAGGGGATTATGCTAATGTCAAAAATAATGAGAATAAAATTTGTCAAAAATGAAGACATGATATATATTTCCCACTTGGATGTTCAGAGACTTTTACAAAGAGCATTTAGAAGAGCTGATGTAGAACTTTCATTTTCTCAGGGATTTAATCCGCATCCTAAAATGAGTTATGGTAATGCACTAGCTTTAGGTGTAGAGAGTTTTGGAGAATATGTAGATATAGAAATAGAAAATGAAGATATAGATTGTAAAGAGTTAATGGAAAGAATAAATAAGCAACTTCCAGATGGAATGCAATTTATAAAGTGTATAGAGCTTCAAGGTGGGGAAAAAGCTCTTGCATCAAATATAATATATGGAGATTATGTGTTTATAATTCCCAATAAACTGAATCTTAAAGAAGAATTAGTATCGTCAAAACTTGAAGAAATGATGGATTCTGAATCTATTATTACGACAAAGAGAAATAAAAAGAAAAAAATTGTAGAAATAGATATAAGACCTTTGATAAAGACTTTATCTTTAATAGATGCAAATGAAGATGAAATAAAAATATCTTCTGTTTTGGCAACTGGTTCAAAACAGAATCTAAATACAAATGTTTTTATACCGATGTTACTTGAATATCTTGAAATAGAAATGGATCCTCTTGATGTAGATATTGTAAGAAATGACTTATATTTTGAAGAAGATGGTAAAATGATAACACCATTTTAATAAAATTGGCACCTGCTTATATTAGCCTAGGTGCCTTTTTATTTTGAATATTTATTAATGAAAAATATGATCTTAGTAAAATTACAGAAGATATTTTAAGAGTATTTTTAAGCTTATATTTAAAAAGCTAGGTTAAATTTAGAAATTTAAGATGAAATAGTGTATAATATAGCATATATATTGAAAAAATAAATAGTTAGTGGTGATAATATGAAGGAATACATAATAGAAGATTTTATAGCTTCTAGAAAGCTAGCAGTAATTAATAATGGAGAATTAGAGAAGATTATTATAGAGGAAAAAAACAAATCTCTAAATATAAAAAATATATACAGAGGAAAAGTAGAAAAGATTATATCTACAATGGACGCTTGTTTTGTAGATATAGGTGAAAGAAACCCTGCTTATTTGAAAGTATCTAAAGATGAAAAAATTCAAGAAGGCGAAAGAATTCTTGTACAGGTAAAAAAGGAAGAGAAGGGCGATAAAAGAGCGAAGGTAAGTAGAGAAATAGATTTTTCAGGAAGGTATCTTGTATATATACCTTCAAACACCAAATTAGTTTTTTCTAGTAAGATTAAAGATAATGATGAGAAAAAAAGACTGAAAAAACTTGTTTTAGAGGCTTCTAATGGAGAAAAGGGCTTTATAGTAAGAACAGAGGCTCAAGGTCAAGGTATAGAAGAATTGAAAAAAGATATAGAAGAACTAAAAGATAAATATGATAAGTTAGTTGAAGAGTATGAGTCCAGTTTCTATCCGAAGTTACTTTATAAGGATAAAGGAAGTATTTTTTCATATATAAAAGAAAACTTATCAGAAGAAGTGTATAGAATTGTCTATGTTGATGGAGAGATAAACAGACCCTTGAGAGATCTCGTAAAATCTATAAAACTAGAATATCTAGAAAAGTTAAAAAAAGAAAAAAATATAGATATTTTTGAGGCATATGGAGTTAATAATATGTTAAAAAAATATACAAGCAGAAATGTCTGGCTGAAAAGTGGTGCCTATATAGTAATTGATAAAACTGAGGCAATGACAGTTATAGATGTTAATACAGGAAGTTTCAAAGGTAAGTCCGGATATGAAGATACTGTGTATAATGTAAATATTGAAGCTGCAGAAGAGATATCTAAACAGATTATTATGAGGGATATTAGCGGTATAATTATAGTTGATTTTATTGATATGCAGAGTAGAAAAAACAAAAATATGCTTTTAGAAAAATTAAGCACTTATCTTGAAAAAGAGGGAAAGAGAAGCAAAGTTCATGGCTTTACAAAGTTAGGTTTAGTTGAAATATCTAGAATGAGAAAGGAAAAAAGTCTTGATCAGTATTTCGATTCAGAAAATAGAGATTTAGATATTATAGAAAGAAAAGTTATATATGAAAAGTATCATTTAGGAAAAGAGAGAGTAGAAATAGAGAAAAAAAATATAGATCTAGATAATATATCAGATAAATTAAATGAAATAGAGAAAAAATATAATGTTAATTTAAAATTTATTTAACATAATATCTGTGTATAAATTGTTAAAAAAATATATTAAAAAATAATTAATTCAATAAATAAAGTGTTGAAATATTACCTTTATTCAGATAAATAAGTAATAATAGAAAAACTGTAATTAATAATATAAAATAAATGTGAAAAAAATCACTACTTATTAATAAATTAAGTAGTGATTTTTTAGATATAATTAATTTTTTTAAGAAATTTATTAAAAAAATTGATGAAAATTTTTTGCTTATATGTTACTATAAGAATAAAGAAGCAAATAAAAAGGTTACTTAATATATAATCAAAAAGGAGAAAATCTTTATAAAATTAATTGTACAGAATAAGATTATAAGTGATTATGTAAATCTTTTTAAAACTTAATTAAGGAGGTATTTTAATGAGTAGGTTATACATCAATACTCCAGATACAGCTCAGATAGTAGTTGAAGGTCTATATAAAGATCTAGAAAGAAGAATTGTGTCAAGTCCTCCAGGAATATGTCCTGTAGAGGTTTCTCTTGCATTTTTGAAACTGTGTCATGCTCAAACATGTGGAAAATGTGTTCCTTGTAGAGTAGGGCTAGACAAACTTCAGGAGATGATTGAAAGTGTACTTGATGGAGAAGCAACAGAGGAAACTTTGGAGCTAATTGAAGATACTGTAAGAGTAATTATAAAAACAGCAGATTGTGCAATAGGTTATGAGGCTGCGGAAATGGTTCTCAAGGGAATAGTTGGATTTAGAGACGACTACCTTTCCCATATAAGAACTTCAAAATGTTCAATGGATAGAAACATATCAGTACCATGTGTTGCAATGTGTCCAGCAGGTGTAGACATACCTGGTTACATAGCCCTAATTGGAGAAAAAAGATATGCAGATGCAGTTAGGCTTATTAGAAAAGACAATCCATTCCCTACTGCGTGTGCCCTAGTGTGTGAACATCCTTGTGAGGCAAGATGTAGAAGAACTATGGTAGATGCACCTATGAATATAAGAGGGATGAAGAAGTATGCAGTCGATCATGCAGGTATAGTTCCACCTCCAGCTTGTGCAGAATCAACAGGCAAAAAGGTAGCAATAGTAGGTGGTGGTCCAAGTGGATTAAGTGCAGCATATTATCTATCACTTATGGGACACAAGGTTGTAGTATATGAAAGAAGCAAAAAACTTGGTGGTATGTTGAGATATGGTATACCAAAATACAGACTTCCGAGAGAACGTTTACAAGAAGATATAGATGCTATACTTAAAACAGGTATAGAAGTTCATAGAAATATAGAGGTAGGTAAAGATATATCAATAGAGGATATAACAAAAGAATGTGATGCTATGTATATAGCTATAGGAGCTCATGATTTTAAAAAGTTAGGAATAGAAGGCGAAGATGCTAAGGGAGCTATTTCTGCTGTTGAGATGCTAAAGATGATAGGTGATGAAAATTACCCGGATTTGACAGGTCAGAAGGTAGTCGTAATCGGTGGAGGTAATGTAGCAATGGATAGTGCTCGTACAGCCAATAGATGTAACGCCGAAAGAGTGTCTATAGTGTATAGAAGAAGAAAAGAAGATATGACTTGTCTAAAGGAGGAAATAGAAGAAGCTTTAATAGAAGGTTGTGAACTATATTCTCAAATGGCTCCTATAAAAATAGAAACTGATGAAGATAATAATATAAAGGCTATTTGGATTCAGCCACAGATAGTTGGAGAAATGGATAAGAGTTCTAGACCAAGACCTAGAAATTCAAGTGAAAAGCCTGTTAGATTAGAATGTGATAAGTTAATAGTTGCAATTGGGCAAAACATAGAATCAAAGCACTTTAAGGAGTTCGGAATGCCAGTAAAGAGAGGTATTATTGAAGCTTTAAATTCTAGTGAGGTGGAAAATATACCTGGTATCTTTGCAGGTGGTGACTGTGTAACAGGTCCTGCAACTGTAATAAAGGCAATTGGAGCAGGTAAGGTTGCTGCTGCTAATATAGATGAATACCTAGGCTTTAACCATTTAATAAGTGTAGATATCGACCTTCCAAAAATAAGATGGAATGATAGAAATCCTTGTGCAAGGGCAAACATGAAGGAAATAAGTACTCATGAGAGAAAGAATAACTTTGCAGAGGTAGAAAAAGGACTTACTCCAGAAGAGGCTGCACAGGAAGCAGGAAGATGTTTAAGATGTGATCATTTTGGATGGGGTAACTTCAGAGGAGGTAGAACATCAATATGGTAAAAGTAACTATAGATAATCAGACTATAATGGTAGAGGAAGGTACTAAAATAATAGATGCTGCAAAGGAAACGGGCATTATTATACCTAGGTTGTGTTTCTTGAGAGAAATAAATGAAATAGGTGCGTGTAGAGTATGTTCAGTTGAAGTAGAAGGAACGGACAAACTTCTAACAGCTTGTAATACAGTAGTTGAAGATGGTATGGTTGTAAAAACAAATAGTCCAAAAGTAAGAAGAGCAAGAAGGACAAATATAGAATTTATACTTTCACAACATGATTTTAGTTGTGCTACATGTGTAAGAAGTGGTAATTGTTCACTTCAAGAAATAGCAAACGACCTAAATGTGGACTCTATGCCATATAAAATAAAATATGAAAAAAGAGCCTGGAATAAGGATTTTCCTTTACAGAAGGATTTTTCAAAGTGTATAAAATGTATGAGATGTATACAGGTATGTGATAAAATTCAAAGTCTTGGAATATGGGACGTTGTAAATAGTGGTTCAAGAACTACTGTAGATGTTTCTCATAATAGACAAATAGAAGATGCAGATTGTGTATTGTGTGGTCAGTGCATAACACATTGTCCAGTAGGTTCTCTAACAACAAGAAACGATACTCATAGAGTGTACGATGCAATAGAGGATGAAAATCTTATAACAGTAGTTCAAGTTGCACCTGCAGTAAGGGCTGCATGGGCAGAAAACCTTAATATAGAAGAAAAGTCAGCTACACCTAGCTTGATGGTTGCGGCACTAAAGAAAATTGGTTTTGATTATGTATTTGATACAAACTTTAGCGCTGACCTTACAATAATGGAAGAGGCAAACGAATTCCTAGAAGTATATACATCAGGTGGAAGAGACTTCCCTATGTTCACATCATGTTGTCCTGGTTGGGTGAGATTTATGAAATCTCAGTATCCAGATATGGTAAAGTATTTGTCAACATCAAAATCTCCTCAGCAGATGTTTGGAGCAGTAGCAAAATCATATTATGCAGATCTTTTGGGAGTAGATGCAAACAAAATATGCTGTATATCTATTATGCCATGTACTGCAAAGAAAAAAGAAGCAGAGATTGAGACAATAAATGATACAGAAGCACAAAGAGATGTAGATATAGTTATTACAACAAGAGAAATGGAAAAGATGATAAGAGCGGAAAACCTTGACTTTAGCAAACTAAAAGAAGAATCATTTGACTCACCTCTTGGAATAGGAAGTGGCGCAGGTGTAATATTTGGTGCTACTGGTGGTGTAATGGAAGCAGCTCTTAGAAGCGCGTATTATTTTGTAACAGGGAAAAATCCTGATCCAGATTCTTTTGTATCTGTAAGAGGAGAAGAAGGTTGGAGAGAATCTAAATTTTCAATAGCTGGAAATGAATTAAGTGTGGCTGTAGTAAGTGGACTTAGAAATGCTAGAGAGTTGATGGATGCTTTAATAAGAGGAGAAGTTAAGTATGACTTTGTAGAGGTAATGGCATGTCCTGGAGGCTGCTCTGGTGGCGGAGGACAACCTATTAAGGATGGTTGTGAATTAGCATATACTAGGGCTAACAAGCTTTATAAGCTTGATAAAAAGATGTATTTAAGGTATTCACATGAAAATCCAGCAATACAAAAAATATATAGCGAATATCTTGGAAAGCCAAATTCTGAAATTGCTCATAAGCTACTTCACACAGACCATGAATCTTGGAAGATGCCTTTATCTCCAATATTCTCAATGGACGAAGATAGTAAATTTAGATATAATTTTAAGTAAAAAAACTATATAAAATTATTAATAAAACTTAGAAAATATATAATAAAAAATGCAGGAGAGATTTTTCCTGCATTTTTATATGTTTAAAATAGCTAGATTCATTTATAAATTTTAAATAACAGTAATTATAAAATATCTGTTTTCTTGCAAAATTGACTTAGTCTTCAGCATTATAACTTAAATCAATTTTTATACCATCATGGGCAATAGTTGTATTTTTAAATACAGACCTTGCATTTTCAATAAAATAACTAGGATTATCTACTGAGGGAGAAAAATGTGTAAGTAAAAGATGTTTTACTTTTCCAAGTTTTGCCAAACTAGCAGACTCTCTAAATGTCATATGCTTGTTCTTTACTGCCTTGGCAATATCCAAATCATCTCCGTACATTGCCTCACAAATGAATAAGTCACTTTCCTTTATAAAATCAGGAATAGTATTTATAGGTCTTGTATCTGTAATATAGCTAAATTTAATACCTTTTCTTTCTTCACCTAAGACCATATCTGGTGTATAAGCATTATCGTCAATATAAAAAGTTTGACCTAATTGGAGATTTTTCCATAAATATTTTGGGACATTATTCTCTATTGCATTTTGAGGACTAAACTTTCTATTTCTCTTGAAATAAAGACTATATCCTATACATTCAGTTGAATGTTCAAGTTTAATTGTAGAAATCTCTATTTCCTTAAATTGACCATCATTTATTGAAAAAGCCCCTGAAGGATTTTCTATAATATTTAATGGATAGGGAATACCTTCTATTAAAACGAGCATTGCCTTAATAGCTCTTTTGATTCCTCTAGGTCCAACAATAGTCAGGGGGGTTCTTTTTTCTGAATTTCCCATTGTTGAAAGCAATCCTATTAAACCGTTAATGTGATCACCATGTAAGTGGGTAATTAGGATAAGGTCTATTCCCTTAAAACCACATCCAACTTTTTTCATAGATATCTGAGTACCTTCACCACAGTCTATAAGTATTTTTCTTCCTTTATAGTTCAAAAATGCACTGGAACAAAATCTATTTGGTGATGGTACATTTCCACCAGTTCCAAGCATTGTAATGTTTACCATTTCATCACCTGCCATTCTTAGTTTTAAAATAAAGTTAACTCTTGTATATAGTATATAATTACATAAATTCATTTTTTTGTCTCAATTTTTTAGCATAAATATTATTAGCACATAAATAAGCTAGATAAACCATAATAAGCCCGCCTAGAAGCGAAATTATCATATAGATAGCTGCCAGAAAGAAATTTGTTGAATAAATTAAATCTGCTAGATTTTTGGAAAAAGTAGAAAAAGTAGTAAAGGCTCCCAAAAGTCCAGTAGCAAGTGCTGCATGCAAATTATCATTCATTTTAATAGATTTTTCAGCAAGATGTACCGTAAGTGAAAGTAAAAAGCATCCAAGTAGATTTACTATTAGAGTATTTAAGGGAATTAGCTGAAAATCTGACAAAAAAGGAATATTAAAAAACAAATTTCTCAATAAAGCACCGAAAAAGCCACCTATAAAAATATATATTAATCTTTTCAAAATATCACCTCATATAAATTTGAAGCCACTTAATAAAACATTCTAGCTCCAATAATAAAAAATATAACTCCTAAAATAGTTGTAGGAAGCATATATTTTAACATAGAAGGAAATCCATCTTCTTTTAAAAGCTCAAAGCTTTCTACTAAGAAAGTAGAAAAAGTAGTAAATCCTCCTAAAATACCCGTTTGTATAAATGCAGCTAAGTTGTTATCACGAATTGCAAAAACACTAACACCAAGGAAAAAAGATCCTATGATATTAATAAGCATAGTGCTAATAGGAATTGAAAAATAGCTATGTTCTTTTATTATCTTTGACAAAATATATCTCATTAAAGCTCCTATTCCACCACCTAGCGATAGAAGAATTAGACTCATATTATCACCTCTTTTTCCACATAACAATAATTATATAACATAAATAGAAATAGTTTAAGAGCTTTTTATAGGTAAAAGTAAAATTAATTAATAAAAAGAATAATATAGAGATGACTTCTAGCTTATTAAAAGAAAATAAAAAAATTATCTAATAGAGGTTTTATTAGAAAATAGAAGTAAGAAGAAAACCGCTGGCAAATATCGAAAGATTTAAATTTTAGAAGAAATTGATAAGTATTTAGATATATGGTGAAATTTATATAGCGAATAAACAAAAAATATATAGGTTACAAATAGATGAAGATGTAGTTATTTAAAAAATAATAAGTATTTTTATGGTATAATTTAAAATGAAAGGCAGTGATAATATGTCAAAAATAACGGCAATAGAATTTCAAAAAAAGAATAAAGACAGGGTTAATTTATATGTAGATGATGAATACCTTCTTTCTCTTTATGCGGAACTAATTTATAAATATAATTTAGAAAAAGGACAGGAAGTCGATAAGGATAAACTCGTTGAAATCCTTAAAGTTGATGAATATGAGAAAGCTAAGAATAAAGCACTACAATCTATTACTAGAACGGAAAAGTCAGAAAAGAAGATGAGAGAAAAGCTTTTAAAAGATTTTGATGAAGATATAGTTGAAGAAGTAATAGAGTTTTTAAAAAAATATTCATTAGTAGACGATGAAAGATTTGCAGATAGAATAGTCGCTAATGATGTTAATTTTAAAAAAGTAGGCAAGAATAAAATAAAGCAAAATCTATATTCAAAGGGAATAGGAAGAGAATATATTGAAAGTGCAATATCTGAAATAGATAGAGACAAGGAATTGGAGAATGCAATATATTTGGCGAAAAAGAAAATTTCAAAAATTAAATCCACAGATGAAAGAACCATCAAAAATAAACTATATCAGCATCTTGCATATAAGGGATTTGACTATGATACCATCAATTCGGCAATTAGAAGAGTACTTGAAGGCGAAGACTAGTTAATTAACTGTAGAATCTATAGATAACAGAGTATTAATTAAGTGTAAGTCTTCAATTTTATTTGTTTTAAAACACAAGTGGTGTTTAATATATAATTAGGACGGAACGGATAAATGAAAAACTTGATAATTATAATAGTAAGCACTATTATAGGAATTTATGATATAATTAAGCTCTATGTCGATGAAAAATAAAGGAGTATCTAATTTGCAGATGAAATATTTTTTAGAGCTGATAGAATTTGCATAAAAATTAGCACAAGTGTATAAAAACAAAAAAGATATTGTAAATATGCAAAAAGGATTTTATTTTTTTTGATACTGCATTAGAAAAATAAGAAATTTTGAATAAAAAATAATAAAAATTTGTTATTATACAAAAAAACATGGAAAAAACTGATTGGACTTATATACTTAGCTGTGATAAAATGAATTTATCATGGTTATAAAGGGGAAAGAACATGTTGTTAGAAGAAAGACTAGCTTTATCTCACAAGAAAAATGAAGAAAAGCTGAAAACCTTTAAAGAATCAAATGAAAAGATGAAGCTAGGAATTATGGGTGGGACATTTAACCCAATTCATAATGCTCATCTAGCTACAGCTGAATTTATAAGAGACAAATATGGACTTGATAAGGTGGTTTTTATTCCTACGGGAGATCCACCTCATAAAAGAAATATATTGGATAAGAAACATAGATTCAATATGGTTGTTATGTCGACTCTTAAGAACGATGATTTCTTTGTATCAGATTATGAAATAGCATCAAAGGGCGAAACAAACTATACTGTGGATACACTTAGATATATTGGACAAACTTATCCAAATGAAGAAATCTATTTTATTACGGGGTCTGATGCAGTCAATCAGATGGAGTCTTGGAAGGAATTTCAAGAGAATTTTAAACGTGCTAAATTTATTGCAGCCATAAGACCGGGAATAGATTTACTTGAAACACAGGAAAACATAGAAAGATATAGAAAAGATTATTCTGCAAATATTGATATGGTGTATGTTCCATCTCTTGAGATATCATCTACCTATATTAGATCTAGAGTTAAAAGCGGAAAAAGCATTAAATATCTTGTTCCTGGAAGAGTAGAAGAATATATTAGAAAGTATAATTTATATGGAGGTGCGAGTAGGTAGATGGAGATATCTGAAATGATTGAGAAACTAAACGATTATCTACCAGAAAAAAGGAAACGCCACTCTTTAAATGTAGCTAAATCTGCAGTAAGATTGTGTGAATTCCGAGGTTGTGATAAAAAGAAGGCAGAGATTGCAGGGATTTTGCATGATACAGCAAAGTATGTTAAGTTTGCTGATGTGGATAAGTATTGTAAGAAATATGGTATAGAACTTGACGACTTAGAAAAGAAAAGTACAGCATTATCTCATAGTGTTCTTGGATCATATATAGCAAAGTATGAATTTGGAATTGATGATGAAGAAATTTTAGGGGCAATAAGATATCATACTACAGGCAAGCCTGACATGTCTCATCTTGAAGAGGTTATATATTTAGCTGACCTTATAGAAGAAGGAAGAGACTATCCAGGAGTTGATGATTTAAGAAAAATGGCATACTCGGGAGAGATTGATAAAGCAATAGTAAAATCTATAGACAATACTATTACTTTGGTGTTAAAGAAAAAAGCACCTTTGCACACAAGAACTGTGGATGCAAGAAATTATTACATACAGAAGATTAAAAGTATGGAAAAGGAGTAGAATTATGGTTACAGTTGAAAATATGACGAAACAGATTTGTGAAGCGATAAGCGACAAGTTGGGAAAAGATATAGCAGTATTGAATATAGGAAAGGTTTCTAGCCTATGTGATTACTTTATAATAGCATCAGGATCTACAGCAAGACAGGTAAAGGCAATAGCTGATAGTGTTGAAGATGCTATGTCAGAAATAGGGATAGAGGCAAGAGGAAAAGAAGGAAGAGATACTCAGAGCTGGATTCTTCTTGACTACGGTGATGTAATGGTTCATATATTTGATGAAGAAAATAGAGGTTTCTATAATCTTGAAAAGTTGTGGAAAGATGCACCATATGTAGAAGTCGAAGAGCTTGACGAAATAGATGCAGAATCTTTAAAAATTGACCTTTAAAATAAATTATACAGATATTCTTTTGTGTATAGAATAAAGAAAAAACCTTTATTCTATTGACAGAAAATTTTAAGGGTGTTAATATATGTAAATATAGCTAGAATTTATAAAAATAAATTATATGCAATCGAAGTAGTAAATACAGATGGATTTTCAGAGAGCTATCGTTTCTGCGAGGATAGTATTTTTATCGTGTTGAACTTGTCGACTAAATTGCATAACCGTTGTTGGTATAAAGACTTTACCGAGAGAGCTGTTTTGCAGCTAATTAGGGTGGTACCGCGAGAATTTACTCGTCCCTAAACAGAGATGTTTAGAGACGAGTTTTTTTATTTCTATAAAACTTTCTAGAAAATTAGAATAAAGAAGATATTAAAATATAATAAAATAAGTAGGAGGAAAAAAATGAGCTTTTATAATTTCAAAGATATTGAAAAAAAATGGCAGAAAACGTGGAAAGAAAACGGACAGTATAAAATGGATATAGAAGATACTTCTAAGCCAAAGTATTATTGTTTAGAAATGTTCCCTTATCCATCAGGAAAGATACATATGGGACATGTAAGAAATTATTCAATTGGTGACGTAGTTGCTAGATTTAAGAAAATGGAAGGTTATAATGTACTTCATCCAATGGGATGGGATTCATTTGGTCTTCCTGCAGAAAATGCTGCAATAAAGAATGGAATACATCCTCATAAGTGGACAATGGCAAATATTGAAGAAATGAAAGAACAGCTTAATATGCTTGGTCTGAGCTATGATTGGGACAAGGAAGTAGCAACATCTACACCAGAATATTACAAGTGGACTCAGACTATATTTCTTAAATTTTTAGAAGCAGGTTTAGCATACAAGAAAAATTCATATGTTAACTGGTGTCCGTCATGTGAAACAGTTCTTGCAAATGAACAGGTTGTTCAGGGGGAATGTGAAAGATGTGGATCAACAGTAGATAAGAAGGAACTAGAACAGTGGTACTTCAAGACAACTGAATTTTCTGAAGAATTGTTACAAGATCTTGATAAGTTAGATGGATGGCCTGAAAAAGTTAAGTTGATGCAGAAAAACTGGATAGGAAAGAGCTACGGTGCAAATGTTACATTCAAGGTAGAGGGAATGGACAAGGAAATAACTGTATACACAACTAGACCAGATACAATTTTTGGATCAACTTTTATGGTTATTGCTCCAGAATCAAAGCTTGCAAAAGAATTGGTAAAGGGAACTGAATACGAATCAGTAGTAGAAGAATTTGAAAAGAAAATGCATGCAATGACAGAAGTTGAAAGAGAATCTGCTGAATTAGAAAAAGATGGTAGATTTATTGGAAGAGAAGTAATCAATCCACTAACAGGAAAGAAGATGCCTATATGGATAGCTAACTATGTACTAGCAGATTATGGTACAGGTGCAGTAATGGGGGTTGCAGCTCATGATGACAGAGACAATGAATTTGCAAAGAAATTCAATCTTGAAATAATACCAGTAATTGATGAAGACGACAAAATGATAAATTCTGGTGAATTTAATGGAATGAATAAAGATGAAGCCTTTAATGCAATAGTTGAGAAGTTAGAGGAAATAGGAAGAGGAAAGAAGACAACTAACTATAGATTAAGAGACTGGCTGATTTCAAGACAGAGATATTGGGGATGTCCTATACCAGTAGTATATTGTGAAGATTGCGGAATAGTTCCAGTAGAAGAAAAAGATCTACCAATACTTTTACCAACAGATGTTAAATTTACTGGTAGAGGGGAATCACCTCTTACAACTTCTGAAACATTTAAGAAGTGCAATTGTCCTAAGTGTGGAAAGCCGGCAAGAAGAGAAGTAGATACAATAGATACTTTTATTGATTCTTCATGGTACTTTATGAGATATATAGATAGCCAAAATACAGAGACTCCTTTTAGAAAGGATTTAGTAGATAAGTGGCTTCCAGTAGACCAGTATATAGGAGGTGTAGAACACGCTATACTTCATCTTCTTTATTCAAGATGGTTTACAAAGGCACTTCATAAGCTAGGTTGGACTGACCATACAGAACCATTTAAAAACCTTCTAACTCAGGGAATGGTTTTAATGGACGGAAAGAAGATGAGTAAGTCTAAAGGAAATACAATATCTCCTATGGAAATAATAGAAGAATATGGTGCAGACACTGCAAGATTATTTATACTATTTGCGGCTCCACCTGAAAGAGATCTTGACTGGTCAGATAAAGGTGTTGAAGGATGCTATAAATTCTTAAATAGAGTATATAGACTAGTAGATGAATTGGAAGATGTATTTGAAAATAAATCAGAGTTTGGTGAATTGACTAAGGCTGATAAAGAACTTAGAGCAAAGGCAAACTCAACTTTAAAGAAAGTAACAGATGATTTAAGTACAAAATTTGGATTCAATACAGCAATAGCAGCTCTTATGGAACTTGTAAACGACATATATAAGTATAAAGAACGTGATGATAGAAATGATGCTGTAATTAGGGAAGCGTTAGAGACTATAATAGTAATAGTTTCTCCTTTTGCTCCACATCTAGGTGAAGAATTGTGGTCTAAGATAGGTAAAGAAGGAAGTATATTTGATATATCTTGGCCAAAATATGATGAAGATGCAATCCAGCTTGATGAAATGGAATTAATAGTTCAGGTAAATGGAAAACTAAGAAATAAAATAATGGTTGCATCAGATATATCACAGGAAGATATGAAGACAGCAGCATTAGAAGATGAAAAAATAAAAGATTTTATAGGCGACAAAAATGTTGTTAAGGTAATAGCTATACCTGGCAAGCTTGTAAATATAGTAATAAAGTAGTAAAATAGAATACGTATCATAAAAGCATGGATTTTTCCATGCTTTTATTTTTAAAATAAATATCGGTGTTTTTAGTAAAAAGTCTTTTTATTAAATACAATAAAAGAAAGAAAAGAAAGCAGAAAAAAATAATTTAAAAACTAATTGTATAATTAGAAAAATTTACTGGTTTACTTACTAAACCTCAAAATCGTTTTAGTATCAAATTTAATTTAGAAAATATAGTGTATTTAATAAAGAATATCATTATATAAAAGTAAAAAAAGAATTAAGAAAAATCCTTGAAAATAACTAGAAAAAAAGAGAAAAAATTTTATTTTAGGGTGTTGAATATGAATATAAATTATGTTAATATTGAGGTGTGGAAAAGAATATGTAGATATGATTATAAGGGTGATTGCTTCTTGCGATGCCCTTTTTGTTTGAGAAATTTTGGAAATTGGAAGGAGGAAATTTTATGAATCAGCAGAAAAAAAAGGAAACACAGAGTGCTTTACTAATGGTTTTAACAGCAGTTATATGGGGGATTGCATTTGTATTCCAAAGAACAGGCATGGAGCATATAGGTCCATTTGCCTTTAACTTTTTTAGATGTTTATTAAGTTTGGTTTTCCTATTAGCAGTTAGTGGATTTTTAAAGATAAAAAATAAGAATTCTGAAAAGAAGCAGACTAACTTTAGTAGAAAATCTCTTTACATAGGTGGTATATTAGCAGGCCTTGCTTTATTTTTAGGTATGAGTACACAGCAAGTCGGAATGGTAAGTACAAGTGCTGCTAAGGCAGGATTTATAACAACTATGTATATAGTTCTTGTTCCTATAATGGGAATGTTTTATGGTAGAAAGACAACTCCAAAGATGTGGTTATGTGTTGCAATAGCAGCGGTAGGACTTTATATGTTATCGATAAAAGAAGGTTTTGTCATAGAAAAAGGAGACTTCTTTGTATTCCTATCAGCTATATTCTTTGGGCTACAAATAGTTATTATAGATATATTTGCTCCAAAGGCAGATGCAATTAAGCTATCAATGATTGAATTCGCAACAAGTGGTGTGCTATCTTTAATAGCTACACTTATGACTGAAACAACTACAATGGCTGGAATTCAGGCTGCAGGAGTAGCGATACTTTATACAGGTTTATTATCAAGTGGTGTAGGTTTTACACTTCAGATAATAGCTCAAAAGAATCTAGCACCGACAGTTACATCTCTAATAATGAGTATGGAATCAGGGGTATCAGCAATAGCGGGTGTAATATTCTTGCATGAAGCTCTTACATCAAGAGAAATAGTAGGTTGTATAATAATGATAATAGCTGTACTTCTTGCACAGTTAGACTTCCCTATGATGAAGTCCAAAAAAAGCAAGAGGATTGAAAGTGTAGAACTTTCACAAGGAAATGAAAATAGGAAGATGGCTCAGTAATATAGAATTTTTAAATAAAATAGTATTTTACTTTATTAAATAATATAGAAATAACTCTCTCAGGGAGAGTTATTTTTATGTTAAATATCTTTATTTTTATAAATTAAGTGACTTTCTATTGACTATGAAATAAGCAAATATTACTTTTCTAAATTATATTAGTATAATATAAATTTCATCTTAAAATTCAAAATAAATAGATAAGTATATATTTAGATTAAGAAAAAGTAGATAAAAAGATATTAATATATAAAGATTACAATAATCATTAAAATAAATTTTAAAAAAGTCAAAAATCAATTGACAAGAGAATTTCAATTTAGTATAATGAATAGGTAATTGCCGCACGGGAAGGGTAGCTGCACGTGAAAACAGTGCTCGGCATGAAACTCTATAACAGATATTTATACCTGATATAGATACCTGATCCGGCGAGTTTGAAACGAGGAGGTGTATATATGTACGCTATAGTAAAGACTGGAGGAAAGCAGTATAAGGTTTCTGAAGGTGATGTTCTTTTCGTTGAAAAGTTAGAAGCTAACGAAGGTGATGTTGTTACTTTAAATGAAGTATTAGCAGTTAATGACGGCGAGCTTAAGTTAGGAGCTCCTGTAGTTGAAGGTGCTAACGTTCAGGCGAAGGTTCTTGAACAGGGTAAAAACAAGAAGATTGTTGTTTACAAGTACAAGGCTAAGAAGGACTACAGAAGAAAGAACGGTCATCGTCAGCTATATACTAAGTTAGTTGTTGAAAAGATCAACGCATAATAATCGCATATGATTAAAGTAACATTTTTTTATAATGACGGTTTTAAAATTAAAGGCTTTGAATTAAAAGGTCACGCAGAATATGGCGAATTTGGATACGACATAGTTTGCTCGGCCGTTACAAGCAATTCAATTGCTGTTATTAATTCATTAGATAGCCTACAGAAAGTAAGTTTTGAAGATGTTAAAGCTTCTGAGGGTCACATTTTATGTTTTGTCAAAGACGAAGATCTTGAGAAGTCACAGCTGTTATTACAGCATTTAAGACTTGCACTAGAGGAAATAAGTAGAGAATATCCAAAAAATATAAAAATATTTGAAAAGTAGGGGGTGACTCCAGATGTTAAAAATGAATTTACAGCTTCTTGCATCTAAGAAGGGAGTAGGTTCTTCTAAGAACGGTAGAGATTCTATCTCTAAGAGACTTGGTGTTAAGAGATTTGATGGACAGGTAGTTACAGCAGGTTCTATCATAGTTAGACAGAGAGGAACTAAGATTCATCCAGGAACAAACGTTGGTAAGGGTGGAGACGATACTCTATTCGCACTTGTAGACGGTAAAGTCAAGTTCGAAAGAATGGACAAGAAGAGAAAGAGAGTTAGTATATATCCAGTAGAAATCGCTGAATAATGCAAGCTATAGAGCTATCAAATCTGATAGCTCTATTTTTATAAAAAGGATATAGAATTCTGCCTTTTAAAAAAGACTTCATACTTTAAGTGGAAATTTTGCAGTAAAGATTACTTAATTGGATATCTTTGTTAAAATATACTATTATAGAGTAAAGATTGTCGGTGGATTTTTAGAAGGTACGAAGCTTTTTTTAAAATTGCGCAGAGGTGTATCCTAAATCGATGCGTTATAGAAAATAGTTGAGAATTTTAGAGAATATATCTATAGTTTATAGTTTTGATATTCTATAGTTATAATAATTTGAAAAGGAGGTAGACACATATGTTTATAGATAAAGCCAGAATATTTGTAAAGGCGGGAAACGGTGGAAACGGTTCAGTGTCCTTTAGAAGAGAAAAATATGTTCCAGCAGGTGGTCCAGACGGTGGAGATGGAGGAAGAGGAGCTAGTATAGTAATAGTAGCTGACTCAGGACTTAGAACACTTATGGACTTTAAGTACAAGAAAAAATATGCAGCTCCATGTGGAGAAGACGGTTCAAAAAAGAATAGATCAGGTAAAAATGGAGAAGATGTAGTTCTTAAAGTTCCTGAAGGTACAATTGTAAAAGATGAAAAAACAGGTCTTATAATAGCGGATTTAAAAAATGACGGAGATAGTGTAGTAGTAGCAAAGGGTGGTTTCGGCGGAAAAGGAAACCAACATTTTGCAAATGCAGTTAGACAAGCTCCATCATTTGCCAAGTCTGGAACAGATGGAGAAGAAAGATGGATTGTACTAGAACTTAAGATGATAGCAGATGTTGGGTTAGTAGGATTCCCTAATGTAGGTAAATCTACATTTTTATCAGTAGTTACTTCTGCAAAACCAAAGATAGCTAACTATCACTTTACTACTCTTACACCCAATTTAGGTGTTGTAAAGACTAAGTACGGTGAAAGTTTTGTAATGGCTGATATTCCTGGTATTATAGAAGGCGCATCAGATGGCGTTGGCTTAGGTCATGACTTCTTGAGACATGTTGAGAGAACGAAGGTATTAATACATATAGTTGATATATCAGGGATTGAAGGAAGAGATCCTATAGAAGATTTTGATAAGATAAATGATGAATTAAAGCTTTATAATGAAAGATTGGCTACTAGACCGCAGCTTGTGGTAGCAAATAAGTCAGATATACTTTTTGATGATTCTGTATATGAAAAATTCAAAGAAACAATGACTGAGAGAGGTTATGAAGTATTTAAAATGTCAGCTATAACTAGACAGGGAATAGATGAAGTTATAGAAAGGGCAGCTCAGATACTAGATGAGTCAGAAGAAATAGAACTTGTTACAGAAGAAAATATCTATAGACCAGAAATGGATGAAGCCGAGGAAGGTCTAAAGATTGAAATTGATGAAGACGGAGTATATGTAGTTACAGGTAAAGAATTGAGAAGAATTCTTTATTCAGTTAACTTCGATGATATGGAGTCTCTACAATTCTTCCAAAGACAGCTTGAAACAAGAGGAGTATTCAATATGCTTCGTGAAAAGGGCATAGAAGATGGAGATACTGTAAAAATATACGAACTTGAATTTGAGTTCTATAATTAAAGGTATCATAAATAATACTCAAAAGTATTTTTGAATTTTTATTGCCAAAATATGAAAATATAGAGTATTTTTTATTAAAAAATGCAAAATAAGGTGTCATAAGTATATATGATACCAAAATAAATAAAAAAGTAGAAGAGTACATTGTTTTTATTATTAAAAAACAAGTCTACTTTCAGTATATTAATTAGGAGGTAAAGTATGCTTAACGGAAAGAAACGTGCATATTTAAGATCAATAGCAAATACAACAAAGCCTACTACACAGATAGGTAAAGATGGTATTACAGAAGAATTTTTAGAACAGCTTGATGATCAGCTTAGAGCTAGAGAAATTGTAAAGGTAAATATCCTTGAAACAGCTGGTTTAGATACAAAAGAAGCAGCAAATGCAGTATGTGAAGCAATAAGAGCAGAATTTGTTCAAGCAATAGGAAGTAAATTTACTGTATATAAGAAAAATCTTGAAGAAACAAAGATAATATTCCCTGGACATGAGCAGGCAAAAGCTAAGAAAAAGGGTGAACCAAGAACAAATAGAGTCACAAAGAAGCAGGCAAGTTATGAACTAAAGAAAACAAGTGGCGGAATAAGAAATAAGGGAAAAAGCAAGAAGAAGTAAATAGAAAACAAATAAATTTCTGCAGCCTTTAATCAATCGATTTTAGGCTGTATTTATTTTATTTTTACGTAGCTATTTAAAAAAAATAGAAATACTCTCAAATTTTTAAAAAGAAAATAAAAATAAAAAACAACTGGAAACTTGGTAGAAATTTTCAAAAAATGATATAGATAATAAATAGTAAATATTGAATAAAGCTTTATAAATAGCCAAAGTAACATAAGTGCTTTATTATATACTATTGATTTAATCAATAGGACATATTTGAATAATTTACAAAAAAAAATAAGAAAAACTAATATAAGTATTGAAATTTTTCAAAGGTAGTATTATATTAGATACGTAGGCAATTTTCAGGCGATTAATTTATTTTCAGATGTTCAGGAAAATATTTTCTTAGCCTATTTGTCAATGCAAAAAGGGTGTTTGTATAACTCAATCGATTATATTAAAATTATATGTGGGTGTTTGTATAACTCGCGGAAAAAGGAGAATTTAAAATGGAAATGGAAAAGGTTACATTAGAAGATGTAAAAGAAGCAAGAGAAACTATCAAGGATATTGTCTTAAAGACTGACATTTTAGAAAATGTTAGATTATCAGAAAAGACAGGCGCTAGAGTTTGGTACAAGTGTGAAAATCTTCAGAGAACAGGATCATTCAAGATCAGAGGAGCTTGTAACAAGATTGCTCATCTTACTGAAGAAGAAAAGTCACATGGTGTTATAGCATCAAGTGCAGGTAACCATGCACAGGGTGTTGCTTTAGGAGCTAAGAACGTTGGTATAAAGGCTACTATATGTATGCCATCTACTGCACCAGTATCTAAGGTTGCAGCTACAAAGAGCTACGGAGCAGAAGTAGTTCTTCACGGAAATGTTTACGATGATGCACATGCAAAAGCAGTTGAAATACAGAGCAAGACTGGAGCTACTTTCTTAGAACCATTCAACGATAAGGAAGTAATCGCAGGACAGGGAACTATAGGTCTAGAAATATTTGAACAGCTAGACGGTAAGGTTGACACTGTACTAGTACCAGTAGGTGGTGGTGGTATCGTTGCAGGTATTGCTACAGCACTTAAGGGATTAAATCCAGATGTAAAGATTATAGGAGTTCAGACTTGTAATATACCATCAATGAAGGTATCATTTGAAGCTGGAGAAGTTAAGTCAGCATTTAATGATGTTACAATTGCAGATGGTATAGCAGTTAAGACACCTGGAGATTTAACATTTGATATAATTTCTAAGAAGGTTGATGAAATAGTAACAGTTACTGAAGAAGAAATAGCAGAAGCTATATTATTCATGATGGAAAACCAGAAGCTTGTAAGTGAAGGAGCAGGTGCAGTAAGTACAGCAGCTTTATTATCAGGTAAGTACAAGCCACAGAAGGGTGAAAATGTAGTATGTGTAGTATCAGGTGGAAACGTGGATATAAACACACTATATAGAATAATGAGTGTTGCACTTAAGAAGCAGGGTAGAAGATTAAGTATACAGGTTGAATTAGCAGATGAACCAGGTGCACTTGAAAAGCTTGTATCAATATTTGCTGAAAATGGTGCAAATGTATTAAGCATCAATCAGGATAAGCTTGCAGTTGGTAAGCATATCAAGAAGCAGATAGTAGAAGCAACTGTTGAAACTCAAAGCTTTGAACAGATTGATAGAATAAAATCTGATCTAATAGAAAATGGATTAGAAGCTTCTTATTTATAAGAATAAAATCATATAAACTAAGTTTATATATAAAATAAATGCAATAAACAAAACAACAATTTTAAAAAATACTAAAATAAAAAACAATTAATAAAAGACAATAAAAACAGTTAATAAATAATAAAAGAAACAACTTATATAAAAACATACAGATTTAAAAAATAAAAAACAAACTAAAAAGAAAACTAAGAAACAATTTAAAAATAAAAAACAGACTAAAAAGAGAACTAAAAAACAATTAAAAAATAATTAACAATTAAAGAAATTTAAAATACTTGGAATTTCTAAACAAAAAGGAAAATGAGCCATATATTTTGAAATGTTAGAAAAAAGGATATAAAACTTATTTTTTCTAAATAAAAAGAAGAAAATATGTTGAAATATTAACGGGTAAGGTATATAATAAATATATATTATATATAGGAGGAATGGATTATGTCAGAAGTAATATTCACAAAGAATGCTCCAGCAGCAGTTGGACCATATTCACAAGCATTAAAGGTAGGTAACGTGGTATACTGTTCAGGTCAGATACCTCTAGTTCCAGAAACTGGTAACTTAGTAGAAGGAGATATAAAGGCTCAGGCTACTCAGTCATTAAAGAATGTAAAGGCTGTTCTTACTGAAGCAGGTGCAGATGTAACTAACGTTGTTAAGACTACAGTTTACCTAGCAGATATGGCAGACTTCGGTGCGGTTAATGAAGTATATGCTGATTTCTTTGGAGATCACAAGCCAGCTAGATCTTGTGTAGCAGTAAAAGAATTACCAAAGGGTGCAAAGGTAGAAGTAGAAGTACTAGTAGTTCTTTAATTAGATATAAAAGACGCTGTTTATCAGCGTCTTTTTTTTATTTTCAAAAGTTAATTATAATACTGTTTTGTTTGTATTATTTAGTTAGAGTTTTATTACCAGTTACAATGGAATACTATTTTTGGATGATTTTTTCTATATCGATGCTTTGTGGTCTAATAGTATTTTTAATTGTTGGAATAAGAGATATTATAAAATTGTATTCAATAAAAAAATTCAATAGTTCAAATGCTAGAATAGAGATTATAGGTGTGATTTTATTAATAATATCCATACTATTAATGATCTTAGGTTTAAATATTGAAAGTAGCCTAAGCTTATCATCTTACGGAAATATACTAGCATTTATTTCTATAGTATTGATAATATTTTCAGTTGTAAAATCTGCAAAAGAAAAATAAATATAATACAAATATAAGCATTATTTTAAATATAAGTTTTATAATTTTCAAGATATTTAAAAAATATTGTTTTGACAAAAGTAAATTACTGATGTATAATATTGGATATTGAAGGGGAGTAGCGATGTACTTTGTACATTCATTATTCGTCAGGACGGTGCTTTTGCACTCGGATATTGAACAAGGAATTTTAGCCTTGACAGCGAGACTTTCAGATAAACGGGCGTAGTTTATCTTGAAAGCAGTTGTCGGGCTTTTTTTATACAAAATATTAATATTTGTAACAATATTTTGTTAGATTTTATGCTTTAAATCAAGCTATGTATTATAATATATGTAGTGTAGTATTTGCTGAAATCAAATGGGTTAATTAATATATCAATTTAAGGAGGTAAGTATGAAACAAAATGAAAAGTTTTATATGATGAGTGTTGAAGACTCTTTGAAAACTTTAGAGTCAAAAAGAGATGGTCTTAGTAGTGAAGATGTAGAAAAAAGGCTTCTCGAATATGGAAAGAACGAACTTAAAGAAAAGGCAAGTGTGCCTACATGGAAGATCTTTTTAGAAAGTTTCAAAGATCCCATGGTAATAATCTTAATTGTAGCAGCTGTAATTCAGATTGCTACTGGTTCTATAATGGAATCACTTATAATATTCCTTGTTCTTATATTAAATGCAATACTAGGAACTGTTCAAACAAAGAAAGCTGAATCTTCTATTAACAGCTTAAAGCAGATGTCTGTTCCTGACGCCAAGGTTTTGAGAAATGGCGAAAAGTTAACTATATCTTCTACAGAAGTCGTTCCTGGTGATATAGTTCTTTTGGAAGCTGGAGATTATGTTCCAGCAGACGGAAGATTAATAGAAGCAGAATCTTTAAAGATTGTTGAAGGTATGCTTACAGGTGAGTCTGAACCCGCAGAAAAAAATACAGATATAATAGGGGAAGAATGTACAGTTGGTGACAGAAAGAATATGGTCTACTCAACTTCTATGGTTGTAAATGGTAGAGCAACTTATCTCTGTACAGGAACTGGAATGAATACAGAAATAGGTAAAATTGCTGATTTACTTGAAAATACTGATGCAAAGCAGACTCCACTTCAGTCTAATATAGAAGTATTTTCAAAAAAGCTTGGAATTGCAATCGTTGCAATATGTATATTTATATTTGCAATAGAAGTATTTAGAGCATTTACACATGGAGATGGTCAAAACATAAAAGAAGTTGTTTTAAGTTCATTTATGTTTGCAGTGGCTATAGCTGTTGCTGCTATTCCAGAAGCCCTATCCTCTATTGTTACAATAGTTCTTTCTGCTGGAACAAAGACTATGTCTAAGAAAAATTCAATTATTAGAAAGCTTCCTGCAGTAGAAACATTGGGTTCAACATCAGTAATATGTACAGATAAGACAGGTACTCTTACTATGAACAAAATGACAGCTGTTGAATATTATACATGTCCAAATGAAAATAAGGGTGTAGCTACCTCTAAGAAGGTAGAAGAAAGCAATAGATTAGAAAGTATTGATTTTGAAAATTTAGATTCAGAAATAATGCTTAACTTTGCCGCAGCCCTTTGCAATGATTCTATTGTAAATGAAGATGGCAAGGAAATAGGTGATCCGACAGAAGTTGCTTTGACAGTATTTGCAGATAAAAAAGGATATATTACAAATAGAGTTAGAGAAAAATATAAAAGACTTCAAGAAATACCTTTTGACTCTGATAGAAAGCTAATGTCTACAGTTCATAATATTAATGGAAAAAATATTATGTTTACAAAAGGGGCTCCAGATATTTTAATATCTAGATGTGAAAATGTTCTATTAGGTGATAAAGTAATTAAGATGACTAAAGATATCGAAAAGGATATAAGAGATCAAAATGAAGTATATTCAAACAAGGCATTGAGAGTTTTGGCATTTGGATATAAGGAAATAGAAGATGGAGTTTTAATAGACCTTGATTCTGAAAATAATTTCGTATTTATAGGTTTGATAGCTATGATAGACCCTCCTAGAGAAGAAGTTATCCATGCTGTTCATAAGGCGAAATTAGCCGGTATAAAGCCTATAATGATTACAGGAGATCATAAGACAACAGCAGTAGCAATAGCTAAAGAAATTGGAATCTTTGAAGATGGTGATATTGCCTACACTGGTAATGAGTTAGATAAGATAGATGATGATGAATTAGATAGAGAACTTGAAAAAATAAGCGTATATGCTAGAGTTTCTCCTCAAAATAAAATAAGAATAGTATCCGCTTGGCAGAAAAAGAATAAAGTAACAGCAATGACTGGTGATGGTGTCAATGATGCTCCAGCCCTTAAAAATGCTGATATAGGTATAGGTATGGGAAGTGGTACAGAAGTTGCAAAAGACGCTTCTGCAATGGTATTAATGGATGATAACTTTGCAAGTATAATAGATGCGGTAGAAGTAGGTAGAACAGTTTATAGTAATATCAAAAAATCTATTACATACTTATTCTCTGGAAACCTTGGTGCAATAATTTCCATATTATTTGCAGTGTTTGCAGATTGGTCAAATCCATATACGGCACTTCAGCTTATATTTATAAATATGGTAAATGACTCACTACCTGCAATAGCTTTAGGAATGGAAAAGCCAGAAGAAGGAATAATGAATATTCCTCCTAGAGAAAAGAATGAAGGTTTACTAGGTGGTGGAACACTTCAGGCAATTCTTTCTAGAGGTATATTTGTTGGTATAGCTGCCATAATAGCACAGTTCATAGGAATGAAGATATCAAATGAAATGGGCGTAGCAATGGCATTTACAACACTTCTTCTTTCTAGAACTCTTCAGACATTTGCATGTAGATCCGATTTTAGAAATGCATTTGCAATAGGCTTCTTTTCAAATAAGTTTGTAATATATGCTGTTTTAGTATGTTTATCACTTTTAGGAATCGTAATGATACCAGCAGTGAGACCTATATTTGCAATACCAGCAGCATATTCAATGAAGGAATTTGGAATATCAGTTTTACTAGCAATTATTTCTGTAATATGTATGGAAATAACAAAGACATTAAGAAATAAAAAAATAAATTCAGCAAAGTAATCTAAAAAATGGATTGAGTACTTTGAATGAAAAATTATAATAAAATAGGAAAAGCTCAGTTTTTTAGTAGATATAGATATGCCTACTATATAAAAACTGGGCTTTTTATATTAGAGGGTTTTATATATAAAAATAAATTCAAAATAATAATAGGTATGGAAGAATCGGCTTTAAATATGAGAATTATTAAATGATAAAAATTATCAATAAATTGTTGACAAAAAATAAAAAATAATATATTCTATTAACAAGGATGATAATTATTATCAACTAACAACAGGATTGTGTTTGAATAAAATTTCTTTAGTCCAAGGAATTTTGAGTACGTGATATTTAATTTGGAGGTAGAAAATGAGTTTATTAGTAATAGGTGGTCATGAAAGAATGGAGAAAGATTATTACAAATTAGCTAAGAGCAGAGGCTATAAGACAAAAGTTTATACTACAATGTCTAGTAAGGTGAAAAATTCTATAGGAAGTCCAGATGCTATAGTAATATTCACATCTACAGTATCACACAAAATGACAAAAACAGTAGAGTCTCAGGCAAAGAAAAGGTCTATTCCGATTATAAGACACAAAAACAGTAGCAAAGTAGCTTTTAATCAATGTCTTGAAAAGCTAGAATCATGTTTGGGAAACTGTTCAGAATGTTGTAAATGTAAGAATTAGTAAAGAATATATTTAAAATAAATGAATAATAAGATATTTAGCTATATAATTTCTTATGTTTGTATTATTCATTTATAATTAATGTAAAATCAAGTAGTAAGTAATAAGTAGTAAGTAGTAGTTTAATATTTAATAAAAAAGAGACCAAATTTTTTATTTGGTCTCTTTTTGGAATTCAAATTAAGATTTTGACTCTTTAATTATCTTTTTTAATAGGAATTCTTTTTGTTTCCTGAGTAATATCATTTGTATTATTATTTTTATTTAAAGTTTTTGATTCATCTTCTTTTGCAATTATATCATCAACACTCATTTCTTTCTTTTCAGAAACTTCATTCTTTACTTTTTCTTTCTTAATGTTGATCTCTTCTTTATTAGAAGATTGTTTCTTATTTTTAGACTTTTTCTTTTCAGATTTTTTGTTTTTTTTCTTTTTGATATTATCTCTAATAATAGCTATTAATAAAATTAAAACAATCAATAGTATTAAAATTGGAACACCCCAAATAATTACTTTTGCTGGAATGAAAGTAACCTTTTCACTTATTTTCTTATCTAAGAATTTATAGAAATTACTATTTTCTATATTTTTAATACCATTAGAAGTAAACAAGTTAGAGAAGAAATCTCCTATTCCAGAGAAAATAGCAATAAATCCATTATAAGAATTTGATGCAGCCGTCTTTACTTTTTCTACAAATGAATCATCATTTGTTTTTTCATTTTCTTTGCTAGCATCTTTTTCTTTTGAATTTTCTTCTTTTTTACTATCTTTCTTGTCTTCAGATTTAGCATTTTCAGTCTTTTTTTCTTCAGCATTTTTCTTTTCAGAATCTGTTTTTTCAGATTTATTCTTTTCTTTGCCGAAAGGAAGAAGACTCATTACATATTGTAAATAACTCTGTGAATCATTTTCTGCAATAAGACCTATACTTGAAACCATATTTCCATCATCAAAAATACTTACTGTACCTATTACATCACCCTTTTTAACAGGTAATTTAAGATTGGAGAAATTGAATTTTGTTTTGTAATCTTTTTTATCAACATTCTTATCTTTAGGAATAGTAATAGTATAGTCATTTGCAACACTGTACTTTATAGTAGATGGTTTGGCAAATTTGACCTTTTTTTCACCCTTTAAATCTTTCTTATTGAAAACAGTGACAGATTTGAAGTTATCAAAACCATAATCAAGAACCATTCTTGAATCATGGTATAAAGCTCCACCTGGCGCACCAAATACACCACAGATTAGTCTGCTTCCATTTTTTTGTGCAGTTGAAACTAGGCAGTTACCAGCATCATCAGTATAGCCTGTCTTTATTCCATCAACTATATCGTATTTAATAGGTATTTTTTTACCCTTATAATCGATATTATCTAAACTTGATAAAAACTTATTGCTATTAAACATTTGCCTATCAAGTTTACAGTTATGTGACTTTTTGAAGTCTACTTCTTTCATAGCAACAATTTTTTTGATTATATCATTACCATATGCAACTCTGGAAAGATTAACCATATCAAGTGCAGTTGTATAGTGTTCTTCATCAGGTAGTCCATGAGGATTATGAAAATGAGTATGAGTAGCTCCATATTTTGCTGCTTCTTCATTCATAAACTTTATGAAATTATTTGCATCTCCATCTCCAAAATGTCTCGCGAGAACAAATGCAACGTCATTTGAAGAGTGTATAAGAAGCGCTTCTAGTAATTCTAAAACAGTAAATTTCTCTCCGTTTTCAAGATACATACTTGAGCCTTCTATTACTGGCATATCCTTTATTTCGATTACTTCATTTACATCTTTACATTTTTTTAAAACACAAAAAGCTGTCCAGATTTTAGTAGTTGAAGCTGGATAAATCTTTGAATCAGCATCTTTTTCATATAGAACTTTCCCGGAATTATAATCCATAAGTACAATATGCTTTGATTCCAATGAATCTAATTCAGATTTTTCATCTGCAAATATGCTAAGTGCTGAATTTGATAAAAAACTTAGACATATTGCTATTGCTGAAAAAATAGAAATAATTTTCTTTAGCATAATTCTAATAAAATGCATTGTACTAACACATCAGAATATAGTATTCAGTTTTATAATAATAAAATAAATTCTTTTAGACGTATTGTACGATGCATCAACCTCCTTTGCCTGATATATTTGAATATAGTTCGCAAAAATAGTATAACATATATTTTTATATTTTTGGTGGAGAATTTTCAAATTTATGCCTATATAATGATGTGGAAATTATATTCAGTTTAAAAATAAATAAATAAAAAGATGGAATAGCATAAAAAGGAGCGAAAAATGAAGGATGAGTTAAAAGAAAAGTTAAATAATATAAATAAAAGAAAAGCTATTTTTACTGCATTAATTATTTTAATAGTCTTATATAGATTAATATTTGGGTATACTGGAGGTATTTTTGAAAAAAGGGAGAAAATAAATAGTCCTCAAAATACAGAAGCTTCTAGGGTAGTCGATAAGGGAATAGAGAAAAAAGAAAATAATTCTAATGCTATTATCAAAAATGAGGAAAATAAAAAGATAACAGTATATATAAGTGGAGCTGTTGCTAATCCTGGAGTTATAACTATAGAAACAGACAAGAGGTTAGATGATGCAGTTAAAAAGGTAGGAGGTTTTACAAAAGATGCAGACCTTGAAAGGATAAACTTGGCGATGAAAGTTGAAGATTCACAGCATTATATAATACCTGAAAAAGGGGATGATTCACAGTTAACAGATAGTAAGCAGGATTTAAAAAGAGATAGTCAATTAGATGGAAGTCAATCTAATGATACGATGAAGTCTAACCCTAATGGCAGTTCTAATGGAAAAATAAATATCAATCTTGCGGATCAAATTCAACTGGAAACTATACCTGGGGTAGGACCTTCAACAGCTAAAAAAATTATAGATTATAGAGAAAAAGAAGGAAAGTTTTCTGAAGTGGAGGACATAAAAAATATATCAGGAATAGGAGATAAAAAATTTGAGAATATGAAAGAATACATTTCAACTCAATAAAGAAAGTTACTTTTATTATAGAAGATTTTTAATCTGCCTAAATATATACTTATATTAAGAAGATAAAAATATATAATTAATTACTGCTATAAATAAATTATAGTAAAAGTTTTTTATTAAAGAATATAATTCATAAAGCAAATAAAGACTATCTATTAAATGACTTGTTTAAAAAGACAACAATTTATAGAATTGATAGTTTATTTATGCTATAATATGTAATGTATATAATTATGTAAAATAACTGCTAGTTTGTTGATTTATCAATAGAATTTCAGATGTAAAAAAGCTGAAGTCTATAATAATATTATTAATAAATTAGTATTAAATAGTAGATTTTAAGAGGTAATTAGTTAATGATTGTTTCTTATGGGTACAATCATTGTTGTAAGAGGATTAGTGATTTTATGAAATACTTTCCTCTTTTTTATGTATTTTAATAATATGTTTAAGGAGATAATTATGGCAAAAGAATATATGAGATTAACAGAGATGACAAAGGCTGGAGGGTGAGCAGCCAAAATAGGACCAGAAGAACTGGCTTCAGTTCTTTCAAAACTCCCTGGAAACACAAGTGATAAAATGAAAAACTTAATGGTTGGACTAGATACTGCTGATGATGCAGCTGTATATAAGCTTACAGATGATAAGGCTCTTATACAGACTCTAGACTTTTTTACACCAATGGTAGACGATCCATATACATTTGGACAGATAGCAGCAGCAAATGCTCTATCTGACGTTTATGCAATGGGTGGAGAGCCAATAGTAGCAATGAATATTGTATGTTTCCCTTCTTGTCATGATATGGGAGTATTGGGTGAGATACTTAGAGGTGGAGCAGATAAAGTAAATGAAAGTGGATGCCTTTTGGTAGGTGGACATACAGTAGATGATAAAGAACCTAAATATGGTTTGTCTGTTTCAGGTATAGTTCATCCAGATAAGGTACTTGCAAATTCAACAGCAAAAGCTGGGGATAAACTTGTTTTAACAAAGCCTTTGGGAGCAGGTATAATGAATACTGCTATGAAGGCAGGGCTTGTTGATGAAGAAACATCAAATCATGTTATAGAAGTTATGACACATCTTAATAAATATGCAGCTCAGAGTTTTGATAAATTCCCTATAAATTCAGTAACTGATATTACCGGATTCGGGCTTTTAGGTCATTGTTTAGAAATGGCAGAAGCATCGGGAGTTACAATTGTAATTGATTCTAAGAAAGTTCCTACAATGAATCAAGCTCTTGAATTTTCAAGAATGGGCATTATACCAGAAGGTGCATATAAAAATATGGGATATGTTCAAGACGAAACATTTATATCAGAAGATGTAGAAGAGGCTCTTTCTGATATTTTTCATGACCCTCAGACATCTGGAGGTCTTTTGGTATCGCTTCCTGCAGAGTATGCTGATGATATAGTTGAAGATATGCTAAACAATGGGACAATAGCAGCAGCAGTGGTAGGTGAAGTGGTAGAAAAAAGAGATAAATACCTAGAAGTATATTAAGTTATAAAGACTTATTTTAAAATCTTTTATATTAGTATGGGAACTTAATAGATTTTCAATATTTAAAATATGCTTTGTAAGCTGATTTATATACTTAGGTCAACTAAAATATGAACTTGGAGAAGAAGATAGTATGAGTGATAATAAAAGTAAAAGAGAATTGTTTGCAGTACTTCCGTCAGTAGATGAAGTACTTAGTGATAATAGAATAATAGAGCTTTGTACAAAGTTACCTAGAAATATAATTTTAGATTCAATAAGAATGACTATAGATAAGCATAGAAAAACAATAGTTGCTTTAAAGGATGAAGAAGTAGAAAGTTTTAATCTTGAAGAAGAAGACATAATAGTAGATAGTATAAGACTTTCTAAAAAATCATATGAACTGTCTTTAAAGAAGGTAATAAATGCTACGGGTATAGTTGTTCATACAAATTTAGGTAGATCTTTGCTAAGTGAAAATATAAAAGAAGAACTTTGGAATGCAGCGTCAAGATATTCAAACCTTGAATATAATATTGATGAAGGACACAGAGGTTCAAGATATAACCATCTTACTTCTATGATAAAGAGAATAACAGGAGCAGAAGATGTTCTTGTTGTAAATAATAATGCAGCAGCGGTTCTTTTAGTTCTTAGCACAATGGCTAGAGGCGGAGAGGCTATAGTTTCAAGAGGAGAGCTTGTTGAAGTTGGCGGTGCATTTAGAATACCAAGTATAATGGCATTAAGTGGTGCAGATTTAGTGGAAGTAGGATCAACAAACAAAACTCATTATAATGATTATGAAGATGCTATTACAGAGAATACTAAGGTTTTAATGAAGGTACATACAAGTAATTACAGAATAGTAGGATTTTCTGAAAGCGTAACTCTTGAAGAAATGAGAGAATTAGGTGATAAATACGATATACCGGTTGTAGAGGATCTTGGAAGTGGTGTATTTATAGATTTATCTAAGTATGGAATGAGTTATGAACCAACTGTATTTGACTCAATAAATAAGGGAGTAGATATAGTTAGCTTTAGTGGTGACAAAATGCTTGGTGGACCTCAGGCAGGTATAATAGTCGGCAAGAAAAAGTATATTGAAAGAATGAAGAAAAATCAGCTTACAAGAGCACTTAGAGTTGATAAAATGACAATAGCAGCCCTTGAAGCTACATTGAGATTCTATCTAGATGAAGAAAAGGCAATAAAGAATATACCTACGTTGAGAATGTTGACATACACTTATGAGGAACTCAGAAAGAAGGCTGATATTCTTTATAATACAATAAAGGCATCCATAAAAGAAAATAATTTAGATCTTGATCTTTCAATAGAAGATTGTAAAGGCCAGGTAGGTGGAGGGTCAATGCCAACAGAGGAGTTAAACTCAGTTGCAGTTGCTATTAAGCCAGGTGAAATGGGTGTAAGTCGTTTTGAAGAGAAATTAAGACTTAGTGATTCTCATATAATTGCGAGAGTCTACGATGATAAATATATCCTTGACGTCAGAACTATCTTTGAAGAACAGTTTGATGAAATTGCAAACGAAGTAGTGAAGGCTTTGGGAGGGGATAATTAATGAAACATATAGTAATAGGTACAGCCGGTCACATTGACCACGGTAAAACCAGTCTTATAAAGGCTTTAACAGGAAGAGAAACAGATACACTTGAAGAAGAAAGAAAAAGAGGTATATCTATTAATTTAGGATTTACATACTTCAATCTTCCTAGTGGTCAGTCAGTTGGTATAGTAGATGTTCCAGGTCATGAAAAGTTCATAAAAAATATGTTGGCAGGAGCATCTGGTCTAGACATGGTTATTTTAGTTGTGGCGGCAGATGAAGGAATGATGCCTCAAACTATAGAACATATAGACATACTTTCATATCTAAACATAAAAAAGGGACTTGTTGTAATGACAAAGTGCGATATGGTAGATGATGAAATGTTAGAGTTAGCTGAAGAAGACATTAAGGAAGGTCTTGTAGGAACGTTTCTAGAAGGCGCAGAAATTCTAAAAGTCGATTCTTTATCGAAAAGAGGAATAGCAGAGTTAATAGATAAGCTTGACAAAATGAGTTCAGAGGTGGAAGAAAGAAATAATAATCTTCCGGCAAGATTAAACATAGACAGAGTATTTTCTATAAAGGGATTTGGAACAGTAGTTACTGGAACGATTATAGAAGGAACAATACATGTTAATGATGAACTGGAGATATACCCTAGGGCAAAAAAGGCTGTTGTTAGAAATATACAGGTTCATGGAAATAATGAAGAAGAGGCATATGCCGGTCAGAGAACGGCGATCAACCTAGCTAATATAAAGGTAACAGATATAGAAAGAGGAGATATATTAGCAGCTCCAGACTCTCTTCTTGAGTCTATGATGATAGATGTTAAGATAAAACTTTTAAATCATGATGGTTGTAAACTTGAAAATTGGGATAGACTAAAGCTTTATCACGGAACTAGAGAGATTCTTTGTAGAGCAGTTCCCCTTGAAAAAGAAGAAATGAAGGCTGGAGATGAAGGTTTTGTTCAACTTAGATTAGAAGAAAAAATAGTATGTAAGAAGTTAGATCCATTTGTAATTAGAACATATTCACCTATGGATACAATAGGCGGTGGGCTAATAATAGATGTATCTAATGAAAAACATAGTATAAATAAATATACTCCAAAGTTAATTGAAGAATTGAAGATAAAAGAATCAGGTGACGACAAGTCTATACTTGAAGTTTATCTTAAAAACAATTCATCATCATTCCCTAAAATTCAGGATATGATGAGTTATGTAGGAGTATCAAGAGATAGAATAGAAGAAGTTATAGCTCAACTAAAAGAAGATGGCAAGGTTTTAGATATAAATAATAGAATTGTACATAAAGATTACTTTGATTTTATAGAAGGAAAACTTGTAAGGATTCTAGAAAAATATCATAAAGAGAACACTTTAAAAATAGGTATGCCTAAGCAAGAAGCTGGAAGCAAAGTAGATTCATCTTTTAAGGCTAAGGATATAGATGCATTTTTAGCTAGAGTTAAAGAAGACGATTTAATAAAGATACAAAACAATCAAGTATCTTTAAAAGAATTTGAAGTTAAGCTTACAGATGAACAAAAAAGTATAAAATTAGATATTGAAAAGAAATTAAAATCTATGGGTTATAATGATATAGCTACAATAGAAGAAATCTGTGGTGGGGACAAGAATAAAAAGGATGTTCTTGACTCGATGATCGGGTCAGATATTCAGCTGTTGGATGAAGAATATATCATTTCAAATGAACTTTATGAAAAGGCTAAAAAATCAATGTTAGATTTTCTAGGAAAGAATAGTGAAATGACTCTTGCAGAATTTAGAGATTTAATCAATTCTAGCAGAAAAATAAGTATGTTGATATTAGAGAGTTTTGATAAGGAAAAATTAACTAAGAGAGTAGAAAATAAAAGAGTCTTATATTAGCATAGAAATAGCAGAAGTTGAAACTTCTGCTATTTTTTATTTGAAAAATAGTGAACTAAAAAAGCTAATAAGTAGATACCTTTAAAAAGGAATAAAAAAGAGAGTAGATATTATCTACTCTCTGAATTATTATTTAGTTAAACTTACTTCTTCTGTCCATCCTTTAAGAATCTTACTCTTTCAATTCCCATAGTATCTAATATTGTATCAGTCTGATGGTGAACAGGTATACCCATCTTAGGAGCAACACCCATTACTGTATTTGTACAGTCTGTACAGTTAGATATAAGAACTTCTTCAGCTCCAGCCTTCTTAAGACCTAACATCTTCTGAGCCTGTCCTGGGCAATGTCCTGGGTTTTCACACTTTAATGCTCCACCCTTTCCTTCTACAGCCTGCTTACATCTTTCAACGCCAACAACTTCAGCGCCCATGTAACCAGCCATTTCTCTTAATCTATCTTCATTACCACCACAAGCACAAACTAGAAGACCCATCTTCTTGTTAACCTTTGGATATGGCTTAGTAACTAATATACCACCAGTAGCCTTTACTATTGGAGCGTCCATTGTAGTAGACTTACCAGTGAAAGGTCCACCCATTATGATTTCGCCATATTCACCGTACTTAAATAATCCACCAGCTCTTTCTATTAAATCGCCAACTCTAGTACCAATTGGAACGTCCTTGAATATTTCAAGAGAGTTAGCAGTATTTAAATAACCAGCAACTGTTACATCTTTTTCTATTAAAGGCTTAAGATCATCAACAGCATCAGCTATAGCACACATAGTTTCAGAGTTAACGACAACAGCATTTGCTTCAGATGGTAACTTATCTGTTTCAAGAACAATACCTAGACATTCTCTAACTACAGCTCTTTCTTCACCCATTGGGTACATATTTGGCATAGCCTTAACAGTTATTCTATCATCATCTATTATCTTGTTTAAAGCTAATATTTCCTTTTCGTGTATTTCCTTAAGTGCAAATATACCATGAGCGGCATTACATGATTCCATACATAACTTCATACCTCTAAGTAGCTTTTCTGGTTCATGAAGTAACTGATCCATGTTATGTGATAGTATTGGTTCACATTCAGCAGCATTACATAGGATATATCCAGTACCACCTAAATCAGTACCTAACTTAACGTGAGTAGGGAAACCAGCACCACCAAGACCAACTATACCAGCGTTCTTAACAGTTTCTGCTATTGTAGCACCCTTTTCAATTTTAACGTAATCTTCGCCTTGAACTTCATTAGCTTCTATTACGATTTCGTCATCATTAACTTCGATAACCTTACCATCAACACTTGCGTGTAGATTAGCACCGATAAATCCTTCGAAATCAGCTATTAGCTGTCCTCTTTTAACTTCATCTCCAACCTTAACTATTGGATTGTTTTTAGCACCAATGTTCTGCTTTAATAATAAATGAATAGTATTTGACATAATTTTGCCCCCTTAAATAATAAATAATATGTAGTGTTTAATAATATTTGTTTGTAGTGCATTATTTAAATGCTAAGTAGTGTTATAAAATGCTACAACTATCGACAATCAAGTGATGTTATATGCCATATTTAAAGCCGTAGCTTATTTTTGATAATTAGCATTATAATCGGAGAAAGAAAAAATTCTAGATAATCGCTTTCTCACTTCTGTTATTATATCATAGAATACATAGTTATTAATAGGGTATTTATAAAAGTTAAAATATTAATTTGTTAATATTTATTTTTAAAATAAGATAAAAATACTAAGAAATCTGAAAATACTGTTTATTTGATAGAGAAAATGCTTTATGAAAATATTTTCTTAAAAAAAAGTAAGTATATCTTTCTTTTTTTAATTGTTAAAAAAACTCCTTCTATTATAAAATTTTATAAAAAAATATGATATTATAAATAGAATAACTGAAATACTAGTAAGTATGTGAATAAATTGTATAAATATGATTTTAAAAAAACTAAATAAATAGTTATATAAAAATAAATATATATATAGAATTTTTAAAAGAAATAGTGTATAGTTGAATAGATACACAATAAATTAAATTCTATTTATATTGTATAAATTTTTTTTACCTATTTATGTACAATTAGCAACTATGGGCAATCATTTTTTATTTATAATAATTTATTATAATCTATTGTGTAAGTATTGTAATTATATATATGCAATAAATAAAAAGGAACATTATGATATAATCAATAAGAAGTAGGCTTAGGAGGTGTATTTATGTTTGGTGTCCCTATTAAAGAGTCAATTGAAAGCATGATTCAAAAAGATATTGAGCTTGTAGAAGAAAGTTTTACAGTTGGAGATGTTTTTGAATATTTAATAATAGAAAACAAACTTGTAATAATACAAGATTGTGAACATGAAAAAATAGTGGGGTATCTTTCAATTTATGATATACCTCATATAATGAAGAGATATGAATCAAATTACAGAGAAATACCACTTAGAACAGTTATGAACACTGATTTTGAGCTTATAAATGAGCGCTGTGGTTTTTTATCATATGACAAGCTAATAGAAAACGGTTCATATATGAATATAATTGTAAATGTAGAAGGAAAGTTGAAAGGATATATAAGCTCTAGATACATAAAATATACAAATTATGAAGAATTAGAAGAAAAGTATACTACATTAAAATATATTACGGGTCAAATTAATGAAGGAATATCAGCTATAGACAAGGATGGAATAGTAATTTTTTGGAATAGATTTATGGAAGAGAGATATGATATACCAGCATCTGAAATAGTTGGGAAAAAAATGAGTGATTATCTTGAAGATACCATATCTGGAAGAGCTCTTGTAACTAAAAAGGATATGAATGATTTTTACCATTCTAAAAATATAGAAGAAGGAACTGATCTATATGGCTTTGTTCAAGCTAGTCCTGTATTCTATAATGAAGAATTCGTAGGAGTTGTATGTACAGAAGTTGATATTACCGATGCAACCAAACTTTCTAAGGAGTTGGAGTTGACTCAAGAAAGACTTAATTATTTAGAGAGTGAGGTAAAGTCTTTATCAAGAAATGATTTTGATGAAATACTAGGTAATAGCTATGCCCTTGAAAGGTCTAAACAGATAGCTAAGCAGGTTGCAAAATCAAATAGTTCAATAATGTTAAATGGCGAAAGTGGTACAGGTAAAGAAGTTTTTGCAAGAGCGATTCACAAATATAGTGAAAGAGAAGGAACTTTTATACCTGTCAACTGCAGTGCTATACCACAAGAGTTGTTCGAAAGTGAGTTCTTTGGATATGCTCCAGGTGCATTTACAGGTGCTACTAAAGCAGGGAAAAGCGGTATTTTTGAGTTAGCAAATAATGGAACAATTTTTTTAGATGAAATAGGCGATATGCCATTGAATATGCAGGTAAAACTTTTAAGAGTACTACAGGAAAAAGAGTTTATGCGTGTAGGTGGAAGCGATATTATAAAAGTTAATGTAAGAGTTATTGCTGCTAGTAATAAAGATATAAAGCAAATGGTTAGAGATGGCAAGTTCAGAGAGGATCTTTTCTATAGATTAAATGTAGTGGAAATCAAATTGCCGCCGCTTAGAGAAAGAACAGGAGATGTTAGGATACTTGTGTATCATTTCCTAGAAGAACAATGTAAAGAAAATAATAAGCCTTTTTTAAAGATAAGTAAGGAAGCTTTGAAGTTATTAGAAAAGTATTATTGGAAGGGTAATATAAGAGAACTTAAAAATACCATAGAAAATATGGTTGTACTTTCATCAGGTGACACTCTTGAAGTAGAAGATGTACCTGAATACATAATAGAAGCTATAAGTAAGCCAAAAAACTTTGATTACCCAATGGATCTTAATAGAGCTATTGAGATTTTGGAAATTAATAAAATTAAAGAAGCTTTAAAGATGGCAAGGGGAAATAAAAGCAAGGCTTCTAAAATTTTAAATATACCTAGAACAACTCTATATTATAAAATGAATCAATATAATATAGAGTAAATTTAACAAAAAAATATTTTTTTTAATATAAGTGTTCAAATTTAAATTGCAGTAATGTAAGAAATTTGAACACTTTTTTATAAAGTAAGAAAAAGTTGACTTTAGAATATAAAAAAAAGACAGAATATAGTTAAAAAAGAAAGAAAAGAATAAAGTGTTGTCATTTTACTTACAAACTAAGATAAAACTTGTATTATCAGTAGATATAATATGTGGTAATTGTATTTTAAAATGTCAAAAATATGATATAATATCAATATAAGGAAAATAAAAACAATAATGTTCAATAAACCGTCATATGTCAATAAACAGACATAGAAAGCTGGGAAAAAATGTTTTCACAAAGAAAAAAATCTTAATAAAAGTGTAATTTTTTTAACAAAAATCTAATAAATGAAAAATAATCAAAAAAAAACTTATTTTAATGCGATTTGCTAAAAGTTGGCACAAGCTTTGCTTATAATATCTACGAGAAGACTGTTAGAAGCAGTGTTCATGTAATGTTTGTATGTGTAAGGTTTTAAAATGTGCGTTTAAGAGTTGTATGAAACTGCAACTACTTAAGTGTACGGTGACATTAAAAATATCTGCATATGATTTTATGCAGGTAAAAGTGTTAATGCTATTGCAAGGGATATTTGATAAAAAATATTTTTAAATTGCATAAAAATATCTTTACTAATTCAAAAAATTAGTGTACACTTTAGTTGGTATACAAAATTGTGAAAAAAAGTATAATGTTTTTTTATGTATGTCTGATAGATATTTTCTATATATAAGTAAGTTTGCTATAGAGTGAATAGATTTAAAACTTAAAATAAGAAAAGTCTGTCAATTAACAAAAAAATATTATTTTTATTCAGTTAGTCAACTTGTATTATTGTTCTTTTGCTTTAGTTTAAGAATTAATGTCTAAGTAGTTGTTAAGACATGTCTGACTGGAAAATTTCCAATTAGTGTTATCGCAGAAACAGTAGTGGTTTGAAAATCACGAATGATAATATACAGACTGTTAAGTTTCTCAGAGATATACCTATAGAGTATTGATATGTATTTTATTATATATATCAGTGACATGGTTAATAAGTACGATGAATTTCAAAAAAAGTTTTCGTATTTATATAATAAATTTAACTTACATTTTGAGGAGGTTTTTACTATGTCAATCACTGAAGAAACAGCAAAGGCTCATGCTAATGATCCTGCTGTCTGCTGTTGCAGATTTGAAGCAGGAACAGTAGTAGAAGCAGCAAATCTAGAGGATCCAGCTATATTCCCTGATTTGGTAGATTCTGGATTATTAGAAATCCCAGAAAATACACTGACTATTGGACAGGCTTTAGGAGGCACTCTAAAGGAAACTTTAGATGCACTTTCTCCGATGACAACAGAAAACGTAGATGGTTATTCTGAAGTTGTAGAAGAAGAGGAAGAAAAAGAAGAAGTCGCTGAAGAAGTTTCTGGAGAAAGTTCTTCCGGTTCAGTAACAACTCAGAAGGTGGATGGAGTTATAAAGATCCGCATAGAAGAAGGAACAGGAATTTATTTAGAAATTCCAACAGGTGTTTAAACTGCGTATAAAACGCGTATAAAAATATCAAGAAATATGTGTAACAGCAAGAGTTGCAAATTAGCTTTTGTGTTGAGATACATAAAAGCTAGCGACTCCTGTTCACGTATTTGTTATAAATTTAATTTAACTTATTAATAAGGAGGTTTTTTGCTATGTCAATAACTAATGAAACAGCAAAAGCTCATGCTAATGATCCAGCAGTCTGCTGTTGCAGATTTGAAGCAGGAACAGTAGTAGAGGCAGCAAATCTTGAAGATCCAGCTATATTCCCAGATCTAGTTGATTCTGGATTGTTGGAAATTCCAGAAAACGCTCTAACAATCGGTCAGGCATTAGGAGGTACTTTAAAGGAAACTTTAGACGCACTTTCTCCAATGACTACTGATAATGTAGAAGGGTTCTCTGAAATGGAAGAAGAAGTAGAAGAAGAAACTGTAGAAGAAGAAGCTTCTGTAGCAGCACCAGTAGCAACAGCTACTAATGTTGCAGGTGGAACTATAAAGATCCATATAGGTGAAGGTAAGGGAATAGACCTTGAAATACCTACTGGATTAGCAGCTGGTGGAGTAGCAGGTGCTCCAGGAGTTGTAGAAGTAGCTCCAGCTGAAGTTGAAAAGGAAGAAACTAAGGTAATAAGAACTTTAGTTAAGAAGCACTATAAGATAGATAAGGTAGTATTCGGTGAAAAGACTGAAATAAACGGTACTACTCTTACTGTAAGAACTCCAGAAGAACTATGTAAGGAAGCTGTTGATACTGAAACTCTTGTATACGACATGAAGTTAGATATAATAACTCCAGATAGATACAATGAATATTCAGAAGCAGTACTTGACTTACAGCCAATAGCAACTAAGGAATCTGGTGAACTTGGTGAAGGTGTAACTAGAGTAATAGATGGTGTTGTAATGGTACTTACTGGTACTGATGCAAATGGCGTACAGATAGGTGAATTCGGTTCATCTGAAGGTGCAATGGATACAACAATGATGTGGGGTAGACCAGGTGCAGCTGATTATGGCGAAATATTCATCAAGGGTCAGGTTACTATTAAAGAAGGTACTAACATGGAAAGACCAGGACCACTAGCTGCTCATAAGGCATTTGATTACGTTACTCAGGAAATAAGAGAAGCTCTTAAGGCTGTAGAAGACGAATCACTAGTAGTTGACACTGAAGAAATAACTCAGTACAGAAGAACTGGAAGAAAGAAAGTAGTTATAGTTAAGGAAATAATGGGACAGGGTGCAATGCATGACAACCTAATATTACCAGTTGAACCAGTTGGTACATTAGGTGCTAGACCAAACGTTGACTTAGGTAACGTTCCAGTTGTTCTATCTCCACTTGAAGTACTTGATGGTGGTATCCATGCATTAACTTGTATAGGACCTGCATCTAAGGAAATGTCAAGACATTACTGGAGAGAGCCATTAGTTAAGCTTGTTATGGAAGATGATGAACTAGATCTAGTAGGTGTAGTATTCGTTGGATCTCCACAGGCTAACTCAGAAAAGTTCTATGTATCTAGAAGATTAGGTATGTTAGTTGAATCTATGGAAGTTGACGGAGCTGTAGTTACTACAGAAGGTTTCGGTAACAACCATATAGACTTCGCTTCACATATTGAACAGATAGGTATGAGAGGTGTTCCAGTAGTAGGTGTATCATTCTGTGCTGTACAGGGTGCTCTAGTTGTTGGTAACAAGTACATGAACTGTATGGTTGACAACAACAAGTCTAGACAGGGTATAGAAAACGAAATACTTGAAAACAATACTCTAGCTCCAGAAGAAGCATACAGAATAGTTGCAATGCTAAAGAACGCAATCGAAGGTGAAGAAATAAAGGCACCTGAAAGAAAGTGGAATAACAATGTTAAGTTAAATAACATAGATGCTATAGAAAAGGCTTTAGGTATTGAAATTCCTCTAGAAAAGAATGAAACTTCACTTAATATGACAAGAAAGAGAAGTCAGTTATACGAAAGAGCAGATATCGAAGCTGGCGTAGTTGAAGATACATATACTCCAGTAGAGGGTGAAATAAAGTAGGAAATTAATCTAAAACCATAGGTTGTTCAGATGCCTAAGAAAGGGGATAAAAATGGAAGAAAATTTAAGATATATATCCTCAGAAAAATATTATGAAGGTGTCATTTCTAATGTTGAAGGTGGCGCAGTCACAATAGACTTAAAGGGTAGACTTGGACAATTCAAAATACCAAATAGAATGCTTATTACTGACTATAATCCTCAAGTGGGCCATGAGGTTGGATTCATGTTAAGCAATCCAGAGGTATTAAGTCCAGAACCCAATGAGGAATATAAAAGAAAAATAAAATGTCAGCAGAAAGTTGAAGAAGAAAAGAAAATTGAGAATCTGACAAGGTTAGAAAGAGAAATTTTAGAAAAGACGGAAAAACTTGCCGAATTAGAAAAAATGATCAAGATAAAAGAACTTGAGTCAGAACTTAAATAGTCGAAGGGAGAGAAATACAATGAGTCGTAAGTTAACAACAGTTCCGGGACTTCAATCAGAAATATATGTTCCAATAACACCACCTCCAGTTTGGGCTCCTGTTACAAAACCATTAAATGAAATGGTTATAGCACTAGCTTCAGCTGCAGGTGTACACATGAAGAATGATGAGAGATTTAATCTAGCAGGTGATACAGGATTTAGAATGGTTCCTGACACAGCTACACCAGCAGACCTAATGGTTTCACATGGTGGATATGATAACTCTGATGTAAATAGAGACGTAAACTGCATGTTCCCAATCGAAAGATTACACGAACTTGCTAAGGAAGGATTTATCAAGGGAGTTGCTCCTTGTCACTACACATTCATGGGTGGTGGTGGTAACCAGGAAGTTTTCACAAATGAAACTGGTCCAGCTATCGCTGCTAAGTTAAAAGAAGAAGGTGTAGACGGCGTTGTTATGACAGCAGGCTGAGGTACTTGTCATAGAACTGCCGTGATCGTGCAGAGAGCAATAGAAGAAGCTGGTATACCAACTATAATAATAGCAGCTCTTCCTCCAGTAGTTAGACAGAACGGTACTCCAAGAGCGGTTGCTCCATTAGTACCAATGGGTGCTAACGCTGGTGAACCAAACAACGTTGAAATGCAGACAGGAATATTAAAGGCTACTCTAGAACAGCTTGTAGCTATTCCTTCAGCAGGAAAGATAGTTCCATTACCATTCGAATATCACGCTGCTATATAGTTAGTTGATATCGATAGTTGTATATGGGGTCCCTCCTGTATATGATGAAAAGTAAATATGGAAAATAATTAAGTTAATAGTAGTACATCCTCTATAGAAATATAGGGGATGTATATTACTATAAAAGTAATATTGGATTTTTTCCAATATAATATAGCGCCAAAGGTGGTCATAGTATGGATGAAAAGGTTTTAAGACGTCTTGTTATCAAACCTTTTGCTATAAATAGAGTGAATTTTGGCAAAAGATTTGCAATTAAAGACAATGTTCTTGAAATTGTTCAGGAAAAAATTGATGAACTAAAGGAAGCTGATGACCTAATCAGTGATATTAAGTTAGAAATAATAAGCCCTGGCGATTATGACAGGCAAATAAACACAATAATGGATATAATACCAATTTCTACTAAAGTACTTGGTACAATAGGAGAAGGAATTACGCATACTTTATCAGGTGTTTGCGTAATGCTTACTGGAGTAGATGAAGATGGAAGACAAATGCATGAATTCGGTTCATCTGAAGGTGTATTAAGTGAACAGATGATTTTTGGTAGAAGAGGAACACCTGATGTCAACGACTATATAATACATATGGACGTTACAATAAGGGGTGGACTTCCATTTGATAGGCATCTTCCGAACGCTTGTTTCAAAGCTTGTGATAAATTTATCCAAGAGATAAGAAACACATTAAAGAAAGTTGACGGAAGAGAAGCTAGTGGCTCATATGAGTATCTAGATAAAGTACCTGCAGGTAATAAAAAGAAGGTTGTTTTAGTTAAACAAGTTGCTGGGCAGGGTGCAATGTATGATAACCTATTATTCCCAGAGGAACCTAGTGGTTTTGAGGGAGGTACATCTATTATTGATATGTGTAATATGCCTATGATTTTATCTCCTAATGAATATAGAGATGGAATTTTAAGAGCATTGGTCTAGGAGGTGTGTTATAATGGGTATAGGTCCTTCAACAAAAGAAACATCATTGCATATGTTTAGAGACCCATTGGTAGAAGTATTGGGAGAAGATACAGACATAGATTTTGTAGGTGTAATAGTAGTGGGAACACCTGATGGAAATAAATACAAAAATCTTGTCGGACAGAGAGCTGCGGCATGGTGTGAAGCCATGAGAGTAGACGGTGCAATTTTAAGTTCAGATGGGTGGGGAAACTCACATGTCGACTATGCAAATACATTTGAAGAAATAGGAAAGAGAGGAATTCCAACTGTTGGAGTTACTTTCAATGGTGTTCAAGCAAAGTTTGTAGTTACGAATAAGTATATGGACACTATAGTTGATATAAACAAGAGTAAGGAAGGTATAGAAACAGAAGTCGTTGGTGAAAACAACGTAGATGTTGTAGATGCAAGGAAGTCTCTTGTTTTTCTAAAACTTAAAATGCGTCAAAAATAGTTAAAAAAATAATAAAATATTTGAATGGAGGTACTAATTATGAAATTTAGTAAAAGTATTCATGCAATTGATTCTCACACAGCAGGAGAGGCAACTAGAATAGTTGTTGGTGGAATTCCAAATGTAAAGGGAAATTCAATGCCAGAAAAGAAACAGTGGTTAGAAGATAATCTTGATTATCTTAGAACAGCTATAATGTTAGAACCAAGAGGACACAATGATATGTTTGGTTCTATATTAACTCAGCCTACAGATCCTGAAGCTGATTATGGTATCATATTCATGGACGGTGGTGGATACCTTAACATGTGTGGACATGGTACAATAGGTGCTATGACTGCAGCTGTTGAAACAGGTATGGTAGAAGTTACTGAGCCTATAACTCACGTTGTACAGGAAGCACCAGCTGGTATAATCAGAGGTGAAGTTACTGTAGAAGATGGAAAGGCTAAGAAGGTAGCATTTAAAAACGTTCCTGCATTCTTATATAAGAAAGACCAAGAAGTTGAACTTCCAGGATATGGAAAGATTAAGTTTGATATATCATTTGGGGGAAGCTTCTTTGCAATAGTTAAGGTGGATCAGATAGGAGTAGAAATAGTTCCTGAAAATGCTGATTTACTAAATAAGTTAGGTATGGAATTAAGAGATATAATCAATGCTGAAATACCAGTTCAGCATCCTGAATTACCACATATTCATACAGTAGACTTAATCGAATGGTGGTCAGAAACTGACACTCCAGGTGCAACTCTTAAGAACTGTGTTGTATTTGGACAGGGACAGGTAGACAGATCTCCATGTGGTACTGGTACAAGTGCTAAACTTGCTACTCTATACGCAAGAGGAGAATTCAAGATGGGCGATAAGTTCGTTTATGAATCAATTCTTGGAACATTATTCGAAGGTGAAATAGTTGGTACTGCAAAGGTTGGGGACTTCGATGCAGTTATACCACAGATATCTGGTTCAGCATATATTACAGGATTTAATCATTTTGTAATAGATGAAACAGATCCAGTTAAGTACGGTTTCATATTAAAATAATAAGAGTTACATTAAAAAATAATAAATAACAAAATATATAATCATGTACTTTTTAAAGTTACATGTAATACCTGCTCTAAATGCAGGGAACTGTATTTAGAGTAAGGTATTTTTAGTAATATTATTACTTTTGGGTTATTAGAAATTTGTTCAGTTTAGATATGCATCTTGCTTTTGAACAAATTTATTTCAAAAGCATTTCTTAACGGAAATAATTATAATTTTTAAGCATATCTTGAAGGAAAGATAATAGCCCCCCAAAAGGGACAATAAAGGGAGGCAAATAAGATGGTTAAAGCGTTACAAATATTATTATATGCAGCATTTGCTATATATGCAATATACTTCTTTATGAATATAGCTAAGGCAAAGAAGAATGATGAGTTTGAAGAAGAAGCAACTTGGAAACCGATTGTCACTGGTTTTGCAACTAATTTTTTCGATACACTAGGTATAGGTTCATTCGCACCGACAATGTTTATGTTTAAGGCATTAAGACATAATATACCTGATAAAAAGATACCAGGAACACTTAATGTAGCAGACTGTCTACCAGTTTTACTTGAAGCAATCATATTTATAGGTGCAGTTAAGGTTGATCCAGTTACATTAATAGTACTAATTGCAGCAGCAGTTGTAGGTTCATATGTAGGTGCTGGTATAATTTCTAGAATGGAAGAAAAAAAAGTTCAGCTTGTAATGGGAATAGCATTACTTGCATCAGCAGCTTTATTCTTAGCGTCAATTGTAGGAATCATGCCAATAGGTGGTACTGCACTAGGATTAACTGGAGTTAAACTTATAATAGCAGCAATTATATTCTTTATATTAGGAGCTCTTATGACAGCAGGTATAGGTCTATATGCTCCAGCAATGGTTGTTGTATTCTCAATGGGAATGGACCCATCAGCAGCATTCCCAATAATGATGGGATCTTGTGCACTATTAATGCCAGTTGCATCAGCTAAGTTTATAAAGGAAGATACATATGCAAAGAAGAACTCAATTTTAATAGCACTATCTGGTTTAGTTGGTGTTGTAGTTGCATATAAATTCTTCTCTGGACTAGACATAGAAAAATTAAAGATACTAGTTGTAATAGTTGTTACAATTACTGGTTTGATTATGTTAAAATCTGCTTTCAAAAAGACAGAAGAAGTAAAATAAAAAGCAAAAAATTAATTTTGTTTTAATATGATAATATATAGAAAAGGCTATCATTTTGATAGCCTTTTCTAATGTCGATTAAGAAAATATATATTCAAAAATATCAAATTCAATAGATTATAAATCGAATAAAAATAATAAAAATTGTAAAAAATATATAAAATAATAACTAATAGTAACTAAACTTTGCTAAAATTATAACTTAACGATACAAAAAATGGGAAAACCTTTATTTTTTAAAAAACTTAATTAATATAGCTAAAATATAAAAAATTATGAGAAGTAAAAACTTATAATGTTAAAAAATATATTTTTAAAGGTGAAATACTAAAAAAATAAACTTATAATTAATAAAAAATATAGAAGTACCCTCTTTTGTGAAATAAATGAGTTGAAATTTTTTATAAGTAAATGTAAAATAGATTAGTATTATATTTTAATAGGAGGAAACTTATATGACTAAGGAAAAGTATAAGGGAATTTTGTTCTGTTTTCTTATATCAATTCCGGCATGGTATCTAGGTAAAATGATGCCTATTATTGGTGGACCCGTGTTCTCAATAATAATAGGTATAATTGTCGGGCTTGTAATGAAAGACAGAAAAGAGGTATTTGAACCAGGAATAGCATTTGTTTCAAAAAAAGTATTACAGTATGCTGTTATTCTTCTTGGATTTGGACTTAATCTTCAGATGATAGTCAAGGTCGGAAAAGAATCTTTGCCTATAATTGTATGTACAATAGCGACTTCGCTGATAATTTCTTACTTTGTAAGCAAGAAATTAAATATTCCAAAGAAGATATCAATTTTGGTCGGTGTCGGATCCTCAATATGTGGTGGCTCAGCAATAGCTGCTACGGCTCCGGTAATTGACGCAGATAGTGATGAAATTGCTCAGGCAATATCAGTAATATTTTTCTTTAATATTATTGCGGCTCTTATATTTCCTACAATAGGAGACTTAATAGGTTTGACAAATCAAGGGTTTGCAATTTTTGCTGGTACAGCAGTTAATGATACTTCATCAGTTACTGCAGCAGCTTCATCATGGGACAGTATCCATCAAACTGGAACAATGGTATTAGATTCAGCAACAGTTGTTAAACTTACAAGAACTCTTGCTATAATACCGATAACTTTCTTTTTGTCACTTCATTTTTCAAAGAGTGAAGACAAGGAAGAATCTTTCAGTTTATACAAGATAGGAAAGATGATTCCATCTTTTATATTGTACTTTGTTGGATGTTCAATAATTACTACAATATGCGAGATGATGATATCAAATGGAACTATTTCAGGAGCTTTGGCAGCTGGTATACCAAATTTCTTTGCCTTGATGAAGGTAGTAAGTAAGTTTTTTATAGTAATGGCTATGGGAGCTATAGGTTTGAATACAGATATTGTTAAACTTATTAAAACAGGTGGTAAACCTATATTATTAGGGACATTTTGTTGGATAGGTATAATAGCTGTAAGTTTAGTTATGCAGAAAGCCACAGGGCTTTTCTAAGAAAGTTTTTAAAATGAAATATAATTTAAAGTGTATTTATATGCAGAAATCATAGTGTTTCAAAGCACTATGATTTTTGGTGAATATTTAAGCAGTGAAAGGGGTGAATAGTATACAAATTGTATACGATAATATGAAAAAAATAGGTGTTATAGGTGCTATGGAAGAGGAAGTAAAAGAACTTACTTCTATGCTTGAGGGCAGAGAGATGAAAACAGTTGCTGGGCTTTCTTTTTATGAAGGTAAAATAGAGGGCAAGGATATAGTAGTTGTTGAATGTGGTATTGCAAAGGTAAATGCCGCAATGTGTACTCAAATATTAATAAGTGAATTTAAAGTAGACGCTGTTATTAATACAGGCGTTGCTGGAGCTTTATACGAAAAACTTGATATCAATGATATCGTTATATCTACAGATGCAGTAGAGTATGATGTAGATGCTTCACCTCTTGGAGATCCAAAAGGAACAATACCTAGAATGGAAACTTCTATATTCACTGCCGATTCAAGACTGATAGATGCTGCATATGATGCTTTTAAAGAAGAAAAGTTAAAATTTAATGCATATAAGGGAAGAGTTGTTACGGGAGATCAGTTTGTAGCTGACAATGAAACAAAAAATGCATTAAGAAGTGATTTTGACGGATATTGCTGTGAGATGGAAGGTGGAGCTATAGCACACGTTGCTTATTTAAATAATACTCCATTTGTAATAATTAGAGCTATATCCGACAAAGCAGATAATTCAGCGGAAATGACTTATGATGAATTTGTAAAGATAGCCGCTATAAACTCTAAAGAGATGGTAGTAAATATGTTAAAAAGAATATAACAGAATAAAATAGATTCTGTTTCCTGAATGTTGATGTTAAATGGATAAGTAATTTTTATAAAATAAGAAGATATTAAATAGTGGTCTTATATAGAAAAGTATGAGAAATAAGTATAGAGTAAAAGAAGATTTAACTGTTAAACTTGATAGTTTGTATGATGAAATATATTTGCAATAATTGCTAACTGTAAGTGGATAAACAGTAAGCGATTTAAATGTTTTATTATTTATATATAAAAGTGCTTATTTTTCAGGAATTAATGTATATTATTGTCTGGAGATGATTAAAAAATTAACAAATAGGGGAAGGTATAAAATGATAAGAGTATTACAGATATTACTGTACGTTGCAGTAGTAGGATTTGGAATCGTATTTTTTAAGGATCAGATATCTGCAAAGAAAAACGGCAGATTAGAAAAAGAAAAGGCTTGGAAGCCTGCATTAATAGGTTTTTCAACTAACTTTTTCGATACATTAGGAATAGGTGCATTTGCTCCTACAGTGTTTTTATTCAAAGCTTTTAAAAGTAATATAACAGATAAGCAGATACCTGCAACACTTAATGTTGCTTGTACGCTACCTGTTTTATGTGAAGCAATTATATTTATACAGGCTACAAAAGTTGAGCCGATAACTTTAGTATCTTTAATAGCAGCAGCTGTTGTAGGTTCATATCTTGGAGCTGGAGTTATAGCTAGAACTGATGAAAAGAAGATACAAATAATAATGGGAGTAGCACTTTTTATATCAGCAGTAATGCTACTACTATCTACTTTAAAAGTATTACCAATAGGTGGTACTGCTTTAGGACTACATGGTGCTAAGCTTATAGTTGCAATAGTGATATTCTTTATACTAGGAGCTTTGATGACAGCAGGCATAGGTCTATATGCCCCTGCAATGGTTGTAGTTTATTCAATGGGAATGGATCCATCAGCAGCATTTCCAATAATGATGGGATCTTGTGCACTATTGATGCCAGTAGCATCAGCTAAATTTATAAAAGAAGATGCTTATGCAAAGAAAAATTCTTTATTAATATCTATATTTGGTATAATAGGAGTAGTAATAGCAGCGTTTTTTGTAAAAGGCCTTTCAATAGACAAGTTAAAGATACTTGTTACAATAGTTGTAGCCTTAACTTCATTTATGATGTTAAAGTCTGCATTTAAGAATAAGGGAAATGCATCTGTAAACTAAGCAGATTTAGATATAGAAATAGTATAGTTTCAAAAATGTTAAAATATAATACAAAAAAATAGTAAATTTATTTACTTTATTAAGAAAACAGCCCACTTCTAGCGAAAATAAGTGGGCTGTTTCCATTATTGACACTTTTTTTAAACAAGTATATAATGGAGAATAGGTAAAAGCTTTTAATATATTATATAGGGTTTATAAATACTATATAAGGAGAGAATAAAATGGGTGAACAAGAAAAAAAGGTAATATTTAGTGGAGTACAGCCTTCAGGTAAAATGACTTTAGGTAACTATCTTGGAGCATTGAAGAGTTGGACAGATTTACAGAAAGAGTTTGAATGCTATTTCAGTATGGTAAATATGCACGCTATAACAGTTCCACAGGATCCTGAGGTTCTTAAAAGACAGACAATTGAGCTTCTTGCACAATTTATTGCATGTGGTATAGATCCTGAAGAAAACACAATCTTTATACAATCACATGTTCCACAGCATGCTGAACTTAATTGGGTTTTATGTACAATGACATATATGGGCGAACTTAATAGAATGACTCAGTATAAGGATAAGTCAAAAAAGAGTGAAGCTAATTTGAATGCAGGTTTATTTACATATCCAGTTTTAATGGCAGCAGATATACTTTTATATCAAGCTGATGTTGTACCAGTAGGAGATGACCAAAAGCAGCATATGGAGCTTGCTAGAGACCTAGCAGAGAGATTTAATAACAGATTTTCTAAGACATTTGTTGTTCCAGAAGGTTACTATCCAAAGGGAACAGCAAGAGTAATGAGTTTACAGGAACCAGAAAAGAAAATGAGCAAGTCTGATTCTAATGAAAATGGATTTATACTTCTTTCAGAAGATGCAGATACTACTGCCAAGAAAATTAAAAAAGCAGTAACAGATTCTGTAGGTATAGTTAGATATACAGATGAACAGCCAGGGCTTAAGAATCTTATAAATATTTACTCTGCTATGACAGATAAGTCTGTAGAAGAAATAGTTGCTATGTATGAAGGTAAGGGATACGGAGCATTTAAAAAGGAAATGGCAGAAGCCGTTGTAGAATCACTTAGACCTATTAGAGAAAAGTATAATTATCTTTTAGATAATCAGGATTTCCTTGAAGAAATATATACTAAGGGTGCTAAAAAGGCTGAGTTAAGAGCTCAAAAGACTCTTGATGCAGTTTATGATAAAATAGGATTTATAAAGAGAAATTATTAATAAAAACTATTGATATAAAATTAAAAATTAAAATTTATTAGATATAAAATGAAATAATTATTATAAAAGTACCGTAATTAAGCGGTACTTTTATTTTTTATGCTATAATTTATGGTATAATAAATTATTATGGATAATTGTGTGGAAAAGTAATTTTATATATTTGTTTCTATACAATTTGGCATGAAATTACTCAGCTCATTAAAGTAGTATACAAGGTATATAGTTAAAGAGTTTAATAAAAGATTTCATAAAAATAGAAAAGGAGAATCTTATGTATTTAGTACTCATAATAATTCTAATAGCTTTAGATCAATTTTCCAAGATAGCAGTTCAACAAATGCTAAGTGGAAGAAGTAGTCTTCCTATTATTAATGGAATATTTCACCTTACATATGTTGAAAATCGTGGTGCAGCATTCGGGCTTATGCAGGGAAAACAGATAATTTTTGCTGTAGTTGCAGCTGTAGTTACAGTAGTTGGATTAGTATGTATATATAAAAAAACTTACGGGAAGTTAGTAAATATATCTATTTCACTGGTAATAGCTGGGGCTATAGGCAATCTCATAGATAGAATAAAATTGGGATATGTGGTAGATTTTTTAGATTTTAGATTTATATGGAATTATGTATTTAATTTGGCAGATGTTTTTGTAATAGTAGGTACTCTTACACTTTGTATTTCTATTATAATAAGCGATCTTAAAGAAGGTAAGAAAGAAAAAAATAATAAAAAAAGAGTTTAATATTTTAACGTCTTCAAAGGGAGTATGGAAAATATTAAACCCTAAATTGTGGAGAAGTTGATATTATGTTAAGTAAAGTTGAACAAAATAAAAATATAGATTGTGATATAGCAAATGTCTCTGAGAAAGAGCGCGATAAAAATGAAGAATTAGATGTATATATAGTTTCAAAAGAAGATGTAGGAAAAAGACTTGATTTATATGCATCTGAGAAATATAAGGATATTTCGAGAAGTTACATCCAAAAACTAATAAAAGAAGATAGAGTATTGGTTAATTCCAAAAAAGAAAAGGCAAGTTACAAACTATCTTTAGGAGATGAACTTACTATATTAATGCCAGAACACAAAGATTTGGAATTAATTGCTCAAAATATAGATTTGAATATAATTTATGAAGATGAAGGTCTTCTTATTGTCAATAAGGAACAGGGCATGGTAGTACATCCAGCGCCAGGAAATCCAGATAATACACTTGTAAATGCACTTTTGTATCACTGTGGAGATAATCTATCTAGTCTAAATGATAGAATAAGACCTGGAATTGTTCACAGAATAGACAAGGATACGTCAGGGCTTTTAGTAGTTGCAAAAAACAATGTGGTGCATGAGAGTCTAGCAAAACAATTTGCAGTTCATTCTATAACTAGAGAATATGAAATGTTGTGTATAGGAAATGTAAATTGGGAAAAGATGACAGTAGATAAGCCATTAGGAAGAAATCCTAAAAATAGATTAAAAAGAGCAGTAGTGGAAGATGGTAGAAGGGCTGTTACTCATTTTGAAACTTTGAAGTCTTTAAATGGTTTTACATATATGAAGGCAACTCTTGAAACAGGTAGAACTCATCAAATAAGGGTTCATTCAGCATTTATCAATCATCCGATAGTAGGAGATAATTTATATGGATATAGTGTAAAGAAGTTTTCTAAGTTAAAGGGGCAGATGCTTCATGCAAGAAAACTTGGATTTATACATCCTTTAACTGGAAAATATGTGGAGTTTACATCAGAGTTACCTGAACACTTTGTAAAAACTTTAAATATCATGAGAAAGTTATAGACCACTAAAACTTTTTATATGTTTTATAAATTATAAATATTAATTAAAAAATAGGATTTAAGTTAAGTTATAAATTTTAAAAAGAAAATGAAATTATTATAAGGAAAGGTGAAGTTTATGGAAAAAGCTAAAATTATGGATCAGAAGGCTATATCTAGAGCGGTTACAAGAATAAGCCATGAGATAGTAGAAAGAAATAAAGGTGTAAAGGACATATATATAATAGGGATAGAAACTAAGGGAACTCCTCTTGCGAAAATGATAGCATCTAAAATTGAGGAGATAGAAGAAACGAAGATAGCATGTGACTCAATAGATATTACTATGTATAGAGATGATATTACACATGAAAAAATAAAAGATACAATGGATGAAAACTTCAACTTAGATGTTGAGAACAAAACAGTAGTCCTAGTGGATGACGTTTTATATACAGGAAGGACTATAAGAGCGGCGCTTGACTATATTATAGATAATGGTAGACCAAAGCTTATACAGCTTGCTGTACTTATAGATAGAGGTCATAGGGAACTTCCAATAAGGGCAGACTATGTAGGCAAAAATGTTCCAACATCAAAATCAGAATCAGTATTTGTAAAGTTTGATAGCAATGATATTGACAGCTCAGTAATTATATGTGAGTAGTTTGTAGCTGAAGGAATTGTATAAATTTGTTGCAAATACATAGTAATACACACTTATCTTTTAAAATAAAGTATAAGAGTATATTCGATAGATTGTAGAATTTAGTTATAGAAAATAATTAGTGATAGGGTGGTTAATAATGGCATTTGATGGTATAGTAATAAATTCTCTTGTAAGAGAATTGAAAAAAAAGCTAGTAAATTCAAAAGTAGATAAGGTATACCAGCCTGAGAAAGACGAAATATGTCTTAAAATAAGAGGGAGAGAAGAAAATTTCAAACTTATTATCAGTGCTAGTGCATCGAATCCTAGAATTTATTTAGCGGAAAAGTATGAGAAAAACAATCCCAAGAAAGCTCCTCTATTTTGTATGACTTTAAGGAAGTATATACAAAGTGGTGTAATAACAGATGTAGAGCAGATGGGATTTGAAAGAATAATAAGAATTTCTGTGGATTCTTATGATGAACTTAGGGAAAAGACGACTAAGTACTTATATGTTGAGATAATGGGAAAACATAGTAATATTATTTTAGTTTCAAAGAATGAAAATAAGATTTTGGACTCCATAAAAAGAGTACCGATAAGCGTAAGTAGAGTAAGGCAGATACTTCCCGGAAATGAATATGAGCTTCCACCTTCACAGGACAAGATTAATCCATTAGAAGAAATAAATGAAGAAGATTTTAAGAAAAGATCAAAAGAGTCTTCCGGTGTTATTTTTAAGTCTATTTATGGTAATATACTTGGTATTTCACCATTGATAGCTAGAGAAGTTTGTATTAGAGCGGATTTAGATAAGAATAAAAAAATAGAAGAAATGACAGATGATGAATTTAAATCTATCTGTTATCAAATAAATTATATATTTAATGACCTAAAAAACGATGAGGTTTATCCAAATATTATTGTAGATGATAGTAGGGACAAAATTGTTGAATTTAGTGCTATAAAGCTTTATCAATACAGCTCTATGCGTGAAATAAAAAAAGAAAGTATATCTTCTGCAATAGAGGATTTTTATTTAACAAAAGATTTAAAAGAGAGGATGAATCAAAAATCCTCTAATTTAAAGAAAAATATTTCTCTTAAACTAGAGAGAATTAATCATAAGATAGAAAAGCAAGAAAAAGAGCTTAAAGAAGCACAGAAGGCTGAAAACTACAAAGTAAAGGGAGAACTTCTTACTGCCTATATCTATATGATAAAACAAGGTATGGAGTCAATCAAACTTTTAGATTTTTATAATAACAATGAAGAGGTAGAAATAAAGCTTAGAAAAAACCTTACTCCATCGGAAAATGCTCAAAAATATTTTAAAAAGTATAATAAGCTGAAAAAAGCAAATGAAGAGTTGAGTATTCATATTAAGAACAATAAGGAAGAAGCTGAATACCTTGAAAATACTCTTTTAAGCATAGAAAACTGCGAAGATGAAAAAGAATTAAAAGAGATAAAAGAAGAACTTATGAGAGAAGGTTATATTAAGGTATATAGAATGCCTAAGAAAAATAATAAACCTAAAACTACAATAATGAAGTATTTATCATCAAAGGGTACGATGATAATGGTAGGGAAAAATAACAAACAAAATGATTACCTTACACTTAGGTTGGCAGACAATGAAGATTTATGGTTTCATACAAAAGATATACCGGGATCACACGTACTCCTTAAATGTGCAGGCAAGAAAATAGAGGAGTCGGAGATTTTAGAAGCTGCTACACTTGCTGCTTATTATAGTAAGGCTAAGATGTCTCAGAATGTACCAGTTGATTATACAATTAAGAAAAATGTTAAAAAACCAAGTGGTGCTAAGCCAGGACTTGTAATTTATGAAAAGAATAAAACCATTTATGTAACTCCTTCTGATGAAGAAAAGGCAAAAATTAAAAAGTTTGAAAGCGATGGTGAAGAGTAGTGATATTTACCAATAGTGAAGGTTTAAAAATATATTACAGAGATTCAGGGGAAGAAAATCTTCAAACTGTAATTTTCCTTCATTCGTGGGGGTCAAGTCAAGTTGACTTTGAATATACATTTAAAAATCTTGATGGATATAGAAAAATTATATATGATCATAGAGGTTTTGGAAAATCTGATAGACCAGAAAGAAATATGTCGCTAAGGACATTGGCAGAGGATTTAAAAGAGTTAATTGAAAAACTTAAAATAGAAAATCCAATTCTTGTTGGATACTCTATGGGTGCCTGTGTATTGTTCAAATATATAGAACTTTTTGGTGACAAGAATATAAAATCTTTGGTTATATGTGACATGACTCCAAAGATAATTAGTGACGATACTTGGGATTTGGGAATAGTTGATGGAAACTATGGTCAAAAAGAGTTTATGGAAAGTATAGCTATGCAGTTTGATAATATGCTAGATGCCTATATAAAACTTTTTACAGACATTGATCCAAAACTTAAAGGAAGAAATAATAAAGTTCTTAAAAAAGTAATAAATATGGAACTTGAAAAAAATTCATACTACTCTATAACTTCAATGTGGTTTTCAATGGGATACGAGGACTTTAGAGAAAGTGTAAAGAAGATAAAAGTCCCTACTGCACTTTTTTTTGCAAAACCAGGTTCACTTGTAAATCCTAAAGTGGTGGAGTATTTAGAAGAATCAATAGAGGATACATATACTCGCATGTTTGAGAATAGTAGCCATAGTTTTGTAAGTAGCAAACCTAAAAAATTTAAAAGTGAGTTGGAATTATTCTTAAAAACGTTAAAATAATGATTTTTTATGATATAATAAAGGGTACGGTAATAATATAAATTGAATTGGAGAAGTGAATATGGCAAAGAGTATGACTGGATTTGGCATGGGGGAATATAAGGATGAGAGCTACAGTATATCAGTTGAATGCAAGGCTATCAACCATAAATACTTAGATATAAATCCTAGATTGCCAAGAAAAATATCTTTTTTAGAAGATAAGTTAAGATTATTGGTTAAAGACTATCTTAATAGAGGTAGAGTTGATATATTTATCAAGTTTGAAACTTTAAAATCTTCAGGAGTAAAGCTTCAGTATGATGATGAACTTGCTGGTCAGTACAATGAAATTTTAAGAAGGATTAAAAAAGATTTTAATATAGAAGAAGAAATTTCAGCTACTGATATAGCTAGATTTCCAGAAATTATAACATCTACAGAAGCTGAAGATGATGAGGAATTACTTTGGAATATGCTTTCTGAAGCAACTGAAAAATCACTTAAAAGACTTCTTGAAATGAGAGAAGCAGAAGGTAAAAAATTAGAGAAAGATATACTTGAAAGAACTGATCTTCTAGAGAAGTATATACTTGACATAGAAAAATTTTCAGATGATGTAGTAGATGAATACAAGGAAAAGTTAAACTCTAGAATTTCAGAGATATTAGAAGATCCAAGTGTAATAGATGAGTCAAGACTGGCTCAAGAAGTAGCTATATATGCAGACAAATCAAATATTACAGAAGAGATTGTAAGATTTAAGAGTCATATAGTACAACTTAGAAATACAGTTAAAAAAGATGATACTATTGGAAGAAAAATGGATTTTCTAATTCAAGAAATGAACAGAGAGACGAATACTATAGGTTCTAAGTCTTCTAATATAAATATAACGAATTTAGTTATAGAGGTTAAGGCTGAACTAGAAAAAATAAGAGAACAGATACAAAATATTGAATAGCTAGAGGGGGTTATAAGGTGTCTATAAAGAAAAAGGGCTTACTATTAGTAATATCTGGACCCAGTGGAGCAGGCAAGGGGACTATATGTAAGGAGCTATTAAAGGTAGGAGCAAGTACAAAACTTTCAATCTCAGCTACTACAAGAAATCCTAGAGCCGGTGAAAAAGAGGGGATAAATTACTATTACAAAACAAGAGAAGAATTCGAAAATATGATAGCTGAAGGAGAATTTCTTGAATACGCACAGATATATGACAACTATTATGGAACTCCTAAAAAGGCTATATTTCATGAACTTGAAAAGGGGAATGATGTAATTCTTGAAATTGAAATGCAAGGTGCAATGCAAATAAAGAAGGCTTATCCAGAAGCTGTATTTATATTTATACTTCCTCCAAGTTTAATGGAATTAAAAAATAGAATAGTTGGAAGAGGCACAGAAACAATAGAGCAAATAGAAAAAAGATTTGGAAGCGCTTATAGTGAAATTAAGTTAATAGGTGATTACGACTACTTTATATTTAATAATGTAGTTGAAAAGTCGGCAGATGAAATAAAGCATATAATCTATGCTGAAAAGAATAAAGTTGGCAGATATAAAAAAGATGTATTAGAAATGTTTGAAAAGGAGATTAAAAAATGTTAAGACCATCATTAAATGACATAGTAGAAAAGATAGAAAATAGATACTTCCTTATAGCGACAGTATCAAAGAGAGCGAGAGAGTTGGTAAATGGTGAAAAACCTTTAATACAAACTCAACCAAAGGACAAGCCTGTTGTAATAGCAAGTGAAGAAATAATAGCAGGTAAGGTTGGATATAGACTTCTTACTGATGAAGAAATTAAGGAAAAAGAAATTGCTCATAAGATAGAACAAGAAAGAAAGTTATTGGAACAGGAATAATAAATAATATTTTAAAAGAAAGAAATGGTGTAAATGCTTAATAATAAAACTATTGTCGTAGGTGTTACAGGTGGAATAGCTGTATACAAAGCCTGTGATGTTGTAAGTAGATTAAAAAAGCTTGGAGCTAATATTCATGTAGTAATGACAAAGTCTGCAACTGAATTTGTTTCGCCAATGACATTTCAGACTTTAAGTAATAACTTCGTAACAGTAGATATGTTCGAAGAAGTAAAGACATGGGAAGTTGAACATATAGAACTTGCCAAGAAGGCAGATGCTTTTCTTATAGTTCCTGCTACAGCAAACTTTATTGGCAAACTTGCCAATGGAATAGCAGATGATATGTTGACTACAACAGTTATGGCCACAACTTCACAGCTAATAATAGCTCCTGCGATGAATACTAATATGTATAAAAATCCTATCGTTCAGGAAAATATAGAAAAACTAAAAAGACATGGTTGTATCTTTATAGATCCTACTTCTGGTCTTCTTGCTTGTGGAGATACAGGAGCAGGTAAACTGGAAACTCCGGAAAAAATAGTAGCTTCTGTGGAAAAGTTTTTTGAGGAAAAAGAAGCAAAAAGAGACTTAGAAGGTATAAAAATACTAGTAACTGCTGGACCTACTATTGAATCAATAGACCCAGTAAGATATCTTACAAATAGATCTAGTGGGAAAATGGGTTATTCAATAGCAAGTGAAGCCGTTAAAAGAGGAGCTTCGGTAATACTTGTTTCTGGAAAAACAGATCTAAAAGTACCATCTGGGCTTGATAAATATATTCAGATTGAAAGTGCAGAAGATTTATATGAAGCAATTATAAAAGAATATAATGCTTGTGATGTAGTAATACAAAGTGCTGCAGTTGCAGACTACAAGCCTAAAACTTATTCTGATAAAAAAATCAAAAAATCAGATGGAGATATGATAATTGAGCTTTCAAGAAATAAAGATATAGCTCAAGAGCTTGGAAAGATAAAGGGAGACAAAATTCTAATAGGATTTGCTGCAGAAACAAATGATCTTTTAGAAAACGCAAAAAGAAAGATTTCAAAGAAGAATTTAGATTTTATCGTTGCAAATGACCTTACAACAGAGGGGGCAGGATTTAAATCTGATACAAATATTGTTAAAATTATTAATTCTGCCGGTGAAATATCTGAGTATCCTAAACTTCTAAAAACAGAGGTTGCAGATGTAATATTAGATAGCTTGCTAAAGATAATGGACAACAAGAATAAATAAAAAGTATAGGGGAAGTTTTACTTTCCCTTTTTTAAAGGAGGTGCTTTGTGTGTATGCTGATTTAATTTTGCGAACGAGAGGAAAGTTTGCTGATATGCTGTTTACATATGAGGTGCCTTCTCATCTTTTGACAGATATAAAAGAAGGACATAGAGTAAGCGTTCCTTTTGGACGCTCTAATAAACCGATAGAGGCTATAGTAGTATCATTAAAAGAAAATATATCTGAGGATGCCGATATATCTAAAATAAAAGAAATAGATGATATACTAGATGAAAGCCCGCTTATAAGCTCAGAAAATATAGATTTGATAAAATGGATGAGAAATAGATACATGTGTACCTATATTGATTGCTTAAATCTTTTTTATCCAAAGGGCTATTCATTAGAAACAAGAAAAATTGTAGAAATAGGGAAAATAGAAGATGAATTTGAGCTTGAAGATGAAGAAATGAAACTTATAAATACTTTAAGGTTAAGTTCAAGTGCTGTCACATATGAAGATTTGACAAAAAACTTTACTAAAAAACTTATTTCAGATATGCAAAAGAAAAGATTAATAAAGATTATATGGGAATATAAAGACAAAAAAAATGAAAAGTTTATCAAATATATATCCCTTGCAGATACTATGGAAAATATTGAAAAATTAGTAAAAGATAAGAAGTATAGACTTGGAAGTAAGCAAAAGGAATTAATAAAGTTTTTATCATTAAATGAAAGTGTAGAGCAAGATGCTCTTATGCAACTTCTTGAATTATCAAGGAGCACAATAAAAAGTCTTGAGTCTAAAGGGATAGTTAAGATTGAGATGGTAGAGTATTATAGAAAATCTATAAATAAATTGGCTTATAAAGATAAAGAAATATCTTTAAATAAGGAACAAAAAGAGATTTACGAATCTATATTAGATAAAATTAATTACAATAGCAGAAAGGTAACTCTACTTCATGGAGTTACTGGAAGTGGTAAAACGGAAATATATCTAGAGTTAATAGAGTACATGTTGAGTCAGGGTATGGATAGTATTTTTTTAGTTCCTGAAATAGCCCTTACTCCCCAAATGATTGCTAGAGTAAGAAATAGATTCGGTGATATAGTCGGTGTTTTTCACAGTATGCTTTCAGAAGGTGAGAAGCACGATGTTTTTAGAGAAATAAAAGAAGGTAATGTAAGAGTTGTAATAGGCACAAGATCGGCGCTTTTCCTGCCATTTACATCTTTAGGTTTGATAGTTATAGATGAAGAACACGAGATGAGTTATAGGTCAGAAATGACACCGAAATATGACTCGATAGAAGTTGCTAGATATATGGCATATAAACAAGGTGTAACTGTTCTTTTGGCTTCTGCGACACCTTCGATTTCAGACTATTATAGGGCTGAAAAAGGTGAATACGACCTTTTAACTCTAAATAAAAGGGCAAATAATAAGCCTATGCCTGAAATAGAAGTTGTAGATATGAGAGAAGAGCTACATAAGGGAAATAAAGATGATTTAAGTGAAAAAATGATAGAAGAAATTCAAAGAACAGTCGAAAGTGGAAATCAAGCAATACTATTTTTAAACAGAAGAGGTTTTGCAAGCTTTTTGACTTGTAAAGACTGTGGTCATGTTTTTAGATGTGACAGGTGTGATATTTCACTTACTTATCATAAATACAAAAATAAAGGCGTATGTCATTACTGTGGCAAAGAGGAAGTCATTCCGGATAAATGTCCAGAATGTGGAAATAAAAATATTAGTCCTATAGGTATAGGAACAGAGAAGATAGAACTTTATCTTAAAGAAAAGTTTCCTGATTATAAAATATTAAGAGTCGATAAGGATACAACTTCCAAAAAGGGACAGTTAGAGAAAATCTTAAACTCTTTTAATTCTGGTCAAGCAGATATACTTATAGGAACGCAGATACTAAGTAAGGGGCATGACTTTGACAATGTAACACTTGTGGGAATTATTTCTGCAGACATGATGTTGAACTATCCAGATTATAGAGCTTTTGAATCTACTTTTCAGCTTATAACTCAGGTATCGGGTAGAGCAGGAAGGTCTGACAAAGAAGGAAAAGTAATCCTACAAAGTTATAATACAGAACACTATGCAATACAAAAGGCAATAGACTATGATTATAAAGGCTTTTATCAAAAGGAAATAGCTATTAGAAAAACTTTTGGCTATGAACCCTTTAATAATATATTTAGATTGGTGTTCTCTGGTTATAAATATAATAAGGTAAGAGAAAATGCGGACAGATTTTTAAAGACTTTAGAATATTTACTAAAGGAGAACAATATATATTTCTCTGATTTAATACTGGGACCAAATGAGTGTTCTATTAATAAAATAAATGACAAGTATAGATGGCAAGTAATTGTAAAAGATAATAATATGAATGTTAAAAAGCTTAAATCTATGATTAAATATATCTGTGTAACAAAATATGAAGAAATATTTGATAAGGATATAGTAATTAGTATAGAGCAAAATCCTAATAGTTTTATATAATTTAAGGAAAATTTCATGTAAAGCAATTACAAAGTATAAAAAAAATGTTAATATAATTATATAAAGAAAGAAAAAGTAGGAGGGAAGACATGGCAATAAGAAATGTAGTAAAAATGGGAGATCCTGTTTTAAATAAAAAGTGTAAAAAGGTAGTGGATTTTGATGAAAGGTTACATGAACTGCTAGATGATATGGCAGAAACAATGTATGAAAATGATGGTGTTGGTCTAGCTGCACCACAGGTTGGAATTATAAGACGAGCTGTAGTAGTAGATGTAGGAAGTGGTCTTATAGAACTTATAAATCCTGAAATAATAGAGTCTTCAGGTGAACAGACAGATCCAGAAGGATGCCTTAGTGTAGAAGATTATATAGGGGATGTTACAAGACCAAACTATGTAAAGGTTAAGGCACAGGATAGAAATGGAAAAGATATACTTGTTGAAGGAACAGGTTTCCTAGCAAGAGCTTTCTGTCATGAACTTGATCACCTAGAAGGAATTCTATTTGTAGAAAGAGTAAATAAAGAAGAAAAGGGTGAATAATAATGCGTATTGTTTTTATGGGTACACCCGAGATATCTGTCGGGACTTTAAAGAGGATAATAGCTGATGGACATGAACTTTTGGCAGTTGTAACTCAACCAGATAGACCTAGAGGCAGAGGTAAAAAGATGATGATGTCACCTGTTAAGGAAGTTGCACTTGAAAATAATATAGAAGTGCTTCAACCACAGAAAGCATCAGATCCTGAATTTATAGAAAAGCTAAAAGAATTAAATCCAGAGCTAATAGTTGTAGTAGCTTACGGACAGATTTTAAGAAAGAATCTTCTTGAAATACCAAAAAAAGGCTGTGTAAATGTTCATGTATCGCTACTTCCTAAGCTTAGGGGGGCAGCACCAATAAATTGGACCATAATTAATGGGGATTCAAAAACTGGTGTCACAACTATGTTTATGGATGAAGGTCTTGATACTGGAGATATTATAATGTCAAAGGAGTTCAAGTTAGATGACGAAATAACTGCAGGTGAACTTCATGATTGGATGATGGTAGAAGGCGCAGAGCTTTTAAGTCAGACAGTGAAGGCTATTGAATCTGGCAACTATACTAGAACAAAGCAAGATGATGAAGAATCTACATATGCACCTATGATGGATAAAAATTTAGGTCATATTGATTTTTCAAAGTCTGCACAGGAAATACATAATCTTGTGAGAGGAACAATTCCTTGGCCTGGAGCTTGGTGTGAATCTGACTATGGAAAAATTAAAATTTGGAAAACAAAAGTTATAAAAAGAGAACACTCACAAGAAAATGGAAAAGTACTAAAAGTAGATAAAGAAGGTATAGAAGTAGCTTGTGGAAAAGATATACTTTTAATTGTAGATATACAAATGCCTAACAAAAAGAGAATGCCGGTTTCGGAATTTATAAAGGGTAATAGTATAGAAGAGGGAACTATTTTGAGATAGTGTTCACTGTATTTTATAAGGGGTGATAAATATGTATCCATATGGTTTTTTTTGGGATAGAACAATGTTAATATTGTTACCAGCAATTATACTTTCAGCATATGCTTCATACAAAGTAAATTCGGTAACAAGCAGATATTTTAAAGTAAGAGCATCAAGAGGTCTTACAGGTGCAGAAGTGGCAAGAACTATATTAGATAGAAATGGTCTTAGCTCAGTGCCTGTATATCCAGTTAGAGGAACTCTTACTGACCACTATGATCCAAGAAGTAGAAAGGTAAATCTTTCTGAGGAAGTTTATTATGGAACATCCATTACTTCAGTAGCAGTTGCTGCTCATGAATGTGGTCATGCTATACAGCACAAAGAGTCTTATTTACCATTGACACTCAGAAGTGCAATAGTACCAGCTGTAAATTTTGCATCATCAGCATCATGGATTATAATTCTATTAGGTTTCTTTATAAATAAAAGTTTGTTATGGATAGGAATAGTATTATTCTCTGCAACAGTATTATTCCAATTAGTAACACTTCCTGTAGAATTTAATGCTTCTAGTAGAGCTTTAAAACAATTACAGAGTCTTGGAATAATGGGAGCAGAAGAAAATCAACAAAGCAAAAAAGTTTTAAGTGCAGCGGCACTAACATATGTAGCAGCAGCACTTTCATCAATTCTTCAGCTACTAAGATTAGTTGTAATTGCAAGAGATAATAATGACTAAGAATATTTAACAATATGACTATATGCAATGCATATAGTCATATTAGTTTTAAATATTAATTTAGAAACTTGCTTGTATGAAAAAATATAACTATAAAAAATATATGAATAGAAAATATGAAAGTCGCTCTAGAAGTAGATTTAAGTTATTTAAAGGTATTTTGAAATAGAGTAATGTAAGATAATAATAGTGTTATAAAATGAAAAGATAAATATGTATATTTATAGAATGTGGTATAATGTTACTTAATTGTATTTGAAATAACTGATTTTAATAGTAAATATATTGAAATGAGTTATCTGTAAATATGCAAAAGATAAATTAAATATAATATGAGGAAATGGAAGGAGAAATTATGTCGGCAAGAAAGATTGCGTATGAAATTTTAATGGACATAGAAGTAAACAACAATTATTCCAATATATCTCTTAACTCTCACCTATCAAAGGCGAAAGTTGACAACAGAGACAAGGGTTTAATAACAGAGCTTGTTTATGGTGTAATAGAAAAAAAGAGGTATATTGATTATATAATAAACAAGGTATCGAAAATAAAGGTAAGAAAAATGGAAAACTCTGTAAAAATAGCGATTAGGCTAGGAGTGTACCAAATTATATTCTTAGATAGAATAGCAGATTATGCAGCGATAAATGAGTCAGTAGATATTATTAAGAAAATAGATAAAAGAGCGTCAGGTTTTGTAAATGCTATTTTAAGAAATGTTCTTAGAAAAAAAGATGATATTTGCAAGATTAATGATAATACAACAGAAAATATAGCTATAAAGTATTCCTATGAAAAATGGATAGTAGATAGATTGATAGGAGAACATGGACTAGCTAGAGCAAAAAGCATTTTAGAATCTTTATCAGAAAGACCAAAGCTTTACTTGAGAATAAATAGAAGTAAAATGGATGGTTTTGATGATATTGATGAGTTTGCAGAATTTATAATTGATCAGCTTGAAAAAGAAGGGATAAAAGCAAAGAGAAGTGAGTTTTTAGAAGAAGCTATACAGGCGGATAATTTTAAGAATATCGAAGCTAACAAGCTATTTAAAATGGGCTATATAAGTGTACAGGATATAAGCTCTATGTTAGTTTCAAAAGCTTTAAATCCAAAAGGAAATTCAAAGGTTTTGGATTTATGCGCAGCTCCTGGTGGTAAAACAACACACATAGCAGAATTAATGAATAATACTGGCTTAGTTTTATCACAGGATATTTATGATCATAAAATTAAAATGATAAAATGGTATGCAAATAGATTAGGTCTAAATAATATAAAAGTTGAAAAAGCTGATGCATTGAGCCTTTGTGAAGAATATAAGGGTAAGTTTGATTATGTTTTAAGCGACGTACCTTGCTCAGGTATGGGAATAGTAAGACGTAAACCAGAAATTAAATATAAAACAGAGGAAGAAGTAAATAAGCTTCCAGATATTCAACTTTCAATATTAAGAAATGCAGCAGAATATGTTAAGGAAGGTGGAGTGTTAGTTTACTCTACTTGTACTATATTTAAAGAAGAAAATATGGGAATTATATATAGATTCCTTTCAGAAAATCAAGATTTTAGCCTTGATTCTATAGAAAATCTAAATCTAGATAGCTCTACTTTAGATAGTGGATATATAAACATATATCCTGATGAGTTTGAAATGGATGGCTTCTTTATATGTAGATTGAAAAAAAATTAAAAAAAGTATCAGAGGTGTGATATAATGTATAAAGGGAAGATAGTGTTAAAAAACTTAACAGAAAAAGAAATGAAGGATTTTTTAGTAAGCATAGGTGAAAAAAAGTTCAGAGGTAGTCAAATATTCTCCTGGATATACAAGAATATAAGAGATTTTGATGAAATGAACAATATACCAAAGTCACTTAGAGAAAAGCTAAAAGAAACTTCTATTATAGGAAATATAGATATAGAATTAAGGTTAGAGTCTGAAATAGACAATACCAAAAAATATCTATTTTTATTAAATGATGGAAACATTATAGAAACAGTAGCCATGGAGTATGATAATAGAGTTACTGTTTGTGTTTCAAATCAAGTTGGTTGTAGGATGGGGTGCAGATTCTGTGCATCTACAATAGACGGACTTGAAAGAAACCTTGAAGCTTGGGAGATACTGGATCAGATAATGAAGGTTCAGGAAGATCTTGGGAAAAGAGTTTCCAATGTAGTAATGATGGGAAGCGGTGAGCCGCTTGACAATTTTGAGAATTCAAAGAAATTCCTGGAACTTGTTAATGAAGAAAATGGTTTGAATATAGGATATAGACATATAACTTTATCTACTTGCGGATTGGTGGATAAAATATATGAACTTGCAGATTTGGAAATACCAATAAATATTGCAATATCACTTCATTCTCCATTTGATGATGAAAGACAGGAAATAATGCCGGTTGCGAAAAAATATTCAATTGATGAAATTATTAAAGCATGTAATTATTATATTTCAAAGACTAACAGAAGAATAACATTTGAATATTCTCTAATTAAAGGGAAAAATGATTCAGATAGAGAAGCTAAAAAATTAGTTGAATTATTGAGAGGAATGCTGTGTCATGTTAATTTGATACCGATTAATCCAATAGAAGAAAGAGATTTTGAAAAACCGGATATGGAGTATATTAATAGGTTCAAAAACTATCTAGATAAAAAGAACATACCTGTTACTATCAGAAACTCTATGGGGGCTGATATCAGCGGTGCCTGTGGGCAGTTGAGAAGAAAAGTGAAGTAACAGATTTAAGGAGGAAGAATATGGATTTTGTATGTACTTCTCACATTGGCATGGTCAGAAAAAACAACGAAGACTATTGCAAAGGAGAAATAATAGAGGTTGGAGAGGATAGCGAAGTTGGGATATTCGCTATTGCTGATGGTATGGGTGGCCATAACAAAGGTGAGGTTGCCAGCCAGCTTGCCGTTGATAATATAATTGAATTATTCAACGACAAATTGATACAAAATGAAACAATAAAGATTGAATACATTGACGATATAATTAAGCAATCATACAATACAGTGAATTCAATGATATATGAAAAGTCAAAAGAAGATATTGCCTTTGATGGTATGGGAACAACTTTAACAGTTGCAGTTGTCTATAATGGGGTAGCATATGTTGCAAATGTTGGCGATAGTAGGTGCTATGTTGTAGACTCAGATGGTAAGTTAGAAAAGATAACATCAGACCACTCTATAGTAGAAGAATATGTAAAGGCTAATATTATTACAGAAGAAGAAGCGAGAGTTCATCCTGATAGAAACAAAATCACTAGAGCCGTTGGTACTGAACCAGTAGTTGTAGTAGATATATTTACTAGAGAATTGAAGGAAGGCGAAAAACTTTTACTTGCTACTGATGGTCTGACAGGCGCAGTCAATAAGGAAGAAATTGAAAAAGTATTTATAAATAATGGTGATGCTAATATTATCGCTGATAGCCTTATAGATCTGGCTAATAATTCTTCAGGTAAAGATAATGTTACTGTAATAATAGTTATGGCGTAAGGTGGTGTTATTATGGGAGCGACAGTATTAGGAAATAGATATGAAATTCTAAGGAAAATAGGAGACGGTGGAATGGCCTTTGTTTATCAGGCCAGAGACAAGCTGTTAAATAGAATAGTTGCAGTAAAAGTATTGAGACCTGAATATGTTGATGATCAGGAATTTTTGGTGAAGTTTAAAAGAGAGGCAGAAGCCGTTGCAAGTTTATCACATCCAAATATCGTGAACGTTTACGACGTTGGTGAAGATGGTAAGGTTCATTATATAGTAATGGAATATGTAGATGGGCAAAACCTTAAAGAAATAATACAAAATGAAGGTTGTTTAGAAGAATATACAGCACTTGATATTGCTAAGCAAATAGCTCAGGCTCTTAGTGCAGCTCATAGAAACGGTATAATACATAGGGATATAAAACCACACAATATACTGATTTCAAAAGATGGTAGATTAGTAAAGGTTGCTGATTTTGGTATAGCCAAGGCGGTGAGCAGTTCTACAATGACAAATATGGGGAGTGTTATCGGATCAGTTCACTACATTTCACCTGAACAGGCAAAGGGAAAGCATCTTACAAGCAATGCAGACCTTTATTCTTTGGGTATAGTTATGTATGAAATGATAGTTGGTAGAGTTCCATTTGTTGGAGACAGCCCAATATCAATAGCACTAAAGCATATAAATGAAAATATAACTTTTACAGAAGAGGAAGAGGTAAGAATTCCCAAAAGCGTTAGAACGATTATAGGAAAGCTTACAGAAAAAGAACCTGCAAATAGATATCAGACAGCTGAAGAACTTATTGAAGATATTGAGTTTGTAGAGAATAATATAGATCTTCCGTATGTAAAAGACTATGATAATTTTGCAACTTCAGATATGAGCAGTAGGGATCCAAGTATGTTTAATGGAAGAAGACCTGCAGTTTATAATGATGATGAAGACCAGTATTATGATGAAGATTATGACGATGATTATTATGATAGTGATGACTATTATGATGATGATTACTATGAAGAAGATCCTAAGTCTAGAAGAGATCTTAAAAAAGAAAAGAAAAAGAAGGCAAGAAAGCAGGAGACTCCTAAGTCTAGAAGAAGGCTTAAGATAATAGCTGCCATACTGATATTAATACTTATGGGGTATGGAGTAGCCGCAATGAAATACTTTGGATTCAATCCATTTGGAGATAAGGGCGAAGATATAGCGGCACCTAATCTTATAAATATGACAGTTGAACAAGCTCAAAATGAGCTAAATTCCAAGGGCTTGAACTTGACAGTTAAGTCTCAGGAGTATAGTAATCAAGTAGGTGAAGGCAAGATAATTTCTCAGACTCCAAGCCCAGATACAAAGTTGAAGAAGGGTGATTCAATAGGAGTTATAGTAAGTAAGGGAAATTCTAAGGTGCCAGTACCAAATGTTGTAGGCTTGAAATTGACCCAGGCAGAAAAGTTATTAAACGATAATGGACTGCTTCTAGGAAATGTTAAGTATGAATATAACAGTGCAGAAGAAGGTACTGTATTAAGTCAGAGCTTGATAGGTGGTTCAAATGATGAAGGGCAGAAGGTTTCTCTAGTAGTAAGCAAGGGTAGAGAACCTAAGAAGGAAAAGCCAAGTATTATAGAGAATACAGAGACTCCTAGTGAGGATTTAAATAATGATATAGACAACAATAATACAAATCCACCAGCAACAGGAGAAACTGGAAATAACTCAAATACTGGAAATCAAGAAAATAATAACCATTCCGGAAATCAGAATACAAATCCACCTACTACTCCAAATACTGGAAGTCAGGGCACTACACAGGGTGGTCAGACTAACCAGAACCCAGGAACTACACAGGGACAGGGAAGTAATCATGGAAGTCAAAATACAGGAAGTAATGGAATGAATTAAATATAAAATTAAAAAGAGTTATCGAAAGATAACTCTTTTTAATTGTGTTTTAAAGGGACAGTTTGAATTTTTACGAAAGATAAGCTTATTGAAATAATAAGAAAAATATAATTAACAATAAGGGTTAGAAAGTAAGGTGTTAGAATTGAAGAAAACAGCATTGGTAACAGGAGGCTCAAGAGGAATTGGAAGACAAATATGCCTGGATCTTGCAAGAGAAGGATATAATGTAATTATAAATTATAATAAGTCAGAAGATAAGGCAAAAGAAATAAAGGAAAAATTAAATGCTGAGTCTATTAATTGTGAAATATTTAAGGCAGATGTATCGAAGTCAGAAGAAGTAAAAAGAATGTTTGAATTTTGTATAGAAAAGTACAAGACTCTTGATTTACTTGTAAATAATGCAGGAATAAGCTTTGAAGGATTAATAACAGATATGGAAGAAAAAGATTGGGACAATATAGTTAGTAATAATCTTAAATCTGTATTTTTATGTTCAAAAGAGGCATTAAAGATTATGATTTCTGAGCATAAGGGGAAAATAATAAATATGTCTTCTATGTGGGGTGTAACTGGTGGATCTTGTGAAGTAGCCTATTCTGCTAGTAAGGCAGGTGTAATTGGATTTACAAAGGCTCTAGCCAAGGAAGTAGGACCATCAGGTATCAATGTAAATGCCATAGCCCCAGGAGTTATAATGACTGATATGATGAATGATTTTACAGAGGATGACATTAGAGTTTTAAAAGATGAAACACCTCTTATGGAGCTTGGAAACCCTAAAGACATTTCTAACGCAGTGTTATTTCTTGCTTCTGAAAAATCCGACTTTATAACAGGACAGATTATAGGTGTTAATGGAGGATTTGTAATATAATAAAGAGATATTTTTATAAAATATAGACTAAAAAACTATTATAATTTATAAAACGAAATAGATTAAATCTTTTATAAAAGATGGCAATATGTTATCATGTATTATAGAAGTATTATGTGATTAATGAAATTTTAAGAAAAAAACGGAGGCAGGATGCTAGAAGGAATCATAATAAAAGGAATTAGCGGATTTTACTATGTAGAAGTTCAAGATACAATATATGAATGTAAAGCAAGAGGCATATTTAGAAAGAGAAATAAAACACCCCTTGTAGGAGATAGAGTATCTATAAGCATAGTAGATGAAGAAGGAAAAAAAGGTATAGTGGAGGAGATTCATCCGAGAGTTTCAGAACTTGTAAGACCACCTGTTGCAAATATAAACAAGGTTATGATTACATTTTCTGTAAAGGAGCCTAATCCGAACTTTGTTTTATTGGATAGATTTATAGTATTTTCAGAAAGAGAAAACTTGGATATTGTAATAGTTCTTTCCAAGACAGATCTTGATGAGAGTGGTGAAATTACAAAATCTATACAAGAGGAGTTTGAAAAAGTAGGTTATAAAGTACTGGCAGTAAGTACCAAAACAGGAGAAAATATGGAAAAGGTTCTTGAAGAACTAGAAGGCTGTATATCTGTTTTTGCTGGGCAATCAGGAGTAGGAAAGTCGAGTATTATTAATTATATAGCTCCGGGGATTGACCTTGCAACGGCTGAAATTTCTCAAAAATTAGGAAGAGGTAAGCATACTACAAGGCATGCAGAGCTTTTCAAAATAGGCAAGAATGCAATAATAGCAGATACTCCAGGTTTCAGTTCTTTTGAATTAAATAATATAGAAGTAGAAGAACTACAGGAATATTTTATTGAATTTGAACAATACAGAACTTGTAAATTTGGTTCAAAGTGCATACATAAAAATGAACCAGCTTGTGGTATAAAACAAGCAGTTGAAGATGGAAATATATCAAAAAGAAGATATGAAAGCTATCTTCAAATATTAGATGAAATAAATAATTTAAAAGGGAAACTAAAAAGAAATTTATAAAATCATTGTGATTTAACTAGGAGGAAAAATTATGAAATTAGCACCATCAATATTATCGGCAAATTTTGCCACACTTTTAGAGGACTGTAAAAAGGTTGAAAATGCAGGATGTGAGTATCTTCATTTAGACGTTATGGACGGTCATTTTGTACCGAACATTACATTTGGACCAGCTATAATAAAGAGTCTTAGAAAAGATATAGATATGGTATTTGATGCACATCTTATGATAACAGATCCAGATAACTTTATACCTGCTCTAGCAGATGCAGGTTGTGATATTATAACAGTTCATCAAGAAGCGTGTATACACCTTCATAGAACAATACAAAATATCAAATCTCATGGAATGAAAGCGGGTGTAGTTCTTAACCCTGCAACACCTATAAATACAATTAAACATGTTTTAGGTGATATAGATATGGTACTTTTAATGTCAGTAAATCCAGGTTTTGGTGGACAAAAGTTTATACCTGAGACAATTGAAAAGATAAAGGAATTAAAGGCATTAATAGAAGAAAAAAATCTAAATGTTCTTATAGAAGTTGATGGTGGAGTAAAGGCCAACAATATTAAAGAAATTGTAGATGCTGGAGCCGATGTATTAGTTGCTGGTTCAGCGATATTTGGAGATGACATAAATAAGGCAGTTAAGGGATTAAGAGACGCTGCTGAAGGAAAGTAGTTGGTGTAGTTGTACGGTAAATTTATTTCTACGAATAGAGCCTGTGTGGTTTTAAATGGTGAAGTTAAAGATTATGAAAAGTTAAGAAGTATAATACTGTCTAAAGGATATACACACATAATAGCAATAGATGGTGGGGCAAACCATCTTTATAAAATGGGGATTAAGGCAGATTACATAGTAGGGGATCTAGATTCTATAGACAAAGAAGTATTTGAAAAGTCTAAAGAACATGGAATAGAATACTATAAATATCCATGTAAAAAAAATGAAACAGACTCTGAGCTTGGAATCATACTAGCAATTGAACTAGGAAATATGTGTATAGATATTTACGCAGCTCTTGGAGGAAGAATTGATCATGAGCTAAGCAATATTGGTCTCCTATATTATATATTAAAAAAGGGAGTATATCCTAGAATAATATCTGAAACAGAAGACATATATATACTTGAAAATGATGAAATGGCAATAGAAGGTAAAAAAGGTGATATTGTATCTGTAATTCCTTTTAAGGGAGATGCAAATGGGGTTACATTAAGAGATTTGGAGTATCCTCTTGAGGAGTTTGATTTAGAATATTCTACTCCTAGAGGTATTTCTAATGTAATGCTAAATGATGAATGTCATATAAATGTTAGAGATGGATGTTTGCTTATAGTGAAACAAAAATAATCAAAGGGGATATATGTGGATGAAAATCTACATATATCCTTAGTACTATATAACTATTTAATAAGGGAGGTTATTATGAATCCATACAATATATTGGTAGTAGAAGACGAAAAAGAAATAGCAGAGGCAATAGAAATCTATCTTCTTAATCAGGGTTATAATGTTGTAAAGGCATATAACGGAGAAGAAGGTTTAGAAGCAATAGAAAAAAATGATATTCATCTTGCAATAGTAGATATAATGATGCCTGTAATGGATGGAGTTACAATGATTATGAAGCTTAGAGAAAAACATGATTTTCCTGTAATAATTCTATCTGCAAAGTCAGAAGAAGTAGACAAAATTATGGGGCTTAATATAGGAGCAGATGATTATGTAAACAAACCATTTAAACCACTTGAACTTCTTGCAAGAATAAACTCTCAGCTTAGAAGATATACAAAGTACCTTAACCTAGTTGAAAACAGCGAGTCAGAAGAACAAGAGGGCGTATATGTAATAGGTGGCTTAGAGCTAAATGAAAATACAAAAATGGTATCAGTTGATGGAAATAATGTAAAACTTACACCTATTGAATTCAAAATATTAAATCTATTGATGAGGAATCCTGGAAGAGTATTTTCATCGGAAGAAATTTATGAAAAAGTATGGAATGAAAGTGCAATTAATACAGATACAGTAATGGTACATATAAGAAATATTAGAGAAAAAATTGAGTTGGATTCTAAAAATCCAAAGTACCTAAAGGTGGTGTGGGGAATTGGATACAAGATTGACAAAATCTAAAAAAGAAAGGAATATTTTCACCTTTTTAGTTTTGTTAGTTATGCTTGCTCTTTCTTTGGTGATGATTTATAGATATCACTATGTTGAAGTCAAAGTAAGAAATGACAATACAAATCCTTTTGATAGTGAAGCATATATGTCGGATTTATACAATTCTAATTACTATTTATATTACAAGGAATATCAATATGAAAAAGATAAATTAATAAAGCCATCAGATCTTTTTTTAACAGAGGAAACAATTAAGTCTATGGTGGACAATGTAAAAGTTGACTACTATTCAAGTGAAATGGATAGTCAAGGAATAAAAGATTCATTTAATGCTGGCTTTGAAAATCTCAATACTTTTATAACAGAATCCAATGGTAATATAAAGTATTATTGTGAAAATACAAAGACTAAGACAGTTATGACAAACTATGATTTCAAAAACTTTAAGAAAGAAGATCTAAAAAGATTATTTATGAACTATATAGTTTTTGAATATGATGAAAATGGTGATGGAAAAGTTACTTATTGTTATGGTCTAAATAAAGAGACTATGAATAATTATTTTTTAGATTTACAAGCAAGTAAAAATATAGGAACTTTGTATTTTATAAATGGAGAACCATCAAGTGATTTTTCAAATTATAAAATAGAGCCTATAAGAAATATGAAGTTTGTATATGCAGTACCAAGGAATATAAATGCAAACTTTTATACAAGTAATGACTCTGTAAGTAACTTTATCAATAAAAGTGAAAGAAGGTCATATAAGATAATAGAGACTATTGCAAGGGCAATAATTATTGTTATATCACTTATAGCTCTTATGATCCCTACAGAGAGATTGAGAAGTTTTAGAGGTATGGAAAGGCTATATAGATTTCCTTTTGAAATAATTTTGGGAGTATTTTTCTATCTATATTATTCTCTTTTAAGCGATAATGTACCTATAAAAATAGTCAGAGAAACTATTACAGGAAATTTATTAAACCTAATAATAGCAAACGGAATCAAGCTTTCCATTGCAAAGCAAATAGTAAATTTGCTTAATATAGGATACTGGTTTTTAATATTCTTAATGGCATTTATTTGCGTTACTTTCTTAAAAATAGCATTTAAAGAAGGTTTTTCAAGTTATTTCAAAAATAAAAGTTTGATAATTAGATTTATACGACTGATATATCGCTCTCTTTATAAATCTGTAAAGAATCTTTTAAGTATAGATTTCAAGAAAAAATACAATAGGCTATTTATAATAGGAATAGTAATTATTTTTTCAGGATTTATATTTGTAGTCCTTATTTTCACAAATAATAATCCTATGGTAGACATATTATTTATATTTTATGTTTTAATGCTATTTTTATTTATAAAGATAGTAAAAGACACGATAAATGAAGCTATAGAAGATTATGCAAATCTTTTAAATCTTACTAAGGATATTGCAAATGGAAATTTGGATAAGGACATTATGTCCGAAGATGTAGGTATCTATGAAGAAATAAAAAGGCAGCTTGCAAGTATAAAAAAGGCGTATAAAAAATCAGTAGATGATGAGATCAAAAGTCAGAAGATGAAAAGTGAATTGATTTCAAATGTTTCTCATGATCTTAAAACTCCACTGACATCAATACTTTCTTATACAGACCTCTTAAAGACTGTAGAGACCAATGAGGAGGCTGTAAAGTATATAGATACTATATACAGGAAGTCTGAAAGGTTAAAAGTCCTTATAGATGATATGTTTGAAATTTCAAAGGCACAAACAGGTAATATTAAGCTAGAGTTTAATGATATTGACGTAGTAGAGCTGATGAAACAAACTATATTTGAAGTAAGTGATAAGTTAAAAAATAAGGATATTTCTGTTAAGACAAATTTCCCAGAGCATAAGGTAATTTTGAAGTTAGACGGAGAAAAAACCTATAGAATATTTGAGAATTTGTTAGTAAATATATCCAAGTATGCAATGGCTAGTACAAGAGCCTATATAGATATATTTGAAGATGACAACAATGTTCATATTATTTTAAAGAATATATCAGAAACTGAAATAGACTATGAAGTAGAGGATATTTTAGAGAGATTTAGAAGAGGAGACAAATCTAGAAATACAGAAGGTTCAGGATTAGGTTTATCAATAGCTAAAAGTTATGTTGAAGCTCAAGGAGGACAGTTAAGGCTTTATCTTGATGGAGACTTATTCAAGGCAGAGATAAGCTTTAAGAAGGATAGTGAAACTAAAAAAGCATATGAAATAAAGAAAAAATATGAAGAAAAGAAAGAAAAAGAAGAAAAAAATATTTCTAGATACATAATACCAGAGTCTAATAAAGAAAATTTTGAAGTAGAGAAAGATTTAGAGAACAAAAATACCGAAATTGTAAAGTCGGATATGAAAAGTTTTCAAATAGAAAAAGATTCTTGTGATTTTTTTATGAAAAATAAAAAGAATCAAAAAAATAATAAAGTTGATAATAAAAAAACTTCAAAAAAAGGGAAAAGAGAGATTAAAGATGATGATTTAATCGGTTAATATTAAAGTGCCTATGAAATTTTTCATAGGTACTTTTAATATGCAAAATAGAAAAATAAAAGTTATTTTTTAATAAAAAGTGAGTTTAAAAAATAATAAAAAAAGCTATGGGTTACAACCCATAGCCTATTTAAGCTAACTAAGCTCTTTCAACTTTTCCTGAACGTAAACATCTAGTACATACAGCAACTCTCTTTGGAGTACCGTCTACTACAGCTCTAACGTTTCTTAAGTTTGCTGACCAAGTTCTATTATTATGCTTGTTTGAGTGAGATACCTTACTTCCAGATACTCTACCTTTTCCGCACACGCTACATACTCTTGACACTATGCACACCTCCTTAATACTAAAATATTAAGCCTAAAAACATAATTAATGATATCATAGTAAAATAGAAAAATCAAGTAAAAAATTGCATTAATCTTATTTTTTTTGTATAATATAAGATACAGGATTTAATCAATAAATATTTCTTTTAAAAAGATTTGAATAAGTTCTTTTTGGATATTAAATTGTATATACAGAAAATTAGGAGGTAGTTTATGAGCTCAGTAATAGGCAATAAATTAGGAAACATAGAAATAGATAAGCACGTACTTGCCCAGTTAACTTACAAAGCTGCTATGGAGAGCTATGGTCTAGTTGGCTTCTCAGCTAAATCAAAGGGAATAGTAGAGCTATTAAAAGGCGAAAATGCAACTAAGGGCGTTAATATTGTAGAATTAAATGAAAAAGAAGTGGATATAGAGATATTTGTAATATTACAGTATGGTACAAACATCACTACTGTTGCAAATAATATTATAGAAAGAATAAAGTACACAGTCGAAACTTATTCCGGAGTAAAGGTTAATCAGATAACAGTAAGTGTTCAGGGAATAAGAGTCAAGTAATTGGGAGGATATGTAATGAATCAAAAGATAGATGGCAAATTATTTAGGGAGATGTTTATTTCGGGTGCGAATAATCTTCAGAATAATAAAGAATTAATTGATAAGCTAAATGTATTCCCTGTTCCTGATGGAGATACAGGTACAAATATGTCGCTTACAATAGCATCCGCTTTAAAGGAGCTTAATAAGGTAAAGGAAGACAATATTGAAGAAATAGGTAAGGCTTTATCTAAAGGGTCTCTTATGGGAGCTAGAGGTAACTCAGGAGTTATACTTTCACAGATAATAAGAGGTGTTGCTAAGTCTGTAGAGGGCAAGAATGAGTTGGATATTAATTCATTTGCTAAAGCTTTAAAGTCAGGATCAGACACAGCATACAAGGCAGTTATAAAGCCTATAGAAGGTACCGTTCTTACTGTTGTAAGAGAATCAGGCGAATACGCAGTAAAGCATGCCAAGAAGTATAAGGATATAGTTGAGTTTTTTGAAAGCGTAGTAGAAGAGGCCAATGCATCTCTTGAAAGAACTCCAGACTTACTAAAGAATTTAAAAGATGCTGGAGTTGTGGATTCAGGTGGTAAGGGTCTAGTTTGTATGTATGAAGGAATGCTTTCAGCTTTAAAGGGTAGAAAAGTAGAACTATTATCTGCAGGAAGTGATACACAGGCGAAGTCTGAAAATATTGGTACAAAGAGTGATAGTGCTAGAGATGTAGATATAAAATTCGGATACTGTACAGAATTTATATTAGAATCAGATAGTATTGATTCTGATTCTATGAGAGATATAATGCTAAATTATGGAGATAGTTTAGTAGTTGTAGGATATGATGGTGTAGTAAAGGTTCATGTTCATACAAATGAACCAGGTAATGTACTTCAGGAAGCTCTTAAATATGGGCCATTATTGACTATAAAAATAGAAAATATGAGAGTTCAGCATGAAAATCAAATAATACCTGATGATGAGCAAGAAGAAGTAGCTCAAGTAGGAAAAGAAGATGGATTTGTTGTAAATGAAGAAAAGAAAAAGTATGGTTTCATCACTACAACAATGGGAAGTGGACTTTCTGAGATATTTGAAAAATTAGGTGTTGATATAGTGATAGAAGGTGGACAGACAATGAACCCTTCTACAGAAGATTTTATGAATGCTGTAAATATGATAAATGCAGATAATATATTTATACTTCCAAATAATGGAAATGTTATAATGGCTGCAAATCAGGCAAAGGAAATCTCTGAAAAGAATATATATGTTGTTCCTACAAAGAATATACCTCAGGGTATAGGATGTCTTGTAACTTTTGACCCTGAAGCCGATGCAGATACAAATATGGAAAGCTTCACAGATGCACTTGAAAACATTAAGTCAGGTGAAATAACATATGCAGTAAGAGATACTATTATGGACGGTATAGAAGTAAAAGAAGGCGATGTAATAGGTATAACAGGAAAGAAGCTTATATCTTCAGGAAAGAGTGTAGATGAAGTAACTAAGAATGTAATTGCTGATATGGTAGATGAAGATTCTGATATAGTAACTCTTTATTATGGAGAAAATGTGGAAGAAGATTCAGCAAGAGCCTTTGCAGAATTAATACAAGAGGAATTTGAAGATGTTGATGTAGAACTTTACTATGGTGGACAGCCACTATATTACTACTTTATATCTGTAGAATAAATTTTGTAAAATAATATTCAAAAAATAAGCAAGATAAAATATTTATTTAAATTGAGACTTTATAAAAATAGACATAACTAATTATTGATATATAAGTCGAAGATGATTGAATTTAGAGGAGAAGAGCATAGTATCTTCTCCTTTTTTGTAAAGGATTTTAAAAAAATTTACTATATGATATAATATTTTCAGTGTAGTTAATAAAAATATATTTTAAATAAATCAGCACAGTGAGAGGGATAAAGATGTATAGTGTATTAAATGAAAATATTCAATATATAAAAGGAGTAGGTCCTAAAAAGGCAGAGAAAATGTCAAAACTAGGAATCAAAACTATAAAAGATGCCCTTTATTATTTTCCGAGACAGTTTGAAGATAGGAGTCGGGAAAAGAAAATTTTTCAACTGGAAGATTCGGAAAAAGTAACAGTTAAAGTAAGAATAAACAATATAGTGAATTTAAAGGCTAACAAACTGACTATTACTAGGTTTGAAGTAAGCGATGAAACGGGAAAGGCAAGCCTTATATTTTTTAATAGAGCTTATTTAAGAAATACATTTAGAGTAGGAGATATAGTAAGAGTTTTCGGAACTGTAAAAATTGAAGGAAATTCCAAAGTAGAAATGCACAATTGTGAAATTGAGTATGAAAAAACAGAAAAGAATACAGGAATAATAGTTCCAGTGTATTCCTTGACCTATGGAGTCAGCAACAAGGATGTAATGGGAGTAATAAGAAATGTTTTTGAAAACTCTGATGTAAGAATAAAGGAGTATCTACCTAAAGAATTGATTAGTAAGTATAGTATGTGTGATATAAACTTTGCCATAAAAAGTATGCACTTTCCTATAAGAAAAGAAGATTTAAAAGTTGCGATGTTTAGACTAATATTTGAAGAGTTTTTATTTATGCAGCTAGGACTATTTTCTATAAAGGGTGGAAATAGCACTGTAAGAGGTATTGAGTTTGAACATAGATCCAAATTAGATGAAATAGAAGATTCTCTTCCTTTTAGGCTTACAAAGGCTCAAAAAAGAGCTTTAAATGAAATAATAGATGACATGAAGTCTCCTAAGGTTATGAATAGATTAGTTCAAGGAGATGTTGGAAGTGGGAAGACAGTAGTTGCCCAACTAGCACTTGCAAATGCTGTTTTAAATGGATATCAAGGGGCTTATATGGCGCCTACAGAAATACTTGCAAAGCAGCACTATGAAAGTTTTACTGAGTTTTTTAGAGATAAAGATATTAAGGTGGAGATATTGACTGGAAGTACTAGAAAAAAAGAAGGTCAAGAAATATTGGAAAGATTAAGTGCAGGAGATATAGATATTTTGATAGGTACTCATGCCTTGATAGAGGATAGAGTTGAATTTAAAAAATTGGGATTGGTAATAACTGATGAACAGCATCGTTTTGGAGTAAGGCAAAGAGGAAAACTGAATTCAAAGTCTGAAAATCCAGATGTTATGGTAATGACTGCAACTCCCATACCTAGAACTTTGGCTCTTATTTTATATGGGGATTTGGACATATCTATAATAGATGAATTGCCACCTGGAAGAAAAGTAATAGAGACTATTGCGATTGAAAAAAATAAAAGAAAAAAATATTATATGTCAAGTGTTCGATCTGAAATAGAAAAAGGAAGGCAAGCCTATATAGTTTGTCCTCTAGTGGAAGAAAGTGAAGTTTTAGAAGTTCAGTCTGCAACTGAAGTATATGAAGAACTAGCAAATGAGATGTTTCCAGATTTGAGAATAGGACTTTTGCATGGGAAGATGAAGGCAAAGGAAAAGGATGAAATTATGGAGGCTTTTAAAAACCACGAATTGGATATACTTGTTTCTACAACAGTTATAGAAGTAGGCGTTAATGTTCCTAATGCAACTTTGATGATAGTTGAAAATGCAGAGAGATTTGGTCTATCTCAGCTACATCAGTTAAGAGGAAGAGTCGGCAGGGGAAGTGAAAAGTCCTACTGCACACTAATATATGATTCTAAGACAAAAGTTTGTAAACAAAGAATGGATATAATGGAAGAAACTAATGACGGTTTTAAAATATCTGAAAAAGACCTAGAAATAAGAGGCCCGGGAGACTTTTTTGGAACAAGACAGCATGGTTTACCAGAATTAAAGGTTGCAAACTTATTTAAGCATATGAAAATATTGAGAATGGTACAGAAAGAAGCAAGGGAAATTTATTCTAAAGACCCAGCTCTTGAATTAAAAGAAAATCAAGGAATAAAATATAAAATAGAAGAAATGTTTAAATCTATAGGTGAAAATATTTCTCTTTAGATAATTTAAGATTTTAAAAAAACATATAAGATACAGCTTATAAAATAACTTAACTCTAGTTAAAAGGTACATTGTATGATAAAATATAATAAGATATATGTGTAAAAAAGGAGGTCACAATGAGAGTAATATCGGGAAGTGCAAGGGGACTTAAGTTGAATACTCCTACAAATAATGATATAAGACCTACCACTGACAGAGTCAAGGAGTCAATGTTTAATATAATTTCTCCTCAGGTTTATGACAGCACTGTTTTAGATCTCTTCTCGGGAAGTGGGGCTCTAGGAATAGAATGTATATCCAGAGGAGCAAGAGAAGTTTACTTTTGTGACAAAAGTAAGGAAAGTGTACAAGTCTTAAAAAGCAATTTAAAAAAGACAAAGTTTAATGAAAAAAGTCACATAATGAATGAGGATTACAAGTCAGTAATTAAGAAGTTAGCTTCAAGGGGAGTGAAATTTGACTTAATTTTTGTAGATCCACCATACTATAAGGGTCTATTTGAAGATGTGCTTAAATCAATAGATGAAAGTGGAGTTTTAGATAAAGATGGAATTATAGTCGTGGAACACGATGCAGATATAAAAATGAAAGATGTTGGGGATCTCTGCGTTTATAAAGAAAGAAAGTATGGGATTACTATGTTGACATTTTATGGTTTGGAGGAAGATAATGAGTAAGCCTATAAAAGCAATTTTTGCGGGGAGTTTTGATCCAATTACAAATGGTCATATAGACATAATAGAAAGGGCATCTAAGTTGTTTGGAGAACTTAAAATTGGTATTCTGATAAATCCAAATAAGAATGCGCTTTTTTCAATGGAAGAAAGACTTGAGTTAATAAGAAAATCTACAGATCACATAAAAAATATAGAAGTTGTATTTTTTGAGGGGCTACTAGTAGACTATTGTAAGAAAAATGATATAACAGTTTTAGTGAGAGGGATTAGATCATCTGCAGACATTGCATATGAATTACAAATGGCCCATATGAATAAGGAACTTGATGATAGAATAGAAACAGTAATAATACCTACAAATACAAAGTATTCTTTTATAAGCTCTTCACTTATAAAAGAAGTATTAAGGTTTAATGCCAATATAGAAGATTTAGTTCCTAAATGTGTTTTGGAAGAATTGAAGAAAAAAAGAGGTCTTTTATAAAATTAGTAGCATATAATGCACTATTTAAGAAATACTATATTAAATATAATTAAATTGGAGGTTAATATGAGCGAAGATATCAGAGTAATAGACCTTATAGGTAGGTTAGAAGATATATTAAATGAAGCTGGAAAGCTTCCTTTATCAAAAAAAGTCGGTGTAGACAGAGATGAAATGCTTGATTTACTAGATAGTTTAAAAGAAAGCTTGCCATATGAATTAGATACTGCTTTAAAGATACTTGATGAGCAGGACTCTATACTAGAATCAGCAAGAAATGATGCTAACTTTATAGTTGAAGAAGCAAAAAGAGAAAAAGAACAGAGTATAAAAGAGTGTAATGAAGATATAATTTTGAGAAAGAAGCAAGCAGATAGTGAAATGGAAACTATGATGAGAGAAGCTACAATGAGAGCAGAAGAGCTTGTAAGTGAAAGTAAGACAATGAAAGATGCAAAGGCTAGATCAGAAAAGCTTATTAGAGAAGCACAGGAATATTCAAGAAATATTAGAGATGGTGCAAGAGGATATTCAATAGACAAGTTAGAAAGCGTTGAAGCTACTTTATCATCAATATTAGCAGAAGTAAGATCAGACAAAGGAAAGCTTTAAGATGGTGACATTATGAAAATAGGATCAATAGTAGCTGAATACAATCCCTTTCATAATGGTCATAGATATCAGATTGAAGAATATAAAAGACATAAAGATATATCTCATTTAGTAGTGGCAATGAGTGGAAACTTTGTTCAAAGAGGAGCTCCTGCAATATTTGACAAATTTAGCAGAGCTGAAATGGCAATATCTGCAGGTGCAGACTTGGTAATTGAAATTCCAGCTTATTTTGCAACTCAAACAGCAGAACTTTATGCAAGAGGAGCAATATTGAGTCTAGATGCACTTGGGTGTTTAGACTCAATATGTTTTGGAACAGAAGAAGAAAATATTGAAAAACTAAAAGAAACTGCAAGGATATTGGTTTATAGAAATGAAGAATATGAAAAAATACTATCAAAATATTTAGCAGAGAAGCTTCCATTTCCTATAGCAAGGCAAAGTGCTATAGAAAAGATTTTAGAGCTTGATAATAGTGAATTTTTATCAATGTCAAATAATATTCTAGCAATAGAATATTTAAAAGAACTGCTTAGAATAGATTCTAATATAGAAGCAGTCTCTATTTTGAGAAAGGCAGTAGACCATAATAGCATTGAAGCAAAAGGCAACTTTAAATCGGCGACTTCAATAAGAAAGAGTCTTTATAATGTTAAAGAGACAATTTCTAAAAGATATAGAGAAATGGATACTATGGAAAAATTTGAAGAAGAAAAAATTTTAGGTTTTGAAAAATATCTACCAAGCACAAGTGTAGAAGTAATAAAGAAAAATTTTTCAAAAGATATTTATCCTATCTATGCAGAAAATTTTTTTGATGAGCTTTGCTACTCTATATTGAGAGAAGAAGAAAACTTAGAACAATATTTTGAAGTAAATGAAGGAATAGAAAATTCCATAAGGAAAAATATTACAACTTCTTATAATTTTGAAGAGCTAGTTGAAGAGTTGACATCGGCAAGGTATAGCTCATCAAGAATAAGAAGAACTTTGTTTAATATTCTTTTAGGAATATATAAAGATGATATGAAAGAGATAAGAAGATTAAAAGCTCTTTCATATATAAGAGTCCTTGCTTTTAATAAAAAGGGAACAGAAATTTTGAAAGAGATTAAAAATAAATCCAATGCTTTAATAATTAAGTCACCCGCAAAAGCTAAAAAGTCGGATGAGTACAGAAATGATGCTATATTAAAAAAGATGTTTGATTTTGATATCAAATCTTCTAATATATATTATCAGAAGTACTATAGTCAAAACCGCAGTATTCTTAAAAAGGGTGAACCCGATTTTGTAACACTGGGGTATATGTTATAGCATTTAAAGTATTTAAAATATTTTCAGTTATTGTTTAAAAATGATAACTGAATAAGATAAAAATGTTAACGTTATCATCTAAAAGTAAGCACGGTGAAATTTTTGCCGTTTAAGTTTTGCAATAGCTATACAGTATAACATTGATATTTTATAAACTAAATATAGAATTTATGTTAAAAATGTGTACATTTAGATTAAAAAGTGATATATTAACATTGGATTATTAATAATAAATAATATATTTATGGAGGTAAACATTATAATGAAGGTTTTAGTATTAAACTGTGGAAGTTCATCATTAAAGTATCAGTTAATAGATATGACTAATGAATCAGTACTATGTAAGGGGCTAGTTGAAAGAATAGGAATAGATGGTTCTGTTCTTAAGCACGAAAAGCCAGGGCTAGATGGTAAGCACATAGTAGAAACTCCTATGAAGGACCACAAGGATGCAATCAACCATGTATTATCAGCAGTTGTTGATGAAAAGGTTGGAGCTGTAAAGGATATGAAGGAAATAGATGCTGTAGGACATAGAATAGTTCACGGTGGAGAAAAGTTCGCTTCTTCAGCTGTATTAACAGATGAAGTAATAGCAGCTATAGAAGGTGTATCTGATCTTGCACCACTTCACAATCCAGCTAACTTAATGGGTGTTGAGGCTTGTAAGGCTATATTACCAGACGTAGTACAGGTTGCTGTATTTGATACAGCTTTCCATCAGACTATGCCAGAAAAGACATTTTTATATGGTCTTCCATATGAATTATATACAAAGTATGGAGTAAGAAGATATGGTTTCCATGGTACAAGTCATATGTACGTAACTCAGAGAGCTGCTGAAATGTTAGGAAAGGCTCCTGAAGATCTTAGAATAATAACTTGTCACTTAGGCAACGGTGCTTCAATAGCAGCTGTTGATCATGGTAAGTGTTTAGATACAAGTATGGGATTAACTCCTCTTGAAGGTCTAATAATGGGTACTAGATGTGGTGATATAGACCCAGCTATAATACCATTTGTAATGAAGAAGGAAAACCTAGATGCTGACGGCGTTGATAAGCTAATGAACAAGCAGTCAGGTGTATATGGTATGACTGGTATATCTTCAGACTTTAGAGACATAGAAGATGCAGCAAACAATGGAGATAAGAAGGCTATAAATGCTTTAGAAGCTTATATTCAGAGAGTTAAGAAGTACATAGGTGCATATGCAGCAGAAATGAATGGTGTAGATGCAGTTGTATTCACTGCTGGTCTTGGTGAAAACAGTATAAGCATGAGAGCTGATATATGTAAGGATATGGAATTCTTAGGAATAAATATAGATGAAGAAAAGAATAATGTAAGAGGTAAGGACACTGTAATATCTACAGAAGATTCAAAGGTTAAGGTACTTCTTATACCAACAAATGAAGAATTAATGATAGCAAGAGATACTGTAAAGCTTGCTAAGTAGTAAAATAAAGCTACTGGTAAATATATATAAATATAGAAAATATTTTACCGAAAAATAACTCAAAAAAAAATAAGTATAAGGCAAAAATGCTTGACAAATAATTTTTGAGTATGTATAATAGACAAGTAATGTTTTTAGAGGTGATAAATTATGAAGCTAAATATTGAATCTCTATATAATAAGGAAATAAGAAGTAAAGACTTCGATTTGAGCGAAAATGTCTCAAGTTTCGAATTTTCCGGTGTAGAGTACAAATTAGTATCACCGGTTCATCTATCTGGACAAATATCAAAAGCTGGGCAGAACTTCTTATTAAAGGCAAAAGTTGAGTTTGTTTTTCTAGGTAGTTGTAATAGGTGTCTAGCCGATGTCAAAGTTCCGGTAGAATATAATATTGAAGCTTATCTAATGAGAGAAGAATACGATGAGAGTGAATTTGAAGATGTGGATGTATTTGAGATAGATTCATCAGAAGTTAACCTTATGGAGATTATCGAAAGTACTTTATGTTTTAATATGCCTCAACGAATTCTATGTAGCGAATATTGTAAAGGAATATGTTCAGGCTGTGGGGTAAATCTTAATACTGAAGACTGTAAGTGTGAAGACTCCATAGATGTCGATGACATTGATCCTAGATTTGCTAAACTAAAAGAATTGTTAAAATAGAGTAAGGAGGTGTCTTCATGGCAGTACCAAAGCGTAGAACATCTAAATCTAAAAAGAATATGAGAAGAGCAGCTAACTCAAAGATGGTTCCAACTGGTTTCGTTGAGTGCCCTCAGTGCCACGAACCAAAGTTACCACACAGAGTTTGTCAGACTTGTGGAAGCTACAACGGAAAAGAAGTTGTATCTGTTGACTAATTAGATTTTAGAAAATTTAAAAATGATAAATGATGTGAATGAGATTCTTATCTCATTCACATTTTTTATGCAAATTTATGATATAATAGGATTAGGAGTTTGTGCTTAATTAATAGATATTAATTGCTTATAAAATAATAAATAGTGATGTAAGAATATTTTATGAGGCTAAGTATTTTGAATATAATTTATAATACTTTTGCCAAGAAGAAATGCAAAGCTATTACAGACTTCTGTATATACAAAAGTATATGAGATGGGAGGAATTATATGAAGATTGTCATAGATGGAATGGGCGGAGATAACGCTCCACAGGCAGTAGTAGAAGGTGCTTGTATGGCTGTTAATGAATACGGAGTTGATATTGTTATAACAGGCGATGAAAAGGCTATAAATGAAGAGCTTAAAAAGCATAGTTATGACAAGAATAAGATATCTGTAGTTCATACAACAGAAGTGATTACAAATGAAGAAAAACCTGTCCATGCAATTAGAAAGAAAAAGGATAGTTCAATGGTTGTAGCACTTAATATGGTTAAAAATAAAGAAGCGGATATAGTAATATCTGCAGGAAGTACAGGGGCACTGCTAAGCGGGGGAGTGTTTATCATTAAGAGAATAAAAGGTATATCAAGACCTTGTATATGTGCTACTCTTCCAACTATAAATGGTGGTTCCACTATGCTGGCGGATACTGGAGCCAATGTTGATTGCGATGTGCAAAATCTCATGGATTTCGCATTTATGACAGACATATATGCTAGAAAAGTCCTTAAAAAAGATTCTCCTAGGGTAGCTCTTGCAAATATAGGAACAGAAGAAGGTAAGGGAAATGATCTCGTTAAAAAAACTTTTGAAGAATTAAAGAATGTAGAGGGCTTAAACTTCATTGGGAATATGGAAACAAGAGAAATTCTTAACGGAGTATGCGATGTTGTAGTATGTGATGGATTTATCGGCAATATTGTTTTAAAAACAGTAGAAGGTAGTGTTTTATCACTGTTTAAAAAGCTTAAAGAGGCGATGATGTCTACTACAAAGTCAAAAATTGGGGCTTTATTAATGAAGAGTGAATTAAAAGAAATAAAAGATCTACTTGATTATACTTCTTATGGTGGTGCACCTTTCTTAGGAGTAGATGGTGGAGTGATTAAGGCACACGGTAGTTCTAATGCAAAATCTATTAAAAATGCAATATACCAAGGTATTAAATTCCATGAAGGAGAAGTAATGGATGAAATAAAGAAATATGTCGAAGGTAAGGCAAAATAGATTTTTGGAGGTATTATATCATGACTGAAAAATACTCATATGAGGAGTTAAAATCTAAGATGAAGTATTTGAAACTACTGGCTAATCAGTATCCTACAATATCAAAGGCTAGTACTGAAATTATTAATTTAGAAGCAATATTAAATCTTCCTAAGGGTACGGAGCATTTTTTATCTGATATACATGGAGAGCATGAAGCTTTTATACATGTATTAAAAAATGGTTCAGGAGTAATAAGAAGAAAAATAGACGAATTATTTTCAAATACTATGCGGGACTCAGAAAAAAAGACTCTGGCAACTTTAGTCTATTATCCTCATAGTAAATTGGAACTTCTTAAAAAGACAGATGCAAATATAGAAGATTTTTATAGAATTAGCATCTATAGATTGGTTGAACTTTGTAAATATTGTTCAAGTAAATATACTAGATCTAAGGTGAGAAAGCTATTACCAGCTGAATACAGCTATGTAATAGAAGAGCTTCTTCATGAACACAGAAAAAGTGAGCATAAAGAAGAATACTATGAATCTCTAGTTGAGACGATAATTAATCTGGGACAGTCAGAAGATTTTATAGTTGCAATATGTACAGCTATACAGAGGCTAGTGGTAGATAGATTACATATTGTAGGGGATATTTACGATAGAGGACCAAGACCTGATATTATTGTAGATAGACTTATGGAGCATCACTGTGTGGACATACAATGGGGAAATCATGATATTCTTTGGATGGGTGCAGCTGCAGGAGAAAAAACTTGTATAGCAAATGCCCTTAGGATTTCATCTAGATATGCTAACCTAGACATTGTAGAAGATGTATACGGTATAAACTTGCTACCTTTAGCAACATTTGCACTTAAAACATATAAGGACGATCCTTGTAGTGAATTTCTTCCTAAAATGGGAGATTCAGAATTTAATACTCAAGAGATCCCTTTAATTGCAAAAATGCATAAGGCGATAAGTATTATACAGTTTAAGTTAGAAGGAGAAATAATAAACAATCATCCAGAATATGGAATGAATCACAGGTTACTTCTTGATAAGATAGATTATGAAAAAGGAACAATCAATTTAAAGGAAAAAGTTTATAAACTAAAAGATACTAATTTCCCTACAATAGATCCAAAGGATCCTTTTAGACTAACTCAAGAAGAATGTGATATAGTTGAAAAGTTAGTAAAATCATTTAGAATGAGTGATAAGCTTCAAAAACATGTGAACTTCTTATTTGTAAAGGGAAGTATTTATTTAAAATATAATGGAAATCTATTAATACATGGCGGTATTCCATTAAATAATGACGGAAGTTTTATGGAAATGAAACTAAAGGGTAATAAATATAGTGGAAGAGCTCTTCTAGACAAGATGGAGAATCTTGTAAGAGAAGGTTACTATGAAAAAGATGATAATAAAAGAGCCTATGGTCTAGATATGTTTTGGTATTTATGGACAGGAAAATGCTCGTCATTATTTGGAAAAGATGAGATGACAACTTTTGAAAGATACTTTATAGAAGATAAGGAAACTCATGTAGAAAATAAGAATCCATATTATATTTTAAGAGAAGATATGGATGTTTTGAAGAATATATTTGAAGAATTTAATATGAACTTTGAAGAAGATCATATTATAAATGGTCATGTTCCTGTTAAATTTAAAAAGGGAGAAAAACCTGTAAAGGCAGGGGGGAAGATATTCGTTATAGATGGTGGATTTTCTAGGGCGTATCAGTCCAAAACTGGTATGGCTGGATATACACTAATTTATAACTCAAGAACTCTTCAATTAGTATCACATGAGCCTTTTACTTCTAAGGAAGATGCAGTAGAGAATGAAATTGATATAATATCTTCAACTGTTCTTGTAGAGCATAGAACAAAGAGAAGGATGATAGCGGATACCAATGATGGTAAACAGTTATCTGAAAAAGTAGAAGATTTAAAGACTTTGTTGGCAGCATATAAATGCGGTCTTATAAAGGAAAAGTAAGAGTCAACAAGGCTTATAGATATACAATATTATAAAAATTTTGCTTTTAAGTGATTTTTTTAAAACACTCAATAGCATAGAGGCTTAAAATATGGTATAATATTGTAAGTATTTTATGGAGGTGTAAAATGGAAAATTTGGGTCAGATAAAGATATCAAATGACGTTATACAGACAATTGCTGGTTTTGCAGCATTGGAAGTTGACGGAATAGACAAGTCTACATCGTTTACGGATAAATTATTTGGTAACAATGGAATAAAAGTTGAAATAGACAGCGATAAGGCGTCTATAGATGTTGAACTATCAGTTACATTTGGTCAGGTTATACCTGAAGTTTGTTTCAAGGTTCAAGAAAATATAGTTAATGCAGTTGAGACAATGGCGGGACTAAAAGTATCTCAGGTCAATGTTCATGTTGTCAGCGTAGAGCTTAAGAAGGAAAGAGATAAAAAGGATAATGAAAAATAATAAAGTTAATGATTTGCTAGTAAGAAGAGTTGTATCAAGAGAACTTTTCATGAAGTTTTTGTATCAGAATGAACTGCTAGAAGCAGGTTGGGAAGATTTATATCAGAAGTTAGATACATTTCTTGATGGAGTCGAAGATGATGCAATGGAGATACATATAGAAAATGGTGGTAGAGAACTTGACCAGCTAGAAACATATAGAGATGTAGTACTTGACGGTTCATACCTTATGGATATGTCAAGAGTTATTGAATCTAATATATCAGAAATAGATGAATATATTAATAAGTATGCTAGAAATTGGACAGTTGAAACTTTGCCTAAAGTAGATGTTTCTATTTTAAGAATAGCTATAGCAGAAATAAAGTACACTGCAATAGTTCCAAACGGTGTTGCTTGTGATCAGGCAGTAATACTTGCTAAAAAATATTGTGATGATAATGCTTATAAGTATATAAATGGTATACTAGGAAGTATAATCGGAGAATAGATAAATAAAGAAAACCTTGGGTATTTACCCAAGGTTTTCTATTTTTATGATTAATTTACAAGATGGTATTTGTTATTTAGTAATTCAAAATTGTTTTTTAGACCATCTGTAATATACACTTTTGAGTCCTTAGTAATAAAAATAGCATCTACACCTTTAATGCTTTTTATTTTTTCAAATCCTTCTTTTAAACCTAGTCCATAAATGGAAGTTGAAAGTGCATCTCCATCTATAGATTTATCAGAGACTATTGTAACACTGTTTAGATTGTTGTCAAAAGGATATCCAGTTTTAGGATTTAACATATGGTGATAAATCTTTCCGTCTTTTTCTAGATATCTTTCGTATATTCCAGATGTAACAATTGACTTGTTACTAACCTTTATATTTGCCATAGGGCTACTTGAATTCTTTGCAGGGTCTTGTATTCCAACTGAAAAGTCTTTATTTCTATCGTTTTTACCTAAAACATATATATTACCACCAAGGTTAATTATAGCATCTTTGACTCCATTATTTTTAAGATAGGAAGCAATTTTATCTGCACAAAAGCCCTTAGCAATTCCACCTAGGTCAAGCTTCATACCTTTTTCCTTTAAATAAACTGTGCGTTCAGCTTTGTTTAAAACTATATTTTTGTAGTTGACCAAAGGCAGTACATTTTTAATTTCTGATTCAGAAGGAACCCTTGCATTTTTATTGCCAATATTCCATAAAGAAGTAAGTGGACCTACTGCTATATCAAATTCGCCATTTGTAAGCTTAGAGTAATAAACAGATTTTTCAATTACATTAAAAATATCATCACTTACTTTTACAGCTTTAATACCAGCATTTTTATTTATTTTTGATAATTCGCTTCCAGGAAGCTGAAGACTCATTTCATTATTGATATCCAATATTATTTTGTCAACCTCAGGAAGAAGCTTATCTGCTTGTTTTTTTCTAATATTTATAAGTGAAACTTCATTTACTGTGTCCAAATAGTAGTTAGTTTGGGAATAAGTTCCCTTCTTAAAAACGGTATTAGATACTATAAGGGCAGTAAGCAAAATCAGCGTTGTAATCAGAAATAAGATTTTTCCATTCTTTTTCATTTTATCCTCCCATATATGATATAATTTATAATGTGACTTAGGGTGTAGACTAATCTGCACAAGCACACAGTACATTATATCATAATTTAAGGAGATTCTATGAAAAAGAAAGACATAATTTTGATTATAAGCGTTATAATTATTGCCTTGGGAGCTATTTTGGGTAACAAAATTCTAAATTCTGGTAAAAGTGATAGGGTTGAGATATATGTAGATAATAAACTTTACAAAGAATTACCAATTAATGAGGATAAAAAAATTGAGATAAATAATGGAAAAGGCAAAAATACAGTATATATTCATGATAATGGAGTTGAGATGCTTCATGCAAATTGTCCAGATAAAGTTTGTGTAAGAACTGGTTTTGTCAAGAAAACAGGTGAGAGTATAGTATGTCTTCCTCATAGAGTGAATATCAAGATAGTCAGCGATAATAAAGACAAAAAAGAACATGACGTAATAGTCAAATAAAATATTTAAAAATAATATTATAATATAAGGAGATAAACTATATATATCTTAAAATATTAAAATGATTAAGACAAATATATAGTGAAAATATATTAATAAAAGGTTTGAAAATAGGGGGATAACATGGTACATATAGGAAATGATTGGGATGAGATACTAAAAGGAGAATTTGAAAAAGAATATTATAAAAATCTAAGAGAATTTCTTAAAAAAGAATACTCGACTCAGGAAATTTTTCCAAATATGTATGATATATTCAATGCTTTGAAATATACTTCATATAAAGATACAAAGGTGGTAATAATAGGTCAAGATCCATATCATAATGTAGGACAGGCTCACGGTTTAGCCTTTTCAGTTAAACCAGGTGTTCAGACTCCACCATCTCTTCAAAATATGTATAAAGAATTAAAAGATGAACTGGATTGCTTTATACCTAATAATGGATATTTAGTCAAATGGGCAGATCAAGGAGTACTTTTAATCAATACAGTTCTTACTGTAAGAGCTCATAATGCAAACTCTCATAAGGGAATGGGTTGGGAGATATTTACTGATAATATAATTAAATATCTTAGCGATAGAGAGGATCCAGTAATATTTTTATTATGGGGAGCAAATGCAAGAAGTAAGAAAAAAATAATAGATAAAAATAAACATATTATTTTGGAAGCGCCTCATCCAAGTCCACTTTCTGCATACAGAGGGTTTTTCGGATGTGGACACTTCAAAAAAGCAAATGAAATTCTTGAAGAAATGGGCAAGGAGAAAATTGATTGGCAAATAGAAAATATTTAATATTATATAATATTGATAAGTATATTGATGTTTCATATGATTGAAAGCATTAGTCTAGAAAGTCATACAAGAAGTTGCTTAAAAACTTATAGTAGATGGATAAAATTTCCAAAAAATATGAAAAAATATCTAAAGTTATTTAAGAAAATAGTATTTAAAACTTTTTTATTAAAAAAGTGTAGTATTTATAGATTTATGTTATAATAGATATAAATAAAAAGTATTATATAATTAGAAAAACTCTTGAAGGAAAACAATATTTATGCTACTATTATATAGTACTCACTTAAAGAAGTACACAAATTTACGGGGGTGAATGGGTGCTGGTGTGCCCTCTAGTCTTCAAAACTAGTATGAGGGGTTAGGAGCCTCTTGGGTGAGTTCGATTCTCACGCATTCCCGCCAAATTATGAATTTTACTACTGATTTTATGTTATACTAAAATCAGTAGTTTTTTATTGCAAAAAATAAAATATTTTAATGAATTTTATTTAGGGGGGAATAGTATGGAATTTGCAGCATCCTTTAGTGGTGGTAAGGATTCAACATTGGCAATTAAAAGAATGCTTGATAGGGGTCATAGAATAGTAGCTATTATTGTATCTGGTAAGGAAGATAAGGAATCTTCATGGACTCACAATATAAAAAGAGAGTATTTTAAGAAGGCAGCAGAGATATTTAGATGTGAACTTATTTTTACAGATACAAATGTAGAAGACTATGAAGAAAAATTTGAAAAAGCATTGTCTGAAGCTAAAAAACTTGGTGCACAAGCTTGTATTTTCGGAGATATAGACATAGTAGAACATATTAAATGGAACAATAGAAGATGTCAGAATATAGGAATAGAGTGTATACACCCATTGTTATTTGAAGATAGAAAAAGTATTGCCAAAGAGTTTATATCTACATCCATAAAGGCAAATATTGTAAAAATAGATGAAAGCACACTATCAGAAGATTTAATTGGTCAAGTTTATGAGCAAAGCTTCATAGATAAATTAGAAAAGTTACAAGTGGATCCATGTGGCGAAAATGGAGAATTTCATACAAAGATTGATTTAGATTCTCTAAGAAAAGTAATATGTAAAGAAATTTATATAGATAATGCCTCAAGTTCTTTTCCAAAAGCTCCCAATCTTGCCAAAAGTATGTCGGAGTTTATTGATAATGAATCTTTTAGTATAAATAGAGGGACATATATGAAGGCCTATAAACTATCTTCAAAAGTTATAGATGTAAGAGATAAGATGCTTAAATTTACGAATTCGCCTAAGGGATATAATTGTGTTTTCGGATCTTCTGCAACAGAACTTATAAACCTTATTTTAAGAGGAGTATTAAAAGAAGGTGATGAGATAATAGTAGATGATAGAATGCATAACTCTACATGGAGAACTTTGCAGTATCTTGAAAAAAAAGGCATCAATATAAAGGTATGGTCTTCAAGTAGTGATAATAATAACAGGGATAAACTTCTTATATCTAAGTCTAGAAAGGCAGAGATAAAAAGTTTTATTTTAGGAAGTAATGAAAATTTAGATTCAAAAAATAGTGGAGACGATTTAAAAGATTTATTAGAATATGAGTATAAGATTTCTGATTTTGAAAACTTAATCGGCGATAAGACAAAAGTAGTATTTTTGACTTTAGTAGATAATATTACAGGTTTTTATAATAGAAAGGCTATAGAAGTGGGCAAAGTATGTGCTAGAAAAAATATTATTTTTTTTATAGATGCAGTTCAGGCAGCTTGCGAGCGTGAAATAAATGTAGAAGAACTCAAAGCTCATGCTATAGTAGTATCATCTCATATCGGATTAATGGGACCGGAAGGCCTAGCGCATTTGATTATAAATAATGAAATCGCAAAAGAAATAGATCCATTGATATACGGAGGAACAGGAAGTCAATCCAATAGTCCTAGTATGCCTTTAATGATACCGGATAAATTTGAAGCAGGTACCATGAATTTACCAGCAATTATAGGAACAGGGGCGGCTTTAGATTTTATAGATTATGTTGGATTAGATAAAATAATAGAAAAGAAACATATCCTGGGCAAAAAGCTTAGAGAAGGTCTTTCTAAAATAGAAAATGTAGATGCTAGGGGTAGTGGTTCATTTTGTTCTGTAATAATAAGTGGACAAGATGATGCAATGGTAGCATTTAATCTAGATATGATCAATCATATTATGACTAGAGTTGGAATACAGTGTTCACCTTGCACACATATGGCAGAGGACACTTTTCCAAATGGAAGTATTAGATTTTCTATAGGTTATTTCAATAACAAATACGATATAGACTATATTATTAAATCCGTTGAAGAAAATATATGTATATAAATAAAAGGACTTATATAATATAAAAGAAGTAAGGTTTTTAAAAGAAAAATCGTTTAAAAAGTCAGAAAAATAATAGATAAAAGCTATAGTCAAACACACAACTATTATTAAAACTTATAGCATATAAAAATTATCCATAAAAACTTTTTTATATGTTAATATAAAGATAGAAGTGTGAAAAATAATTATTAATTTTTTAACCTTCTTAGATAATAATATTATTTCATATTAGGGGAGGAAATATTAATGGCAGATTACAGAGAAATGTGGAAAGAATTAGGAATGGATCTTGAGACTCATGATCAGCTATGTGAAGTGCTTCCGATGGCATTTACAGATGTTTATTTATCTCAGAAGAATAGACCTGAGAATATGGGGTACTTCGACTTTGTTGTATCTGAAATACATGGGGTAAGACCAGCTGAATTAGTACAGGCTCAGAAGGATGGAAAGAAGGTATTCGGTACATTCTGTGTGTATGTTCCAGATGAAGTTATATTTGCTGCAGACGGCATAGCAACAGGTTTATGTGGCGGTTCCCAGTTCTGGGTTCCAGGAGGGGAAAAGGTTCTTCCAACTAATACATGTCCATTAATAAAGGCATCAGTAGGAGCGAGATTAGACAGTACATGTCCATTCTTTAAGATAGCGGATATGTATATAGGTGAAACTACTTGTGATGGCAAGAAGAAGGCGTGGGAAATTCTTGGAGAAGATGTTCCTATGTATGTAATGGATCTTCCACAGATGAAGAGAAGCAAGGATTACAAGGCTTGGGCTGAAGAAATAACTGAGCTAAAGAATAAGGTTGAAGACTTTACGGGTAATAAAGTTACTGCAGAAAAACTTGCAGATTCTATAAAATTAATAAACAACAAGAGACGTGCTCTTGATAGACTATATTCATTCAGAAAGAATAAGAATATACCTATTTCAGGAAAAGACTGTCTGTTAATTTCTCAGATAGCTTTCTATGATGATCCAACTAGATTTGCTGAAATGACAAATAAGTTATGTGATGAACTTGAAAAGAGAGTGGAAGAGGGAGTAAGTGTATTCCCAGAAGGAACAAAGAGAATACTTCTTGCAGGTACACCTCTTGCAATACCAAACTGGAAGATGCACAATATAATAGAAACTTCTGGTGGAGCGGTTGTTTGTGAAGAAATGTGTACTGGTACAAGATATTTTGAAAGATTAGTTGACGAAACTAAGGATACTGTTGAAGAACAGATAGATGCATTAGCAGAAAGATATATGGGAATAAACTGTGCATGCTTTACTCCTAATCAGGGTAGAATAGATGATATATTAAGACTTTGCAAGGAATATGATATAGATGGCGTTATAGATATAAATCTTAAGTTCTGTAATCTATATGACACAGAAGGATTCTTAGTAGAAAGAGCTTTAAAGGAAGCTGGTATTCCTGTACTTGGAATTGAAACAGATTATACTGACTCTGATGTTCAGCAGTTGAGAACAAGAGTTGGAGCATTTATAGAAATGCTAGAAAGGTAGTTAGTGTAAGAAATGGAAAAAGTTTTTTACGTTTTATTTAACAACCATGAGAATGGTCTGAAGTTAAATTCTAAATTAAAGGAAAATGGACTTCAGTCAATGATATCTCCAACACCCAGATCTTTGAGTAAGTGTTGTGGTATATCTCTCATAGTTGAAGAAAATGAACTAGATGAAGTAAGAAGAGTAGTTGAAGAAAATGATATCGAAATAATAACAATAGAATCTATAGAAAGGGACATCAATCCTAATAGAGATAGATATTGTTAGGGAGGATGTGTAATATGATTTATGTAGGGATAGATATTGGTTCAACAGCATCTAAAGTTGTGGCTAGAAAAGAAGATTCAACATCTAAGTTTGTAATACCTACAGGTTGGAGCAGTAAGGAAACTGCAAGTACAATAGTAGAGAGATTAATGGAAGATGAAATAGATGTTGAAAGTGATGAGGTAATAGTAGGAGCTACAGGTTATGGAAGAGTAGCCGTAGATTTTGCAGATTATGTAGTTACTGAAATTACTTGCCATGGAAAAGGTGGCTATGAAATGGTAGGTAAGAATTGCACAATAGTAGATATTGGTGGACAGGATACGAAAATCATAAAAATTGAAAATGGTTTTGTATCGGATTTCCTAATGAATGACAAGTGCTCCGCTGGAACAGGGAAATTTATCGAAGTTATGGCAAATAGACTTGGAGTAAGCATAGATGATTTGTTCAACCTAGCTATGGAAGGTGAAATACTGCCGATAAGCTCTCTATGTACAGTATTTGCTGAATCCGAAATTATAAACTATATCGGAGAAGGTAGAAGTAGAGCAGATATAGCTGCAGGAGTAGTAGATTCGGTAGCTGGTAAGGTGGCACAACTATTCAGTAAGTTTGCAAATTCTGAATATGTGGTGCTTACAGGAGGATTGAGTCACAGCAAGTTTTTTGCTGACTCTCTTTCAAAGAAAATAAAGTTGCCTGTTAATACATCTGAAGATGGAAGGTATGCAGGTGCTTTAGGAGTTTCTTTAATAGCAGAAAGCAAGTATAATAAAGAAAAATAGTATTAATATACGGTCCTTAAAGATTGCGGCAAACTATTAGGTTTGTCGCTTTTCTTATAACATAGCCTATATATAAAAATACCCTCTATTAAAGGAGACACAAAGAAGAATCTTCTTTAATAGAGGGTATTTTAATTTGTATTATTTGATTGTATTATTCATAGTATTGTATGAAATCCATCCACCATCTATTTTGCACCATATTCTACTTTCCGATTCAACATAAGTATCGTAAATATAAACTTCATCGCCTCTTGAAAGAGTTCCTACAACAGATGAACCCTTACTTGGACCAGATCTTACATTAGCCTGAGCTGAAGTGATATACTGATAGCTACCGTTGATTGCACTTGCTGTTTGATTTGCTTGGCTAGGACTAGAATTAGAACTGCTTGCATTATTGTCTGAAATTACAACAGGAACATTTTTTTCAACTACTACCTTTTCAATTTCTTTATCGCTTTTACCAGAAATTTTCTTATAAAGCTCTATTGCCTTCTTATCATCAGGGACTACAGATATATAATCTGAAAGGATGCTACTTGCTTCTGATGTATTTCCTGAATCGATCATCGAGCTAGCCTTTCTTACAATTTCCTTCTTTAAAGAATCGATTTGAGCAGATGCATACTGATAGTTTTTTGCGTCCTCCTTTGGAACCGCTTTGTATAGAACTATTGCCTTTACAAGATCACCTTTTTGTTCCTGCTCTTTGGCATCTTTAAGTGTATCTTTTACTTCTTTTTTGATAGAAACTTGATTTCTACTTGATTTGTATTTTACATCTCCTGTTTTAGTATATAGGTCTGAATATACCTTTAGAGCTTCATCATAGTCTTCCATTTCAACAAGACTTTGTGCTTTCTTCTCAAGTGACGATATTTCTACTTTCTTTTTAAGAAAAAAACCAGCTACAATAAGTGCAATTACTAAAATAATTATTCCGCCTATGATAAAATATTTTTTTTTCTTATCACCATCATAATCTTCATAATCATCATAAAAATTATTATCAGTTTTCAAAACACTTTCCTCCACTATGATTATTTTTGTTTAAAAATATAAATATTATTATAAATATAAATTTGAATATTTTACCCTACTCTAATTATACAAAATCTTTCAATTCTTTTCAATTGATAAAGCACTTTTAAGAAAAAAATCCCTTGTTTTCAATGTTGACAATAAAGTATGATGAGAATTATAATGAATCAAGGTATATGAATATTTATTGAAAAGATATAACTTGTGCATATCTTAGCTTACTAATAAATAATAAAAAATAGAAGGAAGTATATTTCACATATAAGAAATATTGTTAAGGAGAAAATAATGGATAAAAAATTCAGTCAAAGAACAGAAATTGTAATAGGAAAAGAAGGCGTTGATAAACTTGCAGCTGCCAATGTAATTGTTTTTGGTGTTGGTGGAGTAGGGAGCTATGTTGTTGAAGCTCTTGTAAGAGCAGGAATAGGAAATCTTACAATAGTTGATTTCGATGATGTAGATATAACAAATATAAACAGACAGATACCAGCATTACATTCTACTATTGGTAGATATAAGGTAGATGTAATGAAAGAAAGAATAAAAGATATAAATCCAGATATAAATATAAACGCTAAAAGGATGTTATTTGATGAAAAGACATCAGAAGAGTTATTAGAAGGAAATTATGATTTTGTAGTAGATGCAATAGATATGATGAAGTCTAAAATACATTTAATTGAAGAGTGTTACAAAAGAGACTTAAACATTATAAGTAGTATGGGTATGGGAAATAAATTGGACCCTACAATGATAGAAATAACAGATCTTTACAAGACGGAGATGTGTCCCTTGGCTAAGGTTTTAAGAAGGGAGCTAAAAAAAAGAGGAGTCAAAAAATTAAAAGTGGCATATTCTAAAGAAAAACCAAGGGAAACAGCTGTATTTAAAGAAGGAGATAAAGTAAAAAGAGTAAATGGAAGTATGTCTTTTGTACCTTCGGCTGCAGGTTTGGCTATTGCATCATATATAGTAAGAGAAATAATAAAGTAGTATTCAAAAATAGTGTGCTTATTTTGATAAAAAAACTCCCTGGTCATTAAAATAAAAGTGAAGAGTGCCAGAGATATCTGTGCGAAAAATCTTAGAGTTATATTTGGATAGAGTATCAAGGGTGTCCTTAGATGGATGCCCATATCTATTTTTGTATCCACAGGATATAGCTGTTATATCTGGTCTTAAAGTTCTTATAAATTTTTCAGATGATGAAGTCTTACTACCGTGATGTCCGGCTTTTAAGAATTCACAGTGTCCGAGCTTGTACTTTTGAAGAATTTTGTTTTCTATTTCAGAATCTGCATCTCCTGTAAAAATCAAGGAATGATTTTTAAATTTAAGGAGAAAAACAATTGAATTTTTATTAGGATCTTGACTTATTTTAGATGGAGATAGTATATATATGACAGTATCTTTATCTATCTTTAAAATGTCGCCAGATTCAACCCTATTTAGATTTACATTCATAGATTCAGCTGTAGAAATTAAGTTATTTAGCTCTGTTTTTAAAATATTGTCTTTAGAAAGTATAAGTTTATCAGCACCTACTTCTTTTAAAACATCACTCATTGCACCTATATGATCAGAATCTGAATGAGTTCCTATAACATAGTCTAGTTTTTTAACTCTATTTTTTTTTAAATCTCTAATAACTGAGCGTGAGAAATCTTCTTCTCCAGAATCTATAAGAAGACTTTTCTTTTCTGGAGTTATTACAAGAATGGAATCACCTTGATCTACATCTATAATATCGAGTTTTAATTCATTTGCATTTTCTCTACAAGAGACAAGAAGTATAGAAAAAACAAATAATACAATAATAGAAAAAAGTTTATTTTTCATGGAATTTAAAAAAACCTCCTATTTGATAAAAATTAATATAAAAACCATATAAAATTAAATGAAAATAAGTAAATATATAATAATCTAATATTATATAGAGATAATTAGATATTCATGTAAACGATATCTGTAATCTTGATGTTTACATTTCTCTTAAAAGGGTATATTATTATGTAGTGATTACCCTTAAATTATTGGCTAGAGTAATATAGTCATTAAAGGGAAATTATAAAATAAGATTAGAAAAAATTAAGATAAGAATAGTATTTTAATAATATATAAGGAGATGTTTTAATGGATTTTAAAGAAATAAATATAGAGGCTAAGGATGTGCTCGATAAATATTTCGAAATGGTTGATTATGAAGCCTGTGAGTATTGCTTTAATACATTGTTTATGTGGCAGCACTCATACAAGACTTGTTATCATATAGGAGATGGATTTGCAGTACTTGTAGGTGAACACAATGGTGAGGTATTTTCTATACTTCCCCTTGCACCAAAGGAGAAGATACCAGAAGCGATAGAGTTTGTAATAAATTGGTTTGACAAGGACAAGCATAAAATTTACTTCAGAGGTATAGATAAAGATGTTGTAGAAACATTAAAGAAGATGTATCCAGGAAAATTTGAGTATACAGCAGAAAGAGATATTTTTGACTATGTATACGATGCAGAAAAGATGAGAACTGTAAAGGGAAGAAAGCTAAGCAATAAAAGAAATCATCTTAACTTCTTTAATAGAGAGTATGAAGGCAGAGTAGAGAGAAGATTGCTTACAAAGGAAGATTTCCCTGAATGCTTTGAATTATTGAAATCTTGGAATGAAACAAAGTCAGGTGACAAGGACTATGAAGAAAGTATAGATGATGAATTTGTAGGAATGAAGAAGCTTTTTGATAATTATGACAAAATAAGTGATAAATTAAAGATATACGGTGTGTTTATAGATGGAAAATTAGAAGCTTTTAGTATGGGAGAAAAAATAAATGACAATATGGCTCTTATACATATAGAAAAGGCAAATGCAGATATAAGAGGTCTATATCCATATATCAATAAGATGTTTTTAATTGACGTATTCCCGGATGTTGAATGGGTCAACAGAGAAGAGGATATGGGTGTAGAAGGACTTAGAAAGGCAAAGATGTCATATTATCCTGAAAGATTTGTAGAAAAGTACACAGTAAGAGAAGTATAAAAAAGGGGTCATACTATGAAGATAAGATTTTGTAACAAAGAAGATATTGATTACATAAGAGAGTTATGGGAATACTGTTTTAATGATAGTCCAGAGTATGTAGATTTTTATTTTGAAAATAAGTTCAGTCCAGAGAACACTATATTACTAGATGATCAAGGTAGGGCTGTTTCATCAATTCATATGAATCAACATAGCTTGAGTTTAAACTTTAAAAAGTTTGATGTGTCATATATTGTGGGCGTATCCACACTTCCTGAAGTAAGGGGAAGTGGAAAAATGAAAGAATTGATGGAATACTCCCTTAGACATATGTATGAATCTGGTCAAGAGGTGGGAATCTTAATGCCTATAGATTTCAGACTTTATAGAAGATACGGATTTGAAAATTGTTACGATATGTTAGTACAAAATCTAGATGTTGATGATCTTAGAAAATTTAAGATTTCAGGTGAATTTAAAAAAGCAAAAAAAGCAGAGGATTTAGAGGAAATATATAGATATTCACAATCCCTATTTAACGGATATGCTATGAGGGATAAGAAATATTTTGAACAATTTATAGATGAAATGGATACAGATGGTGCTTATATTTATATTAATTATATAGAATCTTGTCCTGAGGGATATATTGCTTATTCATTTGAAGATAATGAAATGATAGTAAGAGAGTGTTATTATAAGAGTATAGAGTCTTACAAATCTATTTTAAGATTTATATATAATCACAACACACAAGTAAAAAAGGTTGAGATTTATTCTGCAATAAGTGATCCTTTAAGGCATATGCTTGACAATCCTAAGGATTCTCAATTTGAAATAAAGCCTTTTATGATGGGAAGAGTAATAAATTTTGAAAAGCTAATTGAAAAATTAGATATAGTATGTGATGAAGACTTTCAAGCATTTAAAATAGCAGTTGAAGATAAATATATAGATGAAAATAATGGTATATTTGAGTTCTATAAAGAATTAAATAAGGTAAGAGTTAGAAAAATAGGAGATTTATATGAACTAGAAGATATTGATATTTTTACGATAAATGAACTTTCTGCTATGTTCTTTGGCTATATGAAGGTTGAAGATGTAGACTTTATGAGAGAAAGAAAGATAGTTTGTATTATAGAAATGAGAGAGTTATTAGAATCAATTTATGATACTAATACTATAAATCATATAAATGAATATGTATAGAATATAAAATAAAATGTGTTTAAACAACAGCATCTTAATAGATGCTGTTGTTTTTTTTGTAAAAATTATATGTAAGGAAATTTTTATTATTGGATAAAGAATAGGAATTTAGAATCTATAAAGATATACTTATTTAATACTTATATTATGTTAGAAGTGTCTATATTTTAGATGAAGACATTTCATAAAGGCTTTTATTTTTAGTATATATTTTTTAGACATATATTATAGAAGAGTTTTTTATAAAATTACTATAAAATACATGTCTAATACTTGAGAGGTCTGGCTTTGAAGTTTTGGATTAGTTTGAATATTCGGAAGGAGTTTGGCTGTGGTTAGAAGAAAAGGAGTATTGATTTTAATTTTTACAATTATATATGCAGTCCTGATTAATAGTAGCTTTAAACAGTCCTATTTAAAGAATAGAGAGCTTCTACTAGATGGAACGGTTAGATATACTCAAACTAAAAAATATTCCTCAGAATACCTTATAGGAGACACCCTTTTAGTAAATAAAAAAAGAAATCAAAATATCAAAACAGGCGATATATTAGAAGTATTTGGAAAAGAAGAAGATATGAATAATATGAGAATAAAAGATTTTGATTATGGAAGGTATTTGAAAAGCAAAGGAATAAGGCGAGTCATAACTATGAAAAAATATAGAATTATAGGTGTTAGTATTTTTTATGAAAAAATAGGAGATTTAAGACAATATATAAAAAGTACAAATGACTATTTATATAAAGAAAACTCTGGAATACTAAATGCAATTGTAATTGCTGACAAAAGCGCCATAGATAAAAAAACTTCCTATATTTTTATGGATTCAGGGACAAGTCATATTATGGCAATATCCGGACTTCATATTACAATAATACTTGGAATAATAGTTCTTTTAACTGGTAAAATAAATAGCCCATTAAAGTTTATTGCCTTTATATTTTTTATGGAGTTATATAGTGAGCTTATAGGAAATAGCCCCTCAGTAAGAAGAGCAGTAGATCTATTTATATTTTCTTACATAGGATTTTTTATAGATGAAAGGTTGGATATCTTAAATGTACTATCTTTTATAGCAAGTTTTATGATTTTACAAAATACCTATATAATATATAATCTTTCCTTTCAACTAAGTTTTATATCAATTGTTTCTATTTCAATTTTAAGCAAATACCTCGATAAAATTGTGTATGGGAAAGTACTAGCATCATCTCTTGCAATAATTATAGGAACTGCCCCATTAGTTCTTTATATTTTTAAGGAAGTTTCATTGGTATCTTTTATGGCAAATATTATAGCTATACCATTTACAGCTTTAATTATGGTTTTTGATCTTATTTCTTTATTTTCGTATTTTTTTATACCTGGATTGAGTTATTATATATCTTTTATCAATAATGCCTGTATAGACTTTATGCTATTATTTTTAAAAAAGATAGGTAATTTTGGATGTTCCAATATAGTAGTAAAAAAAATAGATTTTAAATACATTATTATTTATTATTTTATACTGATTTCTATAAATATTTTTCTTTACATAGCGACGATAAGAAAAGAATTATATCTTGAAGAAGGGGAAAAGAATATATAATATGGCTGCTTTTCCTTGTATAATAAGGCATCAAATGATATAATAATAGGGAAACTCTATATGTGGAGGAAAATTATGGAAAGAAAAAAACTTCTTGAGGAATTAGAAAGTGGAAATCTTAAACAGATTTATCTGATATATGGAAAAGAAACTTTTTTAATAGAAGAAATACAAGAAAAATTTAAAACTTTAGTAAATCCTGCAATGATGGATTTCAATTTAAGTGTGATTGATGGAAAAGAGACTAACTTAGAAGAATTCAGGTCATCTATAGAGACGCTTCCTTTTATGGATGAAAGAAGATACATAATAGTAAAGGATTTTGAACTTTTAAAGGGTAAAAAGAAAAACTTTACTGATTCTGATGAAAAAGAACTTATAAAGGCCCTTGAAAATATATCGGCAACAACTGTGCTTTTATTTATTAACTATGGAGATATAGATAAAAGAAAGGCAATATATAAAGCTATAAACAAACTTGGAAGAGTTTGCGAAATGAAAAAATTAGATGATATGTCTTTACTTAACTGGTGTAAGAGACAGTTTGATTCAAGAAAGGTCAAAATAAGCAATTCAGATGTAACTTATTTTATAGAAACAACGGGATATAGGGACAGAACTTCTGAAATGACACTTAATGATGTTGAACAAGAGATTATCAAGTTATGTTCTTATGTAGGTGATGAAGAAGCAATTACAAAAGATATTATAAGAAATCTTATGAACTCAAGAGTTGAAAATGATATTTTTCAGCTTATTGATATGATAGGCAGTAAGAATGCAAAAAGATCATATAAAATACTTACAGATATGATAGAAAGCGGAGAGTCAATTCTCGGCATATTTGCTATGCTGTCTAAACAATTTAATCATATAATGCAAGTAAAATCTTTGCAAGAAGAGAGAATGCCACATAATCTGATAAAAGATACTTTAAAAATGCATCCTTATACTTTTAATAAGGTTGTAAGACAGGCTAGAAATTATGATGAAGATAATCTTTTGAGTATAGTGAACTATATTTCAGATTATGATTATAAGATAAAACAGGGGCTAATGGAAGATAGCTTGGCAGCGGAGATACTTATTGCTAAATATTGTAGATAAAATAATACACTAAAGAATGTTGATAAATAATATTTATGGCATTCTTTTTTTGTAGAAAGTTTATATTTTTATACTAGAAAAAAGATGAGCTTCCATGTGGAAGCCCATCCCTTATCTAGTATTTTCAAACGTTTGACACACAAGATATAATCTATATATT
>X411_Leopard__coassemble_47_pt1 | contig 189116 bp, 146 predicted proteins | sample X411_Leopard__metabat2_low_PE_007 | metagenome-assembled genome bin X411_Leopard | reverse complement strand
TATAACATGAGTGAAAAAGAACTTATGGGAAAAATTAATGACTTTGGTATTGAGACAATTGATAACGAATATGTAGAAGGAGAAAATCTTGAACTTCTAGTAGAGATGTTAAATGAAGAAATAAGGGAAGCAAAGGGAAATGTAATTGAAGTAGACAATAAGATTACAGTACAGGATTTATCTACTAAACTTGGTAAATCTGCTTCTGAAATAATAATGCAGCTTATGAAAATGGGTACAATGGCTACAATTAACCAGGAAATAAGCTTTGATATAGCAGCATTAATATGTAATGAATTAGGCTATACATTAATTAAGAATGAAAGTTCAGAAATAGAAGAACTTGAAATAGAAGCTTTAATGGATATAGAAGAAGATGATGAAAAGGACCTTATGCCAAGACCACCCGTTGTTACTGTTATGGGACACGTTGACCATGGTAAGACATCTCTTCTTGATGCAATAAGAGATTCAAATGTTACATCAGGAGAAGCAGGCGGAATAACTCAGCATATAGGTGCTTCTGAAGTAATGATAAACGGACAAAAGATAGTTCTTCTTGATACACCAGGGCATGAAGCCTTTACATCAATGAGAGCTAGAGGTGCACAGGTTACAGATATAGCTATACTTGTTGTTGCAGCTGATGATGGTATAATGCCTCAGACAGTAGAAGCTATAAATCACGCTAAGGCAGCTAATGTACCAATAATAGTTGCTATAAATAAGATAGACAAGCCTGGAGCAAGTCCTGATAAGGTAAAGCAGGAGTTGGCAGATCAGGGGCTTTTAGTTGAAGACTGGGGTGGAGATGTAATCTCTGTAGAAGTTTCAGCTAAGAAGAGAATAAATATAGAAAACCTTCTTGAAATGGTTCTTCTTGTTGCAGAAGTAGAAGAACTAAAGGCTAATCCAAATAAGAGAGCTGTCGGAACAGTTATAGAAGCCGAACTTGACAAGGGAAGAGGTCCAGTTGCCACAGTTCTTGTACAGGGTGGTACTCTAAGAGTTGGAGATCCTATTGTTGCTGGTGTTGCAAGTGGTAAGGTAAGAGCCATGATTAACTACAAGGGTAAGAGAGTTAAGCAGGCAGGTCCTTCAACAGCAGTTGAAATACTAGGTTTATCTGATGTTCCATCTGGTGGAGATCAGTTCGTAGAAGTTCCAAGTGATAAGACTGCAAGATTGATTGCTGAAAAGAGACAAGAAATGCAGAGAGAAGAAATGCTAAAGGCAAGTTCAAAAATTTCACTTGACGACTTATTTGAACAAATGAGCGAAGGTAAAGTAAAGGATCTTAATATAGTAATAAAGGCTGATGTACAGGGATCTGTACAGGCAGTAAAGCAGAGTTTGGAAAGATTATCAAATGATGAAGTACAGATTAAGGTAATACATGGTGGCGTTGGTGCTATCACTGAATCAGATGTTTTATTGGCATCTGCATCAAATGCTATCATAATAGGGTTTAATGTTAGACCGGTTGCTGGAGCTGAGCAGTTAGCTGAAAAGGAAACAGTTGATATTAGAACATATACAATAATATACAAGGCAATAGAAGATATGAAGGCTGCTATGAGTGGTATGCTTGACCCAGAATATGTTGATGAAGATACTGGTAAGGTAGAAATAAGAGAAACATATAAGATTTCTGGAATAGGTACTATAGCAGGTGCATATGTTATTTCAGGAAAGATATACAGAAACTGTAAGGTTAGAATTGTTAGAGATGGTATAATTATACATGAGGGAGAACTTGCATCACTTAGAAGATTTAAAGATGATGTCAAGGAAGTTGCTCAGGGATTTGAATGTGGTCTAGGTATTGTGAACTACAATGATATTAAGGTTGGAGATATAGTCGAAGGCTATATTACAAAGGAAGTTGAAAGAACAATAGACTAATTACATTTCTATTTTAATTAAGAAAGAGGTGTATTTAAATGGCTTCAAATAGAATAAAGAGAATAAGTGAAGAGGTTAAAAAAGTTATAAGTACAATGCTTATAAACGGAATTAAGGATCCAAGAATAACATCTATGATAAGTGTTACAGAAGTAGAGGTTACCAATGACCTAAGATATGCTTTTGTATATATCAGTATGTTGGCTGGAGATAAAGAAGAATCTCTTGCAGGACTTAATAGTGCAAGAGGATACATAAGAAGAGAAGTAGGAAAAGCTGTCAAATTGAGATACGTTCCAGAAATAATCTTCAAGATAGATGACTCCATAGAAAAGGGAATGTATATGGATGAACTAATAAAGAGTGTAAACTCTAAAAATGATTAGTTTTAATAAACTAGAGATATTATAGTGAGATAATTTATATTTTGCTGTATAATAGATGATGTCAGTATTTCTTACTGACATCATTTTTATTTTTATGAAGAGGATGTGATTTAATGAATAGATTTACTAAAGAAATTGATAAGATACTTGAGTATATACAGTCAAACGACGATAAATTCTTAGTATCATCTCATGTAAGTCCAGACGGAGATAATATAGGGTCTTCCCTTTCAATATACAGTTTTTTGAAAAAATTAGGTAAAGATGTTGTCTATGTATTAGATGATGAATATCCTAAGAATTTATCATTTTTATACGATGAAAATATAAAAATGACTTCTAAAGATATAGATCAAAAAGAAAAATATACTGTAATTGCATTAGATGCAGGCGATTATTCGAGAATATGCGTTGATGATAAAATATTAGAAAATGCAAAAGGAATAATATGCATAGATCATCATATAACAAATGGAGATTATGGATTTTTAAAATATGTAGACACAGAAGAGTCATCTACTTGTGAGCTAGTATATAATATAATTATGAGATATGAATGTATAACAGACAATAAGATTATAGATGAGAATATAGCTACATATCTTTATACGGGACTTATAACTGATACAGGTAATTTCCAGTATTCAAATACGAGAGAATCCTCTTTTATAATGGCTGCAGAATTGATGTCTAGAGGGGCAAAAAAGAATTTAATTGTAGAAAAATTATTCCAAAATAACTCAGTTAATTTTTATAAGCTTCTAGGAGAGGCTCTAAATGGTCTTGAAATTATACAGTCACAGATATGTATAATAGCTGTTGCAAAAGAGTCTATGGACAAGTATGAAGTGGAATACGGTGATATAGATGCTATTACTCCATATACAAGAGATATAGAAGGGGTAGAACTTGGAATATTTGTAAAAGAAAAAGAAATTGGAGAAATAAAGGTAAGTTTCCGCTCAAAGAATTATGTAGATTGTTCTAAACTTGCATCTGAGTTTTCTGGTGGAGGTCATAAGAGGGCAGCTGGTTGTACAATAAAAGACTTAGATGTAGAATTAGCAAAGAAAATGCTTATAGAAAAGGCTATAGGGTATTTAAAATAAAGAGTATAAATAAAGTTTTAGAAGGAAGGAATTTAATGGATAGAATCTTTAATATAAATAAACCGACTGGAATGACTTCTCATGATGTTGTCTACAAGGTCAGAAAAATACTTAAAACAAAAAAAGTAGGTCATACAGGAACTCTTGATCCAGATGCACAGGGAGTCTTGCCTATATGCGTAGGAAGGGCAACTAAAATTAGCGACCTTATACTTAATAAAGAAAAAGAGTATATATGTGAATTGATTCTTGGAATTGAAACTGACACCTATGATAGCTCAGGTGAAATTTTAAAAGAATGTGATGTGAGCCATATTAAAGAAGAAGATGTCAAAAAGGCAATCGATTCACAATTAGGAGATATAATGCAGTATCCTCCAATCTATTCTGCTTTAAAAGTCAATGGGAAGAAAATGTGTGATCTTGCAAGAAGTGGTCGAGCGGATGAAATAGAGATTAAGGCAAGACCAGTAAGGATAAACTTTATAGAAATACTAAATATGGATATACCTAAAGTTAAAATAAGAGTTAGTTGTAGCAAGGGTACATATGTAAGAAGTATTTGCCATGATATAGGAGCTGTATTAGGTGTTGGTGCTTCTATGTCATATCTTCAGAGAACAAAGAGTGGAATATTCGATATAGAAAGAGCAATAACTCTTGAAGAATTAGAGAAATATAGAGATGAAAACAGACTAATGGAAGTTAGTTATTCAGTAGAAGAAGTTTTAATGGAGTTTCCTTACTTGATTCTACACGAAAATGCAGTGAAATATTATTCAAATGGTGGTAAAATAGAAGAAAGAAGGTTTATAGAAGGAAACTATAAAGATTCTTTATCTAAAAGGGTAAGAGTATATTCCAATGAAAAGGAATTTATAGGTGTTGGAATATTAAATAAAGAAGATAAAGATTTAATGGTAAAGAGTGAAAAAATATTCAAATTAGGATAATGGTGATATTATGAAAGTATACAAAAACTTGGATGATATAGATTTTCCTTTTGATACTTGTGTCACTATAGGAAATTTTGACGGTGTTCATAAGGGTCATCAGACATTGATAAATAAAACGATAAAATATTCCAGGGAAAATAATTTAAAAAGTGTAGTTTTTACATTCTCTAATCATCCAGTTAATTATTTCAAACCTGGACACGTAAAAAATATTATTTCGTATAAAGAAAAGTATGAAGTTATAGAAAGAATGGGTGTTGATATATATATTTCAATACCATTTGATGAAAGTATGACTCAGATATCTGCAGAAGATTATGTAAGTAAGATTCTTGTAGAAAAGCTTCATGTAAAGAAGATGGTTATAGGTCATGATTTTACTTTTGCAAGACAAAGAGAAGGTAACCCAGAAGTTTTAAAAGAATTGGCGAAAAAGAATAATTTTGATGTTGAAGTGGTAGATCCTGTTATTATGGAAGGCAGAAGGATAAGTTCTACTGATATAAGAAGGGCTATTACAGAAGGCGATGTAGTAGAGGCAGAAGAGCTTTTAGGGAGATATTTTGCAGTAGAAGGAGAAGTTATTAAAGGAAGACAAATTGGGAGAAAACTTGGATTTCCAACTGCAAATATTCAATATGATAATAATATGGTGATACCTCAAATAGGTATATATGCGACTTTTGCTGTTATAGATGGCGAAGTTTATTGTGGTGCCACTAGTATTGGTACTAACCCTACTGTAAATGGCAAAGATTTAAGCATTGAGACTTATATTTTAGACTTTGATGAAAATATCTATGGAAAAGATATGAGGGTTGAATTTATTGAAAAAATGAGAGATGAGATAAAATTTGACGGTGTGGAAGGTCTAAAACTGCAACTTGAAAAAGATACAAAATATGTAAAAGAAAATTATTTCGAGATTTTGAATAAAAATAATAATATTTCAGGTGATTATAAAGTAGTAATAGAAAATATTAGAAAGCAAATCGAGTCAAAAAAGTAAAATTATTTTCTTGAAGAGAAAAGATAACTATGTTATAATGATTAAGGTTGAAACCTAAGCTCAGCTTTCGAGTCTCCATTCAAAGCTTAGCTTTAGGCGATTATAAATTTTAGGAGGAAAAAATGATAAACAAAGAACAAATAATCAAGGATTTTGGAAGAAAAGAAGGAGATACTGGTTCTCCAGAAGTACAGATAGCTTTATTAACAGCTAGAATTAACGAATTAAATGAACATTTAAAGGTTCACAAGAAGGATCACCATTCAAGAAGAGGTCTTTTAAAGATGGTTGGTAGAAGAAGAAATCTATTAACTTACTTAAAGAGACATGATCTTGAAGGATACAGAGCTTTAATAGCTAAGTTAGGACTAAGAAAATAATTCTTTTTAAGCAGATATGATTTATTTCATATCTGCTTTGTTTTATAATTTATGAAAAAGCTTTTGTTATCATTTTCCATATAAATCTATTTTTATATTGTAAAATGTGATAAAATGTTTTTATAGTGTGTTGAATAAAAATCCCACTAATGATGCTTTTAAATAATAAGAGAGACATGAAAAATTCTGTAAATAATATCCCTATCTAATAAATAGAGCTATTATTTACAGAAAAATTTCAAGGTCTTGAGGCTAATTATTAGTTGGATAAAGACACATTGATATTAGAACTATTTTATAAAAGATAGAAGAAGTTAGGAGGTACTACTTTGGACATAAAATTAATATGTGACAGTTTATGTGATATTCCTGAAGAAATTCAGAAAAAGGAATACCTTGAGGTTATCCCTTTGACTCTTATAATGGATGGCAAGGAATATAAAGATGGTGTCGATATAACAAAGGAAGAATTTTATGATGTCGTTTTAAAGTCTGGAGAAATTCCAAAGACTTCTCAAGCAACATATATGCAGTTCAAAGAAGCTTTCGAAGCCGGAGTTAAAGAAGGTAAGGACATACTTTGTTTGACTGGTGCGTCATCTGCGACCGGTACATTCCAAAGCGCAATGTTAGCAAAAGGTGATATGGAAGAAGGAAATATCCATGTATTTGATACAGAAAACTTATCTCTTGGTGCAGGTCAGTTTGTAATTCGTGCGTGTGATATGTTAGAAGAAGGATTAAGTGTTGAAGAAACAGTTGAAAAATTAGATTCTTTAAGAGATAGCGTGAGTATATTATTTGCTCCAGCATCTTTTGATTTTCTTAAAAAGAGTGGAAGAGTTCCACTTACAACTGCAATAATCGGAAATATGCTTAACATAAAACCTATTTTCAAAATGGAAAGAGGTAAAATAAGCTTAGTAACAAAGGTAAGGGGTATAAAGAAGCTTGTTTCAAAGCTTGTTGAACTTACAATTGAAAACAATAGTGAGAGCCTATCAGATCTTACGGTTACTATGGGGCATGGATGCAATTTAGATGACTTTGAAAAGCTTAAAAAAGAAGTAGACGATAAGTTAAAAGACAAAGTAAAGAAAATAATGATTACAAAGGGTGGAGTTTGCATATGCTCACATACAGGCCCAGATATAATTGCAATCAGTTATTCAAAGTAATACAAACAAGGAGGAAGCTATGTTCGAACATAGAATATTTGAAACAGAATTAGCTGGTAGAAAACTATCAGTTGAAATAGGAAAGATTTGTGAAATGACAAATGGTAACTGTATTATAAGATACGGTGACACAATGCTAATGGTAAATGTAACAAAGTCAGCAGAACCGAGAGATGGGGTTGACTTTTTCCCTCTTAGCGTTGATTTTGAAGAAAAGTTATATTCAGTAGGTAAAATACCTGGTGGATTCTTAAAGAGAGAAGGGAAACCATCAGAAAAGGCTATACTTACATCAAGACTTATAGATAGACCTTTGAGACCACTTTTCCCAGAAGGATTTAGAAACGATGTACAGGTAGTAGCTACAGTATTATCTGTGGATCAAGATTGTACTCCTGATATTGTTGCAATGATAGGATCTTCTATATCTTTATCAATATCTGATATTCCTTTTAATGGACCAACAGGATCAGTTCTTGTAGGACGTGTAGACGGTGAATTTGTTGCAAATCCAAATCAGGAACAAAGAGAAAACAGTGATTTACACCTTGTAGTATCTGGTACTAAAGATGCCATCATGATGGTTGAAGCCGGTGCTGAAGAAGTGGACGAAAGTGTTGTTCTTGAAGGTATATTATTTGCACATGAAGAAATAAAGAAGATAGTTGCATTTATTGAAGATATAGTAGATGAAGTAGGTCATGAAAAGTGTCAGGTAGAACTTCACTTACCATCAGAAGAAATGACAAAGCTTGTAAATGATTTTGCAAGAGAAAAGATGCGTGAAGCAGTAAAGACTCCTGAAAAGATGGAAAGAACAGCAAAGATGGATGCAGTAAGTGCTGAAACTCTTGAACATTTTGAAGCTGAGCTTGAAAACTTTGAAGAAGTAGCTGGAGATATAGAAGATGTACTTCATGATATCATCAAGGATGAAGTTAGAAGTCTTATAGTTGATGACAATGTAAGACCAGATAATAGAGCTCTTGATGAAATAAGACCTATATGGTGTGAAACAGGTATGATACCAAGAACTCATGGTTCTTCAATATTTACTAGAGGTCAGACTCAGGTACTTAATGTAACTACTTTAGGTGCTTTGGGAGATGTTCAGAAGCTTGATGGATTAGATGAAGAAGAAGCAAAGAGATATATGCATCACTATAACTTCCCATCATATTCAGTTGGTGAAACAAGACCTTCAAGAGGACCTGGAAGAAGAGAAATAGGACATGGTGCACTTGCCGAAAGAGCCTTGTTACCAGTAATACCTTCACAGGAAGACTTCCCATATGCAATAAGACTTGTATCTGAAGTACTTAGCTCAAACGGTTCAACTTCACAGGCATCAGTATGTGCATCAACATTATCACTATTAGATGCTGGTGTTCCTATAAGAGATATGGTTGCCGGTATAGCAATGGGACTTATAAAGCACCACGATAAGGTGGCAGTTCTTTCAGACATACAGGGCATGGAAGACCATCTTGGAGATATGGACTTTAAGGTTGCAGGTACTGAACATGGTGTAACTGCTATACAGATGGACATAAAGATAGACGGTATAGATGAAGCTGTACTTAGACAGGCGTTAAAGCAGGCTAAGGAAGGTAGAATGCATATACTTGGAGAAATGAAGAAGGTAATATCTGAACCAAAGGATGAATTATCACCTTACGCTCCAAAGATTGTAAAGATGACAATTAATCCAGATAAGATAAGAGATGTAATAGGACCTGGTGGAAAGATGATCAATAAGATAATCGATGAAACTGGTGTTAAGATAGACATTGAACAGACTGGTCAGGTTTATATAGTAGGTGTTGAATCTGATATGATAGCTAAGGCTAAGGGAATAATAGAAGGCATTGTTGCAGAAGCTGAACCAGGAAAGATATATAAGGGTACTGTAACAAGAATAGAAAAGTTCGGTGCGTTTGTGGAAATACTTCCAGGAAAGCAGGGACTTTTACATATTTCACAGATATCAAACAACAGAGTAAACAAGGTTGAAGATGTACTTGCTATAGGTGATGTTATTGATGTATTAGTAACTGAAATAGATGACAAGGATAGAATAAATCTTTCTGTAAAGGCAATATCAAATAAATAATACAATATTTATAAATACAGCACTGGAGTTAATATATTTCAGTGCTGTTCTTTTGTAAAGGATAATTTTAATTAAAGAGTATTTTTTAAGCCAGCTTTTGGACAGTTCTAAAAACTGGCTTGTAATTTTTGAAAAAACTATAAGTTTAAATTAAGAAAAATGTGATATTCTGTGGTATAATAGTAAAATATGCAAATTATTGAAGTGCTTTTAATAAATAATAAATTAAGTGCTTATAGATAAAATATACATATAAAATATAGTAAAAAGGGGTGAGTGTTATAGAGTATAGAAGATTGAAAAACGGATTGAGAATAGTTGCAGAGGAAATTCCTTATGTAAGATCTGTTTCTCTTGGAGTTTGGATAAATGTTGGTTCAAGAATGGAAGACAAGTCAAATTATGGAATTGCACATTTTATTGAACATATGCTTTTTAAGGGTACTAAAAATAGGACTTCAAGACAAATTTCAAATGACATAGACTACTACGGTGGAAATATAAATGCATTCACTACAGAAGATCATACTTGTTATCATGTTAAGATGCCGTCAAATCATATAGATATAGGTATAGATGTTTTAGCAGACATGATAAATAACTCTGAATTTGATGAAGAAAATATTGAAAAAGAAAAAACAGTTATTATAGAAGAGATAAAAATGTATCAAGATTCATCTGAAGATTATTTATATGATGAACTTTTGATGAGAACTTTTGACAACAAGGGTGTAGGAAGAAATGTTTTGGGAACTAAAGAGTCTGTATCTGAAATAAGCAGAGATAAGATAGTAGATTTCTTTGAAAAGTACTATGTTCCAAATAATGCAGTAATAGTTTTAAGTGGAAATTTTGTTTTAGATGATATACTTAAAAAAATCGAAGGTGGTTTCAAAACTTGGAAAAAGAAAGATTTGATACCAAAAAGAGAAGGGCAAGAGTTTAAAGCAGTAAGGTTTATAGAGGATAAAGATGATGAACAAGTAAATCTTGCAATGATTTTTGAATGTCCAGATGATTCTATTGATAAAGAGTTTTATGCAGTTAAACTTCTTGGAAATATACTTGGGAATACTCCAAGTTCTAGACTGTTTCAGCATATAAGAGAAGAAAAAGGCTTGTCTTATAGCATATATTCTTCAGATAGTTTTTATGTAGGATATGGAGAGTTTGGAATATTTTCAAGCATGGCATCTGAAAATCTTAGAGAAGTCTATGATTCTATTATTTATGAAATTGAAAATCTAAAGAATAATTATATTACAGAGGAAGAGCTTGTTTTTGCAAAAGAGCAGTATAAGGGCATGGTAATAATGAATCTTGAAGACACAGAAGATAGAATGATGCTAATTGGTGAATATGAAGTAGAAAATAGAAGGCTTAGAAATATAGAAGAGGTAATACAATGTGTAGATAGCATTGACCTTGATTATATGAAAACAATGATAGATAGAATTTTCAGCAAAGAAATGTCTGTAGGCATTACAGGCAAATCAGTAAAAACAATAATGAAATAGAGGTGGTCTAATGGCTAGAAAAACAAATTCAAGAAACCCAGGCAAAAGACCAACTAAGGGAAGAAAACCAGTAAAAAGAAAAGTAGAGAAAAGAAGAGGGTTGAGATTTAATTCTGAATACCATAATATAATAGTTATTTTTCTAGGTATGTTCTTTGCCTACGGTTTGTATTCAAATTCAGGAGCAGTGCTTCCAAAGGTAATACAAATGGTATTTAAAGGATTATTTGGTGGTCTTGCAATATTGCTTCCAATTGTAATGATTGTAATTGGAGTACTGGGATTTGTAGATGGAAATGAAAAAATTGATAGATTTAGAAAAACTAAGATGTTCTATGTTGCAATAGTATTTCTTATAATATACTATGGTCTAATCAATTATGCTCAGATACCATCAGATAGTATGCTTAGTGCTGATGTATTACAGGATACTATTAAGATGGGGGTAACAAGAGAGGGTATAGGATTAATACCTTCATTTATAACTTATTATCTGACTCATATATTGGGACTTGTGGGCGCATGGCTTTTAACTATATTTGCAACAATAATATCTGTACTTTACATATTCAAAATATCTATGCAAGATATTATGACTATGCTAAAAAATCCTAAGAGTGGGAAGGAAAGTATATTCTCAAAGATTAAATTTTTCAAGAAAAAGAATGCAAATGCTGAAGATGTAGATGATGCTACAATAGTAAGCAAAACAGGATTCTTTGATATGTTTAAAAGTAAACTTGGAAAGAATGAAAGTCAGAGTGAAGATGAAGAAGATGATGGAGATAAGACTATAAAAATTGTAGGATTTAATAAAGCTGAAGATGACTATCTTGAAATACTTGAGGGAACTCAGGGCTTGTCTGATTTGGAGATACTTCAAAAATTACAAAATGAAGAACCAGATTTAGGAGTTTTGCCAGAAGAAGATGAAGAGTTTAATAAGACTGATCCAGCAGAGACACTATTTGATGATCACGAATTTAGTACTCATGAAATAGTGTCAGAAGATGATTTGGCAAAAACAATGCCCAATAGTAATTTAAGCGGTATTTCAGATTTAAAGAAAAAATCCCAAATGTCATCAAGTGGATTGATTTCAGACGTAAGTGAAGCTATGTCTTCTGATGAAAATGAACATTTGAAATATATGAATTATAAAAAGCCACCAGTTTCTCTTTTGAATAGGGTGGTCAATAAGAATGATAAGAGATCTAAGCAAAAAGTGCTTGAAAATGCAAGACAGCTTGAACAGACTTTAAAAGATTTCGGAGTTGATGCTTCGATTAATCAAGTAACAGTAGGTCCTACTATTACAAGATATGAAATACAGCCTAGACCTGGAGTAAAGGTAAGTAAAATAGTAAATCTTACAGATGATATAGCTCTAAGTCTTGCGGCTAAGAGTATAAGAATGGAAGCACCTATACCAGGAAAAAGTGCAATTGGTATAGAAGTACCAAATGATGAACCACAGATGGTAAGTGCAAGAGAGATTATAGAAAGTCCTGAGTTTAACAACTTTAAGTCACCTTTAGCTATGGGACTAGGAAAGGATGTTTCAGGTAAAATAATTATAGGGGATATATCAAAGATGCCACATTTATTGATTGCAGGATCAACAGGTTCTGGTAAATCAGTATGTGTAAATACTTTGATAACAAGTATATTATATAAGGCAAAACCAGATGAAGTAAAGCTTATGCTTATAGATCCAAAGGTTGTTGAACTTGCAAACTATAATGGAATACCTCATCTTATGATTCCAGTTGTTACAGATCCTAAAAAGGCTGCCAATGCACTTTGTTGGGCTGTAACAGAGATGAATAGAAGATACAAGTTATTTGCAGAGGCTCAAGTAAAGGATATTTCAAGTTATAATGATAAAACAGATAATCCGCTTCCTAAGATTGTAATAATAATAGATGAGCTTGCCGATCTTATGATGGCAAGTGCTAATGAAGTGGAAGATTATATATGTAGACTTGCACAGATGGCTAGAGCAGCAGGAATGCATTTGATTGTAGCGACTCAGAGACCATCCGTAGATGTTATTACAGGTGTTATAAAGGCTAATATACCTTCTAGAATAGCATTTGCAGTTTCATCTCAGACTGACTCTAGAACAATAATAGACATGGGTGGAGCCGAAAAACTTTTAGGTAAGGGTGACATGTTATTTTATCCACTAGGTGCTTCCAAACCGAGAAGATTACAGGGAGCCTTTATATCTGAAGAAGAGTCAGACAAGGTAATAGAATATGTTAAAAAAGAAGCTGGAGATACAGGTGGAGCCAATTATATAGAAGAAATAGAAGAATCTATATCTAATATAGGAAGTATAAAATCAGATGATACTGATGAATTTCTTTATGATGCAATAGAGTTTGTTGTAAATAACGGGCAGGCTTCTGCATCTATGCTTCAAAGAAAGTTTAAAATAGGATTTAATAGAGCTGCTAGATTAATAGATGATATGGAGGAAAGAGGCATTGTTGGTCCAAGTGAAGGAAGCAAGCCTAGAAAAGTTCTAATATCAAAGGAACAGCTCTCACAATTACAGTAATGGAGGAAATAAAATTTTGAAAATAGCATTAGAATCATTAGGGTGTTCCAAAAACTTAGTAGACGCAGAAATTATGCTAGGAATGCTTAATAAAGATGGACATCAGCTTGTAGGTGATTGCCAAGATGCAGATGTCGTAATAGTAAATACTTGTGGGTTTATAGAAGATGCAAAGCAAGAATCTATAGATTCTATAGTGAGATATGCTGAACTAAAAAATGAAGGTATAATAAAGTATCTTCTAGTTTCAGGATGTTTAGCTCAAAGATACACAGAAGAATTGTTAGAATCAATTCCAGAAATAGATGCCATTGTGGGTACAGGAAGTTATGATAAAATAACAGAAGTAGTAGATAATCTTCCTGAAGACAAGGAAAAAGTAATAAGAATGGATGATATAAACTTTAGTTTTGATGAAACTCTTCCAAGATATGTTTCTACACCTCCATATCTAGCATATTTAAAAATAGGAGAAGGTTGTGATAACAATTGCACTTACTGTATCATACCAAAGTTGAGAGGAAAGTATAGAAGTAGAGATATAGAAGAGCTTATTAAAGAAGCAAAAACTTTAAAAGAAAATGGAGTAAAAGAACTTGTAGTAATAGCTCAGGATACAACAGTCTATGGAAGAGATCTTTATGGAAAGCCTGCTTTGGCAGAGCTTCTTGAAAGATTAGCAAAACTAGAATTTGATTGGATAAGAGTTCTTTACTCATATCCTGAAGGAATATCCGAAGAAATAGTAGATGTAGTGGCTAAGTATGATAATATATGTAGCTATTTTGATATCCCAATGCAACACGCAAGCAATAGAATACTTAAACTGATGAATAGAAAGACTTCTAGGGAAGAATTAAAGTCTAAGGTTGAAATGATAAGAAGTAAAATATCTGATGCCGTAATTAGAACTACATTTATAGTAGGTTTTCCTGGAGAAACGGATGAAGATTTTGAAGAGTTAATGGAATTTGTAGAGGAAATGCAGCTTGACAGAATGGGTGCATTTAAGTATTCAAGAGAAGAAGGAACTCCAGCGGATCTTCTTCCTAATCATGTTGATGAAGATACGAAAAAGGAAAGACTAGAAAGATTGATGATGTTACAGCAAGGAATTTCAGAAGAAAGAAATCAAGAAAACCTAGGTAAAACATTAAAGGTTTTAATTGAGGATAGAGTAGATGAGACTTTATTTATAGGAAGATCACAGAAGGATGCAGAGGACATAGATAGTGTCGTATATGTAGAAACAAGCGAAGATCTTCAAATCGGAGAAATGGTTGATGTAACAGTAGAAATAGCATATGAATATGACTTAAAGGGCAAGCTTGCCCAATAATATAATAAAGGACTGCCTAAAATTTATTTTGGCAGTCCTTTAGTTTTATACAAAAGCTAAAGATATTTGATAAAGAAAAAACTTTATGAGTATAATTTTATTATTTATAAAAATATAAAATTATACCTATTAAAAGTGAAGTGTGATAAACTATATATAGAGCATAGAAATTTTAAAATTAAAATTAAGGAGGGTTTTTATGAATCTACCTAACAAATTGACTGTTTTCAGAATGTGTATGGTACCATTGTTGGTGCTTTTTATGTATTTGCCAATACCTGGTAAATATTTAATCTCTCTGATTATATTTGTAGTTGCGGCCATAACGGATGCACTAGATGGTAATATAGCGAGAAGAAATAACATGGTAACTGACTTTGGAAAATTTATGGACCCACTTGCAGATAAGCTACTTGTAATAGCAGCTCTTATTTGCCTTATAGAAGTAGGTTTGGTACCTGGATGGATAGTTCTTATAATAGTTGCTAGAGAGCTTGCTGTGAGTATCATGAGAGCTATTGCAGCAGCAGATGGCAATGTTATAGCAGCTGGAAATAGCGGAAAAATAAAAACAGTAGTGCAGATGATATCTATAATTCTTTTATTATTTGGTGCACATATAGATTCTTCAGGAGTAATTATGGCTGGAAAGGTGCTTATTTATATAGCAGCAGCACTTACAGTATATTCTGGATATGAATATTTTGCCAATAACAAATATTTATTTGAAGATAGATAATTTTAAATATTATTCGGTGAGCTTTTCCTCACCGAATAATTGTGTTTTATAAAAATAATGTAAAATATGTTTAAAAAAACTGTAAATAGACTATTAATATATGAGAGAAGTAAATAGGAAATCCACAAGAATAAAGAACGTTTGTTCTTGACTCTTTCAAATTCCTATTGTATAATATAAAATATAAAGAACGTATGTTTATGTTTTGGAACATGGAAAGGGAGAGAATATGGCAATAGATCAGAATAAAATGGATGCTTTAAATGAAGCACTTGGTAAAATTGAAAAAGAATTCGGAAAAGGTTCAGTAATGAAGCTTGGAGAGACAAGCTCACTTGAAATAGATTCAATATCAACAGGATCAATAGGTCTTGATATAGCATTGGGTATAGGAGGACTTCCTAGAGGAAGAATAGTTGAAATATACGGTCCTGAATCATCAGGTAAGACAACAGTTGCTCTTCATTGTATCGCAGAAGCACAGAGAAGAGATGGTATAGCTGCATTTATAGATGCAGAACACGCACTTGATCCAGTATATGCAAGAGCATTAGGTGTTGATATAGACAATTTAGTAATATCACAGCCGGATACAGGAGAACAGGCTCTAGATATAGCAGAATCTCTAATAAGATCTGGTGCAATAGATATATTAGTAGTTGACTCTGTTGCAGCCTTAGTTCCTAAGGCAGAAATAGAAGGCGATATGGGAGATTCTCATGTTGGTCTTCAGGCTAGACTAATGTCTCAGGCACTTAGAAAGCTTACTGGATCCATTAAGAAATCAAACTGTGTTGTAGTATTTATAAATCAGCTTAGAGAAAAGGTTGGAGTAATGTTTGGTAATCCAGAAACAACTACAGGAGGTAGAGCTCTTAAGTTCTTCTCAAGTATGAGATTGGAAGTAAGAAGAGTAGAAACAATCAAGCAAGGAGACAAGATGCTTGGTAGTAGAACTAGAGTTAAGGTTGTAAAAAATAAGGTAGCGCCTCCATTTAAGCAAGTTGAGTTTGATATAATGTATGGAACAGGTATATCAAAGACTGGAGATCTTCTGGATGTAGCGGCTGGAATAGATGTAGTAAAGAAGGCTGGTGCATGGTATAGCTATAAAGACGAAAAGATGGGTCAAGGAAGAGAAAATTCAAAGAACTTCTTAGAAGAAAATGAAGATATAGCAAGAGAAATAGATGCTAAGGTTAGAGAGTATTATGGATTGGAATTTGACGAATCTGCATTTGCTCAAAAAGCAGAAGTGGCAGCTGAAAAAAAGCCAGTAGAAGAGAAGAAAAAATAGCAATAGAAAAATAAAATAATTGAATTGTAAACTATAGAATAAATGTATGGAAAATCAGTATGGAAAAGGAAAGTTTTCTTTTTTCATACTATTTTTTTATTTTGAAAATAATATATAGTCCTTTAAAAAGTTCATATACTAACAGTTACGACTATTTTATATTATCAACAATGTGTTTATATAATTGACATAAGTCTTAAAAAATAATAAAATAAGTATATAGGATTACCCTATAAATAAATTTATGATTTTTTACAAAAGCTAGAGAGTATTTTACATAAAGTACTTATAACAGAAAATGAACTTTGAAAACAGAATAACACAAAGGAGGTGGACACCATTATAGTATATATTATATTGACAGCAGTTCTTGCTATTGTAATAGGACTATTAATTGGTTATGTTATCAGAAAAAACATCTCTGAAGCGAAGATTGGACAAGCAGAAAATCTTGCGAAAGAAATTGTCGAAAAAGCAAACAGAGATTCTGAAACAGTAAAGAAAGAAAAACTTCTTGAAGCTAAAGAAGAAATTCATAGATTACGTACTGAAGGCGAAAATGAAAACAGAGAAAGAAGATTGGAAGTACAGAAATATGAAAAGAGAGTGTTGCAGAAAGAGGAGAATCTAGATAGAAAGATTCAATCATTAGAACAGAAAGAAAACGATCTATCTAGAAAGAATGAAGTTGTAACACAAAAAGAGAAAGAAGTAGAAGAATTAAAGGAACAACAATTACAGAAGTTAGAAAGCATCTCAGGATTTACAACAGAAGAAGCGAAAGAAATTATTTTATCTAATGCAGAGAGAGATGTAAGAAGAGAAATGTCCCTTATGATTAAGGAGAAGGAAGCTCAGGCGAAGGAAGAAGCCGATAAGAGAGCAAGAGAAATTATAGGATATGCTATACAGAAGTGTTCAGCAGATCATGTAGCAGAAACAACAGTATCAGTAGTCAATCTACCTAACGATGAAATGAAGGGTAGAATAATCGGTAGAGAAGGTAGAAATATAAGAGCCTTAGAAACACTTACAGGAATTGATTTAATAATTGATGATACTCCTGAAGCTGTAATACTATCAGGATTTGATCCAATAAGAAGAGACGTTGCAAGAATTGCACTTGAAAATCTTATAAGCGATGGTAGAATTCATCCAGCAAGAATAGAAGAAATGGTTGAAAAAGCAAAGAAGGAAGTACAGAGTATTATTAAAGAAGCTGGTGAACAGGCTATGTTTGATACAGGTGTACACGGACTACATCCTGAACTTGTGAAATTACTAGGAAGATTAAAGTATAGAACAAGTTATGGACAAAATGTGCTAAAGCATTCTATTGAGGTGTCTATTTTGGCAGGTATAATGGCTGAAGAAATAGGTGCAGATGTTAAACTTGCAAAGAGAGCAGGTCTTGTTCATGATATAGGAAAGGCTGTAGATCACGAAGTACAGGGTACACATATAGAAATTGGTATGGAATTGTTGAAGAAGTACAAGGAATCAAAGGATGTTATACACGCAATGAGTACACATCATGGAGATTATGAGCCACAGACAGTTGAGGCAGTGCTTGTAACGGCTGCAGATGCAGTTTCAGCAGCTAGACCAGGAGCTAGAAGAGAAACTCTTGAGGCATATATTAAGAGACTTGAAAAGCTAGAGGAAATTACTAATTCATATGAAGGTGTAGACAAGTCATTTGCTATTCAGGCTGGTAGAGAAGTTAGAATTATGGTTAAGCCTGAGGAAATAAACGATGAAGAAATACATCTACTTGCTAGAGATATGACTAAGAGAATTGAGGAAGAACTTGATTATCCAGGTCAGATAAAGGTAAGTATTATAAGAGAAACGAGAGCTACGGATTACGCTAAGTAAATGTAGATAAGTAAATGAAAGCCCCAAAAGTATAAATACTTTTGGGGCTTTTTTTGTTTCAAATATATAAAAATTGGAAAAATATGATAGTATAAGGTATATAGTTTATGACAAATTATAATATATTAATATAGATGAAAATTTAGAAGGACTATTTTTATAAATAGTTACATAAGGGAGGAAGTTATGAATTTAAAATATATCTATCATAGTAGTTTTTATTTGGAATTAGAAGAATGTGCATTTATCTTTGACTATTACAAGGGGGATATACCTGATATAGACAAAGACAAGAAACTATATGTATTATCTAGCCATAGACACAATGATCACTATAATGAAAAAATATTTGATATTTTTGCCGATTACAATGTAAGCTATATTCTTTCAGATGATATAAAGGTTAAGGATAAATATAAGTTAGAAAATATAATATATTTATCTTCAGAAGATGAGTGTCAAATAGATGATATAAAGGTAAGGACTCTTGAAAGTACAGATGAAGGAGTTGCTTTTATAGTAACAGCAGAAGAAAAAACAATATATCATAGTGGAGATTTAAACTGGTGGACATGGAAGGGATTTGAAAGTGAAGAAGAATTTAATTCCATGACAGAAAGGTTTAAGAGGGAGATAGCAAAGATAAAAGGTTTAGAAATTGATCTTGCTATGGCAGTTCTTGATTATAGACAAAAAGAAAGATATGACTGGGGACTTGTATATCTTCTTGAAAATACTAATATAAAGTATATTGCTCCTATGCATTGTTGGGAAAAATATGAGTTTATAGACAAGTTTAGAGAAGAACATAAAGATTTATTAAAAGATACTGTTTTGATAAATACAGATAAAATATCTAAAGAAGGTTATTTAATATAATTGTATTTAAAATTAGATTTTAGGAAGTTTGGAATATAGACTAAATAACAAAATTTTAAGAAGTTTGTAATATCAGTGTAATTATTATATAATAATTATGCTGATATTTTTATTAAGCAAAATAAAAATAAGATATAATAAAAAATACGTTAAAAATAAATAAAATATAAGGGAATAATTAAATAAAATAAAAAAACTAAAAATATATACAATTTAAAAATGGAAGGAGGTAATTATGAAAAATTTTATAGAATTTCTTGAGTCAATAGAGATTAGTAAAGAATCTTTGACAAAAGGTTTTGAAGAATTAATAATAGATAGAACTATATTAAAAAAGAAAAGCGGAATATGTGTTTTTTATTTGAGCTCCAAGTCTGTCGTTCTTCACGAAAGACTAGAAAATATAAGAAAAGAAATGGAAAAGAAACTTTGTCCTCCTATTGATTCAATCAAAGTTATTTTAAAAATAGAAGGATATGAGAAAAAGCCTTTAAAGAAGGTCATAAAAAAGTATTGGCCTAATATATTTTATCTTATCAAACAAAATTGCCCTTCTGTTTTGGCATATAGTAATGATTTGGAACATCTGTGTATCGATGATTTATTGAAAATAAAAGCTCCAAACGAATTTATTTTCAATAGACTTAAAGAAAAAGAACTAGATGAAAAAATTAAAACAATGATATTTGAGGAGTTGGGAATAGAAGTAAATGTTATTCTTGAAAAAGCTAAAGAGAATAAGCATGAAGAAGATGAAATAAAGAAAATAATAAGAGCACAAGAAATGGAAACTATGAAAATAATCTCTAAACTTGAGCTTGAAAATAATAAAAAAGAAATTGTAGAAGATGAAAAGTATGTTGTAGAATTTGAAGTAGATCCAGATATTATTTATGGTGAAAATGTATCGGCATTTTATAAGGATATAGAAGAAATAGATGAAAACAGCAGAACCGTTGCAATAATTGGAGAGATTTTTGATATTGATACAAAGGAACTTAGAAATGGTAAAACTTTGTATAGTATGTTTGTTACAGATCATAGCTCTGCAATCTCTTGCAAGGTATATCTTGACGATAGAACAAGAGAGAAGGTAATTTCTGAAACAAAACCTGGAACATATGTAAAGATTAAGGGAGATATATTATTCAATTCATATTCAGATGAACTTGAACTAAACGTTACAGGTATTAAAAGGGAAAAAAGAGTTGTGAGAAAAGATGAAGCTGATGAAAAAAGAGTAGAGTTACACCTCCACACCCAGATGTCTGCAATGGATTCAGTCGTACCTGTGAAAAAAGTTATAAACACAGCTATTGAATGGGGACATAAGGCTATTGCAATTACTGATCATGGAGTTGTTCAAGCCTTTCCAGATGCTATGAATGCATCTAAGGGAAAGGATATAAAGATACTTTATGGAGTGGAAGCCTATCTTGTAGATGACGATCAGGAGATAATAGCAGATGCTAACGATTTAGACTTTAATCAGAAATTCGTAGTTTTTGATATAGAAACCACTGGATTTTCTCCTATAAATGATAATATTACTGAAATAGGAGCCGTGCTTGTTGAAAATGGTACAATTGTTGAGAATTTCTCTACTTTTGTAAATCCTGAAATGGATATTTCTTATGAAATTCAAGGTTTAACAAGAATAACGAATGAGATGGTAGAAGATGCTCCTAAAATAGATGAGGCTTTGAAAAAGTTTATGGATTTTGCAGAAGGAGCAGTTTTAGTGGCACATAATGCAGATTTTGACACAGGTTTTATTTCTGAAAAATGCAAACTTGTAGGGATAGATTACAATCATGCTAAAATAGATACTCTTATGCTAGCTAGAGTTCTTCTTAAAAATATTAAGAAATTTAGTCTAGATAAGGTATGTAAGGAATTAAATATTAATTTATCTGGACATCATAGAGCTGTAAATGATGCAGCTGCCACAGCTGAAGTATTTATTAACTTTATAGAAAGGTTTAAAAAAGACGGCGCAGAGAAACTTTCTGATGTTAATAAAATATATGGTAAAGTGGACTATACAAAGTTGAGACCAACACATGCTATTATTTTTGCTAAAAATCAAGATGGTTTAAAGAGCCTTTATGAAATGATATCAGATTCTCATATAGAACATTTTTATAAAACACCTAGAATATTAAAAAGTATTCTTTTGAAAAAAAGAGAAAATTTAATAATCGGTAGTGCTTGTTCAAGTGGAGAACTATATAATGCAGTTCAGAGAAACAAAAGTGAAAAAGAAATTGAAAATATATTAAAACTATATGATTATATTGAAGTTCAGCCACTGGGAAATAATGAATATATGATAAAAAATGGCGATGTAAAGGATAAAGACGAACTTATAAAGATAAATATGAAGCTAATAGAGTTAGGGGAAAAGTATAATAAACCTGTAGTTGCAACAGGAGATGTTCATACAATGGAGCCGTATGAGTATATTTATAGAGATATTTTAAAGTACTCACAAGGTTTTTCAAAGTTGGATTCAAATAGTAGTTTATACTTTAGAACAACTAGCGAAATGTTAGATGAATTTTACTACTTGCCAGAAGAGAAATCAAGAGAAATAGTAATAGAAAATCCTAATAAAATAGTTGATATGATTGGAGATGTTAAGCCTATCCCAGATGAAACTTATCCACCGGTTATTGAAGGCTCAGAAGAAGAGTTGAGGAATATGTGCTACAAGAAGGCTAGAAGAATTTATGGAGATGATTTGCCTGAAATTGTCGAGGCAAGACTAGAGAGAGAACTAAACTCTATTATAGGGAATGGATATGCAGTTATGTATATAATTGCCAATAAATTGGTAGCAAAATCTCTCTCTGATGGATACTTAGTTGGATCGAGAGGTTCGGTAGGATCTTCTTTTGCAGCTACAATGAGTGACATCACCGAAGTAAATCCTCTTCCAGCACACTATATATGTCCGAATCCAGATTGCAAACATAGTCACTTTTTTGCAGTAGGTGAATGGGGATCTGGTATAGACCTTCCTGCTAAAAAATGTGAGAAATGTGGAAGTGAGATGATAAGAGATGGGCATGATATACCATTTGAAGTTTTCTTAGGATTTGAAGGTGATAAAGAACCCGATATAGATCTTAATTTCTCGGGGATATACCAGCCAGTAATTCATAAATATACTGAAGAATTATTCGGTGAAGGATATACATATAGAGCAGGAACAATAGGTACTGTAAAAGATAAAACAGCATTTGGATATGTAAAAAAATTCTCTGAGGAAAATAATTTATTTTTCTCAAAAACAAAAATGAGTTGGTTATCTCAGGGATGTACGGGCGTAAAAAAGACTTCTGGCCAACATCCAGGTGGTGTAATGGTAATACCAGATTATAAAGACGTACATGATTTTACACCAATTCAGTATCCAGCAAATGATAGCACTTCAGGAGTAAAAACAACTCACTTTGATTACCATTCAATAAGTGGTAGAATATTGAAGCTAGATATACTAGGACACGACGGTCCTACAATTATTAGAATGTTGGAGGATATGATAGGAATAAAAATAACGGATATTCCTTTGGATGATAAAGAAACAATGTCTATTTTTACATCTACAGAGGCTTTAGGTGTTACTGAAGAGGAAATAGGTACTCCAGTAGGAAGTCTTGCTGTTCCAGAATTTGGAACAAAGTTTACAAGGCAGATGCTTATTGACACAAAGCCTACTACCTTTGCAGAGCTTGTGAGAATTTCTGGTCTTTCTCATGGTACTGATGTTTGGGTTAATAATGCTCAAGATTTGGTAAGGGGAAATGTAGTTGGATTAAAGGAAGTTATATCTACTAGAGACGATATAATGAACTATCTTATATTCAGTGGACTGGAAGCTAAAATGGCCTTTACTATAATGGAAAATGTAAGAAAAGGAAGAGGTTTAAAACCTGAATTTGAAAAAGCTATGAGAGCTAATAATGTTCCGGATTGGTATATAAATTCGTGTAAAAAAATAAAATACATGTTTCCAAAAGCTCATGCAGTTGCCTATGTAATGACCTCTTTTAGAATAGCATATTGCAAAGTTCATCATCCTGAGGCATTTTATGCAACCTACTTTACGACAAAGGTTGAAGATTTTGATATAAGTCTTTGTACAAGTGGAATAGATGCTGTAAAAAAGAGAATGCGAGAGATAGAAGAACTTGGTAACAAAGCTACAGCAAAAGAACATAATCAGTATACTATTTTAGAGGTTGTAGTAGAAATGTATGCAAGAAAAATAGAGTTTTTAAATGTCGATTTATATAAATCTCATGCCTATGAGTTCCAAATTGCAGAGAAGGGGAAGATTCTTCCTCCAATGGTTTCTCTTCAAGGTATGGGGCTAAATGCTGCAGAGAGTATAGTGGAAGAAAGAAAAAATGGAGAATTCCTTTCAAAAGAAGATCTTTTGAAGAGAACTAAAATATCAAAAACAGTAGTTGAAAAACTGACTGAACATGGTACTCTTGCAAATATGAGTGAGAAAAATCAGGTTTCTTTCTTCTAGAAGTAAAGAAATTAGAGAGAGTAAGTTTTTAGTATTGTTTAAAATTTTTTAAAAAAGGTGGAAGAGATATGAGTAGAAAGTTAAAAGTTAATTTATTTAGTTTGGGGACAATATTTTTTTGGTCTCTAGCATTTCCGTTTTCAAAGCTTGCAATGGAGCATTTTACACCCTATACCCTAGGGTTTTTAAGGGTTTTGATTGCATCTGTAACACTTTTGATTATAGGAAAATTCGCCGGAAATAGATCTCCTAAAAAAAGAGACCTGCTATGGTTTTTACTATCTGGTGCGTGTGGATTTGGATTTTACTTATTTGCATTTAATAAAGGAATTCAAACTTTGACATCTGCTTCTTCAAGTATAGTAATAGCGATGACACCTGTGTTTACAGCTGTAGCTGCAAATTATATTTATAAAGAAAAGCTTAATATCATAGGTTGGGTAACGCTTATAACGGCTTTTTCTGGGGTAGTAATAATGATGCTTTGGGATGGAGTATTATCCATAAATGAAGGTATCTTTTGGACTTTGGGAGCGTCTATTTTATTTTGTATATACAATTTATTAAATAGAAAACTTTCAACATTAGGATACAAGGCTATAGAAATAGTTACTTATAGTATGATGGCATCGGTTTTAGTTCTTTCACCTTTTGCATTAAAGGGAGCAAAAGAAGTTGCAACAGCTGATATTAGTCAATTGACAGTATTGCTTATACTTGGTATATTTAGCAGTGCGATTGCATATTATTTATGGAGTTTGGCACTTTCAATAACAGATAATATAAGTGATGTTACAAATTATAGTTTTGTAACACCTTTTGGAGCAACTATACTGGGATCTCTTATTTTAAAGGAAGTTCCTGGCATTGGAACTTTAATAGGTGGGGCGATTATTATATTAAGTATAATAATTTTCAGTAAAAAAGGGAAAAAAGCTTTCAACCCAAATCAAATAGAAAAATTAAAAGATGACTTTGAAAACTGATAAATTTAAGAGAAAAAAGAAAAAATATATAGATTTAATAAATACTTTAAAAAAATTAAATATATAATTATATTATTAAGATTTATATAAAATAAAACAATAATAAAACAATTCAAATCAAGCATTATTAAGCTATGATATAGACAAATTAAGTCATAACGTGATATAATTAATTGGATAATTATTAATATAATAAAATTATATGATAAATTGGAGGAATAAGTATGGTAACAGCAAGTGATTTTAGAAAAGGTGTAACATTCGAAAAGGATGGACAGCCTTGTCTAGTAGTTGATTTCCAGCACGTTAAGCCTGGAAAGGGTGCTGCGTTCGTAAGAACTAAGTACAAGAATTTATTAACAGGAGCAATAAGAGAAGAAGCTTTCAATCCAAGTGATAAGTTCCCAAAAGCTAATATAGAAACTAAGCAGATGCAGTATTTATATAACGATGGTGAACTATACTATTTCATGGATGAAGAAACTTATGATCAGATACCTCTAAACTATGAACAGGTTGAAGATGCTATAAAGTTCATGAAGGAAAATGAAGTTGCTACAATAAGATTCTATCAGGGATCTCCATTCCAGGTTGAAGGACCTAACTTCGTAGAATTAGAAGTTACTGAAACTGAACCAGGTATAAAGGGAGACACAGCAAGTAATGTTACAAAGGCTGCTACAGTTGAAACAGGAGCTGTAATTCAGGTACCTTTATTTATTAACGTTGGAGACAAGGTTAAGATAGATACTAGAACAAGTGAATATCTATCTAGAGTAAACTAGTTTAAAAATAAAAATACCTGTTGATACACAGGTATTTTTATTTTTAGAGATGTACTATAAAAGAATATCTATTTGAAGAGAAGTCTCTTCTCTTCAGTTAGGTGTTCTAATTATTTTTTAATTAAGGAGTGGTGAGAGTGTCATCGTTTGAACATGCAATTAACGACAATATAAAAGAATTTGAGAAAAAAATAGGTTATACTTTTAAGAACAAGGAATATATACAAATAGCACTTACACATTCGTCTTTTGCCAATGAACATAAACAGTTTAAATACAACGAAAGATTAGAGTTTTTAGGTGATTCAGTTTTGGGTCTAGTAGTGAGCGATTATCTGTTTAATGTAAGAAAAGACCTTCCAGAAGGAAAATTGACAAAATTCAGAGCAAATGTGGTTTGTGAAGAATCTCTTAGCAGAGTAGCTAGAAAACTTGATATTGGAAAGTTTTTATTTCTAGGTAAGGGAGAAAAAATCTGCGGAGGAAGAAATAGAGACTCTATACTTGCAGATGCTACAGAAGCTATAATTGCAGCAATATATCTTGATGGTGGTCTTGAACATGCTGAAAAATTTATATTGCTAAACCTAAGAGATATAATATCAAATACGATAGATGGAAATATCTTCAGAGACTATAAGACAATTTTGCAAGAAATAATACAAAAAAAGAGTGGAAAGGTTTCTTACAGACTTGTAAGTGAACACGGTCCTGATCATAATAAGGAATTTGAAATGGTAGTAAAAAGTGGTCAGACAGTTTTAGGAAGTGGAAGAGGAAGAAATAAAAAAGAAGCAGAAAAAGAAGCAGCTAAGAATGCACTTATAAATATGGGAGAAGAAATATAAAATGAAGAAGAAAATAATACCTATTTTCGTGCCTCATCAAGGTTGTCCTCATGACTGCATATTTTGCAATCAGAAAAAAATAACTGGAGTATCTACAGATATGACAGGAGAAAAAGCAAGAAATATCATTGAAGACAGTTTGAAAACAATAGATAGAGATGCAGAAGTAGAGATAGCTTTCTTCGGTGGAAGTTTTACAGCAATTGATAAGGATAAACAAATAGAACTTTTGTCAGTTGCAAAAGAATACAAGGACAGAGGACTTGTAAAAGATATTAGAATGTCTACAAGACCTGATTGTATAGACGAGGAAGAACTTGAACTTATAAAAACTTATGGAGCTACTATTATAGAACTAGGAGTTCAATCAATGGACGAAAAGGTTCTAATGGAAAGTTTAAGAGGGCATGAAAGAGATGTAGTGTACAAAAGCTCCAAACTGATAAAGGACTTTGGTTTTAGGCTTGGTCTTCAGATGATGATAGGTCTTCCTACAGACTCTGAAGATAAGTGTATATATACAGCTAGAGAGTTTATAAAGATAAAACCAGATTTTGTAAGAATATATCCAACTTTGGTTATCAAAGATACTGGTCTTGAAAATGCCTATAATGAAGGATATTATAAGGCTTTTACTCTTGAGGAAAGTATAGATATAGTAAAGAAATTAATAGTTCTTTATGAAATAAACGAAATAGGAATAATAAGAGTTGGTCTTCAGGCAACTGATGATATACAGTTGGGAATAGATGTTATTACCGGTCCTTATCATCCAGCTTTTAGAGAGCTTGTAAAGTCAAGAATGATAAGGGATTATCTTGAAAGTATACTGCCAAAAGATTTTAAGACACTAGTAATCTATACAAGTAACGAAAATATATCAACAGTAGTTGGAAATAAAAGATCAAATAGAATCTTTATAAATAAGAGTTACAATGCTAAATTTAAAACAAAAGTAGATGAAAGCTTAAAAGATTCTATAAAAATAGAAGTAGATGATAAAGTTATCAAAATAATAACATTTAAAGAAATGATATTGGAACTTGAAAAAATATACGGCTTGTGTTAACCGAAAGGAGAAAGAATGTATTTAAAAAAGCTATCATTAAAGGGATTTAAGTCCTTTCCGATAAAAACAGAGATATTCTTTGAACAAGGAATTACTGCGATAGTGGGTCCGAATGGTAGTGGAAAAAGTAATATTTCAGATGCTATAAGATGGGTTCTTGGAGAACAAAGCATAAAAAGTCTAAGAGGAGAAAAGATGGAAGATGTAATATTCTCTGGAACAGATAGCAAGAAACAACTGAACTACTGTGAAGTATCCTTGACATTGGATAATACACTTGGAGAAATAGATCTAGATTCAGATGAGATGATTGTAAAGAGAAGAGCTTACAGAACAGGAGAATCTGAATACTTTATAAATGGGAAGGCTTGTAGATTAAGAGATGTAAAAGAAACTCTTATGGATACAGGTATAGGTAAAGATGGATATTCGATTATAGAGCAGGGAAAGGTAGAAGAAATTTTAAGTAACAATCCAGTCAATAGGAGAAAAGTATTTGATGAAGCTTGTGGAATAGCTAAATACAGATATAGAAAAAATGAGGCTGAGAAAAATCTTAAAAAGAGTAGTGAAAATCTATCTAGAATAGTCGATATATTTACAGAAATAGAAAAACAGATTGGACCACTGGAAAAACAACAGGAAAAGGCTAAGAAGTATTTAAAAATAAGTGAAGAATTAAAAAAGTTTGAAGTAAATGATATTATTAAGCAAAATGAAGACTATGAAAATGCAATAAATGACTTAGTTTTTCAAACTAATGAAGTAACTAAGGAAATAGAAGTATTGGAAAAGGAAAAGGTTGAATTAGAAAAGGAAATTTCGGAATTAGAAAAAGACATAAATTCTATAGAGATATATACAGATAAGTTAAATTCTGAAATGATGGAGCTCAATAATTTAATTAATAGTAATAAGACAGATGCTGAAATAACAGCTGAAAAAATTAAAAATAACAAGCAAGAAATTGATAGAAAAAAAGAAGAAACAGAGATATTAAAGAAAAAGTTGCTCCTAGCAAATAGAGAGTTTAAAAAAGCTAATGATAAAACTAATGAAAATTCATATATAATAGAGGAATATGAAAAACAGCTTGGAAATAGTTTTGAGAACAAAAGAAATACAGAATTAAAATTAAATGAAATAAATAAGGAAATAGACGAAAATAAAGAAAAATCTGTTGAAATTCTTAAAAACAGAGAAGATATTTCAAATAGTATTACAAAACTTACTGCTAATATTGAAAATATGATGACTAAAAAGTCGGAAATAGAAGGAAATATATCCTCTATTAAAAATTCTATAATCAAATTAGAAAATGAAATATCAGATAAGAAACAAAAAGAAGAAAAGCTTATAGAAGAAATTGATAAAGAAGAAAAGAAAGTAATTTCATTTAATGAAAAAATAGAGAGAATAAATACAGATGCAGCAAGATTTAATGAAAACTATCAAAAACATAATATGCAGATAGGTTCATTAAATGCCAAGAGAAATACCTACATGGATATGGAAAATCATCATGAAGGATTTAATAGAGGTGTTAGGGAAATTCTTAAAAATAAAAATATCGAAGGCATACACGGTGCATTTGGAGAGCTTATAAAAGTTCCTCAAAAATATGAAAAGGCAATAGAAGCATCATTAGGTGCTGCTATCCAAAATGTTGTAGTAGAAAATGAAAATATAGCTAAAGAGTCTATTTCTTATTTGAAAAAGAATAATTTAGGAAGAGTTACCTTCTTGCCGATGAATATAATCAAGGCTACTAGATTTGATGTAAAAACAATGAAATCTACTGTAAAAGCAATAGGAATTGCTTCTGAACTTGTGAATTTTGATAATAGGTATAAGAATATAGTAGATAATCTTTTAGGAAGAGTAGTTGTAATAGAAAATATAGATCAAGCTATTTTATTTGCAAAAGATACACAGCATAGATATAAAATAGTAACTTTAGAAGGAGAGATACTAAACCCTGGCGGTTCAATGACCGGAGGAAGCCTAAAGTCTAGCGGTAATATTCTTTCAAGAAAGAGAATAATAGATGAGTTAGCAGAGGAAATAAATCAGAAAACTGTAATATTGAAGGATATGCTGATTTCAATAGAAGATTTAAAAACAGCAAAGCAGAATACTAAGATTGATAGAGAAAAAAGCTTTAATAATAAAGCTCAACTTGAAAAAGAAAGAATAACTATTAATACCGAACTAAAAATGCTTGTTGAATCTCTTGAAAAAAGCAAGAATAGTTTATCGAAAAGCAAGAGCTTAATAGAAAATACAGATGAAGATATAGCAAAAAGTAAGCAAGTATGTGATCTTCATAAGGAAAAACTAAAAGAACTTGAAACTAAGGAAGGTGAGAAAGAATCTAACTTAGAGCTTCTTTTAGAAAAAAAACTTAAATTAAAGGGTGAGTATGAAGAAGCAGTTAGAACTTATAATGATAAAAATCTTGAACTTACAAGATTAAAGGCTTCTTTTGAAAATGAACTTACAGAGCTAGAAAGAATATCTTCAGAAATAAAGGATGGAAATAAAAAGATAGAAGATATTTCCAAAACAATAGAAGAAAAGAAAAAAGAGCTAGAAATACTTGCTGAATTAGAAGAAAAGTATAAGTTAGAAATAGAAGAAAATAGCAAAAAATATTCTCTTCTAGAAGAAAAGATGAAAGAAAAGAAAGAAAGTAAAGAAGTTATAAAAGAAAAGTTTGAAGAAAAGAAGTCTATTTTAAGGAATAAGGATAGAAAACTTTTAGAAAGCAATGAAGAAAAGTTTAAATTGGATTCAAAACTAGAAAGAAATAAAAATTCTAGGGATAACTTGCTTTCTAATCTTTTTGAAAAGTACGAATTAACATATGTTCAAGCTTTGGAGTTTAAAGACACTACTATAAGTATAGATCGAAAAAGAATAGAAAAACTGAAAAGAGCTATAAAGGAGTTAGGAAATGTCAATATAGATTCCATAGATGAATATGGAGAAGTGAAGGAAAGACATGATTACTACAAGGAACAAAAAGAAGATCTTGAGCAGTCAATAATCTCATTAAATGAATTAATAGACGATCTTGTAAGTAATATGGAGAAGGAATTTGTTGAAAAGTTTAAAGTTATTAATCAGAACTTTAAGAAAGTATACCAAAAACTATTTGGTGGTGGTAATGCAGAACTTAGACTAACAGATATGAAGAATGTTCTTGCATGTGATATTGATATTACAGCACAACCACCTGGAAAGAAGATGAAAAACTTGTCATTGCTTTCAGGTGGAGAAAAGGCATTAACAGCAATTTGTATACTGTTTGCTATACTTATATCAAAACCTACTCCATTTTGTATCCTAGACGAGATTGAAGCACCTCTGGATGATGTAAATGTATATAGATTTGGTGAGTATTTAAGAGAATTAAGCAAAGATACTCAATTTATAGCAGTTACTCATAGAAGAGGAACTATGGAAGTCGCTGATTATATATACGGAGTAACAATGCAGGAAAAAGGTGTATCATCAGTTATTAGCTTGAAGCTAAAGGAAGCTACTGAAATAATTGAAAAGTAGCGAATAAACTACTATTCTAAGTAATGAGACAGGAGGAAGTATGTTTAAATTTTGGAAGAAAGACAAAAAAGAAGAGGAAAAGTTAACAAAAGAAGTTGACCAAGCCATAGAGAAAGTTGAAGAAAAGGAAGATGCTGATAAAGTAGTAGAAGAATTTCTAGAAGATATTGAATCAAAGGAAAAAGCAAAAGAAGAGAATATTTTAAATGAAGAGATAGAAGAAATAAAAAAAGAAACTTCTGAAATAGAAAGAGAAGCAGAAGAAATGTTCGAAAAAGATTTAGATCTAGAAGAGCTAGAAAATAGAGGGAATGATAAGCCACAAATGGAGAAAAAAGGTTTATTTTCTAGGCTTTTGGAAGGTCTTTCAAAAACAAAAGACAATATTACAGGAAGAATAGACAGCATACTTAATTCCTACACTAAGATAGATGAGGATCTTCTTGAAGAACTTGAAGAAATTCTTATTACTGCAGATGTTGGTGTAAATACTACTATGGTAATAATAGATAAATTAAGAGAACTTATAAAAGAAAGAGGGATAAAAGATCCTTCAGAAGTTAGAGGACTTTTAAAGGAGATAGTAGAAGAAATTTTAAGTGAAGGAAATAGTAAGCTAGATATAGAGCCTGCACCAGCTGTAATAGTAATGGTAGGAGTTAATGGCGTTGGTAAGACTACAACTATAGGGAAATTAGCTCTAAGATACAAAGCTGAAGGTAAGAAAGTAATGTTAGCTGCAGCAGATACATTTAGAGCGGCGGCATCAGAACAGCTAGATATTTGGGCTAAAAGAGTAGGTGTAGATATCATTAAACATGGAGAGGGAGCTGACCCTGGAGCAGTAGTATTTGATGCTATTAAGGCATCTCAAGCAAGAGGAGTAGATCTTCTTATATGCGATACAGCAGGTAGACTTCATAATAAGGCTAATCTTATGAATGAGCTTGGAAAGATATTTAAAATTCTTGATAGAGAATACCCAGAAGCTAAAAGAGAAGTTCTTCTTGTAGTAGATGCCACAACAGGTCAAAATGCGGTATCACAGGCAAAAACTTTCAAAGAGGTTGCCAATATTACAGGTATAGCGCTTACGAAACTTGATGGAACTGCAAAGGGTGGAGTAGTATTAGCTGTGAAATCTGAAGTAGATGTACCAGTAAAGTTAATAGGTGTTGGAGAAAGAGCTGAAGATCTTCAAGATTTTGATCCAATTGCTTTTACAGAAGCTCTATTTGGAGAAGAATAATAGTAAATAGATCAAATAGTTTGCGCCGTAGAATGTATTATGTAGCTTTCTACGGTGCAATTTAAAAGCTTTAAAAAATATTTTTATAAAGATATTTACTGTAAGGTAAAAAAACCTTACAGATGTGAAAAAAACTGTTGACTTTTTACTGTTGATGTTATATTATATTATTTGTGTAAAGGACAAAGCCTTTACAGGGAGGAGGAACTATGAATATTGATAAGATGGTAGAAATTGAAATTTTATATTCACAGTATGCTTCTCTGTTGACAAAAAAGCAAAGAGAAATAGTTTCCATGTATTATGAAGAAGATTATTCTTTGGGTGAAATTAGTCAGATCTTAGATATTTCAAGGCAAAGTGTTTATGATAGCTTGAAAAGATCTGAAAAAGCACTTAATGATTATGAAAAGAAATTAGGAATGGTAGAAAAGCTTCACAAAGTAGAAGATTTGCTAAATAAACTAGAGGACAAAATTCATGTTTTTTCAAAGGATTTTGACAAGTGTAATGCTGAAGATTCAACTCAGCTTGAGTATTTAATAGAAGAAATTAGGGAGTTGTTATAATGATATTTGAAGGATTATCAGATAAATTACAAAATGCCTTTGGAAAGTTAAAATCTAAAGGAAAGTTGACTGAAGCAGATGTTAAAAGTGCAATGAGAGAAGTTAAAATGGCACTTCTTGAAGCTGACGTTAACTATAAAGTTGTAAAAGACTTTGTTAAAAAGGTACAAGAGAGATGTGTTGGTGAAGATGTAATGAAGAGTCTGACACCAGGACAAATGGTTATAAAAATAGTAAACGAAGAATTGACTTCACTAATGGGAGATGTTCAAAGTAAGATTACAATAGCACCGAATCCACCAACTATAGTTATGATGGTAGGTCTTCAGGGTGCAGGTAAGACTACAACATCAGGTAAATTGGGAGGATATCTTAAAAAGCAGGGGAAATCACCTTTATTGGTTGCCTGTGACGTTTATAGACCAGCTGCAATCAAGCAGCTTCAAGTAGTTGGAGAAAAGCTTGATTTACCAGTATTTGCAATGGGAGATAAGGAATCACCTGTAAATATTGCAAAAGCTGCTGTAGAACATGCAAAGAAGAATTCTAATGATATAGTAATAATAGATACAGCAGGTAGACTTCATGTTGATGAAGTTTTGATGCAGGAACTTAAGGATATTAAGACTGAAGTAAATCCTCAAGAGATACTTTTAGTAGTAGACTCAATGACTGGACAGGATGCTGTAAATGTTTCAGAAAGTTTTAATGAAACATTAGGAATTGATGGTATAGTTCTTACAAAGCTTGATGGTGACACTCGTGGTGGTGCAGCCCTATCTATTAGAGCCGTAACTCAAAAGCCTATAAAGTTTATAGGTATGGGAGAAAAACTTGATAATCTTGAACCATTCCACCCAGATAGAATGGCATCTAGAATATTAGGTATGGGTGATGTTCTTAGTTTAATTGAAAAGGCACAAGATGCACTTGATGAAGAAAAAACTAGAGCATTAGAAGAAAAGCTTCGTAAAAGCGAAATGGATTTTGAAGATTTCTTGACTCAATTAGAGCAAGTACAGAATCTAGGACCTTTAGATAAACTGTTAGAGTTAGTTCCTGGAATGGGAAGCATTAAGGGACAACTTGGAAATATAGATACCAATGGTAAAGAAATAAAGAGAACTAAGGCTATAATACAGTCTATGACAATTGAAGAGAGAAGAAATCCTCAGATAATCAATGGTTCTAGAAAAAAGAGAATTGCAAAGGGGAGTGGTACTTCTGTACAGGATATAAACAGACTTATAAAGCAATTCAATGAAATGAAAAAGATGATGAAGATGTTCCAATCAGGAGGAATGATGAATAAGATGAAGAAGGGTGGTTTCCCTAAACTTCCTAATTTACCTTTCTAAAGAGAATGTTGAATTTGTCTTTAATAGAGTAAATATATTATTTACAAAATAAAAAAGTTATGATATAATTTCTGAGTGTTTTGTTTAGATATTCTAGAAAAGTTCTTAGGAATTATCTAATAAATAAATTAAAATGAAAACTAATTAAATTTTGGAGGTATTAGAAATGGCAGTTAAAATAAGATTAAAGAGAATGGGTACTCATAAGAGACCTTTTTACAGAGTAGTAGTAGCAGATGCTAGAGCACCAAGAAACGGTAGATTTATAGAAGAGATAGGATACTACAATCCACTAACTGAACCAAAGCAGGTTAAGATAGACGAAGAAAAGGCTGTTAAGTGGTTAGTAACTGGTGCTCAGCCAACAGAAGTTGTTAAGAAGTTATTCGCATCAAATGGTATAACAGAAAAGTTCGAAGCTGCAAAGATGTCTAAGTAATCCTTTTTGGAGATGATTAATATGAAGGAGCTAATTGAAGGCATAGCTAAAGCTCTTGTTGACAACCCAGATGAAGTGGTTGTAGAGGAAATTGTAGACGGGAAGGATATTTTACTAAAGCTGAAGGTTGCAGATTCAGAAATGGGTAAAGTAATTGGCAAAAAAGGTAGAATAGCCAAGTCTATGAGAACTGTTTTAAAGTCAGTTTCCAACAAGAAGAAAGTAAATGTAACTTTAGAAATAGTAGAGGATTAGGCATTGCCTAGTCCTTTTTGGTTTTTAAACAAAAATGCTATTCTTTATAGAATATTAGCAGTTGTATAAAAAGGATATTGTAGTTTTAGAGGAGAAAATAATGGAAAAGAAATTAGAATATTTTAAAATAGGTAAAATAGTAACTACAAGAGGTTTAAAGGGAGACTTAAAGATATATTCTCACACAGATGAAATTGAGAGATTTCTTGAGCTAGACTATTTTTACATTGGAAAAGACAGAGAAACAAAATACTATATTGAAAAAGCATCTGTAATAGCTGCTAATATGGCAGTTATTAAGATAAAAGGTTTTGATACAGTAGAGTCAGTACAAAAGTTTATATCAAAATTTATGTTTGTAGATAGAGATAATAGCTATGAACTATATGATGATGAAATGTTTATAGTAGATATGATAGGTATGGAAGTAAGAAAAGATACAGGAGAAATAATAGGAGAGTTAATAGATGTGTTGCAATATACTGCCAACGATGTATATGTTGTAAAGTCTGAGGATGGAAAAGAATATCTTATTCCAGCTACATATGAAATAGTTCCAGAAATTAATCAAGAAGAAAACTATATGATAGTAAAGCCTATTGTAGGACTTTTGGATTAGGTGAAGAAATGAAGATAAGTGTAATGACACTTTTCCCTGAAATATTTGAATCATATTTAGGGGAAAGCATGATGAAAAGAGCGATAGATAAGGATATATTAGATGTTGATCTTTACAATATAAGGGATTTCTCTGAAAACAAGCATAAGAAGGTTGATGATTATCCATTTGGTGGAGGAGCAGGTATGGTAATGACTCCACAGCCAATTTACTCTACATATAAGAAAATACTGGAAGATAATAACATTGAAAAAGCTAGAGTAATATACCTTTCGCCTAAGGGAAAAACCTTTGATCAAAAAATGGCAAAATCTTTGGCAAAAGAAGATAATATAGTATTTTTGTGTGGTCATTATGAGGGTATAGATCAAAGAATAATTGATATGATAGTTACAGATGAAGTATCAATAGGAGACTATGTTCTTACTGGAGGTGAACTTCCAGCTCTTGTAATGATAGATTCTATTTCGAGGTTAATACCCGGAGTTTTAAACAGAACTGAGAGCTTTGAAGATGAAAGTTTTGAAAATAATCTTTTGGAATATCCACAGTATACAAGACCTAGAGAATTCGAAGGTCTAGAGGTGCCAGAGATTATACTTTCCGGTAATCATGGTAAAATAGATGAATGGAGACTAAAAGAAGCGGAAGTTTTAACTGAGAAAAGAAGACCTGACTTGTGGAAGTTATATAAAAGCAAAAAAATGGAAGAAGAAAGGCTTAAAAAAAGGAAAAAGAGAAGAAGACGTTAAAATAGAAAATTATATTATTTTAAGTTTTTAGGATATGGCATGATTTTCTAATACAAATTTATAGTTCAATATATCAAAGGCAGTTGCTATGGATATAGCAACTGCCTTTTAAGTATAAATATTATAGAAGGGGAGTTAATTATTTATACTATTAAGCTTTTCCATTCTTCCTCTTTAAATCCTACAAAAACCTTATTTTCACTAACAAGAATAGGTCTTTTTACAAGCATTCCATCACTTGCAAGTAGTTCTAGCTTTTCATCAAGACTCATATCATTTAATTTATCTTTTAGAGAAAGCTCCCTATAAAGTACACCACTTGTATTGAAAAATTTTTTTATGTCAAGTCCGCTCATTTCATACCATTTCTTAAGTTCTTCTTTAGTAGGATTATTGAGTTTAATATCTCTATCCTCAAATTCAAACTTATTATCATTAAGCCACTTTTTAGCCTTTCTACAAGTTGAACATTTTGGATAATTAACAAATAACATATATTTCCTCCAATTAAATTATTCTATATTATTATGATACCACTTAAACAGTAGATTAATCAGTAATATATAAAGAAAAAAATTAAAAAGCTTTTATAGTAAAATACAGTTTATTTAAATAGTGAAAAAGTAAATATACCTATATAATTAGACCAAATCAGTACTATAACTGTAGATAGTGTATTTTAAACTTAAAATAAATAGAAAAAAGAATAAACTTCAATTGGGAAAAAGAAATGGAAGAACTTATTAAAGATGGTGAAGGAAAATGATTTATATATAAAAACCGACCTAGAAAATCCAGATCGGTTTGTTTTATAATTATTATTATTTCATTATTGCCTTGTGATAAGTTTTTTTACCCTTACGTATTATAACCTTGTCTTCAAGCATTTCCTTGCTTATTTGAAGTCCAAAATCATCAACGTTTTCGTCATTAATATATAGACCACCTTGCTTGATTAATCTTCTAACTTCACTCTTTGAAGGAGCTAGTTCACATTCAAGGATTAGATCCATAACATTTATAGCACCGTCTACAAGAACTTCTTCTGAGATTTCAGTAGTAGGCATATGTGTATCATCACTTCCGCCTGCAAATAGAGCCTTAGAAGCTGTTTCTGCCTTCTTAGCCTCTTCTTCTCCATGAACAAGAGCAGTAAGTTCGTATGCAAGTATTTCTTTTGCAGTATTTAGCTGAGAACCTTCCCATGATTTCATTTTATCAATTTCATCTAATGGAAGGAATGTAAGCATCTTTATGCACTTAAGTACATCTGCATCAGCAACATTTCTCCAGTACTGATAGAATTCAAATGGAGAAGTTTTCTCAGGATCAAGCCAAACTGCACCATTTGCTGTTTTACCCATCTTCTTGCCTTCAGAGTTAAGCAAAAGAGTAATAGTCATAGCATAGGCATCTTCACCTAATTTTCTACGAATAAGCTCTGTACCACCAAGCATATTTGACCACTGGTCATCTCCACCGAACTGCATATTACATCCGTACTCTTTATATAAATGATAGAAGTCATATGACTGCATCAACATATAGTTAAATTCAAGGAAAGATAGTCCCTTTTCAAGTCTCTGCTTGTAACATTCTGCTCTAAGCATATTGTTAACAGAGAAGTGTGGTCCTATTTCTCTTATCATTTCAATATAGTTAAGCTTTAATAGCCAATCTGCATTGTTAACCATTATAGCCTTTCCCTCACCGAACTCAATAAATCTCTCCATCTGTTTCTTGAAACAATCACAGTTGTGCTGAATTGTTTCAGGAGTCATCATATTTCTCATATCTGTACGACCTGATGGATCACCGATATACCCAGTACCTCCACCTACAAGTACGACAGGTGTGTTACCAGCCATCTGAAGTCTCTTCATTAGGCATAATGCCATAAAGTGACCAACATGAAGTGAATCGGCAGTTGGATCAAAACCTATATAGAAAGTGGCTCTACCTGTATTGACTAATTCTTTGATTTCTTCTTCGTCTGTAACCTGTGCGATTAATCCACGGGCTACTAATTCTTCGTAAATTCCCATTTTCGACACCTCTTTCAATTTTTTTGGTAATATCGTTACCATATTTTATTATAATAAAAGGATTAGTTTGAATGCTTTCAATCTTATCCTTAGATATCGTTAAAATTTATATAAAACTAACTACTATTATACACTATATAATTTAAAAATAAAAGTAAAAAAGCCCTTTTTTTAAGGTTGGAAATAGTGTATAATTTATGAATGCAATAATTGTTATATATGTTAATTTTTTTGATAAAAATATTGACAATACAGTAGATTAAGGGTATAATTTAATAGTTATTGAAATACGGGCGTACCTCTGTTACAAAGGTCAAGTTTTAAGTACGTCTAGGACTAGGAGGAAAAAATATGAACGAATTAATTAAGGCAATTGAAGCTGAACAGGTAAAGAATGATGTTCCTAACTTTGGACCAGGGGACACAGTAAAAGTACACGTTAAGATCATTGAAGGAAAGAGAGAAAGAATCCAGATATTCGAAGGTGTTGTTATAAAGAGACAGAATGGTGGAATCAGAGAAACTTTCACAGTTAGAAAGAACTCTTTCGGTGTAGGCGTTGAAAGAACTTTCCCAGTTCATTCACCAAAGGTAGAAAAGATCGAAGTTACTAGACACGGTAAGGTTAGAAGAGCTAAGATCAACTACATAAGAGGTAGAGTTGGTAAGGCTGCTAAGATCAAAGAAGCTAGAAACGTTAGATAATCTAGTTGAATATCGTTTAGAAGGATGTCTCTTTGGACATCCTTTTTTATTTAAACATAGAGATATTAAAGTTCGAAAGGAGGACAAATATGAGTTATAACGAAGAATATTTAAGAGATGACAATTTGAATATCAACTGGTATCCAGGTCATATGAAAAAAACAAAGGAACTTGTACAAAAGAATCTGAAATTAGTAGACGTTGTAATAGAACTTTTGGATGCAAGAATTCCATTTAGTAGTAAAAATCCTGACATTGACAGGCTTGTAGGAGATAAACCTAGAATGGTTCTTTTAAATAAGGCTGACCTTTGTAAAAAGGAAGATTTAGATTTATGGATAGCCTATTATGCTAAAAAGGGGATTAAGGCTATAACTATAAATTCTATGACAGGTGCGGGAGTTAATAAAATAGCTGGCGAATGTAAGAATCTTACAAAGGATATGAGAGAAAAGTTTTCTGAGCAAGGAAGAAAAGCAAGAGGAATAAGATTGATGATAGTAGGTGTTCCAAATGTTGGTAAGTCTTCTCTTATAAATAAGCTTTCAGGAAGAAGAAGTGCACAGACTGGTGATAGACCTGGTGTTACTAAGGGTAAACAGTGGGTTAAAATAAGAGGTAATATGGAGCTACTTGATACTCCAGGTATTTTATGGCCTAAATTTGAAGATCAGGATGTAGCATTAAACTTAGCCTTTACAAGAGCTATTAAAGACGAAATTTTAGATATAGAAACACTAGGCTTAAAGTTAATAGAAAAACTAAGTGACATAGCAGCTGATGAGATGATGACTAGATATAAGTTAGATGAACTAGGTCCTATGGGAATTGATACAATGGAAGCAATCGGTAGAAAAAGAGGTTTCCTGATGGGAAATAGAGAGATTGATTATACAAGAGTTGCAACTACAGTATTAAATGAATTCAGAGAAGGTAAAATAGGGAAAATATCTCTTGAAAAGCCAGAAGATGTAAAATAAACTATAAATAATAACATAAGCATAACAAACTTTAAGTTTTTTTATAGAAAACCTTATATATTTCAAATTAATATTAAGTATAGATACTTATTAAGAAAATATTAAAAAAATCATAAGGTAATTATGTATGATATAAAAAGAGAAACATAAAAAAATATAAAAAAAGTAAAGAATTGATAATGCTTAATATAAAAATTTAATTTGTGATATAATATAATCTGTACGAAAAATATTTACATATTCGTACAGATTTTTTATTTTAAAATTGAAATGTTAGTTAAGAAAGTATAAAAATTATTAAAGTTATTTATAAAATAGAATGATTAACCTACTATAATAAAAACTTTAAAACATTTAATTGACTTTTTAATTTAAATTTGAGAATAATGGAGATAGTTATGTTAAAAGATTATGCAATAGAAGATGTGTCCAAGATGAAAATAAAGGACATTAAAGAAATTTCAGATCAGATCACAGAAGATGAACATCTTGAGTTTTTAAGAATATTTCAATCCGATTCAAGAAAATCCGTTCAAAATATTTGTACAAGAGTAGAAAAGAAGATTCAAAAGTTAATTCTTGAAGATGAGAGATTAGAGAGAATTAATAGTTATGAAGAAAGTGCCTATAATGAAGGTTATATGTATATAGGTGGAGTGGATGAAGCAGGCAGAGGACCACTAGCAGGTCCAGTAGTTGCAGCAGTTGTTGTATTTGATAGGAATACAAAGATAAGATGGATAAACGATTCTAAGAAACTTTCAGAAGCAAAAAGAAATGAATTATATAAAATTATTATAGAAAATGCAAAAGATTATGGAATAGGTATAGCAGACAATAAAGAAATTGATAATCTGAATATACTTAATGCTACTTACCTTGCAATGAAAAGAGCAGTAGCAAATTTAAAGCAAAGACCAGATTGTCTTTTAAATGATGCAGTTACTATTCCAGGACTAGCTATGAAGCAAATTCCTATAGTAAAGGGAGATGCAAAGTCTATATCGATTGCAGCAGCTAGTATATTGGCAAAGGTTACCAGAGACACTATGATGTATGAGTATGATGAGAAATATCCTGGATATGGATTTGCATCTAATAAGGGCTATGGCACAAGTGAGCATTACAGTGGAATAGAGGCAAATGGAATTACAGATATTCATAGACATAGTTTTCTTAAAAATATTAAATATTAATCAGTAAAGCGAGGTTTTAAAAATGAATTATGAAGATGTTTTAAAAAATGCTAGAGAAAAATTTAATGGATCATGTAGAGTTTGTAAGGTATGTGATGGAGTTGCATGTAGAGGCGAAGTTCCAGGAATGGGTGGTAAAGGAACAGGAAACGCATTTATGGAAAATGTTAGAGCTTTAGATAAGGTAAAGCTTAATATGAGAACTATTCATGATGTAACAGATCCAGATACATCTCTAGAACTATTTGGAGAAAAGCTATCTTTACCAGTAATGGCAGCACCTATAACAGGTACTACACTTAATATGGGGGGCTTAGTTACTGAAAGAGAATATATAGAACCTGTAGTTTTGGGATGTAGAAACAAGGAAACTTTTGCTATGGTTGGAGATACTGCCATACCACAGTTTTTACTAGATAACTTGGATGTAATGAAAGAAAATAAGGCAAAGGGAATAGTCTTTATTAAGCCTTGGGAAAATAAAAATATAATAGCTAAGATTAAGGATGCAGAATCTGCAGGTGCAGTGGCTGTAGGTGTGGATATAGATGCTTGTGGATTAGTTACTTTAAATATACATGGAACTCCTGTGCAGGCAAAAAATGTAGAAGAAATAAAAGAACTTGTAAAGTCTACTAAGCTTCCATTTATATTAAAGGGGATAATGACTCCAGATGAAGCCGAAATGGCTGTTCAGGCAGGTGTATACGGTATAGTTGTATCAAATCATGGTGGTAGAGTTCAGGACTGGACACCAGGTACAGCAGACGTTTTAGAAGACATAGCAAAGACTGTAAACAAAAGAATAAAAGTATTTGTAGACGGTGGAATAAGAACGGGAGTAGATGTTTTAAAAATGCTTGCATTAGGTGCTGACGCTTGCTTAATTGGTAGACCTTTCGTAACAGCATCTTTTGGAGGAGAAACAGAAGGTGTAGAACTTTATATAGAAAAGTTAAAATCAGAACTAAAAGGGGCAATGACACTTACAGGTTGTAAGGATCTAAACTCAATTAGTCAAAGAGTGATATATGGAAAATAAAAGTGAATTATAGTCAAATAGCTAAATCTACTTAATAAATAAAATGTTTAAATATGTGCGATAGATGATATAAATATAATAAGACTTGTCTATCGCATATTTTTTATAAATTTATATAGATTTTATACAATATAATATCTTTTTAGATAATATATTATTATAAATATACATACAAAATAAATATATTTTACTATATAAGACATATAGACATAGTTTAAAAGAGAAATATAGGAGGTAAAAAATGAGATTTGAACACTTTAATTTCAATGTTTTAGATTTGGAAAAAAGTCTTAAATTCTATAATGAAGCACTAGGACTAAAGCCTGTTAGAGAAAAGAATGCAGAAGATGGCAGTTTCAAACTAGTCTATCTTGGGGATGGACAAACAGATTTTCAGCTAGAACTAACTTGGTTAAGAGATAGAGAAGAATCATATAATCTAGGAGAGTGCGAGTATCATCTGGCGCTTAATACTGATAAATATGATGAGATGTTTAAGAAACATACAGATATGGGTATAGTTGCCTTTGTAAATGAAAAGATGGGAATATATTTTATAACAGATCCTGATGGATATTGGATAGAAATACTTCCAGAAAAAAGATAGTAAATAATAAAAAGCGACCTTATTGGGTCGCTTTTTTATTGTGAAAATTAAAGTGAATTTTAAAAGATTTGTTTAAAGTATCTATTTAAAATCCAAAATGTCTATATTAGATTAAAAGAATAATTTAATATGGAGGAGTTTTTATGAATAATAAGGAGATAGGGAAAATAGGGGAAGATTCGGTAGCCTATTATATTGATAAAATAGGTTGCAATATATTAGAGAGAAATTACAGAATTGAAAGCGGCGAAATAGATATTATTTTTCTAGAGGAAAATTGTCTAGTTTTTGGAGAGGTAAAAACGAGACAAACAAGAGCATATGGAAGACCCTGTGAGGCTGTAAATGAAAGAAAAAGAAATAAAATAATATCGGTGGCAAAACATTATGTCATAAGTGAAAATAAATTCAATATGGATATAAGATTCGATGTTTTTGAGGTATATTTTAAAGAAAGAAAAATACACCATATTAGAAATGCATATTATGCTACTTAGTTTTGAGACTGTATTTAGAAAGAATTTAAATAATTTTTATTTAAAAACTTATTTTTGCTATTTTAAGTAAGATTATTTGTAAAAATAGTTATTAGTTAAGAATATACTTGAGGTGAAATTATTTGATGAACAAAAGGAGGATATATGATAAATAAAACAAAGTCAGGCATTTTAAATGGAGTAACTGGATATCTAATTGATATAGAAGTTGATATTTCACAGGGAATGCCATATTTTAGTATAGTTGGTCTTGCAGGTACTGAGGTTAAGGAATCTAAAGAAAGGGTGAGATCTGCTATTACAAATAGTGGCTATTTATTCCCTATGAAAAGAATAGTAGTCAATCTATCTCCAGCGGACTTAAGAAAGGACGCATCTTATTTGGATCTTGGAATATGTATTGGTATGTTAAGATCCAAGTTAAATCAAGACAAGGATTATTTTAAAAAGACTGCCTTTTTAGGGGAGCTTTCCTTAGATGGAACAGTAAAAAAAATGAGTGGAATAATATCAATAGCTATATCACTTTCTAAAATGGGAATAGAAAACTTGTATATACCATATAATAATTACATGGAATGTAGTCAACTGGAATCTATAAATATTATTCCAATAAAGTCTGTTAAAGATTGTATAAAAGTAGTTAATATGGATAAGATTTCTTTTGAAAAATATATGAAGAATATTAAGGAAGAAATAAATAATAATGTATATAAAAATAAAGAAAGTAAAAATAAAGAAAATATAGCAGAAGAAGATTTTATGTTTATTAAGGGAAATAAAATTGCAAAAAGATGTGCAGAAATAGCTGTAGCAGGTGGTCATAATCTTCTTATGATAGGTCCTCCAGGCACTGGAAAAACTATGATAGCAAGAGCTGTTAAAACTATACTTCCAGAGGTAGACAAGGAAGAGTCTTTGGAGATAACACAAATATATAGTTCAGCATCTATGTTAAAGGAAAATTCGACTATGGTATCAAAAAGACCATTTAGAAGTCCTCACCATTCTTCAACGATGATTTCAATTATTGGCGGAGGAGCAAGTGCAAGTTTAGGAGAGATTACTTTAGCTCATAAGGGTGTACTATTTATGGATGAACTTCCAGAATTTCCTAAAAAAACAATAGAGGCTCTTAGACAACCACTAGAAGATAGAGAAATAAATATTTCCAGAATTAATAGGAATGTAATTTATCCTGCAGATTTTATTTTTTTAGCAACAATGAATCCATGTAAATGTGGATACTATAATAGTAAAAAAACTTGTACATGTTCACCATCTGAAGTTGATAGATATAGAAATAAAATATCTGGTCCTATTTTAGATAGAATAGATCTATTTTGTGAAGTTGGAGAAATAGATTTTGATGAATATAGCAAAATGAATAGTTTTGAAGAAAGTTCCAATGAAATAAAGAAAAGAGTGGACAGAGCTAGAAAAATACAAAAAAATAGATTTTCGAATTTAGATATTAGTACAAATGCTCAAATGTCATCAAAAGAAATTGAAAGTTTTTGCAAGCTTTCTAGCTCTGGAGAAGAAATAGCTGGTATATTTTTTAATAAGTTTCATTTAAGCAATCGAAGCTATATAAGGATTTTAAAACTAGCTAGAACAATAGCTGATTTATCTGGAAAAGAAAATATAGATGACAAGGATATAGTAGAAGCTTTTGCATATAGAAAAACTTATTATAAATATTTTTCTAGGGAGGGATATTAATGTATAGAGAGTTTTACCTTTGGGCAAATTCATCGCTTCATATGTCGGCAAAAGTGATGAAAAGAGTAAGAGAAAGATTAGCAGATAAAATAGCAAATTTTAATGAAGAAGTCTATGAGGAGATATTAAGAGAATCTATAATGGATAAACATGTAATGGAAAGGTTTAGAAAGTTTCCTTACAATAAAGAAGATATTTATGAAAAAGAATTACTAATGAAGAAAATGAATGTATCATACATTACAATAGATGACAGTGATTATCCAGAAAAATTAAAAGAAATATATGATCCGCCATATATTCTATACTATGTGGGCAACATTGAACTTCTGAAAAATATTTCCTTTGCCGTGGTCGGGTCAAGAAAAGCAACAGATTACGGTAAAAACGTTGCAAAAATAATAGTTAGTGATTTAGCAGAAAAAGGATTTGTTATAGTAAGTGGAATGGCTAGAGGAATTGATTCTTGTGCTCACAATTTCTGTATGAAAGCTCAAATGCCAACGATTGCAGTAATGGGGACTTCAATTGAAAAATCATATCCTAAAGGCTCTGTAAAGCTAAAAAAAGAAATAATAGAAAGTGGAGGTTTAGTTTTATCAGAGTATTTTATAGGGGCGAAAACAGAAGCGGTATGCTTTGCAATGAGAAATAGAATAATAAGTGCCTTATCAGAAGGAGTTTTGGTTGTTGAAGCTGCTGAAAAGAGTGGGGCGCTAATTACTGTAGATTGTGCTCTTCAGCAAAATAGAAACGTTTATGCAATTCCAGGAAGCATATTTTCTGAAAATAGTAGAGCTTGTAATACTATAATTTCAGAAGGGGCAAAATTAGTCCAAAAGAGCGAGGATATTTTGGAGGATTTTGAGTCAATTTTACATAATAAAATTCTACTAAATAAAAATAATAATAAAAAAATTTATAAAAATAGTGGAAAAACAACTAGCACTTGTGTTAATATAAGGTTTGATGATGTAGATAGGGAGAATATTTCAAAAGAAGAAATATTTATCATTAAAATATTACAATCAAAAGGTGTGTTGGATATAGATGAACTATCTGTTATAACACGGTATGAATTGACCGACCTGATATATTATGTTAACAAGCTTATTTTAAAGGGCTTCGTTGTTGAGGCGGGATTTAACAGATACGCACCGAATATAATAAGATAACTGGAGGTGTTGCCTGTGCCAAAGGCATTAGTAATAGTTGAGTCTCCTGCAAAAGCAAAAACAATAGAAAAGTTTCTTGGTAAAAGCCATTATGTGGTAAAAGCATCAGTTGGCCATATCAGAGATTTACCGAAAAGCAGATTAGGTGTCGATATAGATAATAACTTTGAACCTGAATATATCAATATCAGAGGTAAAGGCGACGTAATAAAAGAACTCAGAAAAGAAGCAAAAAAATCTAAAAGAATATATCTTGCAACTGACCCCGATAGAGAAGGTGAGGCTATTTCATGGCATTTAACTTATATATTGGGTATGGATGTAGATTCAGAGTGTAGAATAGAGTTTAATGAGATTACAAAAGATACTATAAAAAAATCGATTAAAAACCCTAGAAAGATTAACAAGGATCTTGTTGATGCACAGCAGGCTAGAAGAGTTCTGGATAGATTACTTGGTTATCAGATAAGTCCTATATTATGGCAAAAGGTCAGAAGGGGACTTAGTGCAGGTAGAGTACAGTCTGTAACAACAAAAATTATTTGTGACAGAGAAAAAGAAATTGAAGATTTTATTCCTGTAGAGTATTGGACTCTAGATTTAATTTCAAGTAAAGATGGAGAGAACATTACTTTTTCTTTTTATGGAAAAAATGGAGAAAAAATAGATCTTTCTACTGAAGAACAGGTAAATGAAATATTAGAAGCTATAAAAGACAAGAAAATGGATATTGTCGACATAGATACGAAGAAGAGAAAGCGTTCAGCTGTTAAACCTTTCACCACTTCTGTTTTGCAGCAGGAAGCAGTAAATAAATTAGGATTTACTACAAAAAAGACAATGAAGATAGCTCAGGAATTATATGAAGGTGTGGATGTATCTGGAGAAGGGACGGTAGGTCTTATCTCATATATAAGAACAGATTCACAGAGAATTTCCGATGAAGCAAAAGCTGCTGTTGATGGATTTATAGAAGAAGTATATGGAGATAATTACCTATTCAAAGGAAAGAAAAAGGCATCTAAATCAAAGAAAAATACACAAGATGCTCATGAAGCAATCAGACCTACGTCTGTAATGAGACAGCCAGACAATATAAGAGATTCGCTTTCAAATGATCAATATAAATTGTATAATCTGATATGGAGAAGATTTGTAGCAAGTCAAATGTCAGATGCAGTTTATGAAACGCTAACAATAAAAGCAAATATAGAAGAGTATATATTTACAGCAACTGGATCAAAGCAAATATTTGATGGTTACACAAAAGTATACAATTTCTCAGATAGGGAAGATAGATTACTTCCTGACATAAAGGTAGCAGACAAACTAGATATAGAGAAAACTGAACCTATACAGCATTTTACACAACCACCTGCTAGATATACAGAAGCAAGTTTGGTAAAAACATTAGAAGAGCTGGGAATAGGTAGACCTTCAACATATGCACCTACTATTGCAACTATATTTAATAGAGGTTATGTTGAAAAAGAAGGTGCTGCAATAAAACCGACAGAATTAGGTACTATTGTAACAGAAATTTTAGAGGATAACTTTGAAATGCTTACAGATGTAGATTTTACTGCTAAGTTGGAAGATAGACTAGATGAAATAGCAGAGGGAGATCTAGAATGGAAGAAGGTTGTTGAAGAATCATATAGACCATTAGAATCATCTATAAAAGAAGCAATAGATAAAATTGAAAAAATCAACATGGATATAGAAACAGATGAAATTTGTGATGTTTGTGGAGCAAACATGGTAATAAAACATGGTAGATTTGGGAAATTTATGGCATGTAAAAATTATCCTGAATGTAAGAATACTAAGCCTATTGTAGAAAAAATAGGTGTAAAGTGTCCAAAGTGCAAAGATGGAGATGTAATTATACGTAAAACTAAAAAAGGAAGACAGTTTTATGGTTGCAGTAATTATCCTGAATGTGATTTTGTTGAATGGAAGAGACCAACTGGGGAAAATTGTAAAGAATGTGGATCCTATATGGTAGAGAAGGTTACTAAAAAGGAAAAGAAAGATATATGCTCGAACAGTGAGTGCCCAACGAATAAGAAGTAAAAAAACGGGTTTTTACCCGTTTTTTTTAAGTGTGAAATAAGAATTTAAATAAGTCATACTATAATAAAAATCATGTAAATAAGTAAAATTATTTAAAAAACTATCTAACTTTATAGAAAATTAGCATTTTATTTCAAAATTACGAAAATTACAAAAATTATAAAAAATATATTGAAATTATTTAGAAAGTGTGTTAATCTTTGTATGTAGAATATTGTTGGAAAGGTATGTTTATTGCAAATATTCGAGACTTTTATTATATATTATGAACAAATTAATTAGGAGGTAAAAAATGACTAGCGAATTATTAAAAAATACAAGAAGAATCAATAGAACACTTCAGACCAACGCTGGAACGGCTGTATCCTTTAATCAGCTTACAAGTGTTTTAGGTGAAGTTTTAGACTCAAATGTTTATGTGGTTAGAGTAAGAGGGAAGGTTTTAGGATGGCACTTAGTGAATCCTGAAGATAGTTCTGTTGTACGTGACGAAGAAAAGAATCAGGCAATGTTCCCAGAAGAATATGTTGAAAGTTTATTAACTATTACAGAAACAAGAGAAAACATAACAAATAATGAAACATTAAAGTTATTCCCATCAGAAAAGGACAGATTAGAAAAATATACAATCGTTGTTCCAATTTGGGGAAGTGGAGAAAGATTAGGAACACTTATTCTTTCAAGATATGACAAGCCATATACAGATAATGACATAGTTGTTGCTGAATACTCAGCTACAGTTATAGGTCTTGAAATATTAAGATCAATAAGCGAAGAAATGGAAGAAGAAATGAGAAAGAAGGCTGTAGTACAGATGGCTATCGGAACTTTATCATTCTCGGAATTAGAAGCTATTGAACATATTTTTAGAGAGCTTGATGGAACAGAAGGTTTATTAGTAGCAAGTAAGATTGCTGACAAGGTTGGAATAACTCGTTCAGTAATAGTAAATGCATTAAGAAAATTTGAAAGTGCAGGAGTAATCGAGTCAAGATCATTAGGTATGAAGGGGACTCATATTAGAATATTAAATGACAAGTTATTAGATGAACTAAACAAGAACAAAACAAACTAGTTGATATAAATCAAAGGACTGCATTTTTTGCAGTCCTTATTTTTTGGAGGAATAGATTATGCCTTTAGCTGATAAATATAGACCAAAATCAATAGAAGATGTTGTAGGTCAGAAACACATAATTGGAAAAGATAAAGTTATTAATAATATGATAGAAAAAAAGTTTTTCCCAAATATGATATTTTTTGGACCACCAGGTGTAGGTAAAACAACTGTGGCAGAGATAGTATCAAAAGTAGCAGATAAAAAATTCTTTAAGATAAATGCTACAAATTCATCTTTGGATGATATAAAAAAGATAATTGCAGAAATAGGTACTTTGGGTACAGATAACGGAATACTTTTGTATATAGATGAAATTCAAAGTTTTAATAAAAGACAACAGCAGTCTATTTTAGAATTTATAGAAAGTGGAAAAATTACATTAATAGCAAGTACTACGGAAAACCCATATCATTATATTTATAAGGCTATATTAAGTAGAAGTATTGTTATGGAGTTTAAAACAATATCTAAAACAGACATAATAGATGGGCTAGTTAAATTAGTTGATAGATATAATGAAGATAGTATTGCAAAGTTGAAACTAGATGAAAAAGCAAGAGGAGCTATTGCAGATGTATCGGGTGGTGATATGCGTTCGGCTATAAATATACTTGAACTTGCTATCAATGAATCAAAACTTGATTCAGATGGAAATTTGTTGATAGATCAAACTGTAATCGACAAATTAAATATAGCAACAGTTTATAACTTTGATATGGATGGTGATGTTCACTACAATCTATTGAGCGCCTTTCAAAAATCTATAAGAGGAAGTGATCCTGATGCCGCTATTTATTACCTTGCAAGATTGATAAAAGGTGGGGATCTAATAAGTATATGTAGAAGGCTGCTTGTAATTGCATCTGAAGACATAGGTATGGCATATCCGAATGCAATTACTATAGTAAAGTCTTGTGTGGACTCTGCAATGCAATTGGGATTTCCTGAAGCTAGAATAGTATTGGCACAAGCTACAATTGTTTTGGCAAGCTCACCAAAATCAAACTCTTCATACATGGCAATTAATTCTGCTCTTGATGATATAGATAGTATGGTTCAAGATGATATACCAGATCATTTAAAGGATAGTCATTATTCAGGAGCTTCGAAAATGTCATATGGAGTAGATTATTTATATCCACATAACTATCCAAATAATTATGTAAAACAGGACTATCTTCCTGAGAATATGAAAAGTAAAAAGTATTATAAAGCTCAAGATAACAAATTTGAAAATAGCATAAAAAAATATATGGAGGCTCTTAAAGGCTCAAGGTAAGTTTATTTTACATAATAAAGATAAAGAAAATATTTTTCAAAAGAAGTGAACAAATGATAAGAAAATAAGTGAATAAATTATAAGATTGTTTTTGAAATATTTTGTTAATCTTATAAATTAATCTTGACATTTTTACTCGGATATAATAATATTAACTTATAGTTAATTCATAGTTGTTTACTAGGAATTAATTTTATAAAGGAGTGATGGATTTGAAACTTTCCACTAAAGGAAAATACGGATTGAAGGCTATGTTTGAATTGGCTTTAAGCTCCAATGGTGAACCTGTTTCCTTAAAGTATATAGCTAAGAAACAGGGAATATCAGACCAGTACCTTGAGCAGATATTTTCTATCTTGAAAAAAGCGGGACTTGTAAAAAGTGTTCGTGGGGCACAGGGTGGATATTATATTTCTAAAGAAGCAAGCGAGATAACAGTAGCTGATATACTGAAAGTATTAGAGGGAGATATGGCATTTACAGAATGTTTACTAGATAAAGATTTATGCGAGAACTTTGATTCTTGTGCGACGAAGTATGTGTGGGCAAAGATAAAAGAAAGCATAGAAGAGGTAACTAACTCTATATCACTTCAGGATATGATAGACGATTACAAATCAAATTTTAAATATAGAGATGACGACATTATTAAGGATATGAAGAAGAATAAATAGATTTCTTAAATCAGAAAATGAGTTTGACTCTAAGTTCGAATTTGTACACAATATATTTTATCGATCAAAAAAAGAGCTTGTAAGCTCTTTTTTTACTTTAAAGTTAATAAATAGAAATGTAAATAATATTTTTAAACAGTAATTCGATATTAAAAATATTGCCAATTTTTATAGATTGCATTTTGAAGTGTGATAAATTAAACTAATTTTAAGAGGTGTTTGTTGCAAAATAAGTTTTAAATAATAACTTGAATAAAATGATAGATTTTAAAGATAGATGCTTTAATTAGTAAAATAATATATAAAGGAGAAGATGTAACTTGGAAAATAAGAGAGTGCTACTTGGAATGAGTGGCGGAGTAGATAGTACAGTAGCTGCTTACCTATTAAGGGAAGAAGGCTATGAAGTAGTAGGAGCAACAATGAAGCTATGGGTTCCTGAAAATGTAGAAAATACAGCCATAGTAGATGCAAAGAAGATGGCGGATAAACTAGGTTTGGAACACCATGTAATAGACTTAGAAGATAAATTTAAAAGTACTGTTGTAAAACATTTTATAGATGGATATTATGAAGGTAGTACACCAAATCCATGTATATTTTGTAACAAACATATTAAGTTCGATTTAATGTTTGATGTTGCAGATGAACTGGGATGTCAGTATATAGCAACAGGTCACTATTGTAGAATTATTAAAAATGAAGAAACAAGTAAATATGAACTTATAAAAGCAGTTACGGATAAAAAAGATCAGTCATATATGATGTATAACCTTAACCAAGAGAAACTTTCTAGGATACTATTTCCTATAGGAGAATATGACAAGTCTGAAATAAGAGAGATAGCTGAAAAGGTGGGACTTGAAGTCTATAATAAACCAGACAGTCAAGATATATGTTTTATACCTGATGGAGATTATGAAAAATTTCTTGAAAAATATTCTGGTAGAAAAGATAAGAAGGGTAAGTTTGTAGATTCAAAAGGCAATGAAATAGGAAATCATCAAGGTATAACTAGATATACAATTGGTCAGAGAAAGGGCTTAGGCATAACTTTTGGAAAGCCAGTATATGTTATAGATATAAATGGAAAAGATAATACTGTCACATTAGGTGAAAATAATGATCTTTTTAAAAATGAATTAATAGCAAGAGATGTAAATTTCCTAGACTTTTCAGTAAAAGAATTGGATAAGCCTTTGGAAGTCCAAGCAAAAATCAGATATTCTTCAAGTCTATCAGATGCATTAGTTACAAAGATAGATAACAATAGAGTAAAAGTTGTATTTAAAGACTCTCAAAGAGCAATAACAAAGGGGCAAAGCGTCGTTTTCTATGAAGGAAATAAACTAATTGGTGGTGGCGTTATAGAATAGTATTTTAAATAACCTCAAAATTCCTCCAAGTTGAAGAATAAAGACTTGGAGGTGAATTATTTTAAATAAAATTTATATTATAGATATTACAATTAACAAGTATTTGAAATAAAGTAGAAAGATGAAAAAATAAAGAATTTATAGAAAAAAATTAAACTTAACTTTACTGAAAAAACCATAGTTTTATAGGTATAAAAGTTATTTAAATAAAGAAAATAGAAAATTTAAAAAGGTTTAGCATAAAAAAACATCTCTCAGTATGATAAAAAAGAATAATATAAACTTGACAATTTTACTAGGGTATAATAAAATTATTTCAGAATGAAATCCGAGTTAAATGGTATGGATTGATTTAACGGGATATTTAAGAGGTGATGTTAATATGAAACTTTCCACCAAGGGTAAGTACGGTTTAAAGGCTATTTTTGAATTGGCGCTAAGTGATGGTTCCGAACCGGTACCCCTAAAACTTATAGCAAGTAAACAAAATATTTCTGATCAATATCTTGAGCAGATTTTTTCAGTTTTAAAAAAGGCTGGACTTGTTAAAAGTGTAAGAGGAGCTCGAGGTGGCTACTATTTAAATTCAAGTCCCTCGGATATTACAGTAGGTAATGTTTTGAGAGTTCTTGAAGGTGATATGAAACTAACAGAATGTCAACTAGATGAAGATTTATGTGAAAACTCAGATTCATGTGCCACTAAGGTGGTATGGACAAAACTTCAAAAATCTTTAGAAGATGTTGTAGATTCTATTACGCTTCAGGATATGCTTGACGACTACAATTCAAAATCGAAAAAGCTGGAAAATGATATAACGGACAGGTTGTGTAAATAGCTTTTATTTAAATGATAGCAAATCATTATTTTAAAAAATATAAAAATGGAGATGAAAAGTTATGGAAAACAGAAAAATATATATGGATTATTCAGCAACTACACCAGTGAAAAAGGAAGTATTAGATGAAATGCTTCCATACTTTACAGAGCATTTTGGAAATGCATCTAGTCACTATTCATTTGGTGAAGAAGCTAAGGCAGGTCTTGAAAAGGCAAGAGAGCAGGTTGCGAGTTTAATAAATGCGGAAGCTTCAGAAATATACTTTACTGCAGGTGGCTCTGAAAGTGATAACTGGGCAATAGAAGGAGCAGCTTTAAAGTTAAAGGAAAAGGGAAATCATATAATAACATCAAAAATCGAACATCATGCAGTTCTTCACACATGTGAATATCTTGAAAAGAGACATGGATTTGAAGTTACATATCTTGATGTAGATGAAGACGGTAAGATAAGCCTTGATGAGCTTGAAAAGGCTATAAAAGATACAACAGTTTTGATAACTATAATGTTTGCAAATAATGAAATAGGAACTGTAGAGCCAATTAAGGAAATTGCAGAAATAGCAAAGAAACACAAGGTGCTATTCCATACAGATGCAGTTCAAGCATTAGCAAATATAAACATAGATGTAAAAGACTTAGGAATAGACATGATGAGTATGTCAAGTCATAAGATATATGGTCCTAAGGGAATAGGTGCTTTATACATTAGAAAGGGAGTAGTAATTGACAACCTTATTCATGGTGGAGCACAAGAAAGAAAGAAAAGAGCTGGTACAGAAAATATACCTGCAATTGTAGGTTTTGGTAAGGCTTGTGAGCTTGCAGAAAAGAACTTTGATAATCATGTTAAGCATCTTACAACTCTAAGAGATAAACTAATAAACGGAATTGAAGAAGCTATACCATACATGAGAGTAAATGGTCATAGAACTGATAGACTTCCAGGAAATGCAAACTTTGCATTTAAGTATATAGAAGGAGAAGGTATGCTTTTACTTCTTGATCATGTAGGAATAGCAGGTTCAAGTGGATCAGCATGTACATCAGGGTCTCTAGATCCATCACACGTTCTACTTGCAATAGGTCTACCTCATGAAATAGCACATGGTTCACTAAGACTTACAGTAGGCGACTTTACAACAGAAGAAGATATAGATTATATAATAGAACAACTTCCTATGATTGTTGAAAGATTGAGAAGTATGTCTCCACTTTATGATGAAGCAAAGGCAAATGGAGAAGTAAAATAAATAGAAATTAACAAGAAGATTAATCGGAGGAAAACAATGCAATATAGTAAAAAAGTAATGGATCATTTTATGAATCCTAGAAATATGGGAACAATAGAAGATGCAAGTGGGGTAGGAGAAGTTGGAAACCCACAGTGCGGAGATATAATGAAGATATATCTAGATATAGACGATGAAGGTATAATCAAAGATGTTAAGTTTAAGACTTTTGGATGTGGTTCAGCCATAGCAAGTTCTTCAATGGCTACAGAAATGATAAAGGGAAAGACTATACACGAAGCATTAGAACTTACTAATAAGGCTGTTGCAGAAGCATTAGATGGTCTTCCACCAGTAAAGATGCACTGTTCGGTGTTAGCTGAGCAAGCAGTTAAGTCAGCACTTTTAGATTATGCAAAGAAGAATAATATAGTAATACCTGAACTAGAAAACTATGAATTTGATGATGCTCACGAGCATGAACATGAGGAAGAATAATAGATATTAGTTTATAAGAGAATCAAAGAAACTAAGTAACTTTGGTTCTCTTTTATTTTTTAATAAGCAAAACTATATTACATAAAAATGAAAAGATATTTTTCTTATTTTTTTCTATAAAAAATATTTGCAAGTTTTTTCAAAAATAAAGAAAAAATTCTATTTTTTATTTGCAAAATATCTTTTTATTTAGTAAAATGATATGTAGATAAATAAATGCAATGAAGAGAAGTAGTAGCTGGAAATGTATTTTCAGAGAGTGAACGTTAGCTGTGAGTTCATATTGTCAGCCAGTGAAGCAGTCTTGGAGCAGGTACTTTGAAATTAAGTAGGAGTATTCGTTTGCTGCGTTAAAGCAAATGAGATGTCGTTTTTACGATAATTAGGGTGGTACCGCGGAAATTCGCCCCTGTATTTATACAGGGGCTTTTTTATTGTTATTAAAAAGAATTTTATTTATATTGGAGGTAAAATAAATGGAAAAACTAGGTTTAAATGAAATTAGAAGAAGATTCACAGAGTTCTTCAGAACAAAGGATCACTATATTGCAAAGTCACATTCACTAATACCAAGTAATGACAAGTCATTACTTCTTATAAATTCAGGAATGGCTCCACTAAAAAATTATTTTTCAGGTGTTGAGACTCCTCCTAAAAAGAGAATGTCAACTGTTCAAAAATGTATAAGAACAGGAGATATAGATAATGTTGGTGTAACAGCAAGACATGCGACTTTCTTTGAAATGATGGGAAATTTCTCTTTTGGAGACTACTTCAAGAAAGAAGCTATTACTTGGGCTTGGGAATTCATTACAGAATGGCTTGAAATCCCAGAAGATAAAGTTTGGGTAACAGTATATGAAAGTGATGATGAAGCTTATGATTTATGGAAGAATATGATAGGCTTTCCAGAAGAAAGAATAGTTAGACTAGGTAAGGAAGATAACTTCTGGGAAATAGGTTTAGGACCTTGTGGACCATGTTCAGAGATATATTTTGATAAAGGAGAAAAATATGGCTGTGGATGTGAAGACTGTAAGCCAGGTTGTGACTGTGATAGATTCTTAGAATTTTGGAATCTTGTGTTTACACAGTTTGATAAGCAAGAAGATGGAAGCTATGGAGATCTTGAAAATAAGAATATAGATACAGGTATGGGACTTGAAAGAATGGCTTGTATAATGCAAGACGTAGATAATATATTCGAAGTAGATACTATACAAAGTGTTTTAAAGAAGGTTACTGAAATAGCAAATATAGAATACGGAAAAGATTCAGTTACTGATAAGTCTGTAAGAATAGTTACAGATCATATAAGATCAGTTGCATTTATGATTGGTGATGGAATACTTCCTTCAAATGAAGGTAGAGGATATGTTTTAAGAAGACTTCTTAGAAGAGCTGCAAGACATGGAAAGCTTTTAGGAATAGAAGGACCATTCCTAAATCAACTTCTTGATATAGTTGTTGAAACTTGTGGAGAAGCTTATCCAGAATTAGTAGAAAAAGAAAGCTATATAAGAAAAGTAATAGGTATAGAGGAAGAAAAGTTTGCTGAAACATTACAGCAAGGTTTAGATATACTTCATTCATATACAGAAGAAGTTAAAAAAGAAGGAAATAACATGATTTCAGGAGAACAAGCATTTAAGCTTTATGATACATATGGATTCCCTCTAGATCTTACAAAGGAAATACTTATGGATGAAGGGCTAACTCTTGATGAAGAAGGATTTACAAAGGAAATGCAGATGCAAAAAGAAAGAGCAAGAGCTGCAAGAGGTAATAGAGAAGGAGAAGCATGGAAGGAAGATCCACTAACTCTATTAGATGATGCTAAAAGTAAGTTTGACGGATATCATGATTTAGAAAAAAATGCCAAGATAAAGGCAATAGTCTTAGATGATGAAGTAGTAGAAGAGATAAATGAAGGTGATGAAGCTATTTTAGTTCTTGATGAAACAACATTCTATCCAAATGGAGGTGGTCAGGTAGGAGATAAGGGACAGATAGTTTCAGACATAGGGGTATTTGAAGTTAAAGACACTGTAAAGGGTGCAGGAAGCAGTATAAAGCATATTGGTACAGTAGCAAGTGGAACATTCAAGAATAACGATGCTGTTGAAACAAGAGTAAATAAGACTCTTAGAATGGATGCAGGAAGAAACCATACTGCTACACACTTACTTCACAAGGCTTTAAAGCTTGTGCTAGGAGAACATGTAAATCAGGCAGGATCACTTGTTGAACCAGAAAGATTGAGATTTGATATAACTCACTTTGAACCAATGACTAAGGAAGAAATTGCTAGGGTAGAAAGAATTGTCAACGAATTTATCTTAGATGCAAGTCCTATAACTGCAGAAGTTATGAATATAAATGATGCAAAGAAAATGGGTGCAATGGCATTATTTGGAGAAAAGTATGGTGATGAAGTAAGAGTTGTAAAGATGGGTGACTGCTCAATTGAACTTTGTGGTGGTACACACCTTAACAATACTTCAGAAGTAGGGATGTTTAAGATTTTATCTGAAAGTGGAGTAGCTGCAGGTGTAAGAAGAATCGAAGCTATTACTGGAAGAGCAGTATATGAATATATACTTAAGAAAGACAATTTAATATCAGAAGTAGTAGAAATTCTTAAAGCAAGAGAAGATAATATACTAAATAAGGCTCAGACAATGGTAGAAGAAACTAAGAGTCTTGAAAAGGAATTACATGATATAAAATCCAAGTTAAGTATGCAAGATGCAGACTCAGTTCTTGATTCAAAAGTTGAAGTAAATGGTGTAAATCTTGTAACTAATAAGTATGAAGGTATGGATATGGATACATTAAGAGAAGCTGCAGATGTATTAAGGGATAAACTTGAAAATGGTGTAGTAGTTCTTGCAAATGTATGTGATGGAAAGATAAACTTCGTTGCAACAGCAAGTAAAGAAGCTATAAGCAAGGGTGCTCATGCAGGTAATCTTGTCAGAGAAGTCGCAAAGATTGCTGGCGGTAAAGGTGGCGGAAGACCTAATATGGCACAAGCAGGAGCAAGCGATGAATCTAAAATAGATGAAGCACTTGCACATGCAAATGAAGTATTAAAATCTCAAGTAAAATAATAATATTGTTACAAAGGCTCTCTAAGGCTGACAATAAGCCATAGAGAGCTTTTTATTTATTAGATTACTTGATAATTTCCATAAATTAATGTAAAATCTAATGTAAGCAATTTAAAATTGTTAAGTGGATAGGGAGGTAATTGTTATGGAAAACAATATGGATTACACTGTAAAGTTTGAAGGAATAAATGATGACAAAATGGATGTAGCAGAAACAATAAGCTATGTTTATGATGCGTTATTAGAAAAGGGATACAATCCGGTTAACCAGATAATAGGGTATTTATTATCAGGTGATTCTAGTTATATAACTAGCTATAAAAATGCAAGAACAGCAATAAAAAGATTCGAAAGAGATGAAATTCTTGAAGAAGTAATTTCAAAGTATCTAAATATCGAGGAGTAGGAAAATGTCAAAGAGAATTATAACTTTTATAATATCTCTCATGCTTGTTTTTTCATCGGGATTTTCAATATTCGCTAAAGACAAATCTGCTAACGATCTTATGTTCGCCACTGAAATGGAAATGTCAAAAGGAGAAAAAGATAAATTAGCAGATTCTGCTACGGCTAAAAACGGAGGCAAGGTAATAGTAATAGATATTAATAGAACCAGCCTTGAAAATTTTGAAAATATTAAATTTCTAAGAAACAAGATGGAAAAAGAGGGATATATAGGCCTTATGAATATCAGAGGTGATAAAGGCTATGATGATAGAAGAAATTATGCGACCTTTGGAGCTACAGGAAGAGCAGATATAAATAGCGATATTCCAATAGACTTTAAAATGGCAAACAAAAAAAACATAGGAATTTATGAAGCGGCAACTGGACAAAAAGCAGAAGCTATAAATCTTATGAATATTAACGACTTAGATCTTTTTAATCAAACAAAGGGTGATTATAAATCTAAATTAGGTTATCTTGGTGATACACTTGTTTCAGATGGAAAGAAGATATCAGTTCTTGGAAATAGTGATTATTATGATAATGAAGGCAATTATGTTAAAAATAGAGATTTTTGTTTGAGCGTAATGGATAGCAAGGGAAGAATTGGATCAGGTGAAATTGATAAAATAAATTATTCAAATGTTAATTTTCCATTTGGAATATCTTCTGACTACAATAAATTAAAAGAAAAGACAGATGAGCTTTATAAAGACTCAGATCTTCTATTTGTCGATTTGGGTGATACATATAGACTGGATATGTATAAGACAAATCTTAATGAAAAGACATATAAAAAAATGAAGTTTGCTATATATAATAAGGTAAGTGATTATATTGAACACGTTTTCGATATAGCAGGGCCAAATGATACTATATATGTTATGTCAAGTTTTCCAAGTAAATTAGATTACTCTAATAACAGAAGACTTGCACCAGTAGTAAGGTTTGATATGTCTCAAAAATCAAGAGGCTTGCTTCAGTCTTCAACAACGAGAAGAGATGGAGTAATAGCCAATATGGATATAGGTGTTGATATCCTAAATAGATTTGGAATTAAGAACAAGGAAATGGTAGGGAAAGTTCTTACTGAAAAGAAAATGGATGGAAATTTAAACTATATTTTTAAGGAATATAAAAAGATAGTAGCAGTTTCCTCTATAAGAATGAGCATAATAAATATTTATGTAACATTTATATCTGTTTCTTGGGTAGTTGCAGCACTTGCTTTATGGCAGAAGAATAGACTTCCAGCAAAATATAGAAATAAAATTTTGTTGATGCTTAAAGAATTAGTTAAATTTGGGCTAATAATGCCATTGGCATTTTTAACAGCTCCAATTTTACATCCATCATCAGAACTTCAAATAGCCTTGGTTATTATTGCGGTTTCAATAATATATTACTTGATAGCAAGCAAGCTATTTAAGGGCGATGATATAATGCAGATAGGATTCTATTCTCTGGTGATGATATTGTTAATAACAATAGATTCAGCAATTTCAACACCTTTGATGCAGAGCAATATAATGAGTTATGACCCTATGATAGGTGCAAGATACTATGGAGTAGGTAATGAATATGAAGGTGTAACAATAGGAAGTGCAATTCTTGGATTTGCAGTTCTTCATGAGAAAAAGAATTTCCCTAAATGGCTTACAGCATTATTGCTTGCAGTAATATTATTTATTTCTGCATCTCCTGGTATGGGGGCAAATGTAGGTGGAGCTATATCAGAGTGTATTGCGTATTTAGCTTTTGTTCTATTGATATTTGGCGTAAAGATAGACTTTAAGAGAATGATAGGAATACTTGTAGCTACAGTTCTTTTAGTCGCAGCTTTTGCTACTGCAGATATTTTACTTGGTATGCAGTCTCACCTAGGAAATTTTGTAGAGCAGATTAGGATAAATGGTCCAATGGAAGTAGTCTATGTATTTGCAAGAAAAATAGCTATGAATGTACAGCTTGCTCAGACAACTGTTTGGGTAAACATACTTTTAGTAGGTCTTGTGATACTTGCTATTACAATATTTAGACCAAATAGAAATTTCTCATTAATGAAGAAAAAATACCCTATTATATATGATGGATTTTTAGCTACAATAGTTGGATGCCTTGTAACACTGCTAGTAAATGATTCAGGTATCATAGCAGCTGCTACAGATTCGATTTACTTGCTAATACCTATCCTTATAATATTGATAAATAAAGGAGTAAAAAATAAAATATGCTAAGTGGCAGAATAATGGGTCTAGATGTAGGTGACAGAACAATAGGAGTTGCTGTTAGTGATCTAATGGGAATAACAGCACAAGGTGTTACTACAATTAGAAGAGAAAGTAAAAAGAAAGATATTGAAGAATTAAAGAAGCTAATAAAAGAGCACAATGTAAAGTATATTGTTTCTGGACTTCCTAAAAATATGAATGGTACAATAGGACCTCAGTCAGAAAAAGTAATAAAATTCTGTGATATTTTGAAAGAAGAAACAGGAATGGAAATAGATTACTGGGATGAAAGACTTACAACAGTTTCAGCAGAAAAAATGCTTATTGATGGAGATGTAAGTAGAAAAAACAGAAAAAAAGTAATAGATAAATTAGCAGCTGTTTTGATACTGCAAAATTATCTTGATTTTAAGAAGTTTTAGTATGAAAAGAAGGTGTTTTTAACACCTTCTTTTTTATTTACAAAAACAAAAAAGAATATAATTTACAGTATTGACATAAAATAAAATATGGTCTATATTTATATTATGTATTATCAATTGAAAAGGGTGATTTTATTATGGAAAACACGATGTCAATTTTAAAAGAAAAGCTTAAAGCAACAGGATTCAAGATTACACCTCAGAGAAGAGCAATAATAGAGGTATTAATTGAGAATGAAAACTCACATTTAAGCAGTGAAGAAATATACGACAAAGTAAGGGTTAACTGTCCTGAAATTGGTTTAGCTACGGTGTATAGAACAATGCAGCTTTTAGATGATATAAATGGAATATCAAAGCTTAATTTAGATGATGGTTGCATAAGATACGAGTTAAATCTTGAAGGTGAAGATACACATCACCATCATCATTTAATATGTAAAGAATGTGGTTCTATAACAGAAGTTAAAGAGGACCTACTTGAAGAAATAGAAAGTAAGGTAGAAGACAGATATAATTTCAGAATAAAAGACCATGATTTGAAGTTTTATGGCTTATGTGAATCATGTGCAAGCAAAGGGAAGTAGTGTAAAAATATGGGAAACTGGAGTTTTCCATATTTTTTTATTCAAATTTTATAATTTAATTTATATAAGTAGAGCATTTAATATTATCAAATATACTAAATAAATTAGTATGAAAGTTAATTCAACTAAAAAGTCGACCACGTGGACGACTTTTTAGTATATGTGCTCTAAAAAATTATGAATTATATATTTAGCTTTTTTAAAAAACTTACTAATATTAAAATTGATAGTATAATAATAACAAGGTATTCTACTAAATTACATAAAAAACTACCAACTCTTAAATTAGCTAGACTAAAGTATTTTTTAGAGAAAGGATAAAAAATAGGTATTCCTCTTTTTGTTATAATATCGCACAAAAGATGTGAGATTAAAGCTGTGCTAGCTATAATTGCCAAATCCTTAATATGTAGGCTATATTCTATATACTTAAGTATACTAAAAATTAGTACAACAATAAGAGCAGAATGAGTAAGCGAACGATGATTTGTAATAGGAAATAGTGCAATTAAAAATGAAAGTACAACAATTCCAGCATTGACATTGTATATTAGTAGGGTCGTAGAGATAAGCAACATCACAAGGGTTAGGATAATAGACCGAGTGTGATTCACGGTAATCTTTTTTTCAATAAATGAAATTGCTATAAGCGAGAGGACCACTCCTATATATACGCTTTTTTCTGTCTTTGTATATAAGTAAAAACAAGCAATAAGCATAGTAAATATCAATGTACTATGTATTTTTTTTGTTGTTTTCTTGCTAACTAATTTATCTAAAACTTTGGAATTTGGTTCATCAATGTCTGGAGCTACAGATAGAAAGGCTGCTGTAGCTACTGTAATAGGATTAAGGCTCAAACCCATTAAAAGAGATATCTCTACAGCTGATAAAGTTCCAATAATTAAATGTGCTTTACTTTTCATCTCTCCTCCTTTAAATGTATATTTTTTTCATAATATCATTAATTAATATTATAAGTCAATCATGTCTTGCTTTTATAAAAAATAAAAATAATTTTTAATTGAATAAATAAGTGTAAAAATAAAAAATAATGGTATAAATATAAGCATAAAGAAAGATATAATGAAATAGAATAGTTATGAAAATAAAAACGTAAAAGAAAAACATTTTTATAAACAAATTATAAGTTTTTAGGTATAAAAATCATATTTAGTAAAAAAAATATTTATTTTTAGGAAATATGTGGTATTATAGTAATAACGGTATTTTGTGTTCGTGATTAAAAAATAAATGAAAGAAGAGGAGTAAGAAAGTTTGGCAAAAAATAATAATGATAAAATAAAAGTTATACCACTAGGCGGGTTAAATGAAATCGGAAAAAATATGACCGTAATAGAGTATAAGGATGAGATTATTGTAATTGATGCCGGTCTATGTTTTCCAGAAGACGAGTTGCTAGGGATAGACATAGTAATACCGGATATTACATATCTTGTAAAGAACGTAGATAAGGTTAAGGGTATCTTTATCACACATGGTCATGAGGATCATATTGGTGCGATACCATACTTATTAAAGAAGCTTAATGTTCCAGTATACGGATCAGCATTGAGCATTGAGCTTATAAGAGTAAAGTTGAAAGAACATAGGATAACAAATGCAAAATTAAACATTGTTAAACCTAAACAGCAAATTAAACTAAAGAACATGAGTGTTGAGTTCATCAGAGTAAACCACAGTATACCAGATGCTTATTCAATAGCAGTCCATACAAATCAGGGAGTAATTTATCATACAGGAGATTTTAAGATAGATTTAACTCCTATAGATGGAGAACAGATGGACATACATAGAATCTGTGAGATTAGCGACAAAGAAGGTATATTGTTGATGATGGCGGATAGTACAAATGCAGATAAGCCTGGAATGACTATGTCAGAGAAAAGCGTAGGAGCAGGTCTTGAAGATTTGTTTAAGAAGGCTCAAGATAGTAGAATTATAGTAGCTACATTTGCATCTAATATACATAGACTTCAGCAAATAGCCGATGTTGCAAAGATGTATAATAGAAAAGTTGCTGTATCAGGAAGATCTATGGTTAATATTGTAGGTGTAGCAAAAGAACTTGGCTATTTAAACACAGATGAACATATAATTGATTTAAACGACATACACAAATACAAAGATAATGAATTGGTAATAATCACGACGGGATCACAGGGTGAACCGATGTCAGCCCTTGCAAGAATGGCTAATTCTGAACACAAAAAAGTTGAGATAAAAAAAGGTGATTTAGTAATAATCTCAGCTCATCCTATTCCAGGAAATGAAAAAACTGTATCAAAGGTAATTAATTTCTTGTTAGAAAAGGGTGCCGATGTTGTATCAAGTGATATAGCAGATATACATGTTTCAGGACACGCTAGAAGAGATGAACTTAAGTTAATGCAAGCTTTTGCAAAACCTAGATTTTTCTTACCTATTCACGGTGAGTACAAAATGTTAAAGAGACATTCAGAACTTGCTAATGAAGTTGGTATGAAGGAAGAAGATATTTTTATAATATCTAATGGTGAAATACTTGAGCTTGATAGAAAATCTGCCAGAAAGGCAGGCAGAGTTCCATCAGGAAGAATTTTGGTAGATGGACTAGGTGTAGGAGATGTAGGAAATATAGTTTTAAGAGATAGAAAGCATTTATCTGAAGATGGTCTAATGACAATAGTTGTTACTCTATCAAAGGAAGACGGAAGTATTTTAGCAGGACCAGATATTATATCGAGAGGTTTTGTATATGTAAGAGAATCAGAAGGTCTTATGGAAGGTGCAAAGGAAATTGTTCTTAAGATATTTGAAACATGTGATAGTAAGAAAATCAAAGAATGGGCATATATCAAGAATAATATAAAAGAAGAGTTAAAAGAGTACCTTTATATTAAGACTAAGAGAAATCCAATGATTCTACCAATACTTATGGAAGTTTAATAAAAAGGGAGGATTTTCCTCCCTTTTTATTTTTAAGATTAAGTATAAATTAATGTAAAGAACATAATATATATGTAAATTAATTATAGGAGGTAAAAAAGTGAGTTTTGACTTTTTAAACAGCGTTTCCGATTTTTTAATATCCTTATTAGCGATATTATTTGCAATATCTATACATGAATTTGGTCATGCATTTGTTGCACATTTAAATGGAGACGACACAGCTAAAAATGCAGGAAGAATGACTATTAATCCTGTGAATCATATAGATCCTTTTGGTATGATTATGATGTTTTTAGTTCATTTTGGATGGGCTAAACCAGTTCCTGTAAATCCTTATAATTTCAAAAATGAAAAAATAGGAAATTTAACGGTATCTTTTGCGGGGATATTTTTCAATCTAATATCAGCGATTGTATTTGCATTGATAAACAAATATGTTCCAATGGTTTCAATAAAGGCAGTTACATATTCTCTAGTTATGTACAATATAGGTTTTGCTGCATTTAATATTTTGCCTATACCACCTTTAGATGGTTGGAATATAATAGCTACATTTTTACCTAGAGAAACAGTAAATAAGATATATGAATACTCAAGATATACTACAATACTATTTATAGTACTTATAATGACAAATGCCTTTAGTTTTATATTAAATCCTATATATGGATTTTTCTATAGAATAGTAATGCTGTTCTTATAAGCAGGAGGGAAATATGGAGTATAGTATTCAGACAAAGAAGTATGAAGGACCTATGGAACTACTTCTGGATCTTATTAAAAGAAATAAAATAGATATATCTGATATATCCATTGTTGAAATAACTGAGCAATATGTAGACTACGTAGATAATATGGATGAAATGAACCTTGATTTTGCCAGTGATTTTATAGATATGGCAGCTAGACTTTTGGAAATAAAGTCAAGGTATATTCTTTATTTAAAGTATAACTCAGAAGACGAGGAAGATCCTAGAAAAGAACTTGTTCAAAAAATAGAAGAATATAAAAAGTTTAGGGAAATAACTGATAGTCTAAGAGATAATATTAAAGAGTATGATAATAGATTTTATAGAGAAAAAGAAGAGTACTTAGATGAAAATGATGAACTTGATTTATCTGATATAACAATAGATGAAATAGCAAAAATTGCTTTAAAGATATTTAGGACAATAGACGATAATGAAAAGTCAGAAGAATTTCTTGATAGAAATGAAAAACTAAAAAGTATTGTAAGACAAAAAAACATAAGTGTAGAATCTAGAATCGATTCAATAAGAGAAAAAATAAAAATAGAGAGTAAGGTTAAGTTTTCAGATATACTTGAATCAAAAGAAAAAAGAGAAGTTATAGCAAGTTTTTTAGCTATTCTAGAATTAATAAAGATGAAAGAAATAGTTATAAGGCAAGAAAGTGTTTATCAGGATATAATAATAAGGAAAAAAGATGAAAATGAAGATATTATTATTAACGATAAAGCAGATAAAGAGTATGAGAAGCTAGAAAAAAAAGCTTCTAGAAGAATGGAAAGAAAATTTAAAAGTCAGCAATAAAGAAAAAGATATTTAAGTTATAAGTGGAAAAAATATATAAGAAAAAGACTAATAATAGGAATAAAAGATAAAAAAGTAAATATTTATATTAGACAAAAACAAACTAATACATTGGAAATCTTTTTACATTCAAAAAAAGAAAAATGTAAAGGTGGTGTAAAAATGGAAAATAACAATCTTAAAAGAAGTGATATAAAAAATATAATTGAAGCAATTATGTTTTCCTATGGAGAGCCAGTAAGTATAAGGGACTTAAACCTTGCAATCAATGAAGAGTTGTCACCAAAAGAAATAGAAATTATGTTAAATATTCTAATTGGTGAATATAAAGAGGCAAATCGTGGTATACAAATAATAAGATTGGGCGATAAATACCAAATGTGTTCAAATCCGGAGTATGCAGACTTCATAAAAAAGATTATGGAGCCTTCTAAAAAGAAGTCATTGAGTCAAGCCACACTTGAAACATTGATTATAATAGCATATAAGCAACCTATTACAAGAACTGAAATAGAAACTATCAGAGGGGTAAAGTGTGATAGAGTTGTAAATACTTTACTAGAAAATAACCTTGTATATGAAGCAGGAAGACTGGACAAAATTGGAAAACCCATAATATATAAAACGACCGATGAATTTTTAAAGCTTTTGGAAATAGAATCATTGGAAGATTTGCCCGATAAAGAACAAATTTCTTTAAAATAATTTTTTTGTATTTAAATAAAATGTTTCAAATGTATATATTAAAAAAAATACATATTTTTTATAATTAAGTTGCCTATTAATAAAAAAAATATGATATAATATTATGTGTATGAAAAAATTTACTACATTTAATGCTATTGTGTAGGTCTTTAAATATTTTCTAATCATATTTTTAATAAATAAAATATGGTAGATATATTTATCTGCTTGTTAAAAGGAGTAGGAGGATAATTATGGAAGATAAGGAATTAGCATTACTTTTGCTTGAGAATTTTAACATATTCGACAACACGATAAAGAACGTAACAGGTTCAGGGATGAAGAAGATTCAGAAGTTTACAACTAAGCAATTTTTTACACTTGAACAGATGAAGAAATATGATAAGATTGAGCTAAAGAACCTAAGTAAGGATTTATATGTATCGACATCAAGTCTATGCATATTATTAAACAAGTTAGTAGATTGTGAGTATGTTTTTAGAGAGGAAGATCCTAAGGACAGAAGAAATACTTTCTACGGTTTAACTGAAATGGGTAGAGAAGTACTTGCAGAGGAAGAAGATAGAATTGCTTCTGTATTAGTTAAGAACATGAATGGTTTTGATGAAAAATTTAAGAAAAACCTTGAAAAGAGTTTAATGGTGCTTATTAAAGCAGCTGAAAAATTATCATAAGGATCATGTTGAAAGGTCGGTATGTATTTTTACATACCGACCTTTTATTATATAAAAATATGATTACATTTTAAAGATATAGCCATCTACAACATTTTGATGGGGCTATAAAAGTAATAAGTATAAAATCTAATTTTTAAATTATAAATCTACGACCTTACTAAGAACGGATGCAATAGAATCATTTATTACTAAATCAGCCTTTTTGTCCATAGCAGTAGAAGTTTTATTGATCAATACTAAATGCTTACCATGGAAATAATCTAAAAAGCCCGCAGCTGGATAGACTACAAGTGATGTTCCACCGACAATGAGCATATCAGCTTCTGAGATAGCCTTTATAGACTGAACTATAGTATCTTCGTCTAAAGACTCCTCATAAAGAACAACGTCTGGTTTAACGCGAGAGCCACAGATAGGACAAGTAGGAATATCGCCTTTAAGAGTTAGAAATTCCTTGAGATTAAACTTTTCTTTACAATTTTCACAAGTATTTGAGTGTATGCTACCATGTAGTTCATAAACATTCTTGCTTCCTGCAGCTTGATGAAGACCATCTATATTTTGAGTAACAATAGCTCTAAGTTTACCTTCTTTTTCAAGTTTTGCAAGAGCTAAATGAGCTTTGTTTGGTTTTGCATTTTCATAAACCATATTTTCCTTATAGAATTTAAAGAAATCTTTAGGGTGATGAAGATAAAAACTATGAGAAACAAGTTGCTCAGGAGAAAAGTGTTTGTTCAAGTTTTTATTAAAAAGTCCATCTGAGCTTCTAAAATCAGGTATATTAGATTCAGTTGAAACTCCAGCCCCACCAAAGAATACGATATTATCAGATTCATCGATATATTTTTTAAAAAGATCTATTTTTTCATTATTCATTTGAATACCTCCTTTTTAATAATTATAACACAGTATAAATTTTATTGAGACACTGGACTTATAAAGTCGTTACTTTTAGAATATGTAATGAAAGTAATAAATAAAAAACAAAATAAAAATACCGCCATAAAGACGGTATAAAAATTTAATATATAAGTGTTTAGGAAACTGTTCCTATTTTACTAAATATTGAAGTTTTCTGATTAAGTTTTTGAAAAACAAGTACTCCTATAATTGTAACAACTACCTGACCTGCAAATACGCTTAGTCCAGTAATTAGAAGTGGTGCTTTAACTACAAAATAAAGCTCTCCACCTACAAATATTCCACAAAGCACAGAATATATAAGGGCATTAATATAAGCATTCTTTATAAAGTAGCTTATAGAGTATGAAATTACACAAATTCCAACTCCAACGAAAACGTCTACTAGTCCAAGCTGGCTAAATAAGTTTGCAATTAATACTCCGAAAGTTACACCAGGAATGTACTTTCTGTCAAAAAATGGCAACACAGCCATAACCTCACTAAATCTAAACTGTATGGCACCGTAGCTTAGTGGGTTTATTAAAGTTAAAACCACATAGATGGCACATACTAGAGCATTTGCCACCAAATCCTTTACATTTAATTGTTTCATATAAATTCCTCCTAGTTTTATTTATTGACAGGATGGTTTCGAACTGTCATATATTAACTATTAAAATAGACAAATATCATTATACACAATTTTGAAAGAAAAAGAAAGCATATAAGAATTTTTATAAAAAGAAAAAAGATTCTAAAAATATTTTTATGGAAATAACTAAAGAATAAATAAAATATATAGGAAAAAGTTGTATAATGAATATTATCAATATAAATTTTAAAAAATAAAATTATTTATATAAGGATAAATAGTTACAGTAAAAAGGTAAAAGTTACAAGGAACAATTTTTATAATACTTGAAAGCAGATTAATCTTATTAAGATTGCCTATAAGCTAAAGAGGTGTGTAACTTTTTTGTAACTTTTAATAAAAAATATTTACAAGGTTGTAATTATTTGTTATAATAAGTTTATTAAATTTGCATGAGGAGGGATAGATTTGAAAACGAAATTAGCATTATCGGCGTTAGCGATACTTCCTGTTTTAGGTGGAGTTGCTTCTGCAGATAGTTTTGGAATAATAAATTATGAATTTGTTAATATAAGAGTAAACCCAAGTATGAATGATGGAGTAAAATTCGTTCTAAAAAAGGGAGAGAAGGTACAGATCCTATCTGAGAAAGATGGATGGGTAAATATCAAGTCAGGAAATAAGTCGGGATGGGTACAAAGTGCGGCTGTTTCAAAGGAAGAAGAAAAGACAAGTAATATTAAGAAGTCATCAAAGTCAACTGTTATGTATGTAGACAATGATGCTCTTAATTTAAGGACTTCACCAAGTACAAATAGTAAAATATTAACTGTTCTAAAAAGAGGAGATAAGGTAACTGTATTACAGGAAAGTGTAGGTTGGTCAAAAGTAAACTTTAACGGACAAGAAGGTTATGTTTCTACAAAGTTTTTAGCAGCTGGAAACGCATCGACTTCATCTGTAAAGATTGTAAAGTCAAACACACTTAATGTTAGAAAAGAAGCAAATGTTACAAGTGAAAAAGTAGTATCACTTAAAAAGGGTGATAAGGTAAAGTTTCTTTCAGAAAACTCTGGATGGACAAAGGTAGATTATAACGGAAAAGTAGGTTATGTTTCATCATACTATCTTGAAGATGGTGTGGATGATGTAGATGATAGCAATACAGATAGCGATATAGAAATAGAAGACACTAATAACGATGATAAGACTTCTATAAAGGGAACTGTTGAATACAAGGATATGGGAATAAGTTTATCAGATTTTGCTGATATGCAGCTTTCTATGTCACTAAATGTTAGTTCGCTTTCTGGATGGAGTAAGGTTCAAAAGAATGAGTTGATGAAATATATGGACCCTAATAATTTCACTGATGAGGATGGAATGATGCAGTTTGCATTAGTAGATAGATATACAGATGATATAACTCCAGCACAACTTAATAGCTATCTAAGTACAGTCTGCAAGCCAGGAAATGTATTTTACAATCAAGGAGCAGCGTTTATTAATGCAGCTAAGAAGAACAATATAAACGTTTTATATCTTGTTGCTCATTCAATGATTGAAACAGGAAATGGTACTTCAAAGCTTGCAAATGGTGTTAAGTATAATGGAAAGACTGTTTACAATTTCTTCGGAATTGGCGCAGTAGATGGGAATGCTCTTGCCGGTGGTGCAGCAACTGCATACAAGAATGGATGGACAAGCGTTGCATCTGGAATAGACGGGGCTGCAAAGTGGATTTCTGATAAGTATATACACAACAGTCAGTTTAAACAAAATACTTTATATGGCATGAAATGGTCGAAGGATTATATATGGCATCAGTATGCAAGTGATATAACTTGGCCTAGTAAAATAGGAGCTAAGATGAACAGTATAGCTAGATTTTCAGACAAAACTGGATCTATTAGTTACTTAGTTCCAAAATATAGATAAATTTAAAGAAAGTAGATAATAAATTCTTTATATTAATATAAAATAAAGGAAATAGTTAGCTATCAAATTAGTAGCTAGCTATTTTTTTATATGACTTAAAAAATAAAAAAATAAGTTATTTGACAAGTGTTATTTTAATCATTATAATTCTATGTAAGTGCTTTTTTGTTAAAAAATCAATAAGAGGTGAAGTAAGTGGAAGATTTAGAAATTAATAAAGATAATAGTGTTGAGAAAGAAGAACAATTTAGTGATGCAAATTTTAATGAATCTAGAGAAGTAATTAATGAAATAGTTGTAGAGTTGTTCAATAATATAATGATGATTGAAGAAAAAGCTGTAAGAATGAGGGGAATATCTAATCTTACAATGAGTGAAATTCATGCCATTGACGCAATAGGAATAGGCGATGGAAAGATGATGTCTGAGGTAGCTGAGCAACTTCACATTACAATGGGTACACTGACTTCAACTATGACAAAACTAGAGAAAAAAGGTTATGCAAAAAGAACTAAAGACCCTACTGACAGAAGAGTAGTTTTAGCGTCTTTGACAAGGAAAGGTGAGTTAGCCTATAAGATTCATAAAAACTTTCATGATGAAATGGTAGACAGGGTGATTTTGGATCTTAATCTTCATGAAGATAAGGTTCTTATAAAATCACTTAGAAATATTAATGAATTTTTTTTAAAAGAATATTTAGAGGATTAATAGTTTTAGAGACTAAGGAGAATACAGAGTATTCTCCTTTTTATATGCAAAGATAACTATATATTAGAATGCTTTTAAATCATCTTCAACGTATGTATATTACTTTTAATAAAGTAATATTTAAAAATAAAGATTAGATTAATAAAAATAAAGGGGTAAATTAACAAAATAATTTAAGATATATCTTTTATTGCTGTTTTAACCAATAAATAAAACTTTATGATAGTTAAAAATCTTTATAAAGTTATTATTGTATGGTATAATTATGGGATGTATAGAAATATTATTTGAATAGGAGGTAGGGGTAACCCAAGAAATTATGAGTAAAGAATTAGCTGAGTTATTATTCCCAGATATTGATAAAACAATAGAATATTATGAAGAACTATATCCAAAAAGAGAGCTGGAAAAAAAGGCAAAGGTTACTAGATTGGGACCAAGTCCAACTGGATTTATACATTTAGGAAACTTATATGGTGCTCTTGTAGATGAAAGAATGGCACATTTAAGTGGTGGACCAATGCTTCTTAGAATAGAAGATACAGACCACAAGAGAAAGGTAGAAGGATCAGAGGAGCTTATTATAAACTCACTGAAGTTCTTTGGTATAGAGTTTGATGAAGGTGTTACTCTTGACGGCGAAAAAGGAATTTACGGTCCTTATAGACAGAGTGACAGAAAAGAAATATATCAGACAGCTGCAAAATATCTTACAGAAAAAGGATTTGCATATCCTTCTTTCATAACTGAGGAAGAAATGGCAAAACTTAGAGAGCAGCAAGAAAAAGAAGGTGTGAACACTGGATATTACGGAAAGTGGGCTACAGACAGAAATCTTACTTTAGAACAGATAAAAGAAAAGATTGATGCTAATGAACCATGGACATTGAGACTTAAGTCAAGTGGAGATCCCGAAGTAGCAATGAAGTTTAAAGATGGTATACGTGGTGAGATAACTGTTAGACAGAATAATCTTGATGTTGTAATTTTAAAGAACAATGGAATACCTACATATCATTTTGCTCACGTTGTTGATGATCATTTTATGAGAATAACAGATGTTGTAAGAGGTGAAGAATGGCTTTCTACTTTACCAATACATTTAGAACTATTCTATGTAATGGGATGGAAGAGACCTAACTACAATCATACTGCTCATCTTATGAAGATAGAAGATAGTGGAAAGAAGAGAAAGCTTTCAAAGAGAAAAGATCCAGAGCTTTCTTTAGAATACTATATGAGAGATGGTTATTTCCCAGAAGCTGTAACTGAATATCTTATGACTTTAATGAATTCAAATTATGAAGAATGGAGAATGAAAAATCCAGATGCAGCATATACTGATTTCAACTTTAAGACAAAGAATATGAGTTCTTCAGGGGCTTTATTTGATTTAAATAAGCTAAATGATATATCAAAGGATGTTCTAGTAAAGATGTCTGTAGAAAAAATAATGGACTTTATGCTTGACTGGTCATCTAAGTTTAATAAGGATGCTCATGAAAAGCTTACAAAGTATCATGACGATTTAATAAAGCTTCTTTCAATAGGAAGGGGTGGGAAGAAACCTAGAAAGGATCTTATGAATTGCACTCAGATAATGGATTTTATAGGATATTATTTTGATGAAGGTTTCGAACACAGAGATTCACTTCCAGAAAGAGTTTCTAAAGAAGATGCTAAAAATATAGTTACAGAGTATCTTAAAATGTATAATCAGGAAGATACAAATGAAGAGTGGTTTGAAAAGATAAAAGAAATAACAGATAAAAATGGATTTACATCAAACAATAAAGAGTTTAAAAAGAATCCAGAAGCCTTCAAGGGAAATGTTACAGACGTATCAACAGCAGTTAGACTAGCAGTAGTTGGTAGAACTCAGTCACCTGACTTATGGAGCATACAGCAAATAATGGGTGAAGAAAGAGTTAAGGCAAGAATTAGAAAGTTTCTTGAAACATTATAATTTATAAATAGAAAAAATGACATAAATAAATATGTAGAAAAGAAGAGTTCATATTTTTGGCTCTTCTTTTTTATATTTATTATATTATAGAGTTAACTATCGATCTATTTTTACATTGTAGATACTTTTAAAATAACTTTTAAAAAATTATGTAAGAAGTTTGCATTTTTTAATTTTATAATCATTAAATAATATCCATATATTAGAAAATACGTACAAAAACTTTACAAATGAACAATAAAATTCAATAAATAAAAACAAAATACGAACAATAAATAGGGGAAATAGGTTGTATAATTCGATAAAAAGGCTTTTTTAAGGGATATTTATAAAAAAAATAAAAAAAAATACGAATTTACTATTGCAATATTTTACAAATACGAATAAAATAGAGATGTAAGGTAAAAAACATACGAATTTTTTATTTTTAGAATATTATTATATAGGGAGCTGATATCATGGAAAAATTAGAGCAATTATATGAAGGAAAAGCAAAGAAGGTATTTAAAACAGATGACAAGGACTATTTAATAGTATCATATAAAGATGATGCAACTGCATTTAACGGTCTTAAGAAGGGTACAATAATGGGTAAGGGTGTTATAAACAATCTTATGTCTAATCAGTTATTCCAGTACCTAGCTGAAAATGGAATAGAAACTCACTACGTAAAGACTTTAAATGACAGAGAAACTGTAGTGAAGGCTGTAGAAATAGTTCCACTAGAAGTAATAGTAAGAAACGTTGCAGCAGGAAGTTTTTCTAAGAGATTAGGTGTTGAAGAAGGTGTAGTATTCGAACAGCCTACAGTAGAGTTTTCTTATAAGAATGATGATTTAGGAGATCCACTAATTAATGATTCATTTGCGATCGCTCTAAAACTAGCAACTCAGGAAGAAATAGATAAGATAAAATCAATGGCTTTAAAGGTAAATGAATTACTAAAAGCATATTTTTTAGAAAATAATATAAAATTAATAGATTTTAAGTTGGAGTTTGGTAGATTCCATGGGGACATAATATTAGCTGATGAAATATCTCCAGATACTTGCCGTCTTTGGGATAAGGAAACAAATACAAAGCTTGATAAGGACAGATTCAGAAGAGATATGGGCGATGTAGAGGGTGCATATCTTGAAGTAAGAAACCGTCTAGGATTTTAGGAGAGCATATGAGAGACGATATAATGACTGGTTTAAAAGAAGAGTGCGGAGTATTTGGTGCATATGATTTTGACGGCGAAGATATAGCATCATATATATACTATGGTTTATTTGCATTACAACACAGAGGGCAGGAAAATGCTGGTATATCTGTAACTAAGACAGCTGAAGATTGTAGAAATGTAACTTTTCATAAGGGACAAGGTCTTGTTAACGAAGTATTTGATAAAAAGACACTAAATTCTTTAAAGGGGAATTTAGGAGTTGGACATGTTAGATACTCTACAGCAGGTGGTCTTGGTATAGAATGTGCTCAACCTTTTGTTATACATTATATAAAGGGTATTCTTTCAATGGCACATAATGGTAATTTAACAAATGGTGCAGAACTTAAGAATGAGCTTGCTATGACAGGAGCGATATTTCAGACAACTACAGATTCTGAGGTAATAGCTTATCTTATAGCTAGAGAAAGATTACATACTTTATGTATAGAAGATGCTGTAAAGAGCGCAACTCAGAAGCTTCAGGGGGCATTTTCATTAGTAGTTTCTAGTCCAGCTAAGCTTATAGGTGCTAGAGATAGATTTGGATTTAGACCACTATGTATTGGTAAAAAAGATAATACTTATTTCCTAAGTTCTGAATCAGCAGCTTTAGACACAATAGGAGCTGAATTTATAAGAGATGTAGAGCCTGGAGAAATTGTTACTATAAAGGATGGAAAAATAGAATCAGACTATTTTGCAGAATCAAAAGAAAAGGCTAGATGTATATTTGAATATATTTATTTTGCAAGAACAGACAGCTGTATTGATGGTCAAAGCGTTTATTCTTCAAGAGTAAGAGCAGGGGAACTTTTAGCTGAAAACTATCCAGTAGATGCAGATCTTGTAGTAGGAGTACCTGAATCAGGTCTTGCAGCGGCAGTAGGTTATTCTCAAAAATCAGGAATACCATATGGTATGGCATTTTATAAGAACAGTTATGTGGGAAGAACATTTATAAAACCTAAGCAAAATGAGAGAACAGCAGGGGTAAAGGTTAAGCTTAATGTTATTACAGAAGTAGTAAAAGGTAAGAGAGTAGTAATGGTAGACGACTCTATAGTAAGGGGTACAACTATAAGAAATATAGTAAAGATGCTTAAAGAAGCAGGTGCTTTAGAGGTTCATGTTAGAGTGAGTTCTCCACCTTTTAGACATCCTTGTTATTATGGAACAGATGTACCAAGTAGAGATAATTTAGTTGCTGTAAATCATACAATTGAAGAAATAAGAGAAAGTATTGATGCAGATTCACTAGGATATCTTGATGAAAAAGATTTGCCAGAGCTGTGTCCAGGATTAGAATTTTGTGACGCATGCTTTACAGGCAAATACAAGGGAGGAATTCCTTCAGACCCATCAAAGAGCGGTTGTTGTTCCTCAAAGTTAGTTTAAATTACAAATAAAAATAAAATATATTTTAAACCACCTAATTATTAAGTTATTAGGTGGTTTTTTATTATAGAAAAAAATATAGTAATTGTATAGTTAAGTCAAAAAAACTATAGCTAGATATATATTTTTAAAAAAATTTATTATATACATATTATATACATATTATATGATAATATATGGATATAGATAAGTAGGAGGTAGACTATGAAAAAGTTAATACTTGCTGGCGGAGGACATGGCCATATAAATATTTTAAAAGAGCTTATAAAAAATCCTTTGAATGATTATGAAATAATTTTAATAACTGACTATAAAAGGCAATACTATTCAGGAATGCTTCCTGGATTTATAGAGGGGATCTATACAGAAGATGAGATATCTTTCGACGTTGAAGATTTATGTAAAAAAGCAGGCGTTAAATATATAAATGAAAAAATAGTGAAAATAAGTGCAGAGGAAAAGTCTGTAACAACAATTCCTTTAAATAATGAAAAACTAAGCGATAGTTTAGAAGGTGAAAACAAGAGAATGTATAAATTTGATTTTATATCTATGAATCTTGGATCATATGCCAAAAATACCTATCAAATAGCAAATAGTGCAAGTTATGTAAAGCCAATTTTTAGCGTGGTCGAATTTATGAAGAAAATTGATAGAGATATAGATAAGGAAAAAACAAAAAAGAAGAAAATGATTATTGTAGGTGGTGGTGCATCTGGAATTGAATTATCATATGCTTTTAGAGAAAGATATCCTAACTTTGAAATAGAAGTGTTTTCAAATAGTGATATTTTGCATAGATTTAATAAAAATACAAGAAAAAAGGCTAAAAAAGAACTTGTGCAAAAGAAAGTACTACTGCATACATATGAGCCTATAAAATCGGTTTCTAGCAAAGAAATCCTTACTAGTAGGGATAAGTATCAATATGATTATTTAATTGTTTCAAATGGTGTTACAGGGACTCCAATTGAATTTGAAGGTTATGAAGTAACAGATGAAAACTTTTTAAAGGTAGAAAATGATTTATGTGCAGATGAAAATAGTATAGCTATGGGGGATATGGTTTTTCTAAAAAAATACCCAAAAACTCCAAAAGCTGGGGTATTTGCTATTAGACAAGCACCTATTTTATATAAAAATCTTAGAAATATGTTGGATGGTATAAATGAAAGAGTGGAATATACTCCACAAAAAAAGTACTTACAGTTACTTAATTGCGGTTCTAGAAATGCAATTTTAAATTATGGAAAAAGATATTCTTTTAAAGGGAAAATTCCTTGGAAGATAAAAGACTATATAGATAGAGAATACATGAAAATATAATTTAATAAAAATCCCCTAACTTTAAAAAGAAAGGGGATTTTTTATATATTTTTATATATTAGTTTTAAAAATTACTTAATTACTGAGTTTATAAAATTTTTACTAATTGAATCGTTTCCACCAATGATATTTATATTTTTTATACTAGAATTTTGCAATAATTTGGATGTTGAAATATCATTTTCATTCACAAGAATTAGAGGCATATTAGTTTTTGGAATAATGGCACCTGATACAAGAGCATCAATACCTGTTACACCATTAGCAATATGTATAGATTTTGCATTGGGATATGCTAAGTTAGCTATCATTCTTGAAGTTTCATATCTATTCTCTCCAGCAATTCTGTTTGTTTTGAATTTGTTTAATGAATTTTCTACATTCCTGCTTACTGAGTTTGTTCCACCTATTATATGAACTTTTTTGATACTTTTAGTATTCATAAAATCAATGGCAGATTTATCTATTTTTTCTGGACTTGTAAGTATTACAGGTGCATTTACTTTAGTTGAAAAGTTTGCAACAGAAAGCCCATCTGCAATATTTGTTCCATCAACGACAAAGACTTCATCATATTTTGAGTCTTTGTACATCTGTTCGGCAAGTTTTATAGAAGTTTTATATCTATCTTCACCTGCAATTCTATTTACCTTTATTCCATTATTTTCAAGTTCCTTAACAACGTTTTCTCCTATAGAATTTTCTCCACCAACTATATCTACAGAACTTGTATTTAGTCTCTTTAACTCATCGAGAACGGATTTATCCAGAAAATCTTTACCTGAAAGTAGAATAGGAGAATCCAATCTCTTTGCATGAACAGGAGAAATAAGTGAATCCGCTAGTTGTGTTGATGAAACTAGAATCACTTTATCTGCATTTTTAAAATATTTTTTAGAAATTTCAGTAGCTGTATGAATTCTCGTTTTACCTTCAACACGAGAAATAGTTTTATCTTTACTATTTACTGAATTTGAATTGCCTGATGAGCTATGAGAAGGCGTTTCTATAAAAATCTTTTGCATTTCGTTGCTTTCAAATAACTTAGCATGTTCAGGATTACGAGATATAAGCTTTACAGTTACAATATTTTTTTCAGTATCCATATTATCTTTAAATGCCGCTTCGTCAAGTTTAATTAATGAATTAGGTAATTTAACCGCTTCTAAAAGACAACTTTTAAAAGCTCCATATTCTATTTCTTCTATGCCTTCTTCAAGTATAAGTTTTTTAGTATGTCTGAACTTTACATTTTCTTCAAATGCGAGTTTTCCAATCTTTTTTACACTTCCAGGGATTTTAATCTCTTTACATCTTTGTCCTGAAAATGCTTTATATTCAATAGTTTCAACACTAGATGGAATATGAAGTTCTGTAAGAGGAGCGCCAACGAATGCAGATTTTCCTATTCTCTTTACAGTATCAGGTATTTCAATATTCTTAAGATATATATTTCTTGAAAGAATACCATCAGGGATTTCGTCCATTCCTCTAGAGAACTTTATATTTTCTATAAGGTTAAGAGAGAAACATCCTGAACCCATCTTTGTTACTGAATCTGGAATTTTAAGATCCTTAAGTTGGTTTGCGTTGAAAGCTGAGTCTCCTATAGTTGTTAGAGACGAAGGAAGATCAACGTGGCTTAAATTATTTTGCCTAAAGGCACTATCCTCAATAACTTCTACTTTATCTGGTATTTTTACAGTTTTAAGTCCAAGTGGAGAAGATACGTCATCTGTTCTGTAAACAACACCTTCTGTAGTCATAAAGGCTTCTTTTCCTATAGCAGTAACAGGTTTTCCATCAGGAGTAGTGTCTGGTATTATAAGGAATTTATTAACCTTATACTTTTCAGCACCTAATTTAGAATATCCTGTAATTTTAGATCCTTCGTATGTGAAGTCATCTTTAGTCCATTTCATTTCTTCTTTTATTTCAAGACTTTTTATTGAATTTTTAAGTTCAGAAAGAGCATTATCTGCATCAGTCTGTTCAGCATCGTCATTTTCAAATATCTTTTGAGCCTCAGCAAGAGCAGTCTTAAATTTGCTCCAGCTTTCTGCAGTATAAAGTTTTTCATTATAATCTCTGATATCCTTAATCTCATTTTCAAGACTTGTTTTTATAACATTAGCAGGCGAGAGATTCTTAATAGCATCATTAAGTTTCTTATTTGCATTGTCTATTTCTTTTTGATTAGAAGCTTCATTTTTAAATACTTTTTTTGCGTTATTAAGAACTTTATTCATTTCATTCCATGATTCTTCTTTGTATTCTTCAGGAATCAAGTTTAAAACAGATCTTATAGTAGAGAATAAAGGCTCTCTATTTATATTACTAGATACAAGGATAAACTTCTGGTATTCACTTGAGTACATATATGTGTCAGAAGTAAGATGCTTAGGATTTCTTGTATATAAATATACTTGTCCCTTTCCATCTTTTCCAGGATTATCCTTAAATACATAGTGTTTAATCTTAAACACACTATAAGGAATATGAACTTCCTCAAGCTTGTTATTCATAAAACTGTAGTTATCAATTTGGATTTTGGAAACATCATCGCTAATTTCAAGTTCAGAAATTTTATTGTTTTTAAAGGCTTCACTTCCTATTTTTAAAACAGATGCAGGAATATAAAGCTTTGTTATATCATTGTTTGCGAAAGCAAAAGTATCAATGGCAAATACACCATCTGGAATATGAAGCTCTGTAAGTTTATTATCTGCAAAAGCACTTGAATCAATGATAAATTTACTGTATCCATCTTTCATTTCAGGTAGAGTAAGTTTTTCAATTCCGAGATTGTTGAATGACTCTTTTCCTATACCCCTTATTTTCTTAATAACAGTTTTATCATTTTCTTTGATTTTAACTTCATAAGGTATTACAAGATGTTTTTCAGTCTTGATTTTTTCATGACCCTTCTTAGAAAGACCTGTTATAGCAAAGTAAGTAGGAGAATCTAATATTGTAGAAGGAATGTCTCCGTATGTGAAATCTTCAGAAGCCCATACTGATGATTCAGTATCAGATTTTGCAGCAATCTTGATTTTAACTGTAGTACTATTTGGATCAGAAGGGTTTATATTTGTTTCCAGCTCATTGGATTCATTAATATCAAATCTATCCAAGTTCCACTGAGGTTTTTCCTTAGAATCAACGATAGTATTTCCGTCTTTGTATGTTGTTGTTCCATAAGAGAATGGTATCTTCTTTAGCTTTTCTTCTAAATCTTTTTTAGAAATATTTTTATCTACCTTTAAAATACCAAGATCAACTACACTATTTTCAATTAAAAAAGATGTCTTAGTTATGAAAACTTCTCTGCTAGTTGGAACATGAAGAGGGGAATTGACTGAATTTATATTTCCCTCCATGATTTTAACTGGAGCACCTGCTTTAGAAATATTTAGCTTAACTTTTGGAGAATACCTAAGTGCTGAAGAACCAAGAAGTTCAAACTTTTCTCCAATATTCAATGTTCCTTCGAGGTTAGAACAGTTTTTAAAAGCGTCTATATCTATTGAAAGAAGTGAATCTGGGAAGTTGAATTCAGTTAGACTTTTACAATTAGTAAAAGAATTGAACCCGATTTTTTTAAGTCCTTCATTGGCAACTATTGTTTTTACAGTAGAAGCTACGAAAGCAAAGCTATCAACTTCTTCTAATTCTTTGTTGAAGGTTACAGAGTCAATTTGGCTTTTAGAAAATGCCTGTTTACCTATTTTTTCAACAGTTACACCATCGATTTTTTCAGGAATAACTACGTCTTTATCAGTACCATTATACTTAGTAATAGTTTTTGTATCTTTATTAAAAATAAAGTTTGAAGCATCGGTTTCTTTATTTGTAGATACTGGATTTAATTTTATATTTATTTTTATTTTATCCAGTCCGCAAGTATCGCATCCTTCAAAATGTCCTGAAATGGTATTAGATTTGGATAAATTAAAATCATCAAGTTCCCATACAAGTGTATATGGTAAAGTAGAAAAGTCGTTTGTAGTGGAACCTATTTTGAAAGGAATTTTTTCAAGTTCTTTTTTCAACTCTTCTTTATTGATACTTTCTTTAACATCAATAGTTCCTAAATCTACTGAATAATTATCTTGATTACTTCCCTTAAAAGCACCTGAAGAAAGAAAAACATCTCTTGTATTAGGTAGGGAAATAGGAAGGTTAATATCATACAAATTATTTTCGTAGATAGCAATAGGAATACCCTTGTTAGCTATAGTAATCTTCATATTATTGCAACCTTTGAAAGCAGAGGTAAGGACTTTTTCAAGATTTTCCCCTAAAACTATTTCTCGTGAGATTTTAGTGCAATTTAAAAAAGCATATTTTCCTATAGATACTAAAGAATTTGGAAAATTTATATTTTCCAGGTTGGAGCAGTTAGAAAAAGCCCCATCACCAATTTTTTCTAGACCTTCGTTAAGAGCTACTGTTTTTACAGTAGAAAGTCCAAAAGCCCCATCACCAATTTCTTTCAATTCTTTGTTGAAGGTTACAGAGTCAATTTGGCTTTTAGAAAATGCCTGTCTACCTATTTTTTCAACAGCTACACCGTCAATTTTTTCAGGTATGACTACATCTTTGTCAGTACCTTTGTATTTTTTGATAGTTTTTGTTCCTTTATCGAATTCAAAACTATCTTCAGATGTTTCAGCTTGTTCTGAAACAAGTTCATCTGTTATTTGTGAAAGATTTTCTTCAGCAGCAAATGAACCGACTGGCATCATTGAAATTGTTAACAATAATGACAGCAACGTTGTTGTAATTTTTTTCATTTTAATCCCCCTAATAATAAATTTTTTGAAAAAGTTAGAAAATATATATGATCTTCATAAATATTATAGTATATCTAAAATATAATAGGTGTATTTACATATAAATATACTTATATATAGAATAATTAAATGACATAACACTATAAAATAGAGATATTCTATATAATGATTATTTAATATTAAAAAAATAATAATCTTATCTATATAATTTGACATTTTACTCTGCTATAAATAAAATGATAAAATTGACTATATATCTAAAAATAGGTTATAATAAAGTTTAGTGTAAAATTAGACTAGGTACAGTAAAGAGAGGTAAAGCAATGATTTTGATTTTAGCAGAGAAACCTTCTGTAGCTAAAACTATAGCCTCTTTTTTAGATGCAAAAGCTAGGAAAGATGGTTACTTTGAAGGCAATGGTTACATAGTTACTTATGCAATAGGTCATCTTATATCGCTATATGATATGAAAGACTATGACAAAGAAAAGTATTCTGGATCTTGGAAGATGGAAAATTATCCATTTATACCAGCAGATAGGTTTAGATTTAAAGTAGATAAAAGTAAAAAGAAACAATTTAATATAGTAAAAAGTCTTATTAAGAGAAATGATATTGAGTATATTGTAAATGCTACGGATAATGATAGAGAGGGAGAACTTATATCTTTCCTTATTCTTATGATGGCTAAAAATAAAAAGCCTGTTAAACGTATACTTGTGAATGAGTGGACTCCAGAAGATATTACAAGAGGGATGTCTTCCCTGAAGTCAAATGAAGAAATGCGCAATATGCAGGCAGCAGGGTATACTAGACTTCTTACAGACTGGCTTATAGGAATTAATTTTACATGCATTGCTACATTAAAGTATGGAAATGGGAAAATGCTTAATATAGGAAGAGTTATTCTTCCAACTGTAAAATTAGTTTATGATAGAGATATGGAAATAAAGAATTTTGTTCCCAAAATCTACTATGAAGTAGAGGGAAAGTTTATGTCAAAAAATGGAGAATATATAGGTAAGTATCAAAAAGGCAAGGAGAATAGATTTGATACAATTGAAGATGCAAGAGCCTTAGTAGAAAGTATTAATTCTAAAAAGGCTATTATAAAATCTAAAAAAGTAACAAAATCAAAGGAGTTTTCTCCAAAACTTTTCTCACTTACATCACTGCAGGGATATATAACTTCTAAGTACGCTTCATTTACTTCAGATAAGGTTTTAAGTGTCTGTCAAAGTTTGTATGAAGGTAAGGGGAAAGGTGGTTTTATTACATATCCAAGAACGGATTCAATGTATTTGGAAGATAGTTTAGCAGGTAAAGTTGAGAAAACACTTAATATACTTAAAAATGGTCATCCATGTTCTGAAGAAATAAAGTTCTCTAAAAGCAAGAGAGTATTTGACTCATCTAAGGTAGAAAGTCATAGTGCAATTATACCTACATATATAGTTCCGAATTCTTTATCAGGGGATGAAAAAATAGTATACGAAGCAATTAGAGATAGATTTCTTTCTAATTTTATGCCTCCAGCAGAGTATGAAAATACAGAGATAAAAACAGATGCAGCAGGCAATGAATTTATTTCAAAAGGGAAGGTTCTTGTAAAAAAAGGATATCTTGCACTTGAAAATAAGGAAAGCAAGAGCAATCTCTTACCTAAAGTTGAAAAAGGAGAGGAAGTAGATATTATTGAAATTAAACCTGTTGAAAAAACTACTTCCCCACCTAAGTCATATACAGAAGATACTCTTCTAAAGGCAATGAAAAATTGTGGTAAAAATGTTCCAGAAGATGATACGACAGTTCTTTCTGGTTATTCGATAGGAACTTCTGCTACTAGGGCAGATGTATTGAAAAAAATTAGACAGGTAGGCTATGTTAATAAAAAGGGAAAGAGTTATTATATTACAGATTTGGGTATTAATCTTGTTGAGATTTTTCCTGTAAAGACACTTTTTGATGTTGATTTTACGGGTAAACTAGAAAAAAATCTTTTAGATATACAAAAGGGAACATTTAATAGAAAAGAATATTTAAATATGATTTGCAAGTTTGTATATGAAAATGTAAACAATATTAAGATGGGACCTGATGCAGCCATCAATACAGAAAAAATAGTATACAATCCAAAAACAAAGAAATTTGTGAAGGAAAGTGCTATGAAGATGAAGAGTAAATATTCAAACAAAATATCTACTGCATCAAGTGGTATAAAAAAAGAAACAGAAAATAATAAAAGTAGTAAGAGTAAAAAAAATATAGATGAAAAAACGGGACTTGAAATAATAGCAAGATGTCCTGAATGTGGTAAAAATATATTGGAGTCTAAGAAGGCATTTGCTTGTGAAAACTACAAAGAATGTGGATTTACCGTATGGAAGAATGATAAATTCTTGGCTTCTATGAAGAAAAAACCTAACAAAACCTTTATTAGGGCTTTATCTAGCAAAAAAATAGGAAAATTAAATGCTTTAACAGATTCAAGAGGGAATAAGTTTGATGCTAAATTTACCTATGTTATAGATGAGGGAAAAAGGCTAAGTCTTCGTATTTTGACCGACTAAATAAACTATGATATAATATTTCTGAAAAATTAAGGAGGAAGTATGGCTGAAAATAAATTAGCAGGAACAGGTTGTCAAGCACCTATTCCTGATGGAGATAAAAAAACACTTAAAGAAATAGAAAAAAGTATTACCAAAAGATATAGAAAGAAAATATGGTCGAAATTTATTAAGGCTATAAAAACATATAATCTTGTACAAGAAGGAGATAAAATAGCAGTTGCTATTTCTGGAGGTAAGGATAGTATTCTAATGGCAAAGATGTTCCAAGAGCTTCATAGACACTCTCCAGTTAACTTTGAAGTTGTTTATATAGCAATGGATCCAGGTTATCATGACAGTATTAGAAAGTTACTTGAAGAAAACTGTGAATATTTAGATATACCTATAGTTACCTTTGAATCACAAATTTTTGAAGTTGCAGATAGAATAGCAAGTGATTATCCGTGTTATATGTGCGCAAGAATGAGAAGAGGAGCTCTTTATGGAAAGGCGGAAGAATTAGGTTGTAATAAGTTGGCTTTAGGACATCATTTCGATGACGTAATAGAGACCACAATGTTGAATCTACTGTGTTCAGGCAACTTTAAAACTATGCTTCCTAGACTTCAATCTACTAATTTTAGTAATATAGAGCTTATAAGACCACTTTATTATATTAGAGAAGAAGACATAATAAAATGGATCAAATACACAGGTATATGGCCTTTAAATTGTGCTTGTATGGTCGCTGCAAAGAAAACAGGAAATAAAAGGTTTGAGATAAAAGATTTGATAAAAGATTTATCAAAGGACTTTGTTAATGTTGAAAAATCGATATTTAGAGCGGCTGAAAATGTGAATGTAGATTCTATATTAGGTTGGCAAATAGATGGAGAGAAACATAGTTTTATGGAAAGATTTACAGATGATATTAGCTTTGAAGAGGCAATGAGCAATAGAAAAGAAAATAAGTAATAGATAAAAATGATTTGTGAAGTTCAGTTTTGCAAGTAAATCTTTGACAATCATTATAGATGGAGGAAAAAATGAATTATTTTGAAGATGAATATGTAGTAGTTGATCTTGAAACAACAGGTTTAAGTCCATATAATGGCGATGAAATAATAGAAATTGGAGTAACAGAGATAAAAAAGGATAATATAAAACTTAATTACTCAAAGCTTATAAAACCTAGAGGTATAATTTCATCTACAATTACAAATATAACAAACATTAGCAATGAAATGGTTGAGAATGCAGAATCAATAGAAAAAGTACTACCTAGATTTAGGGACTATATTGGAGATAGAACAATGATTGCCCATAATGCAAAGTTTGATGTAGGTTTTTTAAATCATTATCTTGAAAAAATGAATCTTGAACCTATAAGAAATTACATATGCACAATGGAAATGTTAAAGAAGAACAGAAGTTATGGTGGTAAAAATAAGAAACTTGCTACTGCATGTGATTATTACGGTATAGTCAATGAAAATGCACATAGAGCGGATTCTGATACACTAGCAACTGCTAAGTTATTTCTAATTATAAGAGAACAGATATAATAAATACTAGATTGATTCTGATGTATAGGATATAATGTTTTTAAGGAATAATTTAAAATTGTATGGGAGGTAGCATGTCAGATAAGAATGATAATAATAAAATAAGACGAAGAACTATTTCCTCTACCAGTTCTAATCAAGCTGAGAATAAAATTAATAATTCAAAAAGATATAGAGAAGATTCTTATGAAAGAGATATAAATAGACAAAGAGATTCTTATAGAAATTCAAATGATGGAGAATATTCATCTAGAGATAATGAAGATATAAAAATGTATAATCCAAGAAGATCTACAAGAGAATCTAGAGTAAAAGTCATAAGAGAATCTTCCTATAGAAACGATGATAAAGACTTGAAAATGTATAATCCTAAGAGAGCACAGAGAAAGTCTTCTGTATCAGATGAAAGATCAGAATCATCGCCTAAGAAAGGCAAGATAAGAATTAAAAAGCAGGCAAGTAGTGGCTCAGGTGGAAGATATAGTTCACAAAATGATGGTAAAAATAGATATAATGATAGAAATAAGGTCATTAGATTTAATCCGTCAGATATAGATGATGATTATGATGATGAAGAATATTATTATGAAGAAGTCCCAATAAGAAAAAAAAGAAAAAGAGCAAATAAATTATTTAAGAGAATAATAACTACTATTTTGATACTTTTTATTGTTGCAGGTTCAGCAGGGCTTCTTTATGTAAGAAGTATAATATCGGATATGCCTGTTCTTACTAAAAAGATGGTTTATGAAAGTTATATAAATAAGGATCCAGTTCCTCTTTCAGAGATACCTAAGACCTTACAAAATGCTGTAGTGGCTGTTGAAGATCAGAGATTCTATAAACATGGAGGAATTGATGGAAGATCTGTAATAAGATCTTTTGTAAACAATCTTACAAGTGATATGATTCAAGGCGGAAGTACTATAGATATGCAGCTTTCAAAGAATCTTTTGACTAGTAATGAAAGAACGATTAAGCGAAAAATACAAGATATGTATAATGCTATCATGCTTAATAAGATAATGACAAAAGATGAAATTTTGGAAGCCTATCTTAACAATATATATATGGGAAAATCTGCCTATGGAGTTCAGGCAGGCGCTCATCTTTATTTTGGAAAAGATGTATCTAAGTTGAATTTTGGACAGTGCACAATGCTTGCCGGTATAACTAATAATCCAAAGTTATATCAAGATTATGAACAAGCTAAAAAAAGACAGGCTGTAGTTCTATATAAGATGTACAAGCTAGGTTACATAAAGGAATATGTATACAAGGCTCAGCTTTATAGGGATACACCATTTAAGTCTGAAATAGATAAGTAATATTGAGAACCTACATATATGTAGGTTCTTTTTTAATATAGATATAAAATAGGAGTGTAGAATTTCTACACTCCTATTTTAGGATAATATATTGAGATTGCGTGAAATAACTTTATAAATCTAATTTATAATCTTCATCTTTTATCCAAGATTTTTGCTTCATTATCTTGGCAACTAGAAGAGAAATTACTGCTGGAAGTATAAAGTGTAGAAGTATTATCTCTACAAATAAAATTGACTTATCCACACTTCCAGACATAGTTTGCCAAGTCATAAGCTGACCAACAAGACCAGAAGTACCCATACCAGCACCAGCGGGATTATTCTTCATTTTAAATATAACCGTAGATATAGGACCTAAAATAGCACTTGCAATAATTGGAGGAATCCAAATTATAGGCTTTTTCATTATGTTAGAAACTTGCAACATTGATGTCCCAATACCTTGTGCCAAAAGTCCATTCCAACCATTTGCCTTGAAACTAATAACAGCAAAACCAATCATTTGAGCTGAACAACCTACTGTAGATGCACCTGCTGCAATTCCAGATAAACCTAGAATAATAGATATAGCAGCAGAACTTATAGGCAGTGTCAAAATCATACCCATAACTACTGATACAACTATTCCCATAAAGAAAGGTTGAAGTTCCGTAGAAACTTTTATAAAGTCTCCAAGAGACTGCATAGCATTAAATAAGTGAGGTCCAATTAGATATGCAATAATAGAACCAGAAATTATAGTCATAAATGGAGTTATTATTATATCTACTTTTGTTTTTCCAGATACAAGTCTGCCGATTTCAGAACCTATAACAACAGCTATAAAAGCTCCTAGAGGATCTCCTGGTCCTGAGACTATAATTTGTCCACTTTGAGAAATCATATTGCCATTAAAAAAGGCAGAACCAAATGCACCGATAAACCCTGTTACACCAGAGGCTAGTATTACTAATTTAGGTGAATTAAGTGCGTGTGAAACACCTATACCTATAACAGGTCCAGTAAGTGAAGTGGCGATAGTTGCAATTGTAATTAGAAAAATAGATATGTTTCCAGAAAGGCTCATACCGATTTGCTTTATTATTAGACCGATTATCAGGGTGCAAAAAAGCCCTAAAGCCATTCCATTTAGACCTACAATGAAATATCTATGGAATAGTTTCCACAGTATATTATTTTTTTCTTTTGACATTTTGTCCTCCTTTTATTTTCAATGTGTAATGTCAATTATTTTGAACTTTGAAAATAATATATGTCTTGACATATGTATGTATAATATTATATATCAATATATCTTTTTATTCAATTTAAAATTTATTATTTTAGGATTCTATAAAAAATTATTTACTATTTATAAAAAAATTATATTTCTATATGTTTGATTAAAGTAATACTTTGTTATATAATTTTTTATATATTCAAGGAGGTATAATAAGATGGATTTTGAAGATATAAAATATGAAAGAATAGATTATAATGAAAGTAAAGAAAAAATAGAAGAGCTTACAAAACTAATGGATAAAAGCAATTCTTTTAAAGAATTTGAGAAATACATGAATGAAGTAAATAAAATTAGAAAGCATATTTTGACAATGAATACTGTCTCCAGCATAAGATTTTCTATAAATACAAAAGATAAGTTTTATAAAAATGAGAATGCTTACTGGGATGAAACTTCTCCTTTATTTTCAGATTTAGATATGCTTTTCTATAGAAGTATACTAAACTCTAATTTTGAAAAAGAAATAGTAGAAAAGTATGGAAAGCAATTTTATAGATATATAGAAACTCTTGTAAATTCTTTTTCAAAAGACATAATTCCTATGCTTCAAAAGGAAAATAAATTGATGTCTGAGTATACTGAACTTTTGGCTTCAGCTTCAATAAACTTTGATGGAAAAATATGTAATCTTTCTGATATGTATTCTTATATGGGAGTAGAGAATGAAGAAATAAGAAAAAACGCAATTAGATTACATACGAAGTTCTTTGAAGATAATGAGGAAGAGTTTGACAGTATATTTGATAAACTTGTGAAAATAAGAGATGAAATGGCAAAGAAAATGGGCTTTGAGAATTTTATAGAGTTAGGTTATCTTAGAATGAATAGAACAGACTATGATGAATCTATGGTGGAAATATTTAGGGAAAATATATACAATAAATATCTTCCAATAGTAGAAAATCTTTATCTGGAGCAGGCAAAGAGAATAAATGCAGAAAAAATAGATTACTATAATGAGATGTTAGAATTTGTAGATGGAAATGCTAGGCTTCAAGGAGATGGAGATTATATTATGTCTCAGGGTAGAAAAATGTATAAAGAAATGTCCCAAGAAACAGGAGAATTTATAGATTTTCTTATGGAAAATAATCTATTTGACGTTCAGGCTAGAGAGGGTAAGGCTATGGGAGGATATTGTACGATAATTCACGATTATAACGAGCCTTTTATATTTGGGAATTTTAATGGAACGGTAGATGATGTAGATGTTTTGACTCACGAAGCGGGACACGCCTTTCAAGTATATATGTCTAGAGAATTAGACATGCCGGAACTTATATTCCCGACTTTAGATAGTTGTGAAATATTTTCTATGAGTATGGAATTTTTTACTTATCCATGGATGGAATTATTTTTTGGCGATGACGCTGAAAAATATAAAAAATATCATTATGACTCAGCTCTTAAATTTTTGCCATATGGAATACTAGTAGATCATTTCCAGCATGAAATATATAGGAATCCAAAAATGAGCCCAAAAGAAAGAAAAGAAGTTTGGAGGAAATTGGAGAAAAGATATTTACCTTACAGAGATTATTCTGATTTAGAATTTTTAGAAAGAGGTGGATATTGGTTTAGACAAGGACATATATTTAAGAATCCTTTTTATTATATTGATTACGTTCTTGCTCAAGAATGCGCTTTGCAATTTAAAAATTTAATGGAAATAAATAGACAGGACGCATGGAATAGATACATTAAAATAAGTAGTTTAGGTGGAAAGTATTCATTTATAGAATTAGTTGAAAAGGCAGGACTTAAAAATCCATTTAAATAAAGAAATAAAAAAGCTTGGAGATTTTTTTCTCCAAGCCTTTAATTATTAATTATAAGTTTTTGTTGTCTTTTAACAATACATCGTGTGCTCCACCTTCTACAATAGAAGTTGAAGAAACTAATGTTAACTTAGCCTTTTTCTGTAATTCTGGTATTGAAAGAGCTCCACAGTTACACATAGTAGATCTAACCTTTGATAAAGTAAGATTTACATTGTCCTTTAAAGAACCTGCATATGGAACATATGAGTCAACACCTTCTTCAAATGAAAGTTTCTTGTCTCCACCTAGGTCGTATCTCTGCCAGTTTCTAGCTCTTGCAGATCCTTCTCCCCAGTATTCCTTCATATAAGCACCATTTATATTAACCTTATTAGTAGGAGATTCATCAAATCTTGAGAAGTATCTTCCTAACATTATAAAGTCAGAACCCATTGCTAATGCAAGAGTAATGTGATGATCATAAACGATACCTCCGTCAGAGCAAATTGGAACATAAACTCCAGTTTCTTCAAAGTATTCATCTCTAGCCTTAGCTACATCTATTACTGAAGTAGCCTGTCCACGACCAATACCCTTTTGTTCTCTTGTTATACAGATAGATCCTCCACCGATACCTACCTTAACGAAGTCAGCACCAGCTTCTGCAAGGAATCTAAATCCTTCCTTATCTACAACGTTACCAGCACCTATTTTTACAGTATCACCGTATTCTTTTCTTACCCAAGCTATTGTTCTAGCCTGCCATTCAGAGAAACCTTCTGAAGAGTCTATACAAAGAATATCAACACCAGCTTCTAATAGAGCAGGTATTCTTTCTTCATAATCTCTAGTATTGATACCAGCACCTACAACGTATCTCTTCTTAGCATCATGTAATTCATAAGGATTTTCCTTGTGAGAGTCATAATCCTTTCTAAATACCATATAAAGAAGTTTTCCGTCATCATCAAGCACTGGTAAAGAGTTTAATTTGTTGTCCCAGATTATATTGTTAGCTTCCTTTAGAGTAACATCCTTAGGAGCAAAAACAACTTTTTCTATTGGAGTCATAAATTCACGAACCTTAGTTTCACGGTCCATTCTACTTACTCTGTAATCACGACTTGCAACTATACCTAAAAGTTTACCATGACTAGTACCGTCATCAGTAATAGCTACAGTTGAGTGACCTGTTTTAGCCTTTAAGTCAAGTATATCCTGTAGGGTATTTTCAGGAGTAAGGTTTGAATCACTTACTACAAAACCTGCCTTGTGAGCCTTTACTCTAGCAATCATTGCTGCTTGGTTCTCAATTGTCTGTGAACCGTATATAAAAGATATACCACCTTCCTTAGCTAGTGCAACAGCCATTTTATCATCAGAAACAGCCTGCATAACGGCAGAAACCAATGGTATATTCATCTTAATTGAAGGTTCTTCACCTTTCTTAAATTTTACGACTGGAGTTTCCAAACTTACGTTAGCTGGTATACATTCAGCTGAAGAGTAGCCTGGAACTAATAAATACTCACTAAATGTTCTAGATGGAGTATCAAAATAAAAAGCCATAATTTCATCTCCTTTTTTAACCAAAATATGTATAATTTACATTATATCAAATTTATTCAAAAAATTTAATATTATATAAACAGTTAAAGAAAATTTTAACACCAAATCTGAAAAAAGTCTACAAAAATCTTAAAAAATTTAAAAATTCGGGTGATATGTCGAACAAAAATATAAATTTTAACTGTAAAATATGGAAAAAGAGAAATATATGATATATAATATATGATGAAGTATAATATAAGAATTTTTAAGGTAATATTTGAATTAATGAAAGGAAATTTTATGGAGTTACTAAAGAATAAGATTTTAACTGATGGAATAGTTAATGATGAAGAGGTTTTGAAGGTGGATAACTTTCTTAATCATCAGATAGAAGTTACTCTTTTAAATGAGATAGGAAAAGAGTTTAAAAGAAGATTTTCTGATGTGAAGGTAGATAAGATTCTTACAGTTGAGTCTTCAGGTATTGCTATAGCAGTTATAGCAGCACAGTATTTTGACAATGTGCCTGTCGTATTTGCTAAAAAGCAGGAATCAAGAAATCTTGATCCAGAAATATATAAATCTAAAGTATATTCTTTTACAAAGAACAAAGAATATGAGATTATGGTATCTAAGAGATATATATCAAAAGGTGAAAAGGTTCTTATAATGGATGATTTTCTTGCCAAAGGAGGAGCTGCACTAGGAATGATCGATGTAATTGAACAGGCAGGTGCAGAGCTTGTGGGTGTAGGAATAGTAATAGAAAAATCATATCAAGATGGAAGTGCTATTTTAGAAGAAAAGGGTGTAAGAGTTGAATCTCTTGCACGTATTGAATCTTTAAAGGATAAAACAATAAGATTCAAATAAAACTATTAAGTGTTTTAGACTATAATTTAAATTTAATTTGGGGGTATATTTATGAGATTTTTTATCGATACAGCTAATATTGAAGAAATAAAGGAAGCTAATGAACTCGGAGTTGTCTGTGGAGTTACAACTAATCCTTCTCTTATAGCAAAAGAAGGAAGAGATTTTACAGAAGTAGTAAATGAAATAGTAAAAATAGTAGACGGTCCAATAAGTGCAGAAGTTTTAAGTATGGATCATGAAGGTATGATAAAGGAAGCTGAAAAGCTTGCAAAGATTCATGAAAACATAGTAATTAAGATACCTATGTGTGCAGAAGGTTTAAAGGCTGTAAAGGCTTTATCTGATAAGGGAATAAAGACAAATGTTACATTGATATTCTCTGCAAGCCAGGCTTTATTAGCAGCTAGAGCAGGAGCATCATATGTTAGTCCATTTGTTGGTAGACTAGATGATATATCATTTGACGGACTTTCTCTAATTGCAGAAATAACTGAAATATTTGCGGCAAACTATATACCAACAGAAATTATAGTTGCAAGTGTAAGAAATCCTCTACACGTTATAGAATCAGCTAAGATGGGTGCAGATATAGCAACAGTACCATTTAAGGTAATAATGCAGATGATCAAACATCCGCTAACTGATAGAGGTATAGAAGCATTTAATAAAGATGCTGAAAAAGCTTCACTTAATATAAAGTAAAAATATAAAACTAAATGATAGGGTGATATATGCGTAAAATTTATATTTTACGCATATATATTATTATAGAAAATATTTATTGAAAAGGAAAGAAAATGAAACAATTACACGAATTACAAAATGGAACAGACGTAAGAGGAGTAGCTTATAAAGATGAAAATAGTAATCTTGATATTACTCTATCAGAAGTAGAAGTAAGACTTATAGCAAAGGGTTTTGCAACATGGCTTACAGATAAGTTAAAGAAAAAGAACATAAAGATAGCAATAGGTATGGATTCAAGAGTTACAGGTCCAACTTTTAGAAAAGCATGTAGAGAAGATTTAGTAAGTGTAGGAGTAGACGTTTTAGATTGTTCATTGGCTACTACGCCAGCTATGTTTATGTCTACAATAATGGATGGATATAATTGTGATGGTGCTATTATGTTTACTGCTAGCCATATGCCATACATATACAATGGTATGAAGATGTTTACAAAGAATGGATGTCTAGAAAAAACTGATTTAAAGGAAGTTCTTGATATAAGTATGTCAGGAAACTTTATATCTTCAGAAAACAAGGGAAATGTAGTAGAAAAAAATCTTATAGAGGACTATTCTGAAGTATTGGTCGACAAAATAAGAAAAGGAGTTTCATCGGAAGAAAACTATGACAAGCCTTTACTAGGAATGAAGATAGTAGTAGACGCTGGAAATGGTTCAGGTGGATTCTTTGCAGAGAAAGTTCTAGGTGAGTTAGGAGCAAATACAGAAGCTAGTCAATTCTTAGAACCAGACGGAATGTTCCCAAATCATATACCTAATCCAGAAAATAAGGAAGCTATGAAAAGTATTTCAGAAGCTACAGTAAAGAATAAGGCAGATCTAGGTATAATATTTGATACAGATGTAGATAGAGCAGCTATAGTATCTTCTGAAGGACAGGCAATCAATAAAAATGCTTTAATAGCAGTAATATCAAAGATTATTCTTGAAGAAAAGCCAGGAAGTACAATAGTAACAGACTCCGTAACTTCTAATGGACTTGCAGAGTTTATTGAAAAAAATGGCGGCATACATCATAGATTTAAGAGAGGATACAAAAATGTAATCAATGAATCTATTAGATTAAATGATGAGGGAATAGAGTCTTCTCTTGCAATAGAGACATCTGGTCATGCTGCACTAAAAGAAAATTATTTCCTAGACGATGGTGCATATCTTGTTTCAAAGATACTTGTAAAGGCAGCAAAACTACATTCTGAAGGAAAGAATATAGCAGATAGTATATCAGATTTAAAGGAAGCTCATGAAGGTGCTGAATACAGAATAAAAATAAATAAAGATGAATTTAAATCATATGCTAATAATATAATAGAAGATTTGAAAGAATTTGCTAATAAGGTGGATTCTTGGACAGAGGTTGAAAAGAACTATGAAGGAGTAAGGTTTAATTGCAATGGAGAGAATGAAAAAGGCTGGTTCCTTTTAAGAGTATCTCTTCACGAACCATTATTAGTTCTTAATATTGAGTCAGATATAGAAGGCGGATGTGAGAATATTTATTCTATATTGAAAGATTTTCTTTCTAAATATGAATTGTCGCTATAAAAATTAAAAATATGAGAACTCTAAAAGCTAAAAGTTTTTAGGGTTCTTTTTTATTGCAGTTAATTTGTTGTAGTTAAAAAGTATCCTTAAAATTAAGAATAGAAGTATTTGCAAGTGTAAATGCTTGAAATAAAAGTTATCTAGAATTATTAACATAAATAATAAGTTTAAGCATGGCTTTAAAGAAACAAAAAAATTACGAATATATTTTTTCAATAACAATTAGTAACAGTTAGACATAAGTTTTTCTAATTATTGTAACAATTCTGTAAAGATATTAACGGCCTTGTAATCACAAAGTTTCAGAATATGTGGTATGATATAAATATAGAGATAAATAATATAAATTTTAAAGAAAAGGAAGTGATATTATGAAGAAGAATTTATTTGCTATAATGGTGGTACTTGCTGGTGCGTTATCAATAAGCCCTTTAAGTATTGCACTTGAAAATACGGAAAAAGAAGATAATCTACCAGACGTTATGTATGTTTCTAATCAAAATACGGAGGTTGATGGTTCGCTGACTGAAGATAGCAATAACAATGAGAATGTAAATACTGATTCTAATATTGCTAATGACAAGTTTGCTAAGTCTGATGAAGAAATAAGAAATTCTTCAGATAAAATTGGAAATACAAATCAAAATATGCAGAATGAAAAAAAGTATACTGTAAGAAACAATGAGAATATAAACACTAGTGATAGAAATTCTCAGAGACAAGTTTCTCAAGCAAGACCTTACAGTTCAAATAAGACAAATCAGTATTCAGCAACTGAAAATACAACTGTTAATCAAAATGTAAATAGTAATGCTGAAAACAAGTCTCTTAATAGAGATGAGGCACTTCAAATTTTAAAGGACAAGAATAACAAGTGTGATTACGACTATATGGGTGATGAAAATACATTCAATGTTCTAAAAGAAAAAGGTCAAGAAGGTTATGTATTCGTACCTGATGTACAGACTGACTTAGGTCTTTTTGTAAATAAGAACACAAAGGAAGTTTATACTTTCCATCCATCAGGAAGTTTAGATATTTACTAAGAGACATATAATTTAGCTATATAAAAATAAAAATACAGTAAGAGCTGTATAAATATCCATTTATGAAATAAAGCACTCAGGCTTGTATTTTGGCTGTGGGTGCTTTTTCTAATAGTCTTATTGAATGTAATATAATTTTATGCTATTATAAAATGTGAGTAAAAATATTTATAATTATGTAAATTAATTAAAGTATTACTAATATAAACATAAAGTAAGGAAGGAAAAGAATATGTGCGGATTTGTTGGATTTTTTGATAATAACGAAAACAAAGATGTCATTTTAGAAAAAATGATGAATAGAATCATTCATAGAGGCCCAGATATGGGAGGAAAGTTCTATGATGACGATGCAGCCCTTGGTTTTAGAAGACTAAGTATACTAGACTTATCTGAAGCTGGAGCTCAGCCACTATACAGTGCAGATGGAAATAAGGTAATGGTTTTTAATGGAGAAATATATAATTATCAAGATATAAAAGATGATTTGATCTCAAAAGGCTATGAATTTAGAAGTAACACAGATAGTGAAGTTTTAATACACGGCTATACAGAATATGGTGAAGACTTGGTCAACAAACTTAGAGGTATGTTTGCCTTCTGTATATGGGATAAAAAGGAAAAAAAGGCTTTTGGAGCAAGAGATCATTTTGGTATAAAACCATATTATTTCTATAATTACAAGCAAAATGGAAAAGAAAGTTTAATGATTGCCTCTGAAATAAAGAGTTTTCTTGATCATCCAGATTTTAAAAAGGAAGTTAATGAAAAGGCTTTAAAGCCATATTTAACTTTCCAGTATTCTTCACAGAAGGATGAAACATTCTTTAAGGGAGTACAGAGATTACAACCAGGACATTATTTCACTTTCCAAGATGGAAAAATGGAAATAAAGAAATATTGGGATGTAAACTTCAATGACCAACACAATAGCGTTGAAGAAAATATAAAGAAGATAGAAGATGTTGTAGAAGAATCTGTTAGACTTCATAACCATGCAGATGTTCCAATAGGATCATTTTTGTCTGGAGGTATAGATTCAAGTTATATTACAGCTTGTTTGATGCCAGATAAAACTTTCTCTATAGGATTTGAGCAGGAAAAGTTTGACGAATCAAATCTTGCAGCAGAGCTTTCAAAAATATTAGGAATAGAAAATGTTAGAGAAACAATAGATGGAGACGATTGTTTAGGTATGCTTCCAGAAATACAGTATCATATGGATGAACCTCAGGCAAATCCATCAACTCTTCCTCTTTATTTCTTATCAAAACTTGCACATGATAATGGTGTAACAGTAATATTATCAGGTGAAGGTGCAGATGAAATATTTGGTGGATATGAATGGTACGATATAGATGCTGGGCAGAAGAAACTAAAGAAACTTCCAGGATTTATAGTTAAGGGTGCAGCCGCAGTAGCAAAGCATCTTCCACAGTTCCACGGGAGAACAACTCTTTTGAGAGCAGGTAGACCCGTAGAAGAAACATTCATAGGGGAAGCTATGATATTTGAGGAAGACGAAGCTAAGGATATATTAAAACCTAAGTTCCATAAATCTAGAACAGTAAGAGAAATAACTCAGCCTGTTTACGATATGGTTAAGGGAAAAGACGATGTTACTAAGAAGCAACTTATAGATATCAAGCTTTTCATGGAAGGAGATATTCTTCAGAAGGCAGATAAGATGAGTATGGCACATTCACTTGAACTTAGAGTTCCATTCCTTGATAAAGAAGTTATGAAGGTTGGAGAAGGCATAGGTTCAGATCAAAAGATATGTAATGGAACTACAAAATACATACTTAGAAAGGCAGCTGAAAAGAAGCTTCCTGAAGATTGGTCAAAGAGGAAGAAAAAGGGATTCCCAGTTCCTATAAAGCTATGGTTTAAAGAAGAAAAATTCTATAAAATGGCTAAGGAATATTTCAATGCTGACTTTGCAGGAGAATTCTTTGACATAGAAAAGATAAATAAGCTATTAGACGATCACTATAATGACGTAACAAACAATGCAAGAAAGATATATACTATATTAGTGTTCCTTGTATGGTATAAGAGATACTTTATAGATGAAAACAGCAGTGCAAAATAGACTGTAAATTTAAGTTCGCCTAAAATGGAGTGAGGATTATGAACAAAAAGAAAATAATTACGATAATAGCGATTCCACTACTTTTAGGAACTTTGTATTCTGGTCTTAAATGTGGATTTATAAATCCAATGGTAAAAGGATTAGATGTTCATATATTAGGTGGTACTTTTATCACTAATATTAATAAATATGTAATAAAGGTAGGAGATAAAGTCGGGCTATCAGCAGGAGATTATGTTGTTGTTCCGGCTTTCTCCAAAAAACCAAATTTAAAATTTGCAATATTAGATGACAATGGAGTATTGAGTATAAAGGGCAATGATGTAATAGCAGAAAAAGAAGGTATTTCTTCTGTAGGAATTCTAAATAAAAATAGAGTTCTTAGAAAAGTTACAATAATGGTTGTAAATCCAAAGATAAATAATATGGACATAAAACTTAGCAATCCAATAAAGTATTATGGAGATATTGCAAAGATTGAGAGTACAGTAAAGATAGATGATTTTAAAAAACTAGAAAAAGGATATAAACTCAACTATTCTACAAGTAACCCGAATATATTGAAAATTAATGGAGATACTGTTGAAGCTGTCGGATTAGGTGAAGCAAAGTTGATTAGTAAGTATGATAGAAAAGAAATTCAAACGAGTTTTAATATACTTCCTAGAGTAGATAGTATAGAAATTAAAAAAAGGTATGAGTTAGAAGAGGGGCAATCAGTTGATATAAGTCCCAAGATTAAAACAAGTCCTAAGGATTCGCGTGTAGATGTGAAGTACAGGGTTCTTGATAAAAGCAACTATAAGAAATTCAATGAAAAAATATTTGATAACAATAAAGTCAAGAAATTTGGAGACAGTGGATTAGAAGAAAGTAAGGGAATCGATATAAGCAAAGATGGAGAAATAAAGGCTTATAGAGAAGGAAACTACCTTGTAGAGGTGTCTTCTGGAGAAATTAAGAAAAGGACTATTGTAGATGTTAGAGAGAGATCATTTAAAAATATAGAAGTTGAAAATCTTCAATACATTTTTAATAGGGAAAAATCTCTTTTAGAAGTTGAATTGGGATGGGATTATAATGATAGAGTAGAAAGATATAGAGTTTATGTGAAGCCAAAAGATGGAGAGTTTTCTTTATTCACAACATTCTTGACTGGAAAGAACACAATAACAAATGGAAATAGAATTTCTGAGATTATTAAACTGGATATAGATAAAAACAAAGACTATGACTATCAGATTTATGTAGCCGGATTTAATGGCGAAGAAGAAACGAAAAGAAGCAATATTATTAGAATTAGCAACAATACTACAACTGACTTCCAAAAGAAGAAAGTTAAAAAGATGAAGTATAAGGTTGATAGAGAAAATAGCACTATAGCATTTTTATGGACTCCAATAGAAGAAAATGAAAACTGTACATATAGGATATACTCGAAAGACCTTGATTACAAAGACTCTAAGTACAAATTAGTAGCTAAAAATATAAAAAATACTTCTACTATTATAAAAATTAGAGAAAGCGCTATCAATAATAATTATTATATAGTTGCAATAAATCCTGATGGCCAGATTTCAGGCTTTAGTGAGCCTGTAAAAATTAAAGAGAACTTCTCAGATTAAATAATATGGAGATGATGAAATGAGTATAATAGGTAATATAAATCGGCCTAAGTTTAGACCTACGAAATCGGATAAGCTAATAATGAAATACATGCTGGACAATATAGATGAAATACCGTATATGCAAATATCTACAATGGCACAGAAAATAGGAACAGGAGAAGCTACAATTACAAGATGCGTAAAAAAGTTAGGTTGTAATGGCTTTCAAGAGTTTAAGTTGGGACTTGCAAAGGAAATTACAATAAGAGAACAGAACAATATCTTGGATAGTAGTATAAAACAAAATGAGCCAGCTACTGAGACTGCATCAAAACTTATGTCTGCAGACATGAAGGTTTTGGAAGAAACATTAAAAATAGTTAAAAGCAGTGATATTGAAAAAGCTGCAAAAATGATTCTTTCAGCAGGTAAGGTTTGCTTTATAGGAATTGGTTTTTCTGGTATAGTATCACTAGACTCAAGTTATAAATTTATGAGAATTGGTATTGACTGTACAAGTTATGATAATAATCATATGATGGTAATGATGGCATCAATTATAAGAGAAGGCGATTTAGTTGTTGCGATTTCAAATTCAGGAGAAACTTCCGAAATATTAAATACAGTCAAAATTGCTAAAGAAAATGGTTCGAAAGTTATTGCTATAACAGGTAATCAGCAGTCATCTTTGTGTAAGCTAGCTGATTTATGTGTTTATCACTATTCTGATGAAAGTCTTTTGGAGACTGGTTCTATGCCTACTAAGATAGCTCAGTTATTTGCAGTTGAGTTAATATATACAGAAGTAGTGAAATATAATATTATAGAATCTACAAATAATAAACTAAGAACAACAGACGCTATAAAGAAGCTAGATATAGAATATCGCAAATAAATTTATTATATTGACAAAAAGTTATAAAATTGATATACTCATATACATATTGAATTGAATATTAAAACTAAGAAGAGAAGAGTAGCTATTTATCAATTATTCAGCGAGCCGAAGTTGGTGTGAGTTCGGTATAAAATAAATAATGAAGAACATCTCGGAGTTTCTGACCGAACGATTTTTATTTAGTAGGCTCAGACGGGTGGAACCGTTAAAATCCTCTAAGAGACCGTTAATCGGTAATTAGGGTGGTACCGCGATTATTTACACACATCGTCCCTTTGTTTGGGACAATGTGTGTTTTTTTATTTTATTATAAATGAATATTTATTTTTCAGGAGGAATTATGCAGAAAGAATTTTTAGAAGTTAAAAAGCTATATAGAAATAGCGAAGAATTTATAGGGAAAACAGTTCATGTAGCTGGATGGATGAGAACATCAAGAATATCTAAAAAGTTTGGATTTATAGAATTGAACGATGGTTCATTCTTTAAGAATATACAGGTTGTACTTGATGAAGAGAAGCTAGACAACTTTAAGGAATTATCAAAGCTTCCTATTTCATCATCTTTACTAATAGAAGGTGAATTAGTAAAGGTTGATAATCCTAAGAATCCAATAGAAATACAGGCTACAAAGATTGAAATAGAAGGAGTATCAGATTCTTCTTATCCATTACAAAAGAAAAGACATACTTTGGAATATCTTAGAACAATAGCTCATCTAAGACCAAGAAGTAATACATTCTCAGCAGTATTTAGAGTGAGATCAGTAGTTGCATATGCAATACACAAGTTCTTCCAAGAAAGAAACTTTGTTTATGCACATACACCATTAATAACAGGTAGTGATGCAGAAGGTGCAGGAGAAATGTTTAGAATAACAACTCTTGATATGAAGAACCCTCCACTCACTGAAGATGGCAAGATCGATTATTCACAGGATTTCTTTGGAAAGGAAACAAACCTTACTGTATCTGGTCAGTTAAATGGTGAAATAATGGCGCTTGCCTTCAGAAATATATATACATTTGGTCCAACATTTAGAGCAGAAAATTCATATACAGCAAGACATGCTTCAGAATTTTGGATGGTAGAGCCAGAAATAGTATTTGCAGATCTTGAAGACAATATGGATTTAGCAGAGGATATGATAAAATACATAATCACTTATGTTCTTGAAAATTGTCCTGAAGAAATGGAATTCTTCAATAAGTTTATGGACAAAGGTTTACTTGAAAGATTAAATAAGCTTGTAAACTCAGAGTTTGTAAGAATTACTTATACAAAGGCAGTAGAACTTTTACAGGAATCAGGGCACAAGTTTGACTATCCTGTAGAATGGGGATGTGATCTTCAGACTGAACACGAAAGATATATTACAGAACAGATATACAAAGCCCCAGTATTTGTAACTGACTATCCAAAGGACATCAAGGCATTCTATATGAGAATGAACGATGATGGGAAGACTGTAAGAGCCATGGACCTTTTAGTTCCAGGAGTAGGAGAAATAATAGGTGGTTCTCAGAGAGAAGAAAGATATGATGTTCTTATGAGCAAGATAAAAGAAATGGGTCTAAAGGAAGAAGATTATTGGTGGTATCTTGAACTTAGAAAGTTCGGTACAGCTACACATTCTGGATTTGGACTAGGATTTGAAAGAATTATAATGTATTTAACAGGAGTTTCAAATATAAGAGATGTTATACCATTCCCAAGAACACCAAAGAATGCAGATTTCTAAACAATAATTGATAATATTTTTTAAATACAGCATCTAAAAGAAATATCTTTAGATGCTGTAATTTTTTCAATTTAACAATATCATTTTAAAAATAAGAAGGAAGGAAAAAGCATTTATCTAGATTTATAATGATAGATATCGTATAATGGATGTAGGAGAATAAGTTTAGGTGGTGGTATATTTGAAAGAGATAAAAGAATCTAAAATAAGAATAAAAAGAGACAAGAAAAAGAAGGACGATTACGATACATTAGGTATAACAAGAGAACTAGAAAAATCTTTGAGAATAGATGATGAAGTAGAGAAAGAAAAGCATAGGGTAAAGGAAAAAGTTAGAAGGAAAATAACTAAAAATGTTATTGCAGTGTTTGGAGTGTTGGTAGCAATATCCATAGTTGGATTTTTTGTTTGGCTAAATGATACTTATAAAACTAATGAATATGCTGCACACTATATGATTTCTACACCTCATGTAGAAGTTGAAAATGAAAAAAATGGAACATTAGTGTTTAAGCCAAAGTCAGGAGCAAGCAAGACAGGTGTTATAATATATCCTGGACAGAAGATAGAGCCTAAATCATATGCTAGACTGTCTAATATGATAGCAAATAGCAAGTATACAGTATATGTTCCTAAGTTGAGATTTAATTTTTCTTCATTTTCATCAAATCTTGCAAGCAAGATAATAAAAGAAAATCCAGAAATAACAAAATGGTATTTAGTGGCACATTCTACTAGTGGTGATGTGGCTCTTAATGAGGCTGCAAATCAAAAGAAAATTTTAGGAGTTGTGTTTTTAGGAACATATCCTAGTGGAGATGATTTGAAGCTTATAAACAAACCAGTTCTTTCAATATGGGGAACGAAGGATGGAATACTTGATTTTACTAAGTTTAATGAATATAAGAATAATATGCCTTCAAATGCACATTTTTATGAAATAGTTGGTGGAAACAATACTAATTTTGCTGACATAGAGACGATACCAAATGATAATAAGTCTATAATAAGTGCAGAAGAACAGCAGATGCAGGCTGCAAATGAAATAGTAAGCTTTATAAAGGGGTCAGAAGAACAGATTAAAAATTAGGAGAGAGCTATGAGTGAAAAGTATATTATGGCACTTGATGCCGGAACAACAAGCTGTAGAGCAATTCTATTTAAAAAAGACGGTACTATACATAAAATTTCCCAAAAGGAGTTTAACCAATATTATCCAAAATCTGCTTGGGTAGAACATGATGCAATGGAAATATGGGGTACTATGATGGGAGTTATGAGAGAGGTAATAGAGATGTCTTTCATATCTCCCCAAGATATATCCTGTCTTGGAATTACAAATCAGAGAGAGACGACTGTAGTCTGGAATAAACATACAGGTAAACCAGTATATAATGCTATTGTGTGGCAGTGCAGAAGAACTGCGGATTATTGTGAGGAACTAGAAAAAATGGGTTATTCCGAAATGATAAAATCAAAAACAGGTCTTAAAATAGACGCCTATTTTTCTGCAACTAAAATAAAGTGGATTTTGGACAATGTTAAGGGTGCAAGAGAAGAAGCGGAAAAAGGAAATCTTCTTTTTGGTACTATAGACACTTGGATTATATGGAATCTTACAAGAGGTAAGTCTCATGTAACTGATTATACAAATGCTTCAAGAACAATGCTATTTAATCTTAATAGTCTTCAGTGGGATGATGAACTGATAGAGCTATTTGATATACCAAAGTCAATGCTTCCAGAGGTATTGCCATCTAGTGGTATTTTGGGACATACAGACAAAAAAATGCTTGCAGGAGCCGAAATAGCTATTTCAGGATGTGCTGGAGATCAACAAGCATCTATGTTTGGACAAGCTTGTTTTGACCTTGGAGATGTGAAAAACACTTATGGAACAGGTTGCTTTGTTATGATGAATACTGGAGATAGACCTATTTATTCAAACTACGGTCTTCTTACGACTATTGCATGGGGAATAGGAGACAGGATAGAGTATGCCCTTGAAGGGAGTATATTTATTGCTGGCTCTCTGATACAGTGGCTTAGGGATGAATTGAAAATGATAGATACATCTGAAGATAGCGAGTATTATTCAATGAAAGTAAAGGATAATAATGGAGTATATATAGTTCCTGCATTTACAGGACTTGGTGCTCCATATTGGGATATGTACGCCAGAGGAACAATAGTAGGTCTTACTAGATCATCTAAGAAGGAACATATTATAAGAGCGTCCTTAGAAGCAATAGCATATCAAAGTAAAGATGTAATAATGGCAATGAATGATGATTCAAAAATTAATATAAATAAACTTAAGGTAGACGGTGGTGCTAGCAATAATGGTTTCTTAATGCAATTCCAGTCTAATATACTGAATATAGATGTCTACAAGTCAAAGCTTTCAGAGAGTACAGCTCTTGGAGCAGCTTTTCTTGCAGGATTAGGTATAGGTATGTATAAAGATAAAGATGAAATCAAGAGCATCTGTTCATATGACAAAGTATATAGAGCAGATGATGATAGAGAAAAATACGAAAATTACTATGAAAATTGGAAAAAAGCAGTAGGGAGATCATTTAGCTGGGCAAAATAAGCAATAAGGTGGTGATATATTTGGTTAGAAATAAACATTACCATAGACACTATGCTTTAGCTGAAAAATATTGGAAAGATCTTTTAGGTGATTATATTACTCTAGCAAGAGTTCCTAATGATTTTCTAAAGGAAGATAATTGCAAATTCAATATGATTCAGAAGAGTGTAAAGAAATCGGTATATAACGATATATTAATATATTGTGATGAAAATAATCTTTCTCTTGAAGCGGTATTAGATACTATTTATGGTATAGTTCTTCAGAGATTTACATATGAAGATGATGTTGTTTTTGGAAAAGGCCATACTCTAATGCCAATTAGGATAAGGACTAAAAATCCAAAAGAAAAATTTGTCGATTTGTGTAGAAAAGTAATGATACAGTCAGAAGAATCAAAGGAATACGATTATTTCATGCTTTCTCAAGAAGGTTATAAAAATGCTCTCAATGACAAATTAGTCAATACGGGTTTTATAGTAAATATACTTGGAGAGAAGAAGACAAAATCTGAGCAATTAAAAAGAATAGATATGTATATGAAAGTAACTGTTTCAAATGGTCTTAGAATAAAGTTCATGTACAAATCATGTTTCTATGATAAAAGAACTGCAAGAAGTGTAGTTTACTTATTTAAATATATTTTAAGACAAGTTATTTACGACAAAGATATAAAACTTGATGAAATTCAGAATATGAAAAAGGAACATAAAGAAAACTTTTCTCATATGTTCGATAAAAATAGATTTGATTTCGATATTAATATTGATTATGTAGAACTATTAAAAAATCAAGTTAAAAAGACTCCTGACAGAATTGCGATTTCTGATCATGAAGCCAATATAACATATAGTGAAATGGACAGAATAACGGATAAAATAGCAGCTTATTTGAATCATATCGGTATAGGAGAAGGTGATACAGTAGCAGTTCTTCAGCAGAGAAACAAAAATGTAGTTCTATCTGCAATAGCTACTTTAAAGGCAGGGGCAATTTTCTTTCCTATAGATAGAACTAATCCAGATGAAAGATTAGGTTACCTTCTAGAAGATGGAGAAGCTAAAATTATATTGGCATGTAAATCAATGATGCCGAGGATAAATAAGAGATTTCCTGATTATAAGGTATTGAGTATAGAAAATGAAGACCTTATAAATCATGATTATGAAATAACAGGCAAGATATACCCAGAAAATGAAGCCTACAGAATATCTACTTCAGGCACTACAGGCAGACCGAAATGTATAAGCATAAGACATGATAGTCTGATGAACATGTGTTATTATTCTATAAATTATGTTAAAGCAAATAAAAATGATAGGTGTGGAGTTTATTTAAGTTTCAGTTTTGATGCAATAATGAAACAAATTTTTCCATATCTTTTGGTGGGTGCTTGTGTAGACATACTTCCAGAATACGCAAGAATAAATGAAAAAGAAGTAGAAGGATATTGCCTGAGAAAAGGGGTTACAATTCTTGCCCTACCAGCAATAATGGGTAAACTCTTTATGATGAATTGCCCATGTCCAGGACTAAGGGTTCTTCAAGTTGGTGGAGATAAATTTAAGGGCTATGTTAAGCGTGACTATGAAATATATAATGAATACGGTCCTGCTGAATTTACAGTTTTATGCACTCAGTTTAATGTAGATAAATATTATGACTTGGTACCTGTAGGCAAACCTATATATAATACAGAAGCATACATACTTGACAAGAACAATAATGTTTGTGCAATAGGTGTTCCCGGAGAACTATGTCTATCTGGAATACAGATTTCTAATGGATATTTAAATAGAAAAGAGCAAAATGATATTGTATTTGTAGACAATCCTTTTGCCCATAATAAATATACTCAGAAAATGTATAGAACAGGTGATTTAGCAAAGTGGATTGATGAAGATGGAACTATAGCTATACTCGGAAGAATGGACTCACAGATAAAAATAAATGGTATTAGAATAGAAATTTTTGAAATTGAAAATATGATAAATATGATACCTGAGATAAAAAATAGTGTAGTTGCCAAAAGAGAAGATGAAAATGGAGATAAGTACCTAGATGCCTATTTTGTTCCATATGATGATTATTATGATCCAGAGAAAGTAAGAAAATTCTTAGAAGATAATCTTCCTCCTCATATGATTCCTAAAAATATAACAAGATTATGTGTTATGCCAGTAACTCCTATTGGGAAAGTAGACAAAAAGGCATTACCAATAGTAGACTCAAACTAACCGTTTTATATTTAGAATTAATATGAGATATATCCACTATAAATTTAAAATATATTGAAATTAAAAACCCTCTATAAGGATATTGAATTAATATTTCAAATCTATATCCTGTTATAGAGGGTTTATTTTATATTTATAAACTTGTTTCTATTAATTTGTCAAGAAGTTCAGAATAGCTAATTCCTCTTGCATTGGCGCTCTTAGGTATTAGACTTGTTTCAGTCATTCCTGGAAGAGTATTAAGTTCAAGAAGATATATATCATCATCTTCTGTAATGATATAATCAACTCTTACATATCCCTTACAATTAAATGCTTCCCAACACATTTTAGAGCTTTGCTTAAGTTTCTTGTCAAGGTTTTCTGGCAATTCAACAGGAACTTCTTGTGCTCCATTAGTAGTAGAGTATTTTGCTTCATAATCAAAGAACTCATTGTCAGAAGTTATTCTAATAGTAGGGAATATCTCTCCATTTAATATAAATGAAGTGTGCTCTACACCCTTAACATATTTTTCTATCATTACTATTTCATCATATTTTAAACCTTCTTCTACGGCGTACTTAACATCTTCTTTCTTTTTTACACAAAATGTTGCAACACTAGAACCACCAGAATTAGGCTTGATAAATACAGGGTAGCCCATTTTGTCTATTGCATCATAATCAATTTCTTCTACGCTTTTTACTGTAAGCCAATCTGCAGTAAGTATTCCATTAGCTCTTGCAATTGTCTTTGTAAAATTCTTATCCATAAGAACAGCACTTGTAAGAGTATCACATCCACAGTATTTGATTCCCATAGCTTCAAGTATAGCTTGGATACGTCCATCTTCTCCAAACTTACCATGAAGACCTATAAGAGCAAGATCAGTATCAGCATCCAGTTTAAAAGCATCTGTCATCTCATCTATTTTAAAATCAACAACATCGTATTTGTTTCTATCTAGATTTTTTAGTATTGCTTTTCCCGAGTTTAAAGATACTTCTCTTTCTGAAGAAATACCTCCGTATATAACTGCAACTTTCATAATTTATGCCTCCTAAATGTGAATAAATCTATAAATTAAAATTTTTAGACTAAAATCTACATACATAATTATATACATAATAAGTCAATTAATGCAAGAAAAATTTAAAAAAATAAGTAAAAACTTTCTTAAATATCTTTAAGGCATATGTTCGTAGGTTTAAGATGGCTTTTAAATTAAAATATTAAAAAACAGTCTTTGCATGATATAAAAGCATATAAAAATCATTATAAAAAATTTCAAATTCAGATAAAAAACAATAAAAATTTCAATTAAACAATTTGTATAAATTGGCAAGAAGAAAGTATTTTTTAATATTTATAAATTTAATATATCAGAAAAATTTTTAGAGTATTTTCTCCAAGTATAGAGTGAAATATTTTTATTAGACAAAAATAAGCTAAGTGAATTTCCATTTATGATTTTTAAAGGGCTTCTTTTCTGGGTAAGTTAGACTTAAGAAAGAAAATAAATATTTACTAACTAGTATAATCTTAAAAAGATTTTAAAAAGAAAAATGTAGATATTTCAGTGCCTTTGGCCCTATGCTTGATAATGAACAGATAAAATGGTAAAATAATAATATTGTAGTTAAATATTAGGAGGATTTCAGATGAATGTTGAAATTATTTCTGTAGGGACAGAACTATTATTGGGAGATATCTTAAATACAAATGCACAATATCTTTCAAAAGAACTTGCAAATTTAGGTTTAAATGTGTATAAACAAGTAACTGTTGGAGATAATATAGATAGACTAGTAAATTGTTTTAAAGATGCTTTTGAAATATCTGGAGCGGATATGGTGATTACTACTGGTGGACTTGGGCCAACAGGAGATGATATTACTAAAGAAGCAGCAGCCAAATATTTTGGACAAGAACTTATTTTAGATGAAAAGTCATGGGAAGAAATAAAGGAAAAATGTGCAAAATTTAGTGGTGGTATGGATAAAATACCAGAAAATAACATCAAACAAGCGATGTTTCCTAAGGAAGCGGATATTATAAAAAATGATCATGGAACAGCCCCAGGTGCTTTATTTAAAAAAGATTCTAAAAAAATTCTAGTAATGCCTGGACCACCTAGAGAAATGAAGGCGATGTTTGTAGAACAAGTGCTTCCAATACTACAGGGAAATTCCAATGTAATACTGAAATCAAAATACATAAGATTTTTTGGAATAGGAGAATCAGCTCTTGAAATAGAGTTAAAACAAATTCTCGAAGAACAAACAAATCCTACAGTGGCTCTTTATGCTAAAGATGCAGAAGTTATGATAAGAGTTACTGCAGGTGCAGACTCAGCTGAAGAATGTGATAAACTTCTTGATAGTAAAATAAAAGAAATATCTGATATATGCGGAAAGTATATATACCTAATAGGAGACGATACTATTTCATCATCTCAAACTGAAATGGACAAAGTTGTTGCAAAACTTCTTGTAGAAAAAGATCTCACTATATCAGTTGCAGAATCGTGTACAGGAGGATTAGTGGCGTCTAACCTAATAAACTACCCTGGAATATCTAAAGTTCTTCTTGAAGGCTGTGTAACGTATTCAAACGAAGCTAAAATGATGAGACTTGGAGTAAAGAAAGAAACACTGGACAAGTATGGTGCAGTAAGTAGTCAGACAGCCAAGGAGATGGCCGAAGGGATAGCGAAATCTTTGAACTCAGATATAGGCGTTTCTACTACAGGTATAGCTGGACCAGATGGTGGAAGCGATGAAAAACCAGTGGGACTAGTATATTTTGGTATATACTATAAGGGAGAAACTTTTTCAGTGAGAAGGATATTTAGCGGAGATAGAATAAAAGTAAGGGAAAGAGCTGCAAGGGAAGCTCTAAATCAAGTTCGACTTTTACTTTTAAAAAATAAAGAACGATAATTGGAGGTAATATGATAAAGCATATTTTTTGTGACCTGGATGGAACACTTTATAGAGATGGTATAACAGAGAAAGATAAGGAATCAATTCGTCTAGCTCAAGAAAACGGAATAATGTTTCATATAGCAACAGGAAGAGTGTACAGTCATACTGTCTCAATAATTGAAGAAGCTGATGTAAAAGGCTACTCAATATGCGAAAATGGATCATTTATTTATAATAATGATGGAGAGTGTATCTATAGAGGAACACTTGATGATATGCAGATAAATAAGATAATTAATCTGTATAACAGTCTTGATTATATTGAAAAAAACGATGATATTATATATTTCAAGTACGATGGGAAGATTATTGTAGCCGTTGATGGTTCAGCTGTTGAATATTTTTCAAGAGGCTACACAGTAGAAAGTGACATATTAGAGAGAGATACTTATAATTCGGCAGTAGGTAATATAGGTATTCTTTCAAATAACCATGAAAAGCTAGAAAAGCTTGTAGAAGATTTTAAGGCGCATTTTGGAAGTGATTTTGATATTTATATTTCAGGACCAACAACTATGAATATTGTTCCAAGGGGCGTATCGAAGTTAGAAGCAATTAGAATAGTTTGTAAGAGACTAGGAGCTTCTCTTGATGAAATAATGACTATAGGAGATTCACCTAATGACATATGCATGCTAAGAAATATAAAGATGAGTTTTGCTATGTCAGATTCAAAAGATAGTGTGAAATCTGAAGCTGGATTTGAAACACCATCTGTAGCAGATGCTGTTAAAATGGCAATAGATTTTAACAACGAAATGGCGGGAGTTTAAATAACTAAGACATTGGATACATAATCAATTGTATTTGTATTTTAAGATAGGTGGTTGAATAAAATGTTTTTTAATTTTAATTTGAATGACTTGTATAGAAAAGAAAATAGCAAAAAGCTTATAATTCTCGGAGTGATACTTCTTGCAATAGGCGCTAACTGCATTTCTAGGAAAACTATGGGACTTCGTGTTTTTTCATGGGGAATTGCCATAGCATTTTTATATGGTGCTTGGATTTGTCTTAAAGAAGTAAATCAGTTGAGAAGTTACGCATCGAAAAAAGAAATAAATAGATTTAGAATAACGGGGATAATACTTTTAGTAGTTGCTATTTTACTAGCTGTATTTCCAGTTCAGGTAAATATATTGCTTTCTATGGCTGCAGGTATATATATACTTATATATGAATTTTTAAGCTATAGAAGAAATAGAAGATATGCTTATTATAGTGTAGGACCATGGAAGGTTACGAAGATAGTTATAGGAATATTATTGCTGGTATCTCCGCTTTTCCTTACTAGATTTTTAGTTGTAATACTTTCTATGATTTCTATTATATTTGGTATAAACTTCTTAACCGCTGGATTGGGTATGAGAAGTAATAATGAGAGGTTTTAAATGGAAGAATTTAAGTATAAGATTGAAAACAAAAGATACCATACATGGAACTATTATTTGAGACAAAAGTTTGGATGTAAGGTTTTTAAAGTTTCAATCAATGCAGGGTTTACATGCCCTAATATAGACGGAAAAATTGGATATGGAGGTTGTACATATTGCAGCAAAGAAGGTTCAGGAGACTTTGCTGGAAACCCTAAAGATAACCTTGTAAAACAGTTTTATGATATTCGTGAAATGATGAGTAAAAAGTGGAAAGATGCTAAATATATAGGTTATTTTCAGGCATTTACCAATACATATGCTCCAGTTGATGTTTTAAGAGAAAAGTTTGAAACTATACTAGAACAGGAAGATGTAGTAGGCTTATCTATTTCTACAAGACCCGATTGTATAGAAGATGATGTACTTGAGTATCTTGCGGAATTGAATACTAGAACAAATCTTTGGGTAGAATTGGGTCTTCAAAGTGTCCATGAATCCACATCTAAAATAATAAATAGAGGGCACGATTTCAAAGTTTTTGAAGATTGTGTGGAAAGACTAAGAAAACATAATATAGATGTTGTAGTTCACATTATAGATGGTTTACCTGGTGAAACTCATGACATGATGATTGAAACTGCAAAGACTGTGTCTAAGATGGATATTCAAGGTATAAAGATACATCTTTTACACGTAATAAAAGATACACCTATGGCAAATATGTTGGAAAAGGGCAATATGAAACTTTTAGAAAAAGATGAGTATGTAAATATTGTATGTGACCAGCTTGAAATACTTCCACAGGAAATAGTAATTCATAGACTTACAGGTGATGGAAAGAAAGAAAACTTAGTAGGTCCTTTATGGAGTTTAAAAAAATGGGAAGTTTTAAATGCTATAGATGACGAATTAAAAAGAAGAAATAGTTGGCAAGGAAAATACTATAAATAGCTTTTTCTTTTTGTTATTTTAAAGAAAATAATTATTTATTGAAAATGAAATTTAAAAAAAACTGTATAATTTGAGTTTCTTAAGAATTTATTAAGCTAAAATTTATAAAAATATAATGTTGAAACTATTGAAAAATCATGCTTTACATATTACAATCATATTAGAGACTGAAATCTCATTATATTTTGAAATGAAGGTGATGGACAATGATGATGAAGACGCATATAATTATCTCTAAATCATTATTAGACAATATAGACGATAATAAACAGTTTTTTTTAAATAACAAAAGTTTTATATATGGTAATATAAAACCAGATATTTTCTCTAAATATAAATTGCAAAAGCATTATTTAGATGAATCATATGACATGGTAAGAAGCAAAATCGAGTATTTAAGCAACTTGGATCTAGATACACTCGAGAAGTACTATACAAAAAATGAATTTTCTCAAGAAATGGGAGTTGTATGTCATTTTTTAGCAGACTTTTTCTGTGTTGCTCACAGTGAAAGATGGGAGTTTAAACACAGTTTGAAGATTCATGTAAAGTACGAGAATGGTCTTACTAAGGTCGCTAAGGACTACAATTTGAAAAATGATAGAAGACAGTATGTCGATGATGTAGATTCTTTCTTTGAAAAGCTGTATCGTGAATATAAAAATAATGGTAACTTTGAAGAGAATGATTTAAAATATGCAGCGTATATATGTAATACTGTTACAAATTATGTTCTAGAAAGGATTTTAGACAATACTATAAAATCTCACACAGTAGCATAAGATGAAAGTTTAAGGAGGATTTTTATCCTCCTTTTAAATTAATATAGGTATAAATATCTTTCTTAAAAAAGAGGTGATTATATGATGCAATATATTGAACATATACTATATCTAGCTAAGGACTACTGGTTGCTATCAATTACACTGGGTTTTTTAGCAGCCTTTATAGAGAGTTTTATTCCAGCACTTCCATTGATGGCTATAGCTGCTATTAATGCTGCTATTAATGGTTTTATAGTAGGTTTTATAACTTCATGGTTAGGATCATGTGTTGGTACAATAGCTGTTTTTTTTGTTATAAAAAAAGTATTTGATACTGAATTTTTTCAAAAACATTGGTTGCTCAAGGCAAAAGATAAGCTAGATGGTATGATAAAAAAGGTGCAAAACTCTGAATTTAAAGCACTTTTTGTTTTTTATGCAATACCTGTTCTTCCAAGCTCACTTCTTACCCTTGCATCTGCAATGTGTGAGATAGAGTACAAGGTTTTTATTCCACCTATGATGTTTGGTAAGTTCCTTATGATGTTCTGGGTAAGCTATGTAGGTAGCGATATTACTGGATTTTTAAAAAATCCGCTAAAGATAGCAGTTGTTTTGGCTATGACTGTAGGATCTTATATTATAGCTAACAAGATGAAAAAGGATATGGAAACACATGAAGATGCTGCTATGATAGAATACAAAAGAATAAAATACAAAAGAAGAATTAAAAAAGAAAATGATAAAATGCTAGTAAAGCACACAAATGAAAATAAATTAACTCCAAAATATGTTCCAGATTTTTTTATGGATTTAATAAGAAGATTATTGGAGTTTTTTAAGAGGTAGAGAGGTAAATATGGCAAAACAAAAATATTATGCAGTAAAGAATGGAAAGATAAAAGGTGTTTATTTAACATGGAAGGATTGCCAGTCTATGGTAATAGGTTATCCTAATGCTGTATATAAATCTTTTGAAGATCCACATGAAGCGATGGATTTTTTAGTAGGGGAAAAAACTTCAGTTAGAAAAGATAAAAAGCTTGATAAAGTAGAAAATATAGACGATGAAGTTTTGGATAAAGATAGAGATGAAAATTATGAATTTACTATAGATAAAGATACGATAGAAGCATATGTAGACGGAAGTTTTGATGCAAGTCAAAAAAAATATGGTTCTGGTGGAGTTTTGATAAAAAACGGAAAAGTTATAGATAGTTTTTCTAAAGAAGGTAAAAATTTAGATAGTGTATCTATGAGAAATGTAGCTGGTGAAATAGAAGCATCTATGTATGCAATGGAATATTGTGTAGATAATGGTTATTCAAAGCTTGTTTTGTATTTTGATTACAATGGAATCGAAAAGTGGTGCACTGGAGAATGGAAAGCAAATAAAAAAGGAACAAAAGATTATAAGAAATTTTACGATGAAATAAGTGATAAACTTGAAGTAAAGTTCGTAAAAGTAAAAGCACACACTGGCGTTGAATATAATGAAATGGCAGACAAGTTGGCAAAAGAATCTATTTTTGGTAAATAAGTTGAAAAATAATTAGATTTAGGGCGTAAATAACTAGCTTAAATCAAAATTTTTAAAAATTTGTTAAAAATATTAAAAAATTAATTGATAAAAGTGTCATAATTTGATATTATAATAGTAGTGGTGAAATTATGACACTGTTTTGTGTTATAAAACAAATTTTGAACGAAAGGATGGTGAAAATATTGAAAGATATAATTATAAAGATTACTAGTTTTTTTAGTCGTGCAATAAGATACTTCGTATTTTCAACATTGTTGTCGTTCAGCGTATGCATAGTTCTTATAATAGCCAATTTCTTTATGGGAGTAAGGGTATCAGTAGGTTTCTACTTTATGCTTACAGCTTTATTTGACTTGGCGCTGACTGCTTTACTATGTATCTACAACAGTCACAAAATGTTTATTCCAATTAATAAGCCTCTCATTAAGAAACTTGAAAGAGAAAAGGTTGAGAGAGCAAGAAGGGCAAAAAGAGAAAAGAGAAGAGGCAGAAACGCTTCTTAAATATAAGGCACAGCTTAGGTTGTGCTTTTTTTATTTTTAAAATAAGAAAAAATATTATTTTGTTAGCAAATACTTATTGTGTATAAGTTATTTTTGTCTAGTTCTAATAGTTTCATATAATTATTTCTATTATACAATTTTAAATCATTAAAAATTTAATATTTTTTGAAAACAGAAGAAATAGAATAATCAGAGTTTAAACTTAAAAGAACGTATGTTCTAAAATAAAACATGTTAAATATAACTAACGGATTTTGTTAAATATGTTAAATATATTGTAAACATATGTTCTTAAAATGAAAAATAAATGCGAACGTTTGTTTTATCACGGATTATATCTTTTTTAAATATGCTATCTAAAAAGTTTTTATTATGAGAAAGCTTGATAGAATATTATATTTGATATTTCGATAAAAGATGTCAATGTATTAAAAATAAATAAAAATTAATCTTATAACAGAGAAGATAAGTAGCTTGCCCTTAAAAAGCTCCAAGAGTCTATATAAGACATTTAATTATCTGTACAGTGCATTTCATCGAATAGCTAAAAAAACTTGTTAAAATCCTTGTAGAGCTTTTAAAAGTGTCTTTTAATTTTATATCTTTTAAAAATAATAGCTATTTTGAAAAAATATATTTATAAGTTTTTATTTAAACTTTAATTTTTAATATTTGTAAAAAAACAGAAAAAAAGAATTTAATTAAAAGAAAAGTATTATAAAAACACAAAAAAATAAAAAAATATTCCTTATAGACTAATATATAGATATTTTTTATTTAAGAACTTTAATTTTGGGGAATAATTGTAGTAAGGAAAAAGTATAGGTTAAAGTATGAATGTATTGATTACAGCTAGTTTAATATGGTATAATTATTACCGTTAAAGTGTTTTTAAGCGAATACTTTTTATACTTAACCATATTGAAAATAAAAGGGTAAATTGCTTAAAAACATTCCGAATTTTAAGAAAGGAGAGTCTATGAATAAATATTTTGTTTTAAAATGTTTATCTACATAGAAAAAAATGGATGAACTTTTTCAAAAGAAACAAGAAAATGATAATAGTTGCGTCGACGGTTTTAGCTGTTTTGATGATAGCGACAGGAGTATTAGCTTCACAAGCTTATTCAGATAAAATAGCAAAAAATGTAATTGTAGCAGGTGTTAATATAGGTGACTTGAATAAAAAAGAGGCTTTGAATACACTTAAAAAAGAAGGTAAGTTCAAAAATATCACTTTGAAATACAAGGATCAAAAATGGACTGTTCCTGAAAGTGATATTAATCTAAAGATAGATTTCAATAAGACTGTGGAAGATGCATACAAATATAATAAGGGAAATGGATTTTTTACTGATCTTGGAAGAACTTTAAAATCAGACTTTGGGCATGAAAATAAAATAAACTTGTCTATGGAATATGATAAAAAAGCTCTTGAAAATAAAATGAATGAAATAAAAGGAAAGCTAGACAGTCCAGTAAAGAATGCTACTGTAGATATAGTAGATGAAAAGGTTAAGATTATTCCAGAAGAATCAGGGAGAGATATGAATGTATATTCTTCCCTTAACAAAACTGTAAATAATTTAAAGAAAAATATCTTTGAAACTGAACTTGTTGTGAAATTAAATCCAGCAAGTTTAAAAGCTGCAGAGTTAAAGGGCATAGATACTCTATTAGGTTCTTATGAAACAACTTATGGTGGGATGGAAAATAGAGATTACAATATAAAAAAATCTACTATTGAATCAGGTGGAATGCTTTTAAAACCAGGTGAAGAGTATTCTTTTAATGGAATTACTGGAGAAAAGACTATAGAAAACGGCTATAAAAGTGCTCCCATAATAGAAAGTGGTAAACTAGTTCCAGGAATTGGTGGAGGAGTATGTCAGACTTCTTCTACAATTTTTAATACTGCACTTCTTTCTGGTATGGAAATAACAAATAGAAGAAACCATACAATTCCTTCAGACTATGTAAGTTTAGGAAGAGATGCAATGGTAGTAGACGGAAATCCAGGGCAAGATTTTAAATTTAAGAATCCATTTAAGCATCCTGTTTACATTAAAAACTATGTATCAGGGAACAAAATTGGTTCACAGATTTTTGGATTTAAAGAAGATAAGCAAAATATAAAAATAAGTACAGAGATGCTGGGTTCATTTGGAGGTGGAAGTAAGACTATAACAGATCCATCACTTCCAGCAGGTAAGAGAGTAGTTGAAAAGCCTGCAAGATCTGGATACAATGTAGTAACATATAGAAGCTATTTAGATGAAAATGGTAAAATTATAAAGACTGAAAAGGTAGCCAATAGCAGTTATCCATCTCAAACAGGTATTATAAGAGTAGGTGCTGCTGTTAAAAAAACACCGACGCCAAGTGCTAAACCTTCAAAACAGGCTAAACCAGCAGTTAATCCTCAGCAACAAGCTCCACAAGGGGCTACTCAGCAAACACAAGCTAGATAGTTTTTTAAATTAAATGCTTTTAGCAGAATTTGTTAAAAATCAACAACTTTGTTAAAAATAGCAGTATAAAAAATAGAAAATGAAAAATAATATTTTTATATTTAAGTAAATTAAAAAAAGATATGAGATAAAAAGCCTAATTTTAGGCTTTTTATTTTTGTAAAAATTGCATAATTTTTTGCAAAATCAAATAAGATGGTATAAAATATAAAAGAGATATTTATAGAATTTGGAGGAGAATATGAGCCAGGTTAGAGATAGGTTGCGTGAGCACCCAAGTTTAAGAGTTGGAACAATGGTATTAGGACTAGTCATTTCATCAATAGGTGTAAATGGTTTTTTAAGACAAGCACACCTTTTAAGTGGTGGAGTTACAGGATTCGCTACTGCGATTAACTATTTGACGGGACTAAATGTAGGTCTTATGACTTTTATACTTAATATTCCAATATTTGTTTTAGGTTTTATATACCTAAAGAAAGATTTTTGTATTTTAAGTTTGATCAACATGGTGATTTATTCACTGATTTTAGGACTTACTCAGGATATAGGTCATTTTATACCTGTAGACGATAAGTTTCTGCAAACAATATACGGAGGCTTTATGAATGGTCTTGGTATAGGTCTAGTATTTAGAGCTAGAGCATCTACTGGAGGAACTGATATAATAGCAGCAATTCTTAAAATAAAAAAGAATTTAGAAGTTAAAAATACAAGTTTTGCTGCAAATGTAGTGGTTGTTCTTTGTGGAAGTATGATATTTGGATTGGACTTAGGACTATATACATTGATAGGATTCTATATAAGCTCACTTGCACTTGGATTTATTAAAGATGCAATGAACTACCAAAAGGCTCTTATTATAATATCTAATAAACCAAAAGAAATAGCAGATGATATTATGAAAGAACTAATAAGAGGTGTTACTTTCCTTCATGCAGAGGGAGCATACACAGGAGAAAGCAAGAAATTGATATATACAATCGTATCTTCTAACGAGATACCAAAAATAAAGGAAATAGCTTTTAAACATGATCCGAAGGCATTTGTTACCATTAATGAAGTTAATGAAGTTAAGGGGCGAGGGTTTAAATCAAAAGACTTATAAAAAAATTAAGACCAGCATATAAAAGCTGGTCTTATTTTTTTTAGTAATGGACTTGATTTAAAAAGATATAATAATAAAGAGATAATAAATATATTATATCTTATGCTATTTAAGAAAATTTTAAAAAACAAAAAAATAAAGTAGGAGTTGTAATGTTTAAAAATTTCTTTACTGTAATAAGCATATAAAAAATTGCTATATGCTTACTATATGATAAAAAAAAGTAATAAACATTAATAATATTTATTAGAGAAGTAATATGTACAGCAAACATTTATATACCTTAGCGGCAAAATTTATGGTACAATAGATATATATGACATTTTGTTTACACAAATTTAAGAATGGAGGGAATTTATTTGAGCTTATCAAAGAACTATGTAGAACTTTATAGCAACTATTTTAAAGAAATAGATGATATAAAGAAAAGTTTAAAATTGTTCAAAACAAAGAAGAATAATGCTCTGAAAAAAGGTATTTTTGCTTCTGATGAAGAAGTATACAAACTAGAAACTCAATTACTGGGTGAACCTTCAGATAAGATAGAGAAACTTATAGAAGAAAAAAAAGCAGATAACGAATACGTAGAGTTACAAAAAGAAGAAATATCAAAGAATAAAAACTTAGCTGACGTACTTAATATATTAGAAGACTCAGAAAATGATAGATTAGAAAAAGCAAGAGAAAATGATATGGTACAGATATACAGATTCAAAAATGGAGATATGTATATTGGTAGACTTTTAGATGGAAAGATGACAGGCATTGGTTCATATATATTCTCGCCAGATAGTGATGAAAATGATGGAACAATAAATACTGAATATATAGGTAATTTCTTAAATGGAATAAGAGATGGTAAAGGTGTTTTTACCTTTTCAAATGGAAATGAATATATAGGTAACTTCAAAAGTAATAAGAGTAATGGTGTTGGAAGAATGAAGTACAACAACGGTGATGAGTACTTAGGAAATTGGGTTGACGGTAAGAAAGATGGACTTGGAATTTACACATGGAAAGATGGATATATCTATATGGGAGATTTTAAGGACAGCAAAATGGATGGAGTAGGTTCGTGTTTCAACTCAAAAGGTGAACTTGTATACGATGGAGAATGGAAAAGAGGTCAGATACACGGAAATGGAAGGTATATCTGGAACAAAAACAAGTGGTATGAAGGAGAGTTTCAGCAGGGACAGAAGCATGGAACAGGAACTTTCTACTTAAATAATGAACCAGTTTATACAGGAACATGGAAGTATGACAAACCATCTATTTTTGATAAAAGCTTTGATGAAATTTTTGCGAATTTCTAAAATATACTTAGGAGGCAGTTAAATGGATAAATTGATTTTGAAATCATGTAAGTTTTATGGCTATCATGGTTCAGCCGACGGTGAAAGATTGTTCGGACAACCTTTTGTAGTCGACATTGAACTATATTTGGCTAGTAACATTGCAGGAGAGACGGATTCATTTAAGGACGCTGTTGACTACGGAAGAGTTTATGATATAATTGAAGACTATGTTGAAAACAAGTCTTTTTCCTTAGTAGAATGTCTTGCAGAAGAAATTGCAAAAGCAGTTTTTAAAGAGTTTGATATTATTAGAGGACTTAAGTTAGCTATTAAAAAGCCACAAGCAAAACTTGTTGGTAAGTATGAGTATGTAGCTATAGAAATAGAAAGATTCAGAGACTAAAGTCAAGAGGTTTCATGTTATTCATTTAGGAAGCATGAAACCTTATCAATTTTATGTGATTATTTGTTAAATAGAATTGTTGAAGTAATGTTTATTTTATTTTTTAGAGCATATTATAAGGAGTTTTTAATAGAACAAAGTTTTAAAAAAATATAAAATTAATGCTTTTAAACAGTGTGATTATAATACAATTAGAAAAAAAATAAAAATAATTGGAAAATAAAAAAGGAGTTTCGAAACTTTTGTCGAAGTATATATACTATAGCCTTGACAAATATTTTGTTTAGTGTGACAATATAATGTTGTCGGTAATAAAGGATGATATTAATGGATGATTTGAAAGATGTAATTGAAGAAATTAAGGTCAGAAATGATATTTCAGAAGTGATTTCTGATTATATTCAACTTAGACCTTCGGGGTCTAATTATAAGGGCTTATGTCCTTTTCATAATGAAAAGACACCTTCATTTCATGTAAGTACATCTAAACAGATATACAAGTGTTTTGGATGCGGTGAAGGTGGAGATGTTATTTCCTTTATAATGAAAGTAGAAAATCTTGAGTTTATGGACGCGGTGAAATTTTTAGCCAATAGATGTGGTATAGAAATCAATACAAATATTGATGAAAATACAAAGAAGAAGTTGGAAAAGATAAAAAGGTTTCAAGAAATCCACGTAGTAGCGGCAAGATTTTTTTATATTAATCTAATGCAAAAAAATAATACGGGATACAAGTATCTTATTAAAAGAGGGCTTGATGAAAAAACTATAAAAAGTTTTGGACTAGGTTATTCTCTTGATTCTTGGGATTCATTGAAGAATTTTTTGCTAAAGAGTGGATATTCTATTGAGGAAATAAAGGAATGTGGACTTGTAGGTCAAAGTAAAAAGAATAACAATTATTTTGATAAATTTAGGAACAGGGTCATGTTTCCTATTTTTGACTACAAGGGAAATGTAATAGGGTTTGGCGGTAGAGTTTTAGATGATTCTTTACCAAAGTATCTTAATTCAGAAGATACAATAATATTTAATAAGAGATATAATTTGTATGGTCTTAACTTTGCTAGGAAACATATAGGTAACAGTAGAACCCTTATTCTAGTAGAGGGATATATGGACTTAATATCCATGTATCAATACGGTGTTAAAAATGTAGTTGCAACGCTAGGAACAGCACTTACAGATGCACAGGGACAACTTATTAAAAAGTTTGCAGATAATGTAGTTCTTTCTTATGATTCTGACCAAGCTGGAATAAATGCTTCTCTTAGGGCTATAAATATATTAGAGAAGTGCAATTTAAAGGCAAAGGTATTAGATTTAGGAAAAAGTAAGGATCCAGATGAATTTGTAAGGGCAAATGGACTTGATGAAATGTTGAAAAAAGTGGAAAATGCAAGTGATGCATTAAAGTTTAGGTTGGATACACTCTATTCTTCTCATGATCAATCTAATCCTGAGGAAACAGTGGAATTTCTTCAGAAGGCTGTAAATATACTTAGTTATATAAAAAGTCCCATAGAACTTGATTTTTATATTAAGTATCTATCAGAGCTTACTAAGACTGCTCCAGAAGTAATAAGATCAGAACTGAATTTAACTGGAAAAAGAAAAACATCAAAAGAAAAATTTAAAAAACAAGAATTTGTTAAAATAAAAAAAGAAAAAGATGTTGAAGATGGAAACATTTTTATTGAGAGAAATCTGATAAAGGCCATGATGGTAAGTAAGAAAGCTAGAGAAATAATACCACTAAAGGTAGGTATAGATCAGATTATTGACGAAAGTGATAAAAAAGTGTATTCTAAAGTTTTAGCATCAAACAAAATGGGCATGATAAGAATAGAAGACTTAAATGATACTTCTTTAGATGTCGATTACTTGAGAAAGCTTGATGCTGTAGATTTGTCAGAAATAAATCTTGATGACGTACACGAAATAAATAAAATAGTTAATCAACTTTTGAAACTTAATTCAAAAGAAAAAATAAATAAACTATCTAAGAGACAAAAAGTTCTCGAAGATAGGAGAAAGACAATAGAAGATAATACAGAGGAAGCAAAAGAGGTAGATTTGGAAATTATGAAAATAGCTTTAGAGATAGTATCTGAAAACAAAAAATTGAAATCATTTTAGGGGGGAGGTTAATTATGTCTGAGAAGAAGAAAAAGGTGGTTATAAATAAGGTAGCCCAGAAAAAACTTTTTGAAAAAGGTAAAAAAGAAGGGACTGTTACACTTATGGATATCATGGAAGCATTTCAGGATAGCGAAATAGATAAGGACGTAGCAGAAAATCTTTATGAAACACTAGGGAGTCTTGGGATAGAGGTTGTCGATGGAAAAGAAGCTAAGGCAAACATAGATTTAACTGAACCCGACGATTTAGACATTAAGTCAATTGACAAAGAAGAAAAACCAGAAGAGGAAGAATCTGATGGAAAGAAGAACAGCAAAACTGCTGAAATTGCTGTACCAAAAGGGGTTAGTATAGATGACCCTGTAAGAATGTATCTTAAGGAAATCGGTAAGATACCATTGTTAAAGCCACATGAAGAAGTCGAATACGCAAAGAGAATGGCTGAAGGCGATGAATATGCAAAGGAAAAGCTTATAGAGGCTAACCTTAGACTTGTTGTTAGTATTGCCAAGAGATATGTAGGTAGAGGAATGTTATTCCTAGACCTTATACAGGAAGGTAACCTAGGTCTTATAAAGGCTGTTGAGAAGTTTGACTACACAAAGGGCTATAAGTTTTCAACTTATGCAACATGGTGGATTAGACAGGCAATTACAAGAGCTATAGCAGACCAAGCTAGAACAATAAGAATACCTGTTCATATGGTTGAAACTATAAACAAGTTAATAAGAGTATCTAGACAGCTACTACAGCAGCTAGGAAGAGATCCAAAGCCTGAAGAAATTGCAAAAGAAATGAATATGACTGAAGAAAAGGTAAGAGAAATCATGAAGATTGCTCAGGATCCAGTTTCTCTTGAAACTCCAATAGGTGAGGAAGAAGATTCACATCTTGGAGATTTTATTCCAGATGAAGATGCTCCAGCACCAGCTGAAGCAGCAGCTTATTCACTACTTAGAGAACAGATAGCAGTAGTGCTTGAAACTCTAAATGAAAGAGAACAGAAGGTACTAAGACTAAGATTTGGTCTTGATGATGGAAAGACAAGAACACTTGAAGAAGTTGGTAAGGAGTTCGATGTTACAAGAGAAAGAATCAGACAGATAGAAGCAAAGGCTCTTAGAAAGTTAAGACATCCAAGCAGATCTAAGCTAGTAAGAGACTTTTTAGATTAAAAATATTAAATGTTTAGTCAGGTATATGCTTGTTTTGTTACAGGCATATACCTTTTTACAGTTAAAAACGATGGAGGAAATATGAAACTGACAAAGCGTTTGGAAAAAATAGCATCTTTAGTAAGTGAGGATATTGTCCTTGCAGATGTTGGGACTGATCATGGTTATATACCTGTTTTTCTTTTAGAAAATAAAATAGTAAAAAGAGCCATTCTTTCAGATATAAATAAAGGTCCCTTAAATAATGCAAGAGAAGAAATTGAAAAAAGAAAACTTGAAGAATTCACAGAACTTAGGTTAGGTGGTGGAGTAAGTATTTTGCAAGCTAATGAAGTAGATGAGATTATTATTGCAGGTATGGGTGGCATACTTATTTCTGAGATTATTAGAGATGGATTTGAAGTATGTAAAGCAGCAGGCAAATTGATACTTCAACCTATGCAGGCTCCAGAAGAGCTTAGAAAATATCTTTATGAAAATAATTTCGAAATTATTGATGAACATATAGTCAATGAAGATTTTAGAATATATGAAATAATAGAAGCGAGATATAGTGACAAAACAATCGATGATGTAAATGAAATATATTACGAATTTCCTAAAAAATTGGTTGAAAGAAAAGATCCTCTTATGAAGGAACTTATTATAAAAAAAATAAATCAATGTCAATCAATACTAGAAAAAATAGGAAATGCTCAAGGAGAAGCTATAGAGTCAAGGAGAAATGAAGTTCGTGAAAGAATAGATGCTTTAGAAGTTCTTATAGATAAAATGGAGGATTAGCAATGATTTTAAATGATATTTTAAAAACTGTAGAAAGTAAGTATCCTTTATCACTTCAATACAATTGGGATAACTCTGGGTTAAATATTGGAGACGAAGATCAAGAAGTAAAAAAAATAATGCTTACTTTAGAAGTAACTGAAAAAACAGTAGACGAAGCAATTGAAAAAAATGTAGACCTTATAATTTCACATCATCCTTTCTTGTTTAGTAAGATAAATAAAGTTAACAAGAAAGATATAAAGGGAAAGCTTATATATAAGTTAATAAGTAATTCAATATCTGTTTATTGTATGCATACAAGCTATGACTTGGCATTCGACGGCTTAAATGATTATTTTATGAAACTTATTGATGCGAAAACAGAAGAAATTTTAGATGTAGAAGGTAGATTAGATTCTTATTTGGAAGGTAGAAACTATGGTTTAGGAAGAACAGGTAAACTAAATCAAGCGATGAAAATAGAGGATTTTATAAATCATTTAAAAGAAAAGTTGAAAATTCAACATTTAAGATATGTTGGTCAAGATAATATAGAAATAAGTACAATTGCAGTGGTAACAGGAGCCGGAGCAGAATTTTTTCAAAAGGCTAAAGATATAGGGATAGATTTGCTTGTAACAGGTGATATGAAATATCATCAAGCAATGGACGCAATGGAGATTAATATGCCAGTAGTTGATTGTGGTCATTATGGAAGCGAGCATATATTTGCAGACTCACTTATTGATTTCTTAGAAAGTAATTTAAGTGAAGTTGATGTTATAAAAAGTGAAAATATAGTAAATCCTTTTAAAGAAATATAATATTATAATAGAATATTTTTATATTAGCTATAAATAATATCTCTTTACTAATTAAAATAAAAAACAAAGCCAGTTTTAAGATTTTAAATCTTTTAATAAAATGAGAGATGTTTTATTAGAAAAAAATTATTGGGAAAAATATTGAAAATAGAAAAAACTTTATGTTTTTATATGAAAAGTGTTGACAAGCTGATATATATATAATATTATAGACACATAATAATTAATCCATTGAAGAGAAAGAGTAGCTTACGAAATTCTTTTATAGAGAGTCGATGATGGTGGAATATCGGCAAAGTAGAGTGAGTGAATGGGTCTCAGAGGAGTGAATCGAAATAATAGTAGACTTCACCGTGGGCTGCACGTTATAGCGGATAGGGAATCATGTCGTTCCTGAATTAGAGATGTACAACTGTATTTTATTATAGTTTTATAGTTGTATAAATTAGGTGGCAACGCGAATTGATACTTCGTCCTATATATAGGGCGGAGTTTTTTTATACCCAATTATTTCTCGATGTTGATAATTATTATAAGGCAGTAGTCAATAATATTTAAAAAAAACGGAGGAATTAAAATGAGAAATTCAAAGACTAAGAAGATGATTTTAAACGCAATTTTATTGGGGATAGGACTTATTTTACATCAAATATTTCCTGCAATTGGCGGAGGTATAACACCTGATATATCTTTAGTAATGCTATTCTGTATTATGGTAATAAACAAAGATGATTACAAATCTTGTTTGCTAGCAGGTATTGTTGCAGGTTTATTTGCAGCCATGACAACAAAGTTCCCAGGAGGACAGATTCCAAACGTAATAGACAAATTTGTTACAGTAAATGTTATGTATCTTGTAATGAAGCTTCTGTTCTTAAATCCATTTATTGAAAAGTTGGAAAAAAAGGGAAATCAGATTGTAATAGTAGTTATGACATTTATAGGAACGATAGTAAGTGGTTTAGTGTTCTTATCTACAGCATCAATAGTAGTTGGATTACCAGCAGGATTAACTCAGTTATTTGTTGCAGTAGTATTGCCAGCAACAGTAATTAATATTATAACAGCTGTGATTCTTTACAATATAATAGCTGTATCTCTAAAAAGAACAAGCTATCAAATTGGATAAGTAAAAGATCTTCCCAATACTTTTTAGATGAAGCGGAGTTTCTTTATTAGAAGTATTAATATAGGAAATAGTTCTAAAACTCCAACTTGATTTTGTAGCTAAGTTGAAGTCAAAGAAATTTTAAATAATAATATAATAATTTTAAGTAAATAATATCGCTAGTGCGATTTTATAAAATATAATATATAAAAAGCTTACCTAAAAACAGAGCAGGATTACCTGCTTTGTTTTATTTTTAAAAATTAATTGTTTCAATAGAGTTATTATATAATTCACTTTAAAAATAAAATTTAAGTTATAAGCTTTAGAAGAAAAATAGGATTACCAAGTTTAAAAAGTTATTGATTTGAAAAATTACATATACTAATTTTGTAAAATAAAAAGAGAGCAGATTATGTCTGCTCTCAGGTGCTTAGTAACCGTACAAGTAATTTTTTATATTTATTTAAAAGAGAAATATAACTATGAGAAACTATTTATATGAAGAGGAAAAGTCATGAAAACAACTTTAAAATATAAATAGTAAAAAAATCTAAGCACCTATTTAAAGTTTATTATAGTAGAAAATTATTTTTTAGTCAATAGCTATATTAAGAAAGTTTGAAATTTACAGTTAACTTTAATTATAAATATATATTATTGATATTTCATAAAAAAGCTGCATTTATAAAATACTAGTATAAAAGGCATACCCTAAGGGTATGCCTTTTTATTTTAATATTTAGCTAAACATATAAATATGTTTCCAAATTAATGTCCTATTAGGAAACTATTATTAAACATCTTATTCATAGGATGTCCTAATCTGTTTATAGGTCCCTTGAATAAAATACTTGCGACCAAAGGTATAATCATAAAGATTAAAAGCGCACGAATATCATGCATTAGGTTTGGAAGATAAATTCCTCCAATTGCCTCTCTACAAGCATCTATACCATAAGTAAATGGTATGACACTATTGATTGCCTTAAAGAAGTCTGGAGTCATTTGTATAGGGAAGGTACCGCCGGATCCACCAATCTGAATTACCAGAAGGAATACGCAGAGACCTTTTCCCACCGTTCCAAATAAAGACACCAGAGAGTAAATAATAATAGTAAACACAATACTGCAGAACACCAGTATAGCCCCAAAAAGGAAAGCATGTTTAGCTGTGATCCCTAATATAAAGAAATCACCAAGCGTAATAATTACTGATTGTATTATTGCTAGAGTAAGGAATAATAAAAGTCTTCCGAAGTATTCGTCGACAGCTCTATTTTTTCCTCTGACTTTTGTTGAAAGAACGGCTACAAGTACAAGACCACCAACCCATGCAGCAAGAACGCTGTAGAAAGGTGCCATCGCAGAACCGTAATTTTCTATCTTATAAATCTTATTTTCTTTAAGACTTACAGGATCTTTCAAGAAGTCGACTCTATCTAATATATTCGATTTGACTACATTATTAAAGTCTTTAAAGTCCTTATTATTTTGAATTTCATCAATATTTTCTATAGAATCTTTAACTTGTTCTTTAAGAAGTCTAATAGAATCCTGTGTAAGAGCTGTAGTTGATTTCAAGGTATTTGTAACAGATGTTGCATCTGAAAGCAGAGCATTAATATTAGGGTATATTCTATTAGCATCGTCCATTACCTTATTTAAATCATTTGTTACATTTACAGAACTTTTGTGTATCTTATTTACAGGATCTGCAATCTTAGTATCAAAATCTGATAGCAAGTCAGCAACTCGCCTATTTACAGAATCTGATAGATTTACTATCTTGCTAAGTGAATCAGTTGACATATCATGTCCTGATTCTAACAATCTTAAAGAATCTGAAGTTGTATTGTTTAAATCTTCTAATGTTTTTATAATATCTTTTAAAGAAGAAATTGTTACGTTTAGTAAAGCTGAATTTCTTCTATTTATACTAGTTAAAACATCAACCATTCCTTCTAGCATATTGATTGAACTAACTGTTTTTGATTTCATTCTCAACATAAGGGCAGTTGCATCTTCATTTACAATAGTACCCTTATCTGAAACTGTATTTGCAAGGTCAGCTGTTTGACCTAAAATATCACTAGTAAGCTCTAAATCCTTTTTCAAATCTGGAACTACATTGTTAAATGAGCTATTGGCATCATTAAGAGTAGTTTTTATATCCGAATTTAGTTTTTTAGAGTCGTTTATAGTAGTTTGTATATTAGGCATTGTTTTTTTAGATGTATCAAGAGTTTTACTTAGGTCGTTTAAAGTTTTATCTCCTGTCCTTGAAAGTTTATCTAAATTATCAAGCTGTTGATCAAGACGAGTAAGAGTTTTCTTCATCTTATCAAGTTTAGGGTCCATATCTCCCATAACATTTGCAACTCCACCAAGTGCACTCAAGGATACCTTGCTGACTGTTTCCACCAGAGCTTCATTTATTTTCTGTTGGATTGTATCAGCACCCTTGTCGGTTATCTTTGGTGCTATGGCATTAAGCTTTTCATTTACAGTATAGTCAATAGTTGCTTTTTTTACATCTTCCTTAGTAACAGAAACTAAGTCCTTACTAAAATCCTTAGGTATAAGAATTATGGCGTAATATTCACCTGATTTTAATCCTGTTTCAGCTCTTTGCTTACTTACGAATTGCCAATCGAGGGCTGCATTTTCCTTTAAATTATCGACAACCTTATCTCCAAGTTTGAGACTTTGATTTTTGAACTCAGTTCCAACGTCTTGATTTACAATGGCAACTTTAAGATATTTTGCATTTCCGTATGGATCCCAGAATGCCTTTATGTTAAACCATGCGTATAAAGAAGGAACTATTGTCAGTCCTAAAATAATTACTAGAACAGCAGTATTTCTCAATATTTCCATTACATCTCTTTTATAGATATTAAAAACAATTCTAGGGTCTAGAAGATATTTTTCTTTCCAACTTTTAGGATCGAATTTAAATCGTCTTCTTTTAGAATTTTTTATTCTAGACCTAAATCTATTGTTATGATGTTTTGTAGTGTTTGTGTCTTTATCTTTATCTATATTTTCTTCGTTATTTCCTTTGGTATTTAAAGTTTCGTTCTTTTCGACATTATTATTATCAATTCTGTCATCTTTTTTCATCGCATCACCTTCAAATATATTTTTTTGCATTTAGAAAAATTAATTTTATTTTTCTAAAATAAAATAATAATTAATCTTACCACTACCTATAAGATTATATTATAAGTTAGCATTAAAGTAAAGTAAAAGAAATTAGAATTCTTTTCTATTTAGAAATAATAGATAAATAAGAAATATAAATAAAAAATAATAATCTTCTATACTTTAAAGAAGAAAAAATTCCTCTAGCTACTTAAATATCTACTATATTTAAAATAACTTATATACTAATATGGTAACATATCTATCTTGAAAAAAAAATACTAAAATATTGATTAAATGATAAAAGATAGACTATAATGATAAGGAAAGAAAAAATTTAGGAGGTGCAAAATATGTATAATTTTGAATTTCAAGTAGACACAAAAGTTTTATTCGGTGAAGGTCAGATAAAACTTTTAGGTAAGGAGATAGCAAAGTATACTAAAAAGCTACTACTAGTATATGGTGGAGGGAGCATAAAGAGAAATGGTATTTATGATTCTGTAATCGAACAGTTAGAAAGCAATAATATAGAATACTTTGAGCTTGCAAATGTAGACCCAAATCCAAGAATAGAGTCTGTGAGAGAGGGCGTTAAATTATGTAAGGAACATTCAATTGGAGGAGTATTGGCAATTGGTGGCGGTAGCTCTATAGATTGTTCTAAAGTAATATCAGCAGGAGCGCTTTATGATGGAGATCCTTGGGACTTGGTACTTGATGCATCTCTTGTGACAAAATCACTACCTGTATTTACAGTCTTAACACTTGCAGCAACAGGTTCTGAGATGAATGGAAACGCAGTTATATCAAATATGTTAACTAATGAAAAGCTAGGAACTCGTGGCAAATGTTTAGTACCAAGAGTTTCTGTTTTAGATCCAACATATACTTATACTGTGCCTAAAAAACATACTGCAGCAGGTACAGCAGATATTTTAAGTCATACATTTGAAAACTACTTTACTAATGTAGAAGGTGGATATATGCATGCTAGAATGGCTGAAGCAATTTTGAAAACTTGTTTTCATTATGGACCAATTGCATGTGAACAAGGAGATAACTATGAAGCTAGAGCAAATCTTATGTGGGCATCTAGCTGGGCTATAAATGGTTTAATATCAGAAGGTGCCGCTAATAACTGGTCAGTTCATGCAATGGAACATGAGCTAAGTGCTTTTTATGATGTAACACATGGAGAAGGATTAGCTGTCTTAACACCGCATTGGATGAGATATGTATTAAATAAAGATACTGTAGACAAATTTGTTGAATACGGAGTAAATGTTTGGGGAATAGATTCATCAAAAGATAAGTTTGAAATAGCTAATGAAGCTATAGACAAGACAGAAGAATTCTTTGTAAAGGAACTTAATATACCAGCAAATCTTAGAGAACTAGGAATAGGAAGAGAAAACTTTGAAAAGATGGCTAAAAAGGCTGTAAAGGGAAGTTCTATTAAGGGATTTGTTGAGCTTAAAGCAGAAGATGTTGAAAAGATATATGAAAGTGCATTATAATTTATAAAAAGCTTTTACAATTAATTAGAATAGATACTATATTTTTAATATAGGTATAAAATCTTTAAAAAGGCTTGACAATTAATAAATATCATATATACTTGTATGTATAAGTTAAGTAATTAAATAAAAGATAGAGGAGCGAGGATTATCAGTAACTGTTTTCATGGATTAAAGCGTCCGCAGTGAAAGGAATTTTCGCCGAAGCGTATAATTAGCTTTATAATTATATTTGCTGGGGGTGCGTAGAATATGCGTATCACTGTCACAAGCGTAATCTTGTGTTGGGCTATCATGAGTGTGCAAATGTATGCCTCGGAGCCCTGTTCCGAGGCATTTAATTTTGAATCTGCTATTTGGTTCAAAGTAGTTGGCCCCCATAGTTGGATCTATCCGACAAAGATTTTTTATTTATTACTAAATATAAAACAATGAGGAGGGTTCTATAATGAACAGAAGAAGTTTTAAGGTAGCGTTAACAACGCTAATGTTATTTGCTATGACGGCTGTGCCAATATTTGCAGAAGATATTGACAAGATTGCGCAGGCAAATGCTCAAAAATTTGGTATTATTACTATTATTCCGCCACTATTGGCAATCGTACTTGCATTTATTACAAAGAATGTTGTAATATCTTTGTTTTTAGGTGTAATGTCTGGTACATTTATATTACAAATGACAACTAATCAGAATGTATTATCATCTTTGATATTATCTTTCCTTGATTTTATACAAAGAGCGCTTAATTCCTTGGCAGATCCATGGAATGCGGGTATAATTTTACAGGTATTATGTATAGGTGGTGTTATTAACCTAGTTGGGAAAATGGGTGGTGCAAAGGCTATAGCTGAAGCACTTGCAAATAAGGCTAACTCTTCAAAGAGTGCACAGATAATTTCTTGGTTATTAGGGATACTTGTATTCTTTGATGACTATGCAAACTCATTGATAGTTGGACCTATAATGAGACCAGTATTTGATAAGATGAATATTTCAAGAGAAAAGCTTGCATTCGTAATAGACGCAACAGCAGCTCCTATAGCAGGACTTGCAATTATATCTACTTGGATAGGCTTGGAAGTAGGATTAATCCATGAAGCATTTAGTAGTATAGGGGTAAATGTAGATGCTTTTGGTATTTTCCTTAGAACAATACCTTTTAGATTTTACAATATATTGATACTAGTGTTTGTTTTATTAAGTGCATTAATGGTAAGAGAATTTGGACCAATGAGAAAGGCTGAATATGTATCTTTTAGAAAAGATAATATAACAACTGATGAATTAGATCAGGGTGTTGAAGAATTAGATGATATGGCTCCAAAGGATGGAGTAAAGTTAAGTATATGGAATGCAATTATTCCAATAGGTGTTTTGATAATTACTGCTTTAATGTCTTTCTATTACAGTGGACACAAGGCAATAATGGCTGGAGACGATGCAGCTTTAATAGCAGCTGTAAGTGCAAGTCCATTTTCATTTGATACAATAAGAGAGTGTTTCTCTGCATCTGATGCATCTGTGGCATTATTCCAGTCTGCATTATTTGCTTCTATAGTAGCTATTCTTATGGCAAAGTTTAAGAAGATATATACAATATCAGAATCAATAGAAGTTTGGATAGATGGTATGAAGACTTTAATGATAACAGGTGTTATATTAATACTTGCATGGTCATTAAGTTCAGTTATAAAAGAAGTTGGAACTGCTAAGTTCTTAATTCATTATTTATCTGGATCAATTCCAGCATTCTTGTTACCAAGCATAATATTTGTTCTTGGGGCTATAATTTCATTCTCAACAGGTACTGCTTATGGTACTATGGGAATATTGATGCCGCTTGCTATACCACTTGCGCATTCAATATCACCTGATATGGGATATGTAGTAGTTTCTACATCAGCTGTACTTACTGGAGCTATATTTGGAGACCATTGTTCACCAATATCAGATACAACTATATTATCATCAATGGGTGCAGGTTGTAATCATATAGACCACGTAAAGACTCAGATGCCATATTCATTGTTTATTGCAGCTATTACAGTTGTATTTGGATACATACCAGCAGGATTTGGTTTACCAGTAGTAATAGTGCTTCCAGTTGCTATAATAGCAGTTGCTCTAGGACTTAGAATTATAGGAAAGAGAACTGATGTTAGAGATGAAGCTTTTGAAGCTAAGTTGAGCAAGGATGGAATTCACTTCTAATTTTTAAGGTAGCTAGAGTATTTCTCAAATAAAGAAATACTACATATAAATATTTTCACAATTATAAAGGCGAATAGCGTACTGAAAAACAGTTGCTATTCGCCTTTTTACTATATAAATTTATTTTTTAATCAGATTTGAATCCTATACCAAGTCTTTATGTTTAAGCAAAAAATCTTTCATGGCTTGTGTAAGCAGGTCACTTTTTTTATGACTTGTATTTTCACATAGTCTGCTAAAGTCGTCCCATGTACTTTCATCAACTACAGAGCTAATTCTTTTTTTATTTTTTATAATATCGTCCTCTACTTCAATAGAAGACTGTTTAAATTGCGTATTTGCTTCTATTATATCCAAATCCTTCACTTGAAGATACCAATCATAAACTTCACACAATTTATCCATATCTTCTTGTGTAATATTTACTTTTGAATTTCGCCCTTTTACTGTTCTTTTAGTAGAGCTTGTCTTTTCACTTTTAGGGTTAGAAGATTTTGTAGTTGATTTTTTAGGAGCTTTAACACTACTTTTCTTTGCAGATGTTTTGCTGTTTTTTTTAGTAGTAGTTTTACTTGCTGTTTTAGAAGTTGTTTTCTTGTTTTTACTTCCCGTAGTAGATTTTTGCGACTTTTTCTTTTCTAGAGATTCCTTACTGCTATTTTTACTTGATGTGCTTTTTCTTTTCTTAGAAGTGCTTTTCTTTTTTTCATCTTCTGGAATAAGTTCCTCAAAAGCAACTTGTGTGTCTGCCATATTTCTTCTCCTTACTTTAATAATGTTATAGAAAGTATTATATCATAGTTGATAGAAAGTGTAAAAATAATGACTTCATTTAATAGAAGAAATTTAATTTTTTTATATTGTAAAACATCTGAAATAATAATTATATTGTAACAATAAATAATTGAAATGAAAACTTAATATGTGGTATTATATTATATGTAGTACGTTTTAATATTACTACATACCGTATTTGAAAATATATTTTAATATGCGTATTGAATTGAATAAGGAGATGATTGAATGAAAGTATTGATAGTTGAAGATAATAAGACACTTCAAGAAGATATGAAGAAAGAGCTATCTAAAAACTTTGATATAGAAACTTGTTTTGATGGTGAGGAAGGGTTATACCTAATATCTCAGGGCATATATGACCTTGTAATATTGGATTTAATGCTTCCTGGTATGGATGGCATAACTATATTAAAGGAAGTAAGAAAAGCCGGTATAGACACTCCTATACTTATTCTAACAGCTAAGGAATCTCTTGACGATAAGATGGAGGCGTTTACATTAGGTGCCAATGATTACCTAACAAAGCCTTTTTATATGGATGAATTAGTTGCTAGAGTTTTTGCAATTCTTAGAACAAACGGAAGAATAAAAGATAATAAATATCTTGAGTTTAAAGATTTGAAAATAGATTCTGAAAAGAATACAGTATATGTAAATGGGGAAGAATTAGAGCTTCAAAATAAGCAGTTTAAATTGCTAGAGTACTTTGTTCTAAACAAGGGATCTATTCTTTTGAAAGAACAGATTTATGATAGAATTTGGGGGATAGATTCAGATGCTACTATTGAAATAGTAGAAGTTTATGTAAGTAATTTGAGAAAGAAACTTTCTAAGTTTGGATATGATAAATTTATTAAGACAAAGAGAAAGGTCGGATATATATTAGATGATAAACAATAATGTATTTATCAAGACTAAGAAAAGATTGATTATTAATATAATGCTTGTCGTTGAAATATTTATGATACTTATGAGTTTTTTTATTTACAACTACTTCAAGTTGAGTATCTATAACACAATTGACAGGTCTTTATTAGATGAATTTCATTTTGTAAATAATCAGTTCAATAGAGAGTCGATAATGGAGCCTATTGTTCTTCAGGATCCTAAAGATATAGTCTATATATATGAAGGAAATAAGATAATATATTATACTCAAAACAGATACTTCAATGGATCTGTTCCAGTTAATAACGAGCATGGAAGCTTTTTTGAAAGATATAATGGCTACAATTTTAGAACTGTTGTTGTCAAGTATGAAAATCATACATTTAGAATAATGAGAAATATTGATTCTGAAGAAGAGAGTTTAAGTCATATGCTTGTGCTGTTGATTACCGCAGATTTCTTTTCTTTGTTGCTGGTGTATGTAATAGCCAAGTATCTTGCAACTAAGGCTCTAAAGCCTATAGAAGCCTCTTGGAGTAACCAAGTAAAATTTGTACAAGATGCCTCACATGAACTTAGGACACCAGTATCTATTATACAGTCTAAGTTGGAGAGTCTTTTAAAAACACCTAGCTCTACTATTGAAGAAGAAGCAGAGACGGTAGCTGTTGCAATGAGAGAAACTAGACAATTAAAGAAGATGATTTCAGAACTTTTATCTCTTACAAAGGAAGAATCAATAGTATCTATTAATAACAGCTCTTTTGATATAGAAGAGTTATTTAAGGAGATATTTGAAAGCTATCACGAAATTGCTGAGTATCAAGAGAAGAAGTTTATATGTAATGTAAACATGAAAAATAAGGTAATATGTACAGATAGCAATAAGCTTACTCATCTTGTTAGAATATTAGTGGATAATGCATTTAAATATACTAATAAGGGAGATACTATAAAGATAGAAGCAGTTGAAAAGGGTAGAGAGAAGATTAATGTTATTGTTTCGGATTCTGGAATAGGAATAGCTTCTGAAGATCAAAAACATATTTTTGAGAGGTTTTTTAGAAGTAGCTTAGTAAGAGCAACGGAAATAGAAGGATCGGGTATAGGTTTATCTATTGCGGCTCTAATAATCAATACTTTAGGTGGAAGCATTAAGGTAAAATCTAAGCTTGGAGAAGGTACGATGTTTATTATAGACCTACCAAGAGGGAAAGAAATAAAAAAGAAGAAAAAATAATTTATTTGATGTAAGTTTAAAAACATATATGCTGAAAGCAAGTAATATCAATGGAAAAACAAATATGTAATATTTTTTATTACTTTTTCACTAAAATGTGTTTGAAGAGTCTATAAAGAGGTATATATATAATATGTTAATACAAAATATATTATTAAATATAAAATGGAGGTAGTAAAATGGCAAAGGTAATAAATGCACAAGATTTCGCAAAGAATGTAAAGGAAAATAATGGAGTGGCAGTTGTAGACTTTTTCGCAACTTGGTGTGGACCATGTAATATGTTAGGACCAGTTTTCGCAGAATTTGCAGAAGAAAATAAGGATACAGCTTTCTGTGGTAAGGTTGATATAGACCAGAGTATGGAATTAGCTCAGGAATATGGAGTAAATACTGTTCCTACAGTTATCTTCTTTAAGAATGGTAAGGAAGTAGCTAGAGAAATAGGATTTATGCCAAAGGAAAAGTTAGTTTCTAATTTAAATTCTATTAAGTAAAATATAATATAAAATAAATTAAAGGACGAGGGTCAATCTATCGTCCTTTTTTTTATTCAAAAATACAGAAAAATAAATCGAAAATACAGAAAAATAAATCGAAAATACAAACGAAATGTTAATTGAAAATAAAAAAGTTTGTAAAAATTTAAAAAATATTTTTTTAACGTTGTTTTAAAATATAAAAAAAGAAGCTTAGTATTAAAGTTTTTCCGAAAAAAATATAGTAAACTTAAAAGAAATATTTAAAATTGAATTGGTGAAAGCCTTTTATTCAATTTGTCAAATATAGAGAAAAATGAATTGATAAAATAAAAAGTTTCAAAAAGTATTGTTAAAACACCAATAATATTGTATAATTAGTTGTAAATATGAATAATTTATTTTAAATGTGTTATTTTTAAATAATATATTACTTTTAAAGGATAAAATAGGGGAGGAAATTATGGCAATATTAGATGGATTTTACAATGTGGCAATGTCGATTAGTGATCTTCTTTGGTCGAAAGTGCTTATAATCTTATTGATAGGTATAGGTTTATTCTTTACAATTAAAACTGGATTTGTTCAGTTTAAATATTTTAAAGAACAATTTAAACTTCTAATTGATAAAGAAAGTATGAAAGATGCTAAATCAAAAGGTGCAATTTCATCATTTGGTGCATTCTGTATAAGTACTGCATCAAGAGTTGGAACAGGAAATATAGCAGGTATAGCAATAGCAATCGTAGGTGGAGGACCAGGAGCTATCTTATGGATGTGGTTAATAGCAATTATAGGTTCTGCTTCTGCTTTTGTTGAGGCAACTCTTGCTCAGATATTCAAGGTGCCAAATGGGACAGCATCTAAGGGTGGACCTGCCTACTATATGGAACAGGGATTAAATGCAAGATGGTTAGGAATCATATTTGCAGTTCTTATTACAGTTACTTATGGATTTGTATTTAATGCTGTTCAGGCAAACACAATGTCAATAGCTCTAAACAGTTCTTTTGGAATAAATAGAACAGTATTTGGAATCGTTATAGCAGTTCTTACTGCTTTAGTAATATTCGGTGGTATTCAGAGAATATCTAAAGTTAGTGAAATTATAGTTCCAATATTCGCTCTATTATATATAATAGTTGCAATAGTTATTATGCTTATTAATATACCTGAAATACCAAGTATTATAAAAGCAATATTTGTAGGAGCTTTCGATCCAAAAGAGTTTGTAGCAGGAACTGGAGCTGGATTAATGACAACTATTCTTACTGGAGCAAAGAGAGGTCTATTTTCAAATGAAGCTGGTATGGGTTCAGCACCGAATGCTTCAGCAACAGCTGATGTTACACATCCAGTTGTTCAGGGGTTAATACAGTCATTAGGAGTTTTTACAGATACAATTGTAATATGTACTTCTACAGCTTTTATGGTTTTATTATTTAGTGGATATGGCTCAAGTGCAAATGAAGGCATACTTCTTGCTCAGGAAGCACTTACTTTCCACCTTGGACCAATAGGTGGTATATTCTTATCAGTATGTATATTCTTATTTGCTTTCTCTTCAATAGTAGGTAACTATTATTACGGAGAATCAAACATACAGTTTATGTGTGGAGAAAATAAGAAAAAAGAAAAGATTATACTTAATGTAACAAGAGCTTTAGTATGTGTATTTGTATTCTACGGTTCTCTTGTAAAGATGGAAACAGTTTGGAATTTTGCAGACTTATTTATGGCTTTAATGGCACTATTAAACTTAGTTGTAATTGTAATTTTAGGAAAGTATGCTTATGCTGCTCTTAATGACTACTCAGCTCAAAAGAAGCAGGGAATTGCAAAGCCTAAGTTCTATAAAAACACAATTCCTGAGTTAAAGGATGTTTTAAAGATGTGGCCTGAAGAAAAATAATAATAAATTTGTATATTATGGACATGGCTTTAGCCATGTCCATTTATTATATAGTAAAGAAGTATAAAAATATTTTACAAAATATTTAATGATTATTAAAAAGAGTTTCATAATTTGAAAAACTTGACTTTACTTAATTAGATAAAAAGTTTACAATATAAGAAAGAAACGCATAAGGGGTGATTAAATGAATTACATGGAAACTTATAAAAAATGGATTAATTCAGATTACTTTGATAAGGATACTAGGGCAGAACTTTTATCAATCAAGGATGATAAAAAGGAAATTGAAGATAGATTCTATCGAGATTTGGAGTTTGGAACAGCTGGACTAAGAGGTATTGTAGAAGCTGGAACAAATAGAATGAATATTTATACTGTCAGAAGAACTTCTTATGGGCTTGCAAAATATTTTTTAAAAAATTATAGTGATGCTAAAGATAGAGGCATAGCAATAGCTCACGATAATAGAAATATGTCTAGAGAATTCTGTATGGAAGCTGCTAAGACAATAGCTGCTACAGGTATAAAGGTTTACTATTTTGATGATCTAAGAACAACTCCAATGTTATCATATACAGTAAGAAAGCTCAATTGTATAGGTGGTATAGTAATAACTGCTAGCCATAATCCACCAGAGTATAACGGATACAAGGTATATGGAGACAATGGCGCACAGATAATGCCAGATGTTGCAGATGATGTTTTAAAAGAAATAGAAAATATAAAAGAGTTAGATACTATACCGGAATTTAAAGATGAATATATGGATAGACTAATACTTTTAGATGAAGAAATAGATAATGATTTTTTAAGAGCAGTTGAAGAAAATACTATTAGAAAAGAATTGATAAAAGAATATGCAAAAGATTTTAAGATAATATATACGCCTCTTTGTGGAACAGGTAGAGTGCCAGTATTAAAAACATTAAAAGATAGTGGTTTTGAAAATGTAATAGTAGTTCCTGAGGAAGAAATGCCAGATCCTAATTTTGCTGGAATCAAAACTCCGAATCCAGAAGAAAGCCTTGCTCTTACAAGGGGGATTGAACTTTTAAAGGAAAAGGATGCAGATATACTAATAGCTACAGATCCAGATTGTGACAGAGTGGGTGTTGCAGTTAAAAATTCAAAAGGTGAAATAGTACTTCTTACTGGAAACCAAATAGGTGGTCTTTTAACAGATTATGTAATAAAAGGTCTAAAAGAAAAATATAGACTTGCTGATAATGCTTGTATGATCAAAACTATTGTAACTTCAGAATTTGGTGCAGATATTGCTAAAGATTGCGGTGTAGAAGTGGTTAATATACTTACGGGATTTAAATTTGTGGGCGATAAAATGACTGAATATGAAAAAGATGGTTCTTATAAATTTATTCTCGGATATGAAGAGAGTTACGGCTATCTTATAGGTAATCAATGCAGAGATAAAGATGCAGTAGTAGCTACTCTTATGATTTCAGAAATGGCGTTATACTATAGAAGTCAAGGGAAAACTCTTTATGAAGGATTAGTAGATTTGTATGAAAAATACGGATATTATAGGGAAAAAACTAGTTCAATTTATCTTGAAGGTAAAGAAGGTGGAGAAAAAATAGTTGAGATAATGCAAGAGTTAAGAAAAAATAGATTTACAAACATTCTTGGCATAGATGTTGTAAAGGTTGAGGATTATAAAGAAGGCGTAGATGGTTTCCCTAGATCTAACGTAATAAAATATTATTTAGCTGATGACTCTTGGATAGCATTTAGACCTTCAGGTACAGAACCTAAAATAAAGACATATATAGGAACACATGATAAACTTGATAGAGAAGCCAAAGAGAAATTAGAAAATATAGATAAATATATAGAAAATTTAATTAAAACAATATAATAGAAGTTTTTTATAATATTAAAAGATGAATATACTTTAAATAGGATACCTATAGCAAAGCGATAGTGATAGTATTTTTTAAGGGGCTAGCTTAACAATTCTTATGCTAGTCCCTGTTTTTAAAGCTAGATTAATTTGAAAACTAATAAATGCAAAATAAGAAACTTTATGATAGAATATAGATAAAAGGAGGCTTCATATGCAAAGAATTTGGCTAGTTTTAAAACCTTTGGTTAAGCAATTTAACCTTCCTGATTTGTATTCAAGAACAGCAGAAATGGCTTTTTATTTGACCATTTCCATATTCCCATCAATGATTTTTATAATATGTGCAATGGCATATATACCTGATGTAAACCTTATACATATGCAGGCTTCACTAGCTCAGCTAATTCCAAATGAAGCTTTTATAATTGTCAAGGTTTTAATTGATTCTGCAGTTGAAAATAGAAGTATACATTTGCTTTTATTTTCATTCTTATTAGCAACATGGACATTTTCAAAGGCGGTTAAATCTATGATCAAAGGTCAGAATATGGCTTTTGAATTTGAAGAGAAAAGATCATTTTTAAAATTAAATTTAATATGTATAGTATATGCAGTAGGATTTTTCATAATAACTTTATTGTGTATTATATTTTTAGTTTATGGTGATAAATTAAGTATATTATTTAGAGAAGTAATAGGCGATTTTTTTATACTTAATGTTTTATACAACATAGCTAGATATCTATTACCAGTTCTTGCTATGACGTATATATTTATAAATTTATTTACATTAGGACCATGTGGAGATTTAACTTTTAAGCAATGTATACCCGGAGCGATTACAACTACGATTTCTTGGTTGATATTTTCTCTTATATACTCATACTATGCAAACTATTTTTTCCAGTCAAAAGAAATTTATGGAAGTATTTCTTCTATAATAATATTACTTACGTGGCTGTATTTTTGCGGTATGGCAATTACAATAGGATATAAATTAAATGCAATAATATATCATCAAGAGAAGGCTCGCAAAAAGTCTGAATCTAGGGTAGTATAAAAAAGGGGAGTTGCTTAAGCGACGCCCTTTTCTTTTATCAAGTATAAAAAATATATTTTTAACATTGATATATGGTATAATGGAATAGTAACTTTTATAATGGAGGGGATTTACAAATTGGAAAAAAAGAAAATAAAGTACGAAGTGTGTACATATTTTCCTAAAGAGTATGTAGTTTTCGACTTAGAGGCTACAGGAACAGCTGAGTTTAATTATATAATAGAACTCAGTGCATTTAAGGTATTAAACGGAAAAATAGTTGATGAGTTCAGTACACTTATTAAACCTCCTAAGTATAGATTATTTAGCAAGAGAAAGAGAAGAGTTCAATCTCACTGCATTGAACATGGAAAAAAGATATATTATGTAGATAAGTTTATAGAAAATTTAACTGGAATAGATAATAATATGATACACAGCGCTGCTAAAGAGTCAGAGGCAATTGAAAATTTTTACAACTTTATAGGAAAAAATGTTTTAATTGGACATGGTACTGGGAATGATTTAAACCTTATAAACAGAGCCTTTAATAGAGTATTGAAAGAGGATTTGGAAAATCAATATTTGGATACTTTTTTAATAGCCCTGTTTTTAGACGAAAAGGAATACTCTTTAGTGAATTTATGCAACAGATTTGAAATTGAAAATAATAACATACATAGAGCAAGATCTGACGCTTATAGAACTTTTTTATGCTATGAAAAGTTAGTTGAAGAGTTAAATGATAAATATAAAGATTCTTCTGCAAGTCAAGAGTTTGTAACATGGGAAAATATTAGAAGAATTAAGCAGACTAAGATTTTGAAAAATAAAATGATGAGAAATATAAATAGAAATAACTGGTCTATAAATAAACAAGATATTAAAAGTATTGAGGACTTAAAAGAGATATTTGATAAAAAGAATATAACCTTGTCAAAAAAAATAAAGGAATCCGATTATAAGTTTATAACAGATGATCTTATTAAATATGGTAGCAAGTTTGTAAGTAAGCTTGGTATGAAAACAGATTACTATGTTACCTCCGATGAAATAGCTCCTAACCAAATAAACTTAGAAAATAAAAAAGTAAGAAAAATAGTAAATATGAATGTTCGTGGAGATAATGTAAGAATATTAAAAAGTGAAGGTTTAATTGACGTTTTAAAAAATGGATACTACCAAAGTAACTGTTCAGATTCTATTAAATTCAATGAAATAGAATTTGAAAACAGGGTATTTTTTATTTATAATGACTTTTCAACGAAAACTAAGGAAGAAGTAATAAAGAAAATACAGGAAAAAGGTGGTATAATAAGTAGAAAACTTAATGCAAATGTCAATTATGTACTTGTGGGAGAAGGTAGAGATAGAGAGCTATTTCAAGAGTCAAAGGAATATGAAATATTATTGGTACTACTTGCATTTGGCTGTAACATATGGATATATAATGAAAATTATTATCTTAAACTTTTATCAAAGAAAGAAAAAAATATTAAAGTAGAAATAGCATCAAATGAAGAGAAATTGAGTGCTAAATAGCCAGTGGTTATAATATTAAATTTGATAATAAAATATGCCAGTAAATACGAGTATATATTTGATTTTAGCTCATATTTAAAGTATACTATAGTTAATGATACCATTGATTTTTAGATAGATTGTAAAGAAAGAAAGGTAGGCAATTTATTTGTCAATGGTAACTTTAATTATATTAAAGCACTAGATACAAAACTAGATATATTACCTAAGGAAGAAAGAGAAATATATTTTATTTATAGTCAGGAAGACCTTGAGAGCAAGGATTGTTGTAAATATGAATATGCATTAACAAAAGATTCTTTCTTGAGTGATATAGTTCTATTTCAAGGTTTAGAATATATCTTACTTTGTCAAGAATAGTTTTATAATTCATAAAGAAATTTTGAGAAAAGTATCTATTGTATTTAAGGCTTGAACAAAGTCTTTTCAAATGCTTAGCATTTATATTTTAAAAAGTAAATAAAATATTGCATAACTTTTTATTCTAGAATAAAAAGTTTAAAATAATGACTTATATTTTTCTTGAAAATAGTTAAAATGCAAGGCTGTAAAATTTACTTTAAACTTTAAAAATAGATAGAAAGTTGCAAGAAAACAAAACAATAATTCATTATGATTAGGTGATTGACATTTAATACCTTAGGTTGTATATTAGTTGATATAAAAAGATATTATTAATAAAAGTACTAATTTACTCTAGGAGGAAGAAATGAAAATAGAAACTTTTGGTAATCCCGATAAACCTGTTGCCTTGTTAGTGCACAGTATTTTTTATCCGGGTGTTACCAGCTACAAAACGATTTTACCATTACTAATGGAAAAATATTATGTGGTAATTCCTAATCTAAACGGTTTAACATATCCACACACAGATTTTGTGTCTACAAGGAAACAAGCTGATGAAATAATAAAATGGCTAAAAGACAATGAAATAACTGAAATTGCATTTCTTTTAGGATCATCATATGGTTCTTCAGTTGCCTTTGAGATACTTAAGGAACAGTGGTTGCAAATAGACAGAGCAGCATTGGATTCACCAGCTCTAAAAAGCAGTAAATTTTATGGCTTTTTATTTTACTGCGAGCTGAAAAAGATGGTAAAAAAGATGAAGAAGATGGGTATGAATGCATTTAAAAATTCTGAGAAATATAGATATTTAGATAATAAAGAAGAAGAATATTGCTTAAAGGTGTATCAAGGAATGGATAAAAAGTCATTGAAGGACATTTCATACTCGTGTTATGACTATACTTTGCCATCTCAGCTTTACAGAAAAGGCACAAAGGTAAGATTCTTATTTGGAGAAAAAGATAAAGCGAAGATAAATCTTCCTGAGGTTAGAAATCTTAAATCTGGAGAAATAAGAATAGTAGAAGGTATGAGTCATATGCAGCTTATGTTCGAAGACCCTGTAGAGTTTTTACAAGAGTGCGGTCTTGATATAGTGTAGACTCTAAATTTATTTTAGGAGGCAGGATCATGAAAAAGTTATTATTAGGAGCAGTATTAGGTATTGCGGCAGGTGCAGTTGGTTATAAGCTATACAAAGAAAATGAAGAAGAAATAAAAGGCTTCATAGATGAACGTTTATCAGATTATGATGATGTAGATGTAGAAGATATTGATTTAGAGGATCTTGAAGATTTACGTGACTGTATCGACGATATGATCGATGCCAAACTTAAAGGCGGATTCCAGTACGATGATATTTCTTCTTGTGATGATGAGGACTGTTGTTGCAGTGATGATTGTTCTTGTGAAGAAGAAAAAAATTATGACGATGATTATATTTGCATAGTACACAATTCCGAAGAAGAAAAAGAAGATAGTGAAGATAATAAAGAAAAATAAAAAAATAGAAGGGGAATGTTTTGAAAAAAGGCTTTATAATATTTACGAGACTACCAATTCCTGGACAAACTAAGACTAGGTTAGAAGGATGTCTAACTAAAAAGCAGTGTTCGGAACTCCATAAAAATATGTTAAAAGACCTTAATGAAACCTCTAAAAATATAGATGCAGATATTTTCATTTCATATACACCAAATGGTGATACGAAAATATTGTCTGAAATATTCACAGTAAAAAATAAAAAGTTCTCTCAAAGAGGAGAGGATATATGGTTTAGAATGTACGACTCTATGAACCGTGTTTTTAACATGGGATACGATAGAGTCGTTCTTATAGGTGCAGATATACCTGAAATGTCCTACAAACATATAAACAAGTCCTTTAAGGTCTTAGACAATGTTGATGTGGTAATTACACCAACAGAGGACAATGGATACTGTCTTATAGGGAGCAAAAAGCCCATAAAAGAAATATTTGAGATGTACAATGTATCTAAAGATAAGACAGTAATTGAAAATACTATTGCTCTAGTATGTGATGCAGGACTAACTGTACATATAAATGAGAAGCTACTTGATTTAGATGAAGGTGAGGACTTAGAAGAATTAACAAACTCAACTAGATACAGGAAACTTGATTTTGGAAATACAAGAAAGTATTTGAGAGAGAGAGGATATTAAGATAGGCATGATTGATATAAAAACTGTTGAAAATGCTATTAACAATAAAATATTTATGGAAAAGTATGCTCAGGGGAAAAACTTTCCCCTGAATTTTTGCTATTATAAAATAAATGTAGAAGAGTTGGCTAATGGTGAATATAACTATAACTATAAATTAAATATCAAAATAAAATATAATGAAAGAAATATTGAGGAAACTGCTGTTTTAAGGATAAATTACGGCAGTCAAATGCATCTTGATAATCAAATTGAATATGAATACAATGCACTTGAGTATCTTAAAGATACAGGACTTACACCATTTCCTATTTTTCTTGATACATCAAAAGATCTAATCGAAAAAGAATATTTGCTAATGAGTTTTATAGAAGGAAGGCAATTTGACTATAAAAAGGACTTGCTGTATGGTGCTAATTGCTTAGCGCAGATACACAAGTATAAGTCTAATCATAAGTTTGATTTTGTAGAGCCTAATGATCCTTTTGCGGCGATGATAGATGAATGCAAGGAAATGTATAGCAAATATGAGAAAAGCGACTTCTTTGATAAAGAAGTTGATAATAGAATAAAAATTATCTTTGAAAACGCAAACAAAAGACTAAAGGAAAGTAATATAGGAAACAAGTCTGAAAGAACACTTATAAATACTGAACTTAATTCTTCGAATTTTATAATGAAAGAAGAAAAGTGTTATCTTTTGGATTGGGAAAAACCGATTATAGGAGAAAAAGAACAAGATTTGGGACATTTTTTAGCTCCGACAACAACATTTTGGAAAACGGATATAATATTATCTAAAAAAGAAATTGATAATTTTATGGAGATTTATTATAAAATATATTATAATAAAAAAGATGTCAGTTCTTGTGAATTGAAATCAGATGATAAGTATATACTATTTAGGGAAAAAGTATATAAATATATTGTATTTAACTGTCTAAGAGGACTAACATGGTGTGCTATGGCTTGGGTTGAATACAATGATTCAGAAAAAACTCTTATAAATGAGTTTACATTTAACAAGCTTAAAGAATATTTGAAGTTGGATTTTATGGATAATATTATTGAAAGCTTTATATAAAACAAGATTTTTCGTGTGAGTTGCAACATTTAAATCGCACATTTCTCACACAGGTGTAGTTCGCAACTCACACTTAAAATATATTTGGAGAGATTGTTATGTCAAAAAATATATCTATAGTGATACCTATTTATAATGAATTTGAAAACGTTAAAAAGATAATTGATAACCTTATGTACCTTGAAGATGTGTATGAGGTTATTTTTGTTGACTCTTCGAATGACGATAAGTCAAAGAGCTATATAGAAAAAATGTCAGATAATATCAATTTAAAATATATTTCTTCTGAAAAAGGGCGAGCTTTACAGATGAATAGCGGATATAAAGAATCTACTGGAGATGTAGTTTTTTTTCTTCACTGCGATAGTATAGTAGAATTTGATCTAATTGAGAAAATTTCAAAGGCGGTGGAAAATGGAGTTGAATTTGGATGTCTGTCAATATATTTCGATGATAAAAGGTTACTTATGAAAATTTGCGGATATCAATCAAGGAAAAGAGCGGTAAAAAGAAAGATAGCCTTTGGTGATCAGGGAATGTTTTTTACAAGAGAACTATTTGATAAATTAGGTGGTTTCAAGGAGATTCCAATAATGGAAGATTATGATATTTCAATTAGAGCAAAAGAAGTTACAAGTCTAGTTCAAATAGATTCTAAAATAATTACATCATCTAGGAAATATTATCTAGGCAAAGGAATATTCAATAAAGGAATTCTTAGTTGGATAGGGATTCTGCTTACTATGTATGAGATGCAAGTTTTTCAAAAACAATTTAGAGAAGGTGTTTCACCAGAAGAAATAGTTAAAAAATATTATAAGTAATCCTTATAATATTTCATTAAAAATTGTCGGAAAATTTAAAAGTATGCTAATATATAGTTAATAGATAATTTATAATGGGGGGGATAAATACAATGAGTATTGAAAAGGTAAGAGATTACTTTGAAGATTTGGATACAGATAAGGAGATATTAGAATTTGATTTAAGCAGTGCAACTGTAGAACTTGCAGCAGTTGCAGTCGGAACTGAGGAGGCTAGAATAGCTAAGACTTTAAGTTTTATAACTAAAAAAGGACCAATATTGATAGTTACTTCAGGAGATGCAAAGGTGGACAATAAAAAGTACAAGACAGAGTTTCACTGCAAGGCTAAAATGGTTCCATTTGACGAAGCAGAAGAGATAATAGGTCATAAAGTGGGTGGTATATGCCCGTTTGCCATAAAAGAAAACGTAGAGGTATACTTAGATAATAGCTTAAGGAGATTTGATACATCATTCCCAGCAGCAGGGAGTGATAACTCAGCAATAGAATTTACATGTGAAGAGTTAGAAAAATACTCTCAAAACTTTGTAAGTTGGGTAGATGTTTGTAAGATAGTTTAAAAGTATTATATATCAAAACAATAGTTTATATATAATAAAAAGCTATAGAAAGATATAATTGAGTGCTATTATCATTTAAAAGCTTTGGGTTGTGTTTAGCTATAGTAAACAAATAAAAAATTTATAAAAACTCAAGTTCATTGACACTAAATTTTTTAATCATATTATTAAATAAAATTATAATATGTAAACGTTCTATATGTTGAAATTAAAGGGAATAATAAGAAAATAAAAAACATACAGGAAAAACAGGAAAAATGACGTTAAAAACTTAACGTTAAAAATAACGAAATTAAAAACCAAGAAAGGCTATTGTAAATAGTCTTTTTTTTATGTATAATGAGTTCATAGTTAAGCTTAACAAGAGAATTAGAAAGAAAGTAGCTACTTCCGATATCAAAGTAATTAATAATTGCAGAAGAGAAAAGGAAGGTTATATTTATGGACAAACGGTGTATATTTAAAAGGTTGTGTATGGTTACAATAGGAACTTTTATATTATCGTTTGGTATTTACAATTTTTATTATCAAAACGGAATTACAGAAGGTGGAGTATTAGGTATACTCCTTATACTTAAAAATATGTTTGGGGTAGAAGTATCAATATCAAATATATTAATAGATGGAATACTGATATTAATCGGTTTTAAAGTTTTAGGAAAAGAGTTTTTCGGATATACATTATTTGCATCATTTGCATTTTCTGTTATATATGGAATACTAGAAAAAGTAGGTTTCCTTGTAACAGTAAATAATGATTTAATGGCAGCAATACTTGGTGGAGCGTCAGTGGGTATAGGTTGCGCAATAATAATGAATGCAGGTGGAGCATCTGGCGGTGATGATGCTCTTGCAATAGTGTTATCTAAATTGTTGAGATTTAGAATCGGTATAATATATCTTATAAGTGATGTTTCGGTTTTATTATTATCACTAGTGTATTTACCAATGAGATCAATGATGTACTCAATAGTTGCAGTAGTCATAAGCGGACAGGTAATCGACTTGCTGTACAAGGAAAAGAAAAAGATTCCTACAGAAACAGCTGTTGCAGGCAAAGTTAAAGAAAATAAGCTTGCTGCATAATATATACAATTAGTGTATCACAATAGAATATAGTATATCTTTTAGTGATACAAATATTGTTTTTTAGAAAATATTATAGAAAAAATAGTAGCGAAGGTTGAATTTATTGCAAATAAAGCCTTCGTTTTTTTATGTAAATCTATAAAAAACTTAAGTAAGTGTCATAATAATCTAATTAAAAAGTGAAAAACTTAAAAGAATATGAAATATTAAAAATAAGTGTATATATATTGCATTATTTATTTAAATAGTATACAATAATTATGTAAGAAGGCAATATGTTATATACTAATAACTCATTATCTGGGGAGATAAGATATTTGAGTGAAAATAAATTAAATATTATATACTATACGGAGGACTGTAATGAAAACAAGAGTAGGATTAAATGGATTTGGTAGAATAGGTAGAGCTGTTTTAAGAATAGCAGAAAGTTCAAATGATTATGATTTTGAAGTAGTAGCTATAAATGCAAGAGCGGATGCTGAAACACTTGCTCATCTATTCCAGTACGATTCAAGCTATGGAATATTCCAGGGAGATGTTGAAGTTAAGAGTGAAGACTGTATATCAGTTAATGGAAGAGATATAGCAATTACAAGAGAAAACCATCCATCAGAAATACCATGGAAGGACTTAGGTGTTGATATAGTTGTAGAAAACACTGGTAAATTTAAAACTAGAAAAGATGCTATAGGGCATATAGATGCAGGAGCAAAGAAAGTCGTTATAACTTGTCCAGCTAAGGAAGAAGATATAACTGTAGTATTAGGTGTTAATCATGAAGATTATGATTCTGACCTACACAATATAGTATCTAACGCTTCATGTACTACAAACTGTCTTGCACCAGTAGCTAAGGTTATAGATGAAAAGTTCGGAATTGAAAATGGTATGATGACAACAGTTCATGCATATACAAATGATCAGAAGGTTCTTGACAAGACTCATAAAGATTTAAGAAGATCTAGAGCTTGTGGAGCTTCAATAATACCAACAACAACAGGTGCAGCAAAGGCTGTTTCACTAGTATTACCTCAGTTAAAGGGTAAATTAAATGGATTCTCACTAAGAGTGCCAACTCAGACTGTTTCAATAGTAGATTTAGTAGTAAATGTTAAGAAAAAAGATGTTACAGCAGAAGAAGTTAATGCAGCACTTAAAGAAGCATCTGAAAATGAATTAAAGGGTATTTTAGGATTTTCTGAAAAACCATTAGTATCTGTAGACTATAAGGGAGATTCAAGATCTTCAATAGTTGATGGTTTATCAACTATGGTAATGGAAGATGGTCTTGTAAAGATTCTTTCTTGGTATGATAATGAATGGGCATATGCAGTTAGATCAGCTGACCTAGTAAATTTAATTTGTGATAAACTATCTAAGTAGATAAAAATATAAATTGAGAATAAAATGAATTTTTTTATTCATTTTGTATAACTTTAGGAAAAAAGAAATCGTTTTTCGAGTTTGTTAATAAAAATAAATAAAATTAAAGGGTACTCTATTTTATAGAGTACCCTTTTTTGTATGAAAAGCAATATGGTAAGCAACTTGTATTTCTATTGCATAAGATTAATACTATAATGGAAATAATTAAAAAAACTTTTAAAATAATAGATAAAATCTTAAACTACTAAACATTTAAAAAACATAAAAATATAGAAATATTTTAGTTATAGTAAGTTTTATGTTCATAATAATAAACAGTAATTTCTAAATAGTTGCAAAAATGAAGGAAATGTGCTATAATTTTAACTTAACAAATATATTACTCCGTTGAATTTTTTTATAGTCTTAAAAATAAACAACTTTAATTGACTTAATTAATTGTGAATTTCTATTTCACAAGTATTCTATATTTAACATTATTACTCAATAAACGTTAAAAAAGGGGAAGATAGCAATGAAAGAAACTAATAAAAAAATCAACAATGAAGAAAGATATGAAAAAGTTTTATCGGAAAAAGATATATTTGCAATAGCATTTGGTGCAATGATAGGATGGGGCTGGGTAATACTAGCTGGTTATTGGATAAGAGGAGCAGGCTCTATAGGAGCTATGATTGCCTTTGTAATTGCAGGTATGATGATAATCTTTGAAGGCTTAATATTTGCAGAATTAACAAGTGCAATGCCACTTAACGGTGGTGAGCAGAAATTTAGTATGAGAGCGATGGGTAAAAATGGCTCTTTTGTTTGTACTTGGGGTATTATCCTAAGTTATATAAGTGTAACTGCTTTTGAAGCATGCGCTTTACCATCGGTTTTACAATATATATTCCCGGGAATTTTAAAGGGATATATGTATACGATTGCAGGTTTTAAAGTCTATGCTTCTTGGGTAGCTATAGGTTCTATTTCTGCATTTATACTGATGCTAATAAATATTAAGGGCGCTGGATCAGCTGCCAAGCTTCAAAATTTTCTTACATATGTAATCGCAGCAATAGGAATATTATTGATTGCTTTAGCGGTTATCAAGGGAGATACAATGAATATGCACCCATTCTTTGAGAATGGATATAAGGGCGTTTTATCAGTAGCTGTAATGACACCATTTATGTTTCTAGGATTTGATGTTATACCACAAGCTGCAGAAGAAATAGACGTTCCATTAAAGAGAATCGGGAAAATAATGATTTTATCAATTCTAATGGCAGTAATATGGTATATTGCAATAATATTTGCGGTTTCTCTTGCAATGAATGCAAATGAAATAAATTCTGCCAATCTAGTTACAGCAGATGCCATGAAAAAACTTTGGAACAACAAAGAAATCGCTGCGAATATAGTTATTATAGGTGGAGCAGCAGGCATACTCACAAGTTGGAATTCATTTTTTATAGGAGGTAGCAGGGCAATCTGTGCACTTTCTGAAGCAAAATTAATTCCAGAAATATTTTCTAAACATCACAAGAAATTTAAAACACCATATGTGTCTATATTATTAGTAGGAACATTATCTATGATAGCACCTTTCTTTGGAAAGGAAATGCTTACTTGGCTTACAAATGCAGGTAGTTTTGGTGCAGTTGTAGCTTATTTCTGTGTGGCAATATCATTTATTTTACTTAGAAAAAATGAGCCTGAATTAGAAAGACCATACAAGATTAAATATCCAAAGCTTGTTGGAACTATGGCAGTTCTTCTAACAGGAGGGATGTTAATACTATATATTCCAGGAATGCCTTCAGGATTTAAAATTCAAGAATTTACAATAGTACTAGGATGGATTATTTTAGGAGCGGTTTCATATTACCTATCTTTAAGAAAGTGGAGAAAAAGAGGTTATACAGATGAAATGCTTTTTGGAGATATTCCATATTATCAGAGAAAAAAGAAAAAAGAAAATAAAAACAGTAACGAGAAAAGATAATGAGAAAATAGAAAATTAATAAGATATTAAGGTAGAGAAATATACCTAAATAGTTGTTTATAGAAATCCGGCTGTATCAAAATGCAGTCGGGTTTATTTTATATGAAAAAAATATAAAAATATATAGAATACACAGCTATAATTAAAATAGATTAGCTCTATAGTATGAAAACTTATTTATATAACTTTACTGGTTTTTTCTTAAAAAACAAAAAAGAAAATAATACGTTTTCATTTGCAGTATTATTTAATTTCAGCAAAATGAAATTAAATAATAATATTGATATATCTTTATTTCATTCGTTTTTTTAATCAAAAAATGAGTATATATCTAGTTTATGTGTTATAATAAAAGAATACAAAAGACAATTGTATATTGTGTTTTGTAGTAAAAAATGTTAATGAAGTTTTTAGGAGGTATGAGATGGAAGGTATCTATAATTTAGGAATAGATGTCGGGTCCACAACTGTAAAAGCCGTAGTTTTATCTGAAGACGATAATATTCTTTACAAAGAATATAGAAGACATTTTTCAGATGTAAAAAAGGCTGTTAGTGATCAATTAAAAGATATATTTAAAAAGTTAGGTAATATAAATGTTAGAACTGTAATAACAGGTTCAGGTGGAATTGGTCTATCGAAGAAGGTAGGCATAAAGTTTGAGCAGGAAGTAATTTCTAGTACAGAGTCTATAAATCACTTTCACCCTGAAACAGACGCTGTAATCGAATTAGGCGGAGAAGATGCAAAGGTAACATTTTTATCTGGCGGCATAGACCAAAGAATGAATGGGATATGTGCAGGTGGAACAGGAGCCTTTATAGATCAGATGGCTAGCCTTCTTAAAACAGATGCAGCAGGACTGAATGAACTTGCAAAGAATTTTAAGGTTATATACCCCATAGCATCTAGATGTGGTGTATTTGCAAAGACAGATATTCAGCCTCTTATAAATGACGGTGCAAGTAAAGCAGACATTGCAATGAGTATATTTAATGCCGTTGTTGTGCAGACAGTTAGCGTTCTTTCATGTGGAAGAAAAATAGAAGGAAAGGTTGCCTTTTTAGGTGGTCCACTGTACTTCTTATCTGAACTTAGAAAACAGTTTGCAACTGTTTTGAAACTTGAAAGTGAGGATATAATTTTCCCTGAGAATGCTCAGCTATATGTAGCTATGGGTGCTGCTTTATTAGCAAGTAATGAAAACAGTCATAATCTTCAGGAACTAATAGATAGAGTAGTTTCAATAGAAACACTTGAAGATGGTAATAACGAAGAGATTATTCCATTGTTTAAGGATGAAAAAGAATATGAAGAGTTTTCTCAAAGACATGCAAAGGCAAAGGTTAAAACAAAAGATATTTCTACTTACAGTGGTAATTGCTTCTTGGGAATAGATGCAGGCTCTACAACTACTAAGGCCGCCCTTATAAATGACGAGGGAGAGCTTCTGTATACTCACTATGGAAGTAATGAAGGTAGCCCTTTAAAAATGAGTATAAAGATTTTAAAGGATATATACTCTATACTTCCAGATAATTGCAAAATTGCAAGAGCAACAGTAACTGGATATGGAGAAGAACTAATAAAAAAGGCATTGAGAATGGATGAAGGCGAGATTGAAACCATTGCACATTATAAAGCGGCAAAATTCTTTAATCCAGATGTCGATTTTATATTGGATATAGGCGGACAAGATATGAAGTGTCTCAAGATAAAAAATGGAGTAATAGACCAAATCATATTAAATGAAGCTTGTTCATCAGGCTGTGGTTCCTTCCTTGAATCTTTTGCAAAATCACTTCACATGGATGTTATAGATTTTTCTAAAGAAGGAGTCTATGCAAAGAATCCAGTTGATCTTGGTTCTAGATGTACAGTTTTTATGAATTCTAGAGTGAAACAGGCACAAAAAGAAGGCGCTACAGTTTCGGATATATCTTCAGGACTCGCTTATTCGGTAGTAAAAAATGCACTATTTAAAGTAATAAAGCTAAGAGATGTAGAGGAATTAGGCGAAAATGTGGTAGTTCAAGGTGGAACATTCTACAATGACCTAGTACTTAGATCCTTTGAAATTTTAACAGAAAGAGAAGTTACAAGACCTAATATAGCAGGCTTAATGGGAGCTTTTGGCTGTGCTTTGATATCAAAAGAAAACTATAATGAAAATAAATCAAGCATACTTAATGAAGAAGAACTAAGTGATATAAGTGTGGAATCAAGTGTCACAAGATGTAAGGGATGTTCAAATAAGTGTTTGCTTACAATAAATAAATTCTCTGAAACGGAGATATTTGTATCGGGAAATAGATGTGAAGTAGGAGAAGCTATCTATACACATTCAAAAGTAAAAAGAGACAAAGATGTTATCAACCTTTATAAATACAAGTATGATAGGCTTTTTTCATATAAGTCTCTTGACGAAAAAGATGCAAAGAGAGGGAAGATTGGAGTTCCCAGAGTTCTTAATATGTATGAAAATTATCCTTTTTGGCATACTTTCTTAACTAAGCTAGGATTTTCTGTTGTTTTATCAGGAAAATCTTCAAAGAAAATATTTGAAAAAGGTATAAGTTCTATTGCGTCTGATACAGTATGTTATCCAGCAAAATTAGTTCATGGGCATATTGAAGATTTAATTGAAAAGGGTATAAAAACAATCTTTTATCCTTCAGTAACTCATGAGTTTAGAGAAGATCCAAATTCAGATAATCACTTTAATTGTCCAGTAGTTACTTCTTATCCAGAAGTAATAAAGAGTAATATGGATGATATAGAAGATAAAGATATAAAATATATAAATTTCTTTATTACACTTAATGACAAAGAAAAGTTGAAGAAAAGAATATTTACAGCTATGAAATATCATTATCCAGATATAAGTAAAAAAGAAATAAATGAGGCTGTAGATGCAGCAACTGAGGAATACAATTCTTTTAAGGCGGAAATAAGACGAAAGGGAGAAGAGGCAGTAGAACTTTTAGAGAAAGAAAATAAGAGAGGTATAGTTTTATCTGGAAGACCATATCATATTGATCCTGAGATAAACCACGGTATACCAGAGCTTATAAACTCTTTAGGAATGGCTGTTTTGACAGAGGATTCTATATGTCATCTTGCAAATATGAAAAGACCGCTTAGAGTTGTAGATCAGTGGGTATACCACTCAAGACTTTATAAAGCAGCTGCATTTTGTAAAGAACATGACAATTTGGACATGGTGCAGCTTAATTCATTTGGATGTGGTCTAGATGCTGTTACTACAGAACAGGTTGAAGAAATACTAAATGAAAAATCAAAAATACATACAGTAATAAAAATAGATGAAGGTAATAATCTAGGTGCTGCTAAAATAAGATTAAGATCTTTAAAGGCAGCAATTAAAGAAAGGGAAAAAAGTGGAATTAGACCTTCTCAGTTAGAAGAGAAAATTGTAAAATATCAGAAAAATACAAGGCTTAATCCTGAACATACGCTTTTAGCGCCACAGATGGCACCTATGCAGTTCCAGTTTGTAGAAAAGGCAGTTCGTGACTCAGGTCTTAAGGCAGTTGTTTTGAACAACAATTCTTCTGAGATAATAGAAGAAGGTTTAAGATATGTAAATAATGACGCTTGTTATCCAGCTATAATAGTTATAGGTCAGATAATACATGCACTAAAATCTGGTGAGTATGATCCAGAACATACAACAGTTTTAATGAGCCAAACTGGTGGAGGATGTAGAGCGACAAACTATATATCTTTCCTTAGAAAGGCACTTAAATCAGCAGGATTTGAAAATGTACCAGTAGTTTCTATTAGTGCAAGAGGTGTAGAGGACAATGGTCTTAAGGAGCATGTAAGTATAGGGCTTCTTAATAAACTAGTAATGGGGGTTCTTTATGGGGATCTTTTGATGAAGGTTCTTCTTAGAGTAAGACCATATGAAAAGTTTAAGGGAAGTGCAAATGCCCTTTACAAGAAATGGGTTGAAAAGTGCAAGGAATCATTATCCAATGGTAATATGAGAGAGTTTAAACAAAACATTAATGAAATAGTTAAGGACTTTGACACTCTAGAAATTACTGATGAAAAGAAACCAAAGGTGGGCTTAGTTGGAGAGATATTAGTTAAGTTTAGCCCTATTGCAAATAATGACTTGGTTTCAATTCTTGAAAAAGAAGGAGCTGAAGCAGTCGTTCCAGAATTGATAAATTTCTTCCTTGCAGCAGCATATAATAGTGTTTATAAAAAGGAAAATTTAGAAGGAACTTTTAAATCAATGGTCGGTGGAAAAGCAATAGTTAAGATTATAGAAATGTATCAAAAAACATACTACACTGCTTTGAGAAAGAGCAAAAGATTTGAAGCTCCTAAGAGAATTTCGGATATTGCACAATTTACAAAAAGATTTGTATCTTTGGGTAATCAAACAGGTGAAGGCTGGCTATTACCTGGAGAAATGTTAGAGCTATTAGAAAGTGGATGCAATAACATAGTTTGTATGCAGCCTTTTGGTTGTTTACCAAATCATATAATAGGAAAGGGTGTTATAAAGGGAATAAAGAAAGAATACCCTAAGGCAAATATAATACCAATTGACTATGACGCGTCTGCAACATCTGTAAACCAACTTAATAGAATTAAACTAATGCTTTCAACAGCATTTGACGAAATAAATAACAATCAAAAAGAAGATAATAAATTTAGAGAGATCGACTTAAACTCAGTAAGTAGATAGAAAAATAAAATAGTATGTTCTACATTGTAGAGCATACTATTTTATAATTTTAAAATGTAACAAGTGAAAGGGATAATATGAATATAACTAATGAAGCCATAGAGTCTTTATATAAAAACAATGCTATCAACGAAGAGATAGTGATTTACCAAGGAAAGTTTTGTATATATACAGATCGAAAAATAAAGTGTGATGGTGTCATAACTTATAAAATAACTGAACCAGTATCAATAAACTTTTCAGCGAAGGTTTATCAGTTTGACGAGGTGTCAGAAGTAATTGATTATAAATCTTTTGATAATGCTAAATTAGAAATAGTAGGATACAAGCTTATGGATATTGAAATACAAAGCTTTAAGAATGGTAGGGTAATAGGATATGTAAATGATATGATATTAAAATCAAAGGATAATTCTGTTGACTACATTCAATTTGATATTATAAATATGGATAAAATTCCTGGTAAGCTTGTAAAATATAAGGATTTAGTATATGCAGGCAGAATAGAGTTTAATATAAATGACTATAAAATAATTATAGATAAAAGTTATGACTACAATAAAGAGCTACATAGTGAACTAGTATCAAAAAATGGTTCGATAATTACTCATACTGGAAGAATATATAAAAATAATATGGAGTCTTTTAAAACAAAAAATATAGATGAACTTATTCATAGAATAGCAACTGCACTTAGCTTTTCTTGTGGAAGATATATTAATATTCCAAATGCGTTTGGATTTAAAGATGATAAAAATACATATAGAGCATGGTACAAGATGATGTCAACTGATTATAGATTTGTATTTAAATGGACTACTACAATATCAAATTACCATAACTTTGAAAAATATATGTCCTTAATGTGTAAGAAATTAGAAAACTCATATTACAATAATACTATTCAAAATATAGTTGATTGGTATATAGGAGCTTTAAATGGAGTTAATATGGGAAATAATATAATCTCAATACAAACAGCTTTAGAAATGCTTTCTTATGTTGTCTTAGTAGAAGATGAGTCGAAATTGAGCCAAGCTGAATATGATTCAAGACCTGCAAATCAAAATATAAGAGAGTTTCTTAAAGGTTGTTATATAGACAATAAAATACCAGAGAACTCTCATTTATCAGATGAAATAATCGACTTTTTTGATGATGGAGTAGATCTATTGACTTACTATAGAAATTCCGTTGTTCATCCAAGCAAAAGAAAAAGAAATATCCATCTAGAATTTGAAGATATGTGGAATACTATTCTTTTAGGAGTAAATTATATTGAATTAGCTATTTTATATATTATTAACTACAGAGGCGAGTATACAAATCGTTTTAAAGACTATTGTTTTGGTGATGTGAATATAGTTCCTTGGGCTAAATTAAAATAATTCAAAAAAACTATTGACTTTTTTTGAAAGTTGTAATACACTCAATACAACATCAAAATAAGCTAGTGACGAAGACAGGAAATAGTAGTTATGACTTAGTTGAACAGAGAGTTGCCGTTTGGTGAGAGGCGCATATACGAAGCATGGTGAACACATCCTCGAGTCTGATACCGAATTAAAGTAGGCTATCACGGGAGTGCCCGTTACAGCACCAGGGTATGATGGTACCTAGTGAGGTTATTATCGTGAGGTAATGATAAATAGAGGTGGGAACACGAAGTATAGATATTAATACTCTCGTCCTCTGACGTAGTCAGAGGATGAGAGTTTTTTTATTTCTTAGTTTAAGAGAATCTTTCAAGTGTTTAGAAAAATCTTATTAAAATAGCGCGCATCACTGAAGAGTAAAATTCATCGTTGACTACCGAATTCACATTATTAACAATAAGATAAATTAGGAGGAAATGAAAATGAAGAAAAATTTACTAAAAAAAATACTGTTATCAGTAGTGGGAGTGGCAGCTATTTCAAGTTTAGTGGCATGCACATCAAATAACAAGGAAGATAAATCAGCAAATGCAGCTAAGGATGACAATACAGTAATTGTAGGATTTGACAATACTTTTGTACCAATGGGATTTTTAGATGAAAAAAATAATATAGTAGGTTTTGATGTCGACTTGGCAAATGAAGCTTTCAAAAGAGCAGGATACAAAGCAAAGTTCGAAAATATAGATTGGAGCATGAAGGAACAAGCTCTTGATAATAAGACTGTAGATTGCTTATGGAATGGCTATAGTGTTACACCTGAAAGAGAAAAGAAAGTTGCCTTTTCAAAACCATATCTTGATAACAAACAAATTGCAATAACAAAATCCGATGAAGATTTTAAAAACATAACTGATTTAAAAGATCAAGCAGTAGGAACTCAGGCAGCATCTTCTGCTCTTGACGCAATAGAAAATGACAAAGAATTTTTAAACATGATCAAGGACAAACAAGCTACTACATATGACACATATGACAAGGCATTAAGAGATTTAGAAATAGGGAGAACAAAGGCTGTGGTAGGAGATGAAGTTCTATTAAAGTACTATATCAAGCAGAGAGATCCTAACAAATATAAAGTTCTTGAAGGTGATTTAGGAAGTGAAAAATACGCAGTAGGATTTAGAAAAGATGACAAGGAATTAAGAGAAAAACTAGATAAGGCACTTGATGAAATGAAAAAAGACGGAACTTTCAAAAAAATAGAAGATAAATGGTTTAAATAAAAAGTAATTGTGCTTATGATAGACAATCAAGTAAGGATTATTAGTAGAGTTAGTTTGAGAGTATTTTTAAGAAAATAAAAGAGAAATATAAAAATAAGATAAGAAAATAAAAGTAATAAGCGTGGAGGAAATAAAATGATTGATGGAGTAAAAATTGTATTGGAAATATTTGTATTAACCACAGTGTTTTCAATACCATTAGGTATACTGGTAGCTTTCCTAAGACTATCAAAGAGTAAAGTAGCAAGGTCTATTACAGGATTCTATATTTGGATAATGAGAGGAACGCCCTTGCTTCTTCAGATGATGTTTTTATACTATGGACTTCCTATAGTAAGTCAAAAATTGGTATTTAATCAGATGACAATAGCACTATTTGCATTTACAGTAAACTATGCAGCATACTATGCTGAAATATTTAGGTCGGGATTTATGTCAATTGATAAGGGGCAGTTTGAAGCAGCGCAGGTAATGGGCTTTGATAAGATTACGATGTATAGACGAATAATACTGCCACAAGTATTTAAAAGAGTTTTACCACCAGTATCTAATGAACTGATCAATCTTGTAAAAGATACTTCATTAGTATATATATTAGGGCTAAATGACTTATTTAGAATAGCTTTAATAGCAAGTAATAGAGAAGTAAGCTTTATGCCATTTGTGTATGTAGCAATTATATATCTTGTTATGACAGGACTTCTTACAAAGATTCTGTCAATGCTTGAAAATAAATATTCATATTATAATTAGGAGTGTTAGAGATGTTAAAAGTAGTAAATTTGAGAAAAAGTTTTAATAATGAAGAAGTTTTGAAGGGGATTTCTTTTGAAATAGATAAGGGTGAGATAGGAGTAGTACTTGGAAAGTCTGGAGCAGGTAAAACAACTTTAATGAGATGTATAACTGGCCTTGAAAGTTTTGATAGTGGCGAGATAGTAGTAGATGAAACTGAAATTAGCAGAAGTTCTGAAATAAAAAAGCTTAGAGGAAAAATAGGAATGGTTTTTCAAAATTTCAACTTATTCCCACACTTATCTGTTCTAGAAAATATAATAGAAGCACCAGTAAATGTTTTCAAGAGAGATCGAAAAGAAACCACAAAGTTTGCTATGGAGCTACTAGAGATGGTAGGCTTGTCTGATAAAAAAGAATTCTATCCTTGTGAGCTGTCAGGTGGTCAACAACAAAGAGTTGCAATAGCTAGAAGTTGTGCATTGATGCCCAAAGTTTTATGCTTTGATGAACCTACATCGGCCTTAGACAGAGAAAATATAGATAAGGTTATAGAAATAATAGAAACTTGTAAAAAAAATGGAATGGCAATTCTTATAATAACACATGACAATGTTTTTTCAGAAAAAATAGCAGACAAGACTATATATATAGAAGACGGTCTTATCTTAGATGAGCAGGTTATTTAGGCAATAGTTATTAAATAAAAATTCTATCAATCATTACAGCCCTAGTTAATTATACTAGGGTTGTTTTTATAAAATAAATATAAATTTTCTATAATAAATAGCATTTTCAGAAAAAGAAGACTCTATAAGAAAAGCTTAATAAAAAAGAAAATGGCTTGGATACAAGCTTTTAGCCTATAGCAGTTGCTAATATGCCTATAAAAGGGTATAATTAAAATGTTATATATTTATACACAAATTAGAATAACATGGAGGTAATATGAAATATAAATATACATTAATATCGCCTTGTTTCTTTGGTATGGAAAAGATGCTTGCCAATGAAATAAAGGCTCTAGGTTTTGAAATTGAAAAAACAGAAGACGGAAGAATTACATACAAAACAGATGAATACGGTATAGCAAAGGCTAATATGTGGCTAAGATGCGCTGAGAGAGTAAATCTTAAAGTTGCTGAATTCAAGGCAACTTCATTTGAAGAACTATATGATAAGACAAGAGCCATAGACTGGTCTAGATTTATACCTTATGGTTCAGAATTTCCTGTTTCAAAGGCTTCTTCTATAAAGTCTAAGTTACACTCTACACCGGATATACAGTCTATAGTAAAAAAGGCAATAGTAGATAGTTTGAAGGAAAAGTATCTTGAAAAAGGTATGTTAAAAGAGGACAAGGAAAAGTATCCTATTTATGTATTTATACATAAGGACAAGGTTGTTCTTTCTATAGATACTAGTGGAGTTGCGCTTCATAAAAGAGGATACAGAGAAAAATCAAACAAGGCTCCAATAAGAGAAACATTAGCGGCAGGTCTAGTTTATTTGACTCCTTGGAGAGCAGGAAGAACTTTAGTAGACCCTATGTGTGGTTCAGGTACAATACTGATAGAAGCAGCAATGATGGGAATAAATATGGCTCCAGGTCTTAATAGAGAGTTTATTGCAGAAAAATGGAGAACTATTGACAAAAAGATATGGTGGGATACTAGAAGAGAAGCGTTTGAACAATTAAAAGATGATGAAGATTTTATGATCTATGGATATGATATAGATTCAGAAACAATTGAAATCGCAAAAGAAAATGCTGAGATAGCAGGAGTTGAAAAATATATAAAATTCCAAGTAGGAGATGCTAGAAAGTTCACTAGTGATGAAGAATATGGATTCCTAATAAGCAATCCTCCATATGGAGAAAGACTTGAAGATGAAGAAAGTATAAAAATTCTTTATAAAGAATTAGGATATATGTGTAGAAAACTAAAAAACTGGTCTTATTTTATAATTACATCATATGATAATTTTGAATATGAATTCGGAGAGAAATCAACTAGAAATAGAAAACTTTATAATGGTATGCTTAAAACATATTATTATCAGTATCTAGGTCCTAAACCACCAAGAAAAGATAAGTAATATGTGTATAGGGAGGAAAGAAAAAGTGAAATTGAAAATGAAATTATTAATGCTTTTCTGCTGCTTTTTCATATCGGCATGCTTAACTGGATGTAAAACAGAGTCAATGAAATCACCGGAAAAACTTTTGGAAAAGCCGGTAACAAATGAATTTAACTATAAAATTTACAATGACATAAGAAAACTAACTCCAATAGATACGACATTTATACTTCCTAAAAATGCAACTGAGGTCGGGAGAATAAATAAGGTTGACCTAAATTCAGATGGTAATAAGGAAGTAATAGCGTTCAAAAAGAAAATAAATGAAAATCAAGATATGAATAGTATATATATGTATATATTTGAAAGTGAAGGAGATTCTATTGTAGATGATTCTGAGAGAATGGTAAGAATTTCAGGAGACAATATAAAATATGCAAACTTTGTAGATATAAATAATGATGGAAAAAAAGAAATTGTACTTCAGATTTCCAACAAGGGATTTGAAAATATATACATCTATAAATATGTAGATCAAACTGTAAAGAAGATGGCAGAATACAGTACATCTAAATATGCAATTAAATTAAATTTCTATGATTATAATAGCAGTGGTAAAGAGGAAGGTCTTGCTATTTTACAGGACTTAACTAGTTTCGATGCAATTCTTTCAAAGGTAAAAATAGAAGGCGAAGAAATAGTTTTTGACAAATTTGAAACATCGAAAAATATAGATAGCCTTGATAAAGTTGATATAATCAATGGAAAGGTTTCTAAAAATCAAAGAGGTAGCATGGTAGTTTACCAAAACTTTGATGGATCATTAGTTACACAAATTGTAGTCTATAGAGATGGAAAGTTTGTTAAAGCGTTTAGTGATGATGATGGAAAGTTAAAAAATCCGTCTCTTGTAAAACCATTCGATATAGACGGAGATGGTATTTTGGAAATACCGAAAATAGAATTTAAATTCTCAAATAACACTCCTAAGGAGTCCAATATAATCACTTGGTATGAGTGGAATGGACAAATCGGCAAGGAGAGTAGACTGAAGACAGAAAAACAGATATTCTACTGCTATGACTATAATTTTATGATTAGTATTCCTAATAGCATAGAAAAACAATTCTTTATTAAGCAAAAATATGGTACAAGTAAAAGCATATTTGAATTTTATTCAAGAAAAGCTGATGAAAGCTTAGAAAGATTATTTGAGATAGTAGTTGTTCAAAAAAATAGTGAAGAAGTGGATACAAAGGCTAAAACACAGAATCAAGAAGAATTTTCTAATGTTTTATCTGAAAATGAAGAATACACATACATATATAAGCCAATAAATAAAAAGTATTTAAAAGAATATAATATAAACTTTGAAACAATAAAAGAAAAATTTGAGATTATAAATAAATAGAGGAGGAAATATGGAAAAGATTCTAATTTTAGAAGATGAAATAGGTATCAGAAGTTTCGTAAGTATTAATCTTAAAAGAGAAGGATATGAGGTTATAGAAGCTGGAACTGGCTCAGAAGCCATTGAAAAACTTAATTCAGAAAAAAATATTTCTGTAGCTCTACTTGATATTATGCTGCCAGATATGAGCGGTATTGAAGTATGCAAGTACATAAGAGAGAACCATGATAATATAGGGGTTATTATGTTAACAGCAAAGTCTCAGGAAGAAGACAAAATAGAAGGTTTTGTTTCTGGAGCAGACGACTATATTATTAAGCCCTTTAGCATAAAAGAACTACTTGCAAGAGTTGCAGCACTTATAAGAAGAGTAAAGAAAAATAATGACTCTAAAAAGAACAATTTAATTGATTCACCGCCTTTTTTACTTGATCAAAATAAAAGAAAGTTATTTAAAAATGGTGAAGAAGTCGATTTAACTCCTACAGAGTTCTCTATAGTAAAATATCTTATGATCAATGACAACAAAAGTCTAAGTAGAGATCAGATATTAGAAGAAGTTTGGGGTTCAGTAGTTTTATATGATTATAAGATAGTAGACGTTAATATTAGAAGAATCAGAAACAAGATAGAAGATGACCCATCAAAACCTAAATATATTCAGACAATTTGGGGTTATGGATATTCTTTTAGGAGAGGGGAATAATGGTACTACATTTTGGAGGATTAAGAAAAAAAGTTTTAAAAAACTTCATAATAGTTATCTTGCTTGTAGTTTTATCATTTGAAGTAATACTAACTCTATTTGCAACTAGACACTATTATGCCTCAGTAAAACAGGCTCTTATGTCGCAAATAGCATATACAAATGCAGTTTATAATTCATCGTCAAATGACAATATGGGATTTTTAGACAAGGCTGAAAATATATTTGAAAACCAAGGCTATTCTCAAAATAATAAAATTGCAATTAATGTAATAGACAGGAATGGAAATGTTTTAATAGATCAATATGGTTTTAAGGGAAATGAAAAATGCAACTATCCTGATGTTAGACTTGCCATAAGAAATTCTAATAACATAACACCTATTACATATAAGGAGCATAATACAAATGAGAAAGTAATGAGTGTATCAGTTCCTATAAAGTCAAATGGTATAGTAGAAGGTGTAGTTAGGTACAGTATTTCTCTAAAGTATGTAGATAGAGAAATAACAAAAATAATAGTGTACCTATTCTTCCTAGGGGTATTAATTCTACTTGCCAGTGTAGCTTTGAGTTTGAAATTTGCAGACAGCTTGATTGAGCCTTTAAGTGAGCTTAAAATTTTCTCGAATATGCTTGCTAGAGGGAACTACAATATAAAAATGAATAAGGAAAGAATCTCAGATGACGAAATAGGTGATCTTGCAAGAACTTTTGAAAATATGGCTCAAGAAATACAAAAAAGTGAAAAATTAAAAGATGAGTTTATATCATCTATATCTCATGAGCTTAGAACTCCTCTTACATCAATAAATGGATGGAGTGAAACTCTTCAGTTGGATAATATTTCCAAAGAAGAGTTAAGTATGGGACTTAACATCATTCAAGATGAGACACAGAGGCTTATAAAACTTGTTGAAGAATTACTAGATTTTTCAAGGCTATCTTCAGATAGAATAAAATTAGATTTAGAAGAAGTTAATATTGAAAATTTAGTTGTAAGTGTAGTCAATCAGCTTAGAGCCATGGCAGTAGATAAAAATGTAAGGCTTACATTTGAATTTATGAAACAAGATATGCAGTTGATTTCAGGAGACAAGAATAGATTACGTCAAGTTCTTATAAACTTGATACAAAATGCAATTAAGTTTACGCCAAAGGATGGAAATATATTCGTAGGAGTAAATCAATTTGACCATGTTACTGAAATAGTAGTAAGAGACAATGGTATTGGTATATCTGAGCAGAATATATCTAAGGTATCTAAGAAGTTTTTCCAAGAGGACTTCAACAAGGCTGGAAGTGGTCTAGGTCTTGCAATAAGTGATGAAATTATTAAGTTGCACGGCGGAAAAATGATAATAAAAAGTAAGAAAAATGAGGGAACTGAAATTACTTTTACAATACAAAATAATTTAAAAAAATAGAGGCGGAGGAAAGAGTGAAGAAAGATTTAGGAAATGATAAAATCTCCAAACTTCTGCTGCAGTTAAGCGTACCAGCTATATTAAGTATGCTCATTGCCGCAATATATAATATCGTTGACAGGATATTTATTGGAAGAACAAATCCACTTGGGCTTACCGCAATAGGAATAACAATGCCATTTCAAGTAATACAAATGGCATTTGTTCTTCTTATAGGAGTGGGTGGATCGACATTAATGTCTATTAGATATGGAGAGGATGATATAGAGTCAGCAGAAAAGATTTTATTTAACTCGCTTTTATATATAATAATAAGTGAATTGCTACTTACTGTTTTATGCATAGTTTTTATGGAACCAATATTTAATCTATTGGGAGTATCAAGCTCTGTAGAAGCTTATGCAAGAGATTATATACTTATAATTCTAATAGGTGGAGTTCCGGGGCTTACAGGATACTGTTTAAATAATATGGTGAGATCCCTTGGATTTTCAAAACAGTCCATGATAATTGTGTTTACAAGTTCAGTTTTAAATATAGTTTTAGATGCTATTTTTATATTTGTTCTTGGTATGGGAGTGAAGGGAGCAGCGGTGGCGACTGTACTATCACAAACTCTTGTAACAGTCTTTGTAATATACTTTTTTATTAAAAATAAAGATGTACCGGTTAAGCTAAAGTTTAAGAATAACAGTTACAATTTAAATACCATCAAGGAAATAACATCTAATGGATTGCCTAATTTTTATATGCAGATTTTTGGGACAATCCTAGGGATACTTCTTAACAGATTTATTATACATTATGGAGGGGATTATCATCTTGCCTCTGTAACTATAATAACTTCTGTAATGATGTTTTTCACTATGGTAATATACGGTATAAGTCAGGGGGCACAACCGATTATTGGTTACAATTTCGGTGCGAAAAAGATAGATAGAAGTATTTATGCATTAAAAAGTGCACTTGTGGTAATTATTATTGTTGCAGTTGTAGCACTTATTGTTTTAGAATTAGTACCTGAATTATTTGTAAAGCTATTTACGAATGAAGAAGAGCTTATAAGAATAACAAACCACAATATAAGACTATATATTTTGGGGATTCCTTTTATAGGTATACATTCTATAACTACGACATATTTTCAATCTATTAAAAAGCCGAAAATATCCTCTATCCTGTATATTCTTAAATATGGAGCAGTATTAATACCGCTTTTGTTTATTGTACCTAAGTTTATGGGAGTAGATGGAGTCTATCTTTCCAATGCACTTAGCGATACAATAGCTGGAGTAGTTGCTCTTATACTTTTACTAAAGGATATCAAGACTATATCAAGGGAGGTGTAAAGCCTTGATAATAAATATGTTTAATGGATTTTGCATGGCTGTTGCAGATAGTGTACCCGGAGTATCAGGAGGGACAATAGCCTTTATACTAGGTTTTTATGAAGAACTGTTAGAATCCATTAATAATATTACAAGCGGAAATAAGGAAAATAGAAAAGAATCGATTATATTTCTTTCAAAAATATTTCTTGGTTGGATTATAGGTATGACTTGTTCAGTTTTATTCCTATCAAAAATGTTTGGAAAAAATATATACACATTAAGTTCTTTGTTTATAGGTTTGACAGTTGCATCTATAATTTATATTTTAAAAAATGAAATTAAGACAATTGAGAAAAAAAAGAGCTATTTACTACTAACATTGGCAGGAATAGTATTAGTAGTATTGATTTCAAGTTTTAGAGGTAAGTTTGTCAGAAGTGGAAATATAGTAATGTCAGATCTTGATTTAATAGAATATATTTATATTTTTATTTCGGGGATGATAACAATATCTGCAATGGTTCTTCCTGGAATATCTGGGTCTACACTTTTATTGATACTCGGTGCATACATACCTATAATTAATGCACTTGACAGACTATTGAATATGGACTTTAGTGTACTTTCTGGACTTTTAACTTTTATTGCAGGGATACTTTTTGGAATTGTTTTATCAGTAAGGGTAATAAGAAATGCCTTTAGGCGACATAGAAGCAAAATGATATATTTTGTAATAGGTTTAACTATTGGTTCCATACAGGCTATTAAAAATGGTCCAACTACAATGAGTGCATCTAAAGAAGCTCTGAGCCTTTCTAATTTCAGTATTACAGGATTTTTAGTCGGAATAGTATTGTTATTGATGCTCGAGTACATTAAGAAAAAATCAATGAAAAAATACGTGAAAAAATATTAAAGAATATTCCCTAAGAACTATTTTCTACATGGATAATACTTCTTAGGGAATATTTTTTGTCTATTTCTATTACTAACAAAAATTTAGCATGAAAAACAATATTTCAAAAAATGAATTTAAAAAATAAATATTATGTATTGTTCAGAAAATTCTTTATGAAATAATTATTTTTATTAAAAAAGATTTATTAAAATAAACTAATAGTCAAAAATCACTTTTGAAAATATTTTTGCAAAATACAAAAGTTTTTAATTATGCAATGAAAATCAAGAAAAAAATTCGTTAACTTAATTAGTTAGGCTAAAACATTTTTTATAAAAAAAAATTGTGATAAAATTAGGAAATAATATAAACTTCAATTATATACACATGAAAAATTAAACTCATTTTATAGAAAAAATGAAAGATAAAGTATGGCTTTTTTTTAACGAAAAAACTTTTGAAGAAAACCTTTTTTTATTATGTTTTATGATATTTTACATAATTTATTAAATGACATCTTACAAAAAATATGCAGTAGCATTCTTTTTTTTAATATGCTATAATAATAAAGATTTTTTAATAAGAAGGAGGCATATTATTATGAGCGGTAATAATAAAAAATTACCAAAGGAAGCTTATGGTGGCGTGTCCGGTAAAGACTACGTACCATACATATCTACAGGAGATAAAAAAGGTGCAAACGTTGCAGTTGTAGTTATTGGTGCACTTCTAGCAGTTATCTTTGCGGCATCAACTGCTTATTCAGGGATGAAGGCAGGTCTAACAGTTGCAGCAGGTATTCCTGGATCAATAATTGGTTCTGCATTGGTAGCCGCATTTGCAAAGAAAAAGGGTATCTTAGGTAAAAACATTGTTCAAGGTATGGCTAGTGGTGGTGAATCTGTTGCCAGTGGTATGATATTCGTTTTACCAGCAGTATTTCTAATAGGAGCTAGAGTTTCTTTCCTAGAAGGTTTTGTGGTAGGTGTAGGTGGCGTGTTCTTCGGAATAGGTGTTGCATCACTTGTTCACAATTATCTAATTATAGAAGAGCATGGTAAACTTATGTATCCTGAAGCAATGGCAATTTCAGAAACATTAGTAGCATCAACTAATGGTGGAGATTCAATGAAATTCATGGGAATGGGATTTGGAATAGGTGGTTTAATAACAGTCCTATCTTCATCATTCTTAAATGTAGCAAACACTGTATTTAGTTTAATAGGGAATAAATTTTATAAATTTAAGTTTGAGGTTGAAGCAAATCCACTGTTACTAGGTATTGGATTTATAGTAGGTCTTGACGTAGCAATTACAATGTTTGCAGGTTCAATACTTTCAAACTTTGGTATTATGCCTTTAATCGGTTATTTTGCTGGAATGGCAGGAGACGGAGTTCAAGTTTGGAACAATCCAGCTATGGGAATAAGTCAGATGGATGTAAATGCTATTGCTGGAAACTATGTTAAGTATATAGGTGCAGGAATGATGTTATGTGGTGGTATCATAGGAGCTATAAATCTTATACCAACAATAATATCTTCTGTAAAGGAAACTCTTAAAGCTAGAAACTCTGAATCATCTGATGAAAAGGGAGGTATACAGCCACTATTACTAACTGCAGGTGTAATTGCAGCAGTAGTAGGATCATTTATGGTATCTAGCTCTTTAACAATGACAATTGTGGGAGTGATAGTTGCATTTATACTAGCTGGCCTTTTTGTTATAGTTGCAGGACGTTTAACAGGTACAATTGGTACTTCAAATCTTCCTGTATCAGGTATGACAATAGCATCTCTAGTAATAGCTACACTAGTATTTGTAATAATGAAGTGGACTAATGTTGCAGACAACAGATCACTTCTATTGATATCAACATTTATAGTTGTCGCAATATCAATTGCAGGTGGTTATTCTCAGTCACAAAAGGTTACATTTATAGTAGGTGGTAGTAAGAATGAAATGCAAAGAGCATTTGCTTTAGCTGGTGTAATAGGTGTAATAGTTGTTGTTGGAACAATACTTATATTATCTGATAAACTTGCTATAACAGGTGATAACCCACCATTTGCATTACCACAAGCTAACCTAATGTCAACATTGACATCAGGCATCATGTCAGGTAAGCTACCTTGGGTAATGATACTAGTTGGTGTTGTAATAGCACTTGTAATGTATTTTTTAAATCTACCTATAATGACAATAGCGATAGGTTTCTATTTACCGGTATCTACAACAATGATTATATTAGTAGGGGCATTACTTCGTGTATTGGTAGAAAAAACAGCTAAGTCTGAAGAAGAAAAAGATGTGAAGATATCAAATGGAGTAAGTTTATCTTCAGGACTTGTTGCAGGTGGATCAATTATAGGTCTAGTAGGTATAGTTCTACAGATAACAAATGTAGTCGGTGGAAAAGCTCCAAGCGGATTTGCAGCTGGAAATGGAATGGCATTAATACTTCTAGCGGTATTGTGTGGACTTACTTTATTGCCTATAATGACCTCTAAAGTAAAGAATGAAAAATAGTTTATAATATAAAAAGAAAAGTAAGTGATTGATATGGAAACAAATGAGGACGTATTAAACATTGTATATAAAAAAAATGAAGGTTTCAATTATGAAACTGATGAAAATGGAATAATAACTGTTCTTGAGAAACAGGATCACTGGATACAAAGACTTTTTAGAAAAATTGGTTTTAGAATACCAAAATATAAAAGAACTGAATTAGATAAGTTCGGTAGCTTTATTGTAAAGCAAGTAGATGGTGAAAAAACCGTTGAAGAAATAGGGGTTCTTTTGAGTGATGAATTTGGGGAAGAAGCAAACCCATTATATGAGAGACTTTTATTATTCCTCAACTACATTGATGTAGATTGTAACTACATTGAAAGAATAGCTCAGTAAAAAATTATAATTACAAAAGAGGCAGTAATTGGATATACCGTTTACTGTCTCTTTTTTTAGAAAATATTTAAAAATATCTATATATCTATAATAGAGAAATTTCTTCTTCAATAAAAAGCCTTTCATTGACTCTAGCTGAAGCATACTCGACATCTAAATCATTTGTATGTTCCCCTAAAATTCTATATTTTATAAGGTTTTTACTATCTAGCATATGTGCTTTAAAAGCTTCTTCGCTAGGGCTATTTGTTTTCATCTTGCCCATTTTTTCAAGTAGTTTTGTATTAACTTTTCCATTGCAAATAAAGTAGCCTATTAACTCACAAGATGAATCTAAAAGCTTCAAAGAATTTTCAATGCAATCTCTACCATGCTCTGAATCAGGGAAAAATCCCATAGTAGCTAGTAGAAATACCTTTTTATTTCTTAACTTCAATATAAAATCCTTCATCTTAGCATTCGGAGCAGATCTGTCCACCCAAAAAGTAGGAATAACAATATCATAAAGTTCAATATCGAAATCGTCGTCAATTTCAAAAATATTTTTAGTATACTTTTCAGGTATATTTTCAAAAACACCTTCAGCTAATTTTTTAGTATTACCAGTTAAAGAATTGTAAACAAGAGCTATTTTCATTTTTCAAACCTCCAAAATTTAATATTACATACATATTAACACATATAAGCTGAATTAATTCTAAACTGAACAATTTTCAAAAATATACTTTTAAAGTAAAATATATTGGATATTGCTTTATATAAAATCAAATATATGAGATAATTAATTAAGTAACAATAATTATTGAAATTTAAGTTTTATCTACATATAAAAATTAATTTAAATATATTGCTTATTGAAAGGAGTGTTTATGGATAATCTTAATATTTTGGATAAAGAAGAGATAGTTGATATAAATATTAATTACAAAGCTCTTTGCGAGAATCTTGTAAGAGGAAACTTTGAAAATTCTTACATTGAATTTGAAAGATGTATATCTTCTTGGATAGAAAAAAACAATTTAGTTGTATTTAGAGCATTTCTAAACAGTTTAAACTATGCAATTTATTATTATGTACTATATACATATAATAAAACTTTTAATAGATCTTGTATTCATTGTACCATGCTTATGCATAGAGAGATTAATAAAAATAATGTAATTAAAATAGCAAGAAGCATAATTGATGAATATTACGATGAGATGATAGAAGAAAGAATAATTGCAACAAATCCTCTTCTTCAAGAAGTTTTTGAACTAATAGAGGATAAAATATCTGAAATAATAAACCTTGATTTAATTGCAAAAGAAATTCATGTAAATAAAAGTTATCTTTCTAAGATGTTTAAAGCCAATACTGGTTATACATTCAGTGAATATGTAAATAATAGAAAAATAAATAGAGCAAGAAATCTTCTAATAAATAGTGAAAAAACAATCAGTCAAATTTGCAAAGAATGTGGCTATAAAAATACAACATATTTTTCATCACTTTTCAGTAAAAAGACAGGTTTTAGTCCTACAAGCTTTAGAAAAAATAGCAGTAACTTTAAAGAGAATATAAAATAATGTATAGAGAAAAACTATAGTAATAAAAAATTAAAAAAATGTTTATAAGTGGTCAAAAAGTGATATATTACTAATAACAAGAAATTTAAAAGTTCTTGAACATGTTGAAGTAAAAAAAGCCAATGAAGTATAAATTATATTAGCCATGATATAATAGCAAAGTCTTGCTGTTATAAGATATGATTTAACTGACCTCCATAAAATTAAGTGACAGACCAAATACCAAGATGTATTTGGTCTGTATTTATTTTATTAATAAAGTGAAAAAACATTAGTGAATTTATTTATTTTAATATTTCTATTTATAAAAATATCATTAAAAAAGAGAGAAGGTGATATAATAAAACTATAAGGAGGTGGAGCTATGACGAAAAAAACGAAAGCATATATTGCAATAACACTTCAAAGTTTAATAATAGGTTTTTCTTTTTTATTTGTGAAAATATCCCTAAGAAATGCAGATACATTTACTTTATTGTCGCATAGATTTACTGTGGCAGCAGTATTTTTGCTTGTGTATAGAATATTTAATAGAAATATGAATAAGATATCTCTTTCAGATTTTTTAAAAATATTGCCATATAGTATAGGATTTCCAATAGTATTTTTTCTATTTCAAACATTAGGCCTTGAAAGAATAGATTCAGCTCAAGCAGGTGTTATTCAAGCAACTATACCAATACTTACATTAATAACAGCTAGAATTATATTAAAAGAAAAAATAAATGCAATACAGAAATTTTTTATAGTAACTTCTGTGTCGGGTCTTGTATTTATAAATATTATGAAAGGGCTAAATACAAATACATACAATTATTTGGGAATGTTGTTTATACTAATATCAGCACTATCATTTGCATTATACAGTGTACTTATTAAAAAAATATCATCAAAGTATTCTACAATGGAGATAGTATATGTTGTTAATATTTCTGGATTTATTTTTTTTAATGCAGTATCTATCTATAGACATATTGTCAATCACAATATTTATAGCTACTTTTTACCATTTACAGAAAAAAGTTTCCTTTTGTCTATATTATATCTTGGTATTTTGTCATCTGTAGTTACATCAATACTTTTAACCTATGCAGTAAGTAAAATAGAGGCTACAAGAGTTGGATTATTTAACAACGTTACTTCAGTAATAGCCATAATAAGTGGAAGTATCTTTCTTGGAGAAAAATTATTTTGGTATGACTTCTTAGGAATAGCTCTAGTATTGCTGTCTATAATTGGATTTAACCTTGTAAAAAAAGAAAAAGCATAAATAGTATTGTATAATCTTGTGCTTATATATATAAAATATAATTTATAAAATATGTAAAATATGGTATTATATATAATGGTATAGAGAAAGCACTGCCAAAAACAGTGCTTTTTTCAAGTTAATATAGAGATGGTAAATTTTCAAAAAAGATGCTTAACGAAAGTTATATATTTAAAAGCCTATAAAACTAAAAAGGCAGAATAAATATTATGAAGTGCATTGGGGAAAATTTAAAAATACAGGTATTCCTATAATATATAGTAAAAATACTCTAGCTAATAGCTAAGTTATGGAGTTTAAGAGTTAATTTTAAACTAGCTACATATCAATGAAAAGAAAATTAATAGAAGGAGAAAATTATGACTAAGAGAAAACAAACAGAAATATCTATAGAAAAGATAGAAGAACAAGAAAAGTATATTGAACAGGTCCACAGAATAAATGAAAATTTATTTAATAAAAAAGGAATAAGAAAGACATATACAATAGTTACTTATGGCTGTCAGATGAACGAACACGACTCTGAGATGCTAGTTTCAATGTTAGAATCAATGGGCTATGTACAGTCTTTATCAGAAGAGACTGCAGACCTTGTAATATATAATACATGTGCAGTAAGAGAAAATGCGGAGCTAAAGGTTTATGGAAATCTAGGACATTTGAAGCATCTTAAAAAGAGTAGACCAGACCTTAAAATAGTAGTTTGTGGATGTATGATGCAGCAACCACACGTTGTAGAAGAGATTAAGAGAACATATAATCATGTTGACCTTATATTTGGTACACATAATCTTTACAAGTTCCCAGAACTTCTTGCAAGCACTTTTGATAGAGAAAAAATACTTGTAGACGTATGGGATGTAGATGGTGAAGTAGTAGAAGGTTTAAAGAGTAATAGAAAGTTCAGTATCAAGGCATTTGTAAATATTATGTATGGCTGCAATAACTTCTGCACATACTGTATAGTTCCATATACTAGAGGAAGAGAGAGAAGTAGAAAGCCACAGGATATAATAGATGAAATTAAAGAACTAGTAGCCAATGGAACTAAAGAGGTTACACTTCTTGGGCAGAATGTAAATTCATATGGTAAAACTCTTGACGAAGCTGAAAGAATAGATTTCGCTCAGCTTCTTAGAATGGTAAATGAAATAGAAGGTATAGAAAGAATTAGATTTATGACATCTCATCCAAAAGATATTTCAGATGATGTAATATATGCAATGAGAGACTGCGACAAAGTATGTGAGTTCCTTCACCTACCATGTCAGTCAGGAAGTACTGGACTTCTTAAAAAGATGAATAGACACTATACAAAGGAAGACTACCTAAGAATAATAGAAAAAGCTAGAAAGGAAGTACCAAATATAGCATTCTCTACAGATATAATGATAGGATTTCCAGGTGAGTCAGATGAGGATATTTGTGATACAATAGAAGTATGTGAAAAAGTAAGGTATGACTCAGCATTTACATTTATATATTCAAAGAGAAGAGGAACTCCTGCAGCTAAAATGGAGAACCAAATTCCAGAAGATATAAAGCACGAAAGATTCGACAGAGTCCTTGAAGTTGTAAACAGAATTTCTAATGAAATCAATAGCAAGTACGAAGGAAAGATAGTAGAAGTTCTTGTTGAAGGTTCAAGTAAAAAGGTAGATGAAATACTTACTGGAAAGACTAGACAGAATAAAACTGTAAACTTTACAGGTGGAGATGATTCATTAATAGGAAAACTTGTAGATGTAAAAATTACAGAACCAAGATCATTCTCACTAAATGGAGAGCTTGTAGGGGTAAAATAATAATTTTAAATAGAGGTGCTACATGAAAAAGAAATTATTAGCATTGGTATTTGTAGCTTCAGTAGTTCTTACTGGATGTAAGGATAAAGTCTATGAAGACCAGAGAATGGGAGACTCAAACAAAAGAGAAGTAAAAATGGAGTATAATATGTATACCAGAAATATGGCAGACAGTGGATACAATTGGTATACAAGATATATAAATGACTTTATAGACTCCTTAAAGGACAAGGAATATAAAGTAGATCCAGAAGTTGTAAAAGAGCAAATAAAAAAAGTTGAAATTAAAAGAGAAGAAATATCCCATATAAATGCAAAAAATGCAAAGAAAGCTCTTGATATAATTTCAGATGATTTATCTGTAAAGGAAAAAGACGATAAAAAATTTGAAAAAGAAATAGACAAATCCAAAGAGAATATAGAGAAAAACAAAAAAACTATGGATGAAATGCTCGCATCTATAGAAGATGCTCTTAAATTAGGTCTGGACGGATCTTACAGTACGGAAGACTTGTCCAAAATAAAAAATACGCAGATTAATTTGATAAAAACTTATGATGAAAAAATACTTAGCAATAATTAGTTAGTCTTTTCACTTTATTTTTTTATCAAAATGATTTAAAATAATATATATAAAACAAATAAGGAGGTAGTTTATGTCATTTGATAGAGAGAATTCTAATTTTATTAGAAATATTGTCATAGATGATTTAGAAAGCGGAAAACACGATAGTATAATTACAAGATTTCCACCTGAACCAAATGGTTATTTACATATAGGTCATGCCAAGAGTATTTGCCTTAACTTCGGGCTTGCAAAGGAGTTTAATGGTAGAGTGAATCTTAGATTCGACGATACAAACCCTACAAAAGAAGATGTAGAATACGTAGACTCAATAAAGGAAGACGTTCAGTGGTTAGGATTTAATTGGAATGAACTTCACTTTGCTTCAGATTACTTTGACGAAATGCACAAAAGAGCAATTCTTTTAATAAAGAAGGGGCTTGCGTATGTAGACGATCTAAATGCAGACCAGATAAGAGAATACAGAGGGACACTTACTGAACCAGGTAAGGAAAGTCCATATAGAAATAGAAGCGTAGAAGAAAATCTTGAACTTTTCCAGCAGATGAAAGATGGAAAGTTTGCAGATGGAGAAAAGGTATTAAGAGCTAAAATAGATATGGCTTCTCCTAATATCAACTTGAGAGACCCAGTAATATATAGAATTTCTCATACATCTCACCATAATACAGGGGACAAGTGGTGTATATATCCAATGTATACATTTGCTCATCCTTTAGAAGATGCTATTGAACATATAACTCATTCAATATGTACTCTTGAATTTGAGGATCAGAGACCTTTCTATGATTGGGTTGTAAGAGAAACTGAAATGGAAGCGACTCCAAGACAGATAGAGTTTGCAAGACTTAATATGACAAACACTGTAATGTCAAAGAGAAAGTTAAAGCAGCTAGTAGATAATAATATAGTAGATGGATGGGACGATCCAAGAATACCTACTATATCTGGACTTAGAAGAAGAGGATATACTCCAGAATCAATAAGAAACTTCTGTGCAGAAATAGGTATATCAAAGGCTGATTCAAAGGTAGATAGCCAGATGTTAGACTTCTTCCTAAGAGAAGATCTTCAGCCAAAAGCACCTCTTGCAATGGCAGTTATAAACCCACTAAAGGTTGTAATAACTAACTATCCAGAAGGTGAAAGCGAACTTATAGAAATAGAAAATAATGCAAAAAATGAAGAAATGGGTAAGAGAATGGTAAGCTTCTCAAGAGAACTTTATGTTGAAAGAGATGACTTTATGGAAGTTCCAGTAAAGAAGTATTTCAGACTATTCCCAGGAAATGAAGTAAGACTAAAGGGTGGATACTTCGTTAAATGTAATGATGTAATAAAGGATGAAAACGGCGAAGTAACAGAAATTCACTGTACATATGACCCTGCAACTAAGAGTGGTTCAGGATTTGTAGGACGTAAGGTAAAAGCAACAATTCACTGGGTAGATGCTAACAACTGTCATCCAGCAGAATTTAGACTATTTGAACCATTAATCTTAGATGATGCACCAGAAAATGAAGGCAAGCATTTCTTAGACCAGATAAATGAAAACTCTTTAGTTATTAGAGAAGGATTTGTTGAAAAAGCAGCTTTAGAAGGTGTAGAAAAGAATGATAAATTCCAGTTCTTAAGAAATGGATTCTACAATGTAGATACTAAGTATACAACAGATGATAAGTTGGTATTTAATAGAATAGTTCCACTAAAGAGCTCATTTAAGATGAAGAAATAATATAGATAAATTTTATAAAAAAGAGATAACTCTCATTGCTATGGGTATTATAGTAGCAATGAGAGTTTTTTTATTTAAAAACAAAAGTGACAATATATAACTGCATAGTAAAAAATACATTAGAGTGCAATAAATATTGAGAGTATTGTCATAAGGAAGGAGAAAATAATGATAGAAGAAATACTAGAATTTAATAAAAAATTTGTAGATGAAAAAGAGTATGAAAAGTATGCAACAGATAAATTGCCAAACAAAAAACTTGCAATTGTAACATGTATGGACACTAGATTGACAGAATTATTACCAGCAGCACTGGGTTTAAAAAATGGTGACGCCAAAATCATAAGAAATGCAGGGGGTACAATAGTTCATCCATTTGGAAGTGCCGTAAGAAGTCTACTAGTAGCTATATATGAACTAGGCGTAACAGATATAATGGTAATAGGTCATACAGAATGTGGAGCACAGCATATGAACATGAATCAAATGGTAAAAGCCATGAAAAAATCAGGAATTGAAGAGGAAACCATAAATAATCTGAAGTACTTTGGTGTAGATATGGACAGATGGTTAGGTGGATTTGACTGTGTAGAAGAATCAGTAGCTGAAAGTGTAGATCTCCTTAGAAATCATCCGCTGATACCGAAAGAAATATCAGTACATGGATTTGTAATAGAAACACATACAGGTAAAATAACAGCAGTAGACTAGAGTTACTTTGAAACTCAGAATATAAAGCACTAGAAAATATCGTGAAGTGTATTCAAAACTTTACATATAAAACTATATAATATATAATGAAGTATCAAAGATAAAGAAAAGAAAAAAATTAAACAGGAACAAGCAGAAGAAAAATTTAAACAAAAATAAAAAAAGAAAAACATAGAGGGAGATAGCCTCTATGTTTTTTGTTATAACTGTATGCGAATGGGTATATTTGATATAATAGAAAAAGACAGATTGAAATTAATCAATTTGAGTATTATTGAAATGGGATGTGAGTATGAATAATAAAAATACAAGAAAAGAATGTGAAGAGCTATGGGCAAAAAATAAATACTATGTTTTAAGCAAATCGCATAAAATATATCTTGAAATAAGAGAATATTTAAAGAGCGAAGAAGTAGATATTTTGTTTATATATAAAAAAATAGAAGAAATAAATTTTATGAAAGAAAGTAAAAAAGATTTTAATAACGCAATACTTCATATATGGGGATATTTCAAAAAAGAAGCAAGTGAAAATGAAAAAGAAGAGCTATTTCATTTATTAGAAGAATATATGGAAGACAAAATCGAGCAAAAATCAGTAATTAAATATATTAATTATTTACTAAAAAAATATCCCAACAAATATCTACAAGAATCAACTTTATTAAAAGGAGAATAAAATGAGACTATGGCATGAAGAAATTATACATCTATTGCCAAGAAATCAGCTTCTTGGACAACACAGAGAATGTTGCGCTCTTAGAGGCAATGGATGGAAAAAGAAACACAAAACTGTAGACTATGTATTTTCATATTCTCCATATCATTTATTTGCTTATCACTTATTAGTTATGGATGAAATGGAAAAAAGAGGATACAAGGTCTCTGTAGAGTGGAAAGATAAAAACTATAGAGGTAAAACAGCTGAAAAACACAATAATCTTAAAGAAGAAATAATAGATAGTCCAATCTATAAAGAACATAATACTGAATATCTGAATGAATGTATAGAAAACTTACGAAATAAAGGAATAGAATTAGAAAAATAAAAATTTAATGAATTAGCAGACATATAAAAAGGTGATAGATAGTTTTATAATCAATCATCGTTTTATATGTATGTTAAATTTAATAACTCTATGATTAGTAATAAAAAGTTTAATTACAAAGCCAACTAATAATTTCAATCTATATTCTAATAAATATTCTTATTAACAATTAAAATTTCGTATTTTTATTTCTTTTATAAAATATTTAATCATATAGTAATTTTGATTAGATAATATCAACATTAGAATTTATTATTTTTAAAATATTAAAATAAAATTAAAACTAAAATGTATAAAATGTAAAAAAAATTTATAGACGGTATTTTTAATGGATAAATATAATCGATATACATTATAATAACTATTTTTTTATTATAGTTATAATCATTAGTTAATAATTTAGTAATAATTATGATAATCATATAGAGAAAGACTATTCTGACAACTCGGCTTATTCTTTATAACTATAATCATTTACTAACTATATAAATAAATGTTATATTCACGAAGGTATAATAAATATATAGGATATATAGGGGGATTATTTAAATGCACAGAAAATCAAAATTAATGTCAAAGGCCATTGCACTATTTTTATGTTCTTTGGTGGTAGCACCTATCTCTAATTATGCTTTTCTTGTAAACTCATATGGTTCCGAAAATGAGATTTTACATGAAAATAAGCATTCGGTGATTAATCTTAAGGGAATTGGGGTTAAAAATTCAGAAACAGATGAGAATATAACAGATAAATTGACTTTTATTTATACTGATGATGAAGATCCAGGTGGTTCATTTGAAGTGACTACAGTAAATGGAAAGGTACCGTCAGTAGCTTTATTTAAGGATGAAATAACAGGATTTAGTCATACATATACAGTCACACTTAAAAAAAATGATAAGTATACAATGAAACCAGTACATATGTATATTGATGCTGATTATGGAGAGGAATCATTTGCGTATGATTTAGATAGAGATGAAGCTGCAATTGACTTTTATCGAGTAACACCTAAAGAAAATTCTACAGACGTTATTAAGAGCGATGTCAAAGTAAATACAAAAGAAGAATATGTAAGAGAAATCCTACAAATTAAAGAAGGTAATTCCACAATAAAAGACACAAAATTTAAATTCACTTTAACAGATAGCAGTGGTGAAAAAATAACATCGGAATCAGGAATGAAAACTGATTCAGGTATGCAATTATTATCTGATGAAGTGTCTTTCAAAATGAAAATTAATGAGAGCTATACTCTAAGTTTGGAAGATAATGAAAAATATGAAATGGACGATATTCACTTTAAATTTTTGAAAAAAGAAGGAGATAAATTTCCATGGATGTATTTAAATAACGGTGATGATGTATTAAATGACTTACACTTAACTAGAAAGCCAGATGGAAAGAGGATTTGCTTAAAAGATATAGAGATTGTAGATAAAAACAATAAACCTATAAATGATAATATTGACTTTGAAGTATATAATATGAGAGATAAAGGATATAAACAAAGTGTAAAATTAATAGATGGTAAATTGACTGGAATTAATATTATTGATGGTGTTAGATTTAAGATTGGACCAAAGGATGTTGAAAAGTATACTTTGGCAAAGGCAGGGAATATAAATAATACTTTTAACTTTATAAATATACTTTCAAATGGAAATAATAATTTCCCAGTTGAAACAGATTTTAGAGGTGAAGTTAAAAAAGAAAATATAGAAAAACTTGTTTTGATAAAAAAATCTGATTTGCTTGGTACAAAGCCCGAAAATAAAAAACTTGCAAATGTAAGTATAAATATTAAAGACATTTCGAAAAATAAAGAATTAATAGTTGAAGATAATATTAATTTTGAAGTCCTTGGCGGTGGAGACAAGCAAAATGTATCTAGTGAAAAAGGTAGATTAAAGTTTAATATGTATCCAGGGGAAAAATATAATATAAGAGTTGTGCCAAGTGAAAAAAATAATTATAGAATGGATGGCATGTCAATTAGTCTAAATGATAAAAACAACATAATAGATGGAAGTGGTAATATACTGGATTCACTTAATATATATCAAGGAAGATATATATTAAAAATGAGAGTAACTCACGATGGATATGTTGTAAAACCAGGATATAATTTCCAGATAAAAGGAGATGACGGAAGTGTACAGGAACTAAAAAATACTTTAGGATGGTTAACTTTTAATGGTGATAAAGATGTAAATTATACTATAAGCATGCCTAAAAATCCAACATACAACATGGAAGATATTAATTTTGTAATAAAAAAATATAAAGATGGTTATACAGCTGTATTAAATGATCCTAAGTATAAAAATGACCCTTTATTTACACAAATAGATCTTGAAAGAATAGATGGTGCAGAAAACCCAAATCAGGATATGGAAAGAGTTTTCGATCCAAATGAAGATTCACAGGGAAGTCCATGCAATCCAAATGCAGGTAATGATTGTATTTTTGCAAATAAAAAAGTTACTGTATCTGGTTTAAAAACAGTTGAATCTAAAGAAAAAGAAAAATTTACACTTAAGGAATATATTCAGTTTAGACTATTTAACAGTACAAGACAGAGATTTGAAGATAATATAGTATCTGAAGGTGGAATAATAAAAAACTTTGATATTGTTAAAGGAATGAGATATATTATTTCGCTAGCAGATAGTGATAAATATACTATGGAAAATAATGTTTATATGGAAATAGATAATAATGGAAATCCATATAACTTTAAGGTGAATTCACCTATAAAAGATATTGTTGTTCATGAAAAAAATGAAAACAATCAAAAGAAAGAAAAAGTTGCAATAAACATAGGAGTTCTATACAAAGGAAAAGTTACAACAGAACCTGTAGAATTTGAACTTGCTAGTCCATTTGAAACAATTAAGGTTAATAGCAATGATGGAAGACTTAAAACTGAGTTATTGGAAGATATTACATACACTGTAAAAGTGAATAATAATAAATATGATGTAGTTGCATTTCCACTTGTTATAAAAGATAAGTCAGAATATAATATGGGTAAATATCCATATAATCACTCTACTTGTGAATTAGTAGAAAATATAGATTTATTAGACAAGAATGAAGCAAAAATGTATAATAGTTCAGTTTTATGCCCATCAGGTAAGACTAAAGTGGAAGGAATGAAGTTCAATAACCTTCAGTTAGCAGTGGATTATGTAGATCTTGCCAAGTATCCAAGTCTAAAAGGGAAAGATGTGCTTGGACTAGACATAAACTTGAAAAACCCATTTAGATGTGAAGTGTCTAAGTTATATGGAGACTTTACAATAACAAGAAAACTTGAAAATGGTAAAAAAGTAAAATCAGTTTACTTTATAAAAGATGGAGAGGAAAAGCAAAAACTTGAATTTACACAGGATGGAAATTTTGCAAAAATAAAAGCAGACAGTATGTCAATGTACCCTCTTGTAATAGAGTTTGAAAAAGGAAAGGGCGTAACTGGATCTGGAGCTAATTCTTCAGGAGGCGGAGGTTCATCTTCTTCATCAACAACAATTACAAAAAAAGAAGAAAATGTAACTACAAATTCTGTATTCACAAGACTTCAGAAAGAAAATAAAGTAAATAGAATTGCTGGAGAAAATAGAAAACAAACTGCAGTAGAAATATCCAAGAAAAACTATAAAAAGGCAGATACAGTAATAATAGCAAGAGCAGATTCATATGCAGATGCATTAGCTTCAGCACCACTTGCAAAATCGATGAATGCACCAATACTTCTTTCAGATAGTAATAGACTGGATGACTTTATTATACAAGAAATAAAGAGACTTGGAGCAAGTAATGTAGTAATAGTTGGTGGAGAAAACAGCATTGATAAAAATATAGAATCTACACTTTCTAAAATTATTGAAAATGGTGTAGACAGAGTAGCTGGAGAAAATAGATATCAGACAGCAGAAAAAATAGCTGAGCTTGTAAATAAAAACATATCTAAATCAAATGAGGCAGTAGTTGCATCAGGTGAAAATTGGGCAGATGCATTATGTGCAAGTGCATTTGCATCAAAAAATAACATGCCTATAGTACTTGTAAATAATAAAACTTCTAAAAACGAAATAGACAAACAGATGAAGAATCTTGGAGTAAAGAAAGTGTATATTATTGGAGGAGAAAACTCTATAAACAAGAATATAGAAAAAAAATTACCTAAGTTAATAGAAAGGATAGCAGGAAAAGATAGATACGAAACATCTGCAAAAATTGCTCAGTATGGATTTAAAGATTCAAAGAAGGCATTTCTTGCATCAGGAGAAAACTTCGCAGATGCTTTAGTAATAGGGCCTGTAGCAGGTAATGTAGACGCACCTATTTTACTTTCAAATAAAGACGAAAGTAAAACAGCTTTAACAGATAATCATAATAGTCTTGAAAGCTTAACAATAATAGGTGGAAAAAATAGTCTTAAGTAAATAAAAATTTCAAAATAAATAATAAAAAACTTCTATTGATTGGTATGTAGTCAATAGAAGTTTTTTATTGTAAGAAAATAAATTAATTAATTAATTAATTAATGTAATAATCTTGTAGGATTTTAAAATTAAAGTCATAAAAATATAGATGTTACAATAGTTTCTTCGTTTTAAGGTGTCGTAAAAATTGAAAATTATTGAAATGGTCTATATATTCTAAATATTATCACTATTTCTCCAAAATAGATTATGCAATTGAATATGTGTCATTAATAATTTTTTAAAATAATTATAATATTAACGATTTTATTTAATATGAAAAAGTATTTCAAAATAAATACTTAAAAAAATGGTAAAAAAATACAATAACTGAAAATTAAATGATTACTCTAACTTGCATTAAGTGATATATATCGCTTTTAAAAAACTATTAATAGTGTTATAATTTAATGAGTTTAGTACAAAATATATTTACAGCTTTTAACTATAAGGAGGGAGTATTTTGGAAAAGAATGATGCTAATTTGAAGAAAAATGACAGAGGTCAAATCAGAGAAATCTTTAATGGAATTTTAGAAAAAAATAAAGAAACTCTGAAAAGAAAAATTTACGAAAGGCTTATAACTATTAATGATGGCGTAATAGCCATAATACTTACGATAATGGCTCTTGAAATTCATATTCCAGTAGGTAGTAATGGATACAGTTCATTTTTAATGGATATAGGTATGTATGCTATAAGTTTCTTTATAGTTGCAAATTTTTGGTATGAAATGAATAGCATTTTTTCTACTCTAGAGAGCATAACACATTTTCAAGTAATTCTAAATTTAATGTTTTTGGTATTATTATCCTTATTTCCAGTATTAACTAAGTGGATAATGTTCGATTTAAGCAAGTTAGCAGTTGTTAATTACGGAATAGTATATTTTATTACTAGATTGCTTTTGTATATTATTTACTATTCAGCAAAAAAGAAGCAATTGAAAGCATCAGGAGAACATAATTTTGGTCATATTATTGATAAGATGATGAGGGTTCGTATAACTACTTTAATCATTATGAATATAGTTTTGATACTTATAGCCAGCTATAATCCATTATTAGGAATGATCCTTTATATATCTTTACCAATTTGTTCTTTTATGTGGCCAAATAGAAGAAGACGCAAATATAAATTTAAATAAAACAAAAAACAAGCTAGAAGATTTATTTCTAGCTTGTTTTTTGTTTTATTTATAAATTATATTTTTCGTATTTTTCTTATTATTTTTTATTTTAAATATTTAGTGAGAATTTATACTTTATATGTTAGTATTATTATAGGACTAGTTTATATAGTTTATATTGCAATTCTATTCTTATATTCAAAAGTAATTTCATTAAAGTCTATTTTTGGATATAGAAATGATTACAATATGTATTTAGTATGTGTATATTAAATTTTAAAACGGAGGTATGGTTTTATGATGAATGTTATTTTGTTATTATCTTCAGCTGTTGTACTGATTTCCACGACTTTTTTGAGCAAGATGTCGAAAAAAATAAGAGTGCCTGCACTTCTGGCATTTATATTTTTGGGAATGATATTTGGAACAGAAGGAATATTTAAAATAGACTTTACGAACTTTAAATTAGCCGAAACAATATGCACTGTAGCCCTTATATTTATAATGTTCTACGGTGGATTCGGCATGAACTGGAATATGATAAAACCAGTTTTTTCAAGAGCGGCTACTATGGCATCTCTTGGTACTGTATGTACTGCACTTTCAGTAGGGGCATTTTGTCATTTGGCTTTAAAGATGGATATACTGGAAGGATTTTTATTAGGGGCTGTTATATCATCAACAGACGCTGCATCAGTATTCTCAATATTAAAGGCAAATAGGCTTTCCTTGAAATACAATACAGACTCCCTATTAGAGATGGAAAGTGGTGCTAATGATCCCTTTGCATATCTGCTAACTATTACTTTAATATCAATGATTCAAGGGCAATCATCTGTTAAGAATGTAGCCTTGTTGTTATTTAATCAGCTTTTCTTTGGTATGCTTTTAGGACTTGCCATTGCAATATTAACAGTGAAAATATTTAAAAATTTTAGATTTGAAAATGAAGGTATGCAATCAGCTTTTATGATTGCAATTGCAACTCTTTCATATGCACTTCCGACAGCAGTTGGTGGAAATGGTTTTTTAAGTGCCTATATTGTAGGTGTAATTTTAGGAAACAGATTAAGAGTAAACAAAAAATCAATGGTTAATACCTTTGATAGTATAACAAGCCTTATGCAAATAGTTATATTCTTTATATTAGGACTTTTATCAGTACCTTCAGAAATAGTTCACGCTCTACCTTTAGGAATACTGATAACTATTTTTATGGGACTTGTTGCAAGACCGATAATTTCATTTATTCTAATGAAACCACTAAAAGCGCCAAATGGACAGATAGCGGTAGTTTCTTGGGCAGGGCTTAGAGGAGCTTCCTCTATAGTGTTTGCTACGGTAGCTACAGTTACAATACCTAATTTGAGCATAGATATATTTCATATAGTATTTTGTGTAGTAATACTTTCTATATTAACTCAGGGAACTAGCTTGAAGTTTATTTCAAAGAAATGCCAAATGATAGATCCAGAGGGAGATGTAATGAAAACTTTCAATGATTACAGTGAAGAAATAGATATGGACTTTATAAGTACAATTATAGATCCTTCAAGCAACTGGATAGGTAAAAAGATTTACGAAATCGGAATGCCTAATGATATTTTAATTACTCTAATTCAGAGAAATGGTCAGGACATTATACCAAATGGAGAAACTGTTATTGAGGCGAATGATGAAATTGTACTTACAGCTACAACCTTTAAAAATACAAGTATGGGAATAGACTTACAAGAACATGTAATAGATAAGAAACATAGTTGGGCTTATCTTACACTATCTGAAATTTCGGTTCCAAATAATTATTTAGTTGTAATAATAAAAAGAGAAGGGCATACTGTAGTACCTCATGGAGATACAATTATACTGCCCGGAGATATTGTAGTACTAAATACTTTAAGAAATACATAGAATTTAATATATTATTTATTATATTAAATATACTATCTTTATATCCATATAATTAATTTGTATATGCACAGTAAATTTGGTATAATATCTATGTGTTATAAAAGTAAATGGAGGATATTATGAGTTTAAAAGAGTTCGAGTTTA